>Ga0228535_1000517_pt1 | contig 103886 bp, 99 predicted proteins | sample SJ1metagenome_FD_168457 | JGI IMG/M metagenome (GOLD analysis project Ga0228535, IMG submission 168457) | Enriched culture of PCE-dechlorinating microbial communities from Ithaca, New York, USA - SJ1 | ecosystem: Engineered > Modeled > Simulated communities (microbial... > Unclassified | place... | reverse complement strand
ATCCTCTCTTGGACATGTGCCTTTCTTTACAAACATACAGTCCTGTCTGCCGTAAAGACATTTGATCCTCTTTTCTGCCATTTCCTTTTTACCTCCCTTCAGATAATATTTATATCTGCATGCCCTCTTGATAAGGGGCGTCGTTTAATACCCAAGGGCAAAATCGCCGATAGAACGGTCAATTGCATGCCGTATCGCTTCTTCTATCACTTCTCTCGCCCTGTCCAGTGTTTCCGGGTCAGAGTCCTTGCAGACCTCGCCTGCGGCTATATCTGCCGCATCTATGATCAGGTGGTCGTCGATCGGGTTATCTTTCATGATTGCCGGCCCCTCCTGCGCTTCAACGGGGGCAGCGCCTATTCCGCCCACCACGATCCTTATCTCTTCTATGTTTACGTGTTTCAGGTCAAGCCTGAGATAGACCGCCACGCCTATGCTGGGCGCGCCGTTCGTGCCTATGCTTTTCTCATATACAAGGCCTACTTCGCTTTCCTGCTGTTTTGGAATCCGTATCTCTCCAAGGATCTCGTATACCTCTTCATTCCCGTTCTTCGCGAAAAGGCTCTCTATGGGTACCGTCTCCCACCCCTGAATGCCTTGCATAACCGCCTTTGCATCCAGTATCATCAGCGCCGGCGCAACGTCAACCACGCTTTCCGGGGTAAAAAGGTACCCGCCGATAGTAGCCATGTAATATGCCCACCTTGTCTTGTTCATCCCGAGCTCTCTCTGGTTGATAGCATCAACGAGAACGCTTGCCCTTTCGTTTATTATTACTGAACGGCTCAGGTCAAAGAGCGTTGCCACGGCCCCGATCTTCACGCCTTCTTCGGCGAAATCGCTGTAGTAGTCCACGTATTCGAGGTTCGGTATGTTCTTCAGGTTTACAAGATATTCGGGGTTTACCGTTCTCTGCTTCATCAATGGGATAAGCTGTGTGCCGCCGGCGATCAGCTTTGCCTTTTCCTTGTGCTGATCGAGCATGGAACATGCCTCTTTTAATGAATTTGGCTCCAGATACTCAAACTTTACCGAGCTTAGTTCTACAAAACTTTCTAGATCTTCAAAATACCCTGGCCTCATAAACACCTCCGTTTTTGTGATCTTTTATTAAGGACTTTCCAGTATATTTTAACTGGATTTGATCAGTCCATTGATTACCTGCTGCCTTGTGAATTTTTTCATATAATCTATTCATAATTGTTTTGTATGAAGGTATGAGCAATTATTATGCCACGATATTGTTGCCCTGCAACAGTTTGTAACTAATAGATATTATAGAGGATTATTTTTCCCGATGACGAGCGGGGGAGTATTGGCCCCTGGAATGTGTCACTATGGGGATACATACGACCTCGATCAAACTCTATTCCGGCATCAAAAAAAGGGGTATTTCTTCGGCGGACTTATTATTAAATTCCTATCTTTTTGTTATTATTGAGTTGTTTAAACTGCCCTTGCGTTTGTCCGCTGGGGCCCGCATATTTTGTTCTCAAAGAGGGAAAACGGACAGCCTGTATCTCTTGAGTATCATGTAACCTCAAGGATTCATGTTCTTTACATGTACTCTTCTTTTTTTATGTTATAGCGCTTGAGCATCCGTTGGATAGAAGGTCTTTGTATATTTATCTCCTTTGCCGTTCTTGAGATATTTCCCTGACGGCATCTCAAGGCATCGACAAGGTACTCTCTCGTAAAATTATCAAGGCATCTTTTTCTTGCTTCTGTAAAATCCAGATCCGAGAGGCTGCCGCGCCTTTCGGCATCTTCCGGCGGCGCCTCGAGCCTCATCTTTTCCGGCAGATCCTCCATCGTCGCCTTCCGTTTATCAGCGGTAATGACCATCCGCTGGACAACATTCTCCAGTTCCCTCACGTTGCCGGGCCACCCGTACTGCTGAAAAAAATCCAGCACCCGCTGGTCTATTGATAACTCAATCTTATCGAACCGTTTTTTGAATTTATCAAAGAAAAAACGCGTCAAAGGCACTATATCCTCTTTGCGCTCCCTTAGAGGAGGTATATCAACCTTCACGACATTGATCCTGAAGTAAAGATCTTCCCTGAACCTCCCTTCCTTGACAAGCTGTTCGAGGTTCCTGTTGGTAGCCGCAAGGATCCTTGTGTTGATCTTAACGGGCTTTGTGCCCCCGACGGGAATGATCTCGTGGTCCTGTGCCATGCGGAGCAGCTTGCCCTGGAGGGATGTGGAGAGTTCGCTGATCTCATCGAGGAATATGGTCCCCTGGTCGGCGATCTTGAAATATCCTTCCTTGTTCGCATAGGCGCCTGTAAATGCGCCTTTCATATATCCAAACAGCTCGCTTTCGAGCAGGCTTTCGGTCAGCGCCGCACAGTCCACCACGACGAAAGGGTGTGCATTTCTCGGGCTGCCGGAATGTATCGCATGGGCAAGCAGCCCTTTGCCTGTGCCGCTCTCCCCCTGGATCAGCACATTGCAATCGATCGGGGAGATCTTCTGAACGAGCTGAAAGATCTGCTGTACTTCCTCGCTGACGCCGATAAAATCATATTGGGCAGAAAATTTCTTCAGCTCATCTTTCAGGGCGCCGATCTCATTTTGCAGCGCATATTTTGTTTCAACATGCTCCACGACCTTCAGCAGCCTGTCCATGTCAAAAGGCTTCGTAATGTAATCGTAGGCGCCCAGCTTCATAGCCCCTACCGCGTTGTCCACGGTCCCGTAGCCTGTGATCATTACCACTTCCGTGTCTGGATGCGTCTCTTTGATCTTCTCGAGGAGGTCTATTCCGTTCAGCCCCGGCATTCGAATATCGGCGATCACTAAGGAGAAGCTATCTTTTTTAATGAGGAAAAGAGCCTGCTCGCCATCGCTCACCCCCTGCACATTATAATCTTTCTTCTGGAGCAGCTGGACGCACCTGTTTCGTATGCTGTCCTCATCGTCCACCACAAGAATTCTGAACTTGTCCTTTTTCATCCTTCTCCCTGCCTAACAGCTTTTATGGTAGGCTCATCCGCATGGGAGGCTTATGGTAAATGAAGTTCCTCCGGGCAGGTTTCTTACCATAAGCTTCCCGCCATGCTCTTCAACGATCCTCTTGCTTACCGAAAGGCCCAGGCCTGTACCGTTTGGTTTTGTCGTGAAAAAAGAATCGAAGATCCGGTCCATCATATTCCTCGGGATGCCCTTTCCCGTGTCGTTGACCTCGATGTATGCCCATTTTTTTCGGTCGCCTTCTTTCATGTAGGTCTTCAAGGTGATTTCGCCGTGATCGGGCAAAATCGCCTCCCGCGCGTTGTTAACGATATTGATGATCACCTGCTGCAGGTTGTTTGTGTTTCCTGTCACATATATATCATTATCAGAAAAACTTTTTTTTATATGGATGTTCTCCAGCCTGGCCTGGCGCTGGACCAACAGGAGCGCGTCCTCTATCATATTGTGGATGTTCAACATCGTCTTTTCTTCGGGGATCATCTTGGCAAAATTCAGCACCTTACCGATAAACCTCCTGCATCTGCTCGCGTCGTTCTCCATCTCCTTAAGCTCTTTGAGCAGCGACTTCTTCTGAATGCGCCCTTTTTTCTCTATATCCTCAATCAACATCTGAGTGGCGATTATCAGGCCTCCCAGGGGGTTGTTGATCTCGTGGGCTATCTCTCCTGCCAGCTTCCCCAGGAGCGTCATCTTCTCAGACTGAAAAAGCTCTTCCTTGAGAATATTTATCTCTGTAATATCTGTAATAACGTTTATTGTGCCTTTCTTGTGCTTGCCTTCGTAGAGAGAAGACGAGCTTACAAGGACGGGGATCTTCCTGTTGTCTTTTGTAACAAATGTGGATTCGAATACCTGCTTCCCGGCCCTTTCCTCATCGTCTCCAATGTTCATCTTTTTGGAAAAACGCTCGAACGCCTCTTTTGCGATAAATACCCCATAATACTTCCCGATTATCTCCTCTCCCCCATACCCCATGATCTCTTCGAACCGCTTGTTTATATAAGTAATATAACCACGCTCATCTATTATCTGAATGCCGTCGTTGAGCGAGGCAATAAGGTTTTCACTGAATTCCTTCAGCCTGTTTATCTCTCTTTCGGCTTCTTCTTTCTCTTTTTCCTTGGTAAGGTCCCTTGCTGCCCCTATCATGCCCATTGTTCTTCCGTCCTCGTCCCTTAAGGGTATGCAGATGACCGAGGCCGGAAACCGTTCGCCCGACTTTTTCAGCAGCATAATCTCTCCGCGGAACGTCTTTCCTTCCCGGATCTCCGCAAGTACATTGGGCTGTATTGCGCCAAGCATGGCTATGTGCCTTCCGATAACCTCTTCCGGGCTATAAATAAAGAGCTTTTCAGAGCCTTTATTGAAGAACACCAGTTTCCCCCGCAGGTCGGTCACAATGAACGATTCGCTGATATTCTCTACGATATCCTCTAAAAACTGACGGGTAGTCCTCTTAAAACCGAGGATTATCTTTTCCCAATCCAATGGCATGTTTGTCGTCATAACCTGATCCCGCTAAAGCACAGAAAATTTAAGCACCGATCAACTCGACTTGTCAAGTGACGGAAGGCAGCTCATGGCTTACAACAAAAGCTAAATCACCAATAACCAAATCCCAATCACCAATTAATACCCAATAATCAATGACCGAATACCCAAACGGGGGACATAATACCGGCAAGCCTTTGTTTGGTTATTGAATATTGGGTATTGGTGATTAATTGGAGCTTGGTTATTGGTGTTTGGTGATTCACTGATTATAAATATACTTAAACGACCGTGTATCCAGCTCCGTACCAAATTCCCTTGCGACCGACGAGATCAGCCACCTGATGATTGAAAATGGTTTTTTTCCGTACACCAGGACAGGCTTCTCTAAAATATTCAACGACACCTTGAGCCCTTCGACAGCATCATAAAATGTCCCGATCGCGTCCACAAGCCCTGCATTTTTTGCCTGGATGCCGGTGAAGATCCTCCCGTCGGAGAGCTTTTTTACCGCGTCGACGGGCATCTTTCTGCCTTCGGCAACGTCCTTGATAAATTGCTCGTGTATATCTGCCAGGACATCGTTCAGGTATTTCCGCTCGCCTTCGCTCATCTTTCTGAATGGCGTCCCTGCGTCTTTCAGTTCGCCGGACTTGATAGTGTTTGCCTGTATCCCGATCTTCTTCATCAGGTCTTCAACGACGGTCTGCTGCATGATTACGCCTATGCTGCCTGTAATGGTTGAAGGGCTTGCGTATATCTTTTCCCCGGCGGTAGCGATGTAGTACCCGCCCGACGCGCATACGGATGCCATGGAGACAAATACCTTTTTCTTCTCCCGAAGCTTTTTCACCTCACGGTGGATCTCCTGGCTTGCCGCCGCTCCTCCGCCCGGCGAGTTTATCCTCACAATCACCCCTTTGATGTTCTCGTCATCCTTGAACCTTACGATATCGTCCATGGCATTCTTTGAGTCCGTGATCGTGCCCTCTATCTCAACTACGCCGATCTTGTCGCCCGACTCCTTTCCAAAGATGCCCATAAAGAAAGGCACAAGGACAAGCACCACGACGATGATGGCAATAACGATAAGGACCTTTTTTGTTTTCGATATGGTCATTGTTCATCCTCCCTGGGTTTAAGTACTAAACCATCTCATGGCTCAAAATCGAATAACCAATAACCAAACATCAATCACCAATTAATACCCAATAATCAATGACCGAATACCCAAACGAGAAAAAGCACCGGAAAGATTTTGTTTGGTTATGCGTTCTCCGCAACGGCGCCGTCCCTTTTCTTCAGCACTATCTTGCCAAAAGATTTTCTCTGCGAGAGCGTAGCTATCCGTATCCTTGCCAATTCCAGCATCCCGAGGATCGTGGCTACCTTCTCGTTCCTCTCCATCTCTTCGTTGATATCCCAGACATACATCCCCGACGCCTCAAGAATCGCCTTCAATACGGCGAGCTTTTCCTCGAGCGTCGGCCTGATCTCGTTGATCGTCAGATACGCCTCTTCCCTCACTTTGATAAGCTCGAAGAAGAGCGTGCAAAGGCATAAGAGATCATAATCTTCCTCTCCTTCAATCCCGTTCGTCCCTTTGCCGAACACATCCCTGTCGAGCATGGGAAGCTCGCCCATCACTCCCGCCATGGCCCTGAAGCGCTCATATTCCATGATCCTCTCGATCAGCTCCTCCCGCGGGTCCTCAGCCTCTTCCCCCTCGCTTGAGGGGAGGAGCATCTTGGACTTTATGAAAAGGAGAAGGGACGCCATCTCTATAAAATCCTCGGCAATCTTGAGGTTCATCTCCTTCACCAGCTCCACGTATTCGAGAAATCTTTCCGTGATCGTTGAGATGGGAATATCCCAGATGCTTACTTTATTCTTTTTGATGAGCGATATTAAGACCGCGAGCGGCCCTTCATAGCACTCAAGCTGCACTTCGAGCGTCGGCACTAAAAGGCTCATGGCATGATCCCCTTTTCCATCAGATAAATGTCCACAAAATGCGACTCTTCTTCCTTCGTCTTCAGGTTCATATCAACCTTGGCATCTTTCAGCTTCTCCAGTATCTCTTTGTAAACAGGCCCTTCCTGAATGCCCATCTTCTTCAGGTCGGAGCCTGTCGTAAAGGGTTTGAAGGAGTCCCTGTAAGTGATAAAATTGGATATTGCCTTCTTGATCTCTTCAGACCGCGTCTTCGCCATGACAAAGAGCATCACCTCTTTAGACAGCGGCTCGAGCGTGCGGTATATGGCGCTTTTTTTCAAAACCGTAATGCCCATCGTAAGCCTGGAAAAAACTTCCTTCAGGCGCTCCGTGTTCTCTATGATCTTCTTTCTGACCTTTTCGGTGACCTCAAGCTTTTTGCAGAATTCAACAACCTCCTCGGACCTCATGTGATCGACAAGCCCCAGCAGATAATACTGCACTTTATCGACGCGCTTGCCCTGATAAAGCAGCTCATACCATTTATACACCGCCTGCATGTGGCTGAAAAGCTTTTCCTTCTCCTTGTTGAATACCATAGACGGAAAGATAAACGGCAGGAGGCCAAGCTCCTGGAGGCGTTTTAATATCTTTTCCACCCCGTCCTCCTGGAGCGTAAGCGCCAGCTCGACCCAAACCCTTTTTCCCCTGATCCGGGCGAGGAAATTCAATTTCACCGTGTTCTTTATCAGGTCAAGTGTGTGCTTCCCGATCTTAAAACCAAATCTGTGCTCAAACCTGATGGCCCTGAATACCCGCGTCGGATCTTCCACAAAGCTCAGGCTGTGGAGGACCCTGATCGTCTTCTCCTTGATGTCCCTCTGAGCGCCAAAAAAATCGATCAGCTCGCCGAAGGTATTTTTATTCAGCGATATGGCCAGCGTATTGATCGTGAAGTCCCTTCTGTGGAGATCGAGCTTCAGGGAGCTGTGCTCAACAACAGGGAGAGATGCGGGGGCCTTATAGTATTCAAGGCGGGCTGTCGCTATATCAACCTTAAAGCCATCCTTGTAGATAACCTTCGCCGTGGCAAATTCCTTGTGGGGGCGAACCTTCACGTTCAGGCGCTTCGCCAGCTCTTCAGCAAAGGCTATCCCGTCCCCTTCAATAACAATGTCGATATCGTAGTTTTCGTCGCGGAGCAGCAGGTCCCTTACAAAGCCTCCGACGAGGTATGCATGATAGCTCATGCTGTCCGCGAGGCCGCCTACCTCCATAAGCTTCTTCATTGTCTCATCGTTGAGGCGTTCGTCCATCAGTTTTTTTACATTCTTCCGCTTTACATATTTCTCGTGGAACTCAAGCTTTTCCAGCATCGTCTTGGCGATCTCGTCCTCGATGATCCTCAGGAGGTCCGTTCGCGTAATTGCCCCCACCAGCTCTTTATCCCTTATGACAGGCAGGAACCTTTGGTTGCTCCCGATGATCTTTTCCTTAACCTTTTCTATCGAATCGTCAGGTTCTACCATAGAAAATTCTGTGAACATATATTCCTTTACCGGTACGCTCTCAAGCTTGTGAAACGCTGCCTTCTCGACGATCTGCCTCGTGATGATCCCGACGACCTTATTGTTTGAAAGCACCGGCAGCGCGTTGATATTATATTTCAGCATTGTGTTCTTTGCGTCGTGTATCGAGCCCGCGGCTTCCACCGACTTCACAGGAAAAAACATAATGTCCTTTGCCTTCCAGAGGGGCTTTACATTATATTTCAGTATATCAACAAGCCTTTCTTTTGCCTCTAAGAGGGTCATGTCTTTTACCGTCGAAGAAGCAGCCACTTTGTGGCCTCCGCCTCCCATGAGCGACATGATGTGCCCTGAATCAACCTCCGGTATCCTGCTTCTGCCTATTATATGCACCCTGTCTTCCATCCTGAACAGGGCGAAGAGCACGTTTATGTTTTCCATGTCGCGGAACTTGTGCACAATGACGGCAAGGTCGCCCACGTACTCCTCTGTGCTCGCCTCGGTTATCACCACATCGACACCGTTGATATTATACGTCGCAGCATTTTTAATGATGTCGTTGAGGAGAAAGACCTGCTCGGGTATCAACTCCCTGGTAAGCATGTCAGACACAAGGTTGACGTTTGCCCCTTTTGAGAGAAGGTATGATGCGGCCTTGAAGTCGTCAACTGTGGTTGAGGAATATCTGAAGCTGCCCGTCTCTTCATAGATCCCGAGCATCATCACCGTCGCCTCTTCGGGCGTTATAGGAATCTCCCTCTCCTGCAGAATAGATACGAGTATGCTCACCGTGGCGCCTATGCTCTGCACGATCTCCATGTCGCCCTTAACGTCTTCTGCCGAGGACGGGTGGTGGTCGTATATGTGGATCTTCGCTTTGCCGCTTTCAGCAACCCTTGCAAACTCACCTATCCTTGCCTTCTGCCGCGTATCGACAAGGATCAGGGTGTCGATCGCCGCATAGTCGATATTCTTCATCTTGGAAATATCCAGGAGATAAAGCGTTGAATGGATGAGAAAGTCCCTCAGGGTCTTCTCCTGCGAGCCCGGGAACACAAGGACAGCGTCAGGGTACAACTTTTTTGCTGCTACCATCGATGAAAGGGAATCAAAATCAGCGTTCGTATGGGAGGTTATAACCTTCACTCACAATACCCCACTAATTAAGGATGGGAACGGTGCCGGGCTGTTCCCTCAAACACGCTCATTGCGCTCCTGCGGCTCCATTCGCTCGCGTTCGGCTTCGGAACTTTTGCTTCGCAAAAGACCAAGCTTCCTTGCCTCACGACGGTTTGCTTGAAACAGCCCGGCACCGTTCCCTACGATATATAACGGATATACATTATTTTCCACATAATATCGAAACTGTCTCACTTTCAGCCTCTTGGATGGTACTTTCTGTGGATCTCCTTGAGCCGCTTGCTGTCAACGTGAGTGTAGATCTGTGTCGTCGAAATATCTTCATGGCCGAGCAGGATTTGAACAGACCGAAGGTCCGCTCCGCCTTCAAGGAGGTGGGTCGCGAAGGTATGCCTTATGGTGTGCGGCGATATATGTGTTCTTTTCATCTTTGTCGCATACTTTCTGATGATCTTCCAGACTGCCTGCCTGGTCAGCATGCCGCCTTTTTTGTTGGGGAAGATAAAGTTCCCTTTCAGCTTTTCAGTTTCAAGGTAGAGCTTTATCGAATCCCGGGAATAGGTGCCGAGAGGGACAACCCTTTCTTTCGATCTCTTTCCGGATGCTATCAAAAAACCGGCTTCAAGATTGACATCGCCTTTTTTCAGCTTGATCAGCTCCGAAACCCGGAGCCCCGTGGCATACAACAGCTCGAGTATCGTCCTGTCCCGCAGGGATGTCTTAGACCCTTCGGGCAGCTTTATCAGCTCAAGTATCTCTTCCTCGCTCAGGACTTCCGGGATAGGCTGTATATATTTCGGGATCTCGACGTCCTCAAGGGGGCTCTTCGTTATCTTTCCGTCAATGAGGAGGAAATTAAAAAAACTCCGTAAGGCTGAAATGGCCCGGACTATGCTCCGCGTCTTCTTCCCTTTTTCTCTCAAAAAGCCTATATATGTCTCAAGATGTTTTCTCTCAGGCGCCGTGCAGGATGCGCCCTCAAGAAAACCGACAAACCCGACAATATCCCTGCTGTAAGCATCAATAGTATGAGGAGACGCCCCCCTCTCTGAAGTGAGATAACGGATAAAGTGGTCAAGGTATTCGTATAGGTTCATGATATCCCCGTTGACCCGAAGCCGCCCTCACCCCTTTCCGTCTCAGGCAATGCATCAACAAGCTTCCAGTTGATCTGCGCCACGGATTTAAACACCATCTGGGCAATCCGGTCGCCGTTTTTGATCACGAACGGCTCGGCCCCGAGATTAATAAGGATCACCTTGATCTCACCCCTGTAATCGGCGTCGATCGTGCCGGGCGTATTAAGGACCGTCACGCCGTATTTGTATGCAACGCCGCTCCTGGGCCTTATCTCAGCCTCAAATCCCCGGGGGATGCCGATAAAGATCCCTGTTGGGATCAGCATCCTCTCAAATTGTTTTATCGTGAGGTCTTTATCCAGGAAGGCGTAGAGGTCCAAACCCGATGAAGCGCTTGTGGCATACTGCGGCAGAAGCGCTCCGTCCTTTTTGGAAACGAAGACCTCTAACTTCTCCAAAGGTTCTCCAACGTGTCGCCGGCAACGCTGCCAAGCACCGTCAATGATATATTTTCGGGGCGATCAAAAAGAAACCTTCCTATCTCATCTACGTCTTTCTTCCGGATCCTGTCTATCTCGTGAAGCGTTTCTTTGAACGGTATATAGCCTCCAAAGTATATCTCGTTTTTTGCGAGCCTTCCCATTCTTGTCTCGGAGCTCTCAAGGGAGATAAAAAGATTCCCTTTTATGTGTTCCTTGGAAAATGAAAGTTCTGCGTCGGTGATGCCATCGTTTCGTATCCTGGTGATCTCATCCTTGATCAGCTGCAGGACCTCTGCGATAGATTCTTTTGAGGTTGAAGTGGATATGCCGAAGGTGCCCATGTCATGATAGCAGTTCACGTAAGAGTAGATATTGTAAACGAGCCCCCTCTTCTCCCTTATCTCCTGGAACAGATGGGAGCTCATGCTGCCGCCCATAACGGCATTGAGTATGTAAAGGCAATATCTTCGTTTGTCGACCTGGCTCGCCCCCCGCGTTCCGATGCACAGGTACACATGCTCCAGTTCTTTTTCGTAGACATTAAAGGCATTATAGGGTTCAGGGCTGATTATTGAAGGGCCTCCGGCGTCTCCTCCCCGGAGGTCGGAGAAGAACCTGTTCACCCTTGCCACTGCATCCTCATGCTTTATCCTGCCGGTTATGGTGATAATGGCATTTTTCGGGGAATAATAATCAGTGAAATATCCTTTTAGTTGCTCCTTCGCAAAACCCTCCACGTTTTGCAGCGAGCCGAGTATCGGCATGCCGAGCGAATGGCCTTTAAAATATGAGGAGTTGAACATGTCGTAGATATACTCTTCAGGATTATCCTCGATCATTTTGATCTCTTGCGTGATGACGTACTTCTCCCGTTCGATATCGCTGCTGTCGAAAAGGGAGTTCCTGCACATGTCTGCAAGGATAGCGAGGGCAGCGTCCATGTCCTTCTTCAGGACCCGCGCGTAGAGGCATGTATACTCTTTGCCGGTAAAGGCATTTATCGTGCCGCCTACGGCATCGATCTCCCGCGCAATATCATAGGCGGTCCTTTCTGACGTCCCCTTGAAGAGCATGTGCTCGATAAAATGGGAGATGCCGTTATTCTTTTGATGCTCGTATCTGCTTCCTGCTTTCCACCAGATCCCGAGGGACACTGTTGAAAAGTATGGGATTGATTCGGTAACAACGGTTATGCCGTTATCGAGAATTGTCTTTCTATACATCTTCCTTCTTTGCCTTCTGCTCTTTGAGAACAGCCTTACGTGAGAGTTTTATCCTGCCGTTATCTTCGACATCAATAACCTTTACCATCATTTCGTCCCCCTCTTTGGCAACATCGGAGGCCTTCTTTACAAAACCTTCGGCAAGCTGGCTGACGTGGACAAATCCGTCGACGTTCGGCATCAATTCCACGATAGCGCCCGCGTCGAGGACCCTTTTGACCTTGCCGAGATAGACTGTCCCCGGCTCGATATCCCTGGTCAGGCCTTTGATGATCTCGATCGCGGCATTGGCCGATTTTTCATCAACAGAGGCTATCTTTACGACGCCTGAATCTTCTATGTCGATCTTTACGCCTGTCTGTTCTATAATTCCCCTGATCACCTTGCCTCCGGGGCCTATTACGTCGCGTATCTTGTCCGTTTTGATCTTGAAAGTGTAAATGCGCGGGGCGTAAGGAGAAAGGTCCTCCCTCGGCTGTGCGAGCGTCCCGCCCATGATGTCAAGTATCGTGTTTATCCCCTCCTGCCCCTGCACGACAGCCCTTGACATGGTCTCTTTGGTAATCCCTTTGATTTTGATATCCATCTGCACGGCTGTAATGCCTTCACGTGTTCCGGCGATCTTGAAATCCATATCTCCCAGGTGGTCTTCGTCGCCGAGGATGTCGGACAGGATCACCTCTCTGTCGCCCTCTTTAACAAGCCCCATGGCTATGCCGGCAACCGGTTCCTTGATCGGCACGCCCGCATCCATTAACGACAGGCACCCGCTGCAGACCGTTGCCATGGATGAAGATCCGTTTGATTCAAGGATCTCGGAAACAATCCTGATCGTGTAGGGGAATGCTTCCTTTGACGGCAGGATCGGCGAGAGGGCGCGCTCGGCGAGATTGCCGTGGCCTATCTCACGCCTTGTGGGCCCGCGGAGCATCGCTACCTCGCCAACCGAAAAGGGCGTAAAATTATAATGAAGCATAAAGGTCTTGAAGGTTTCCCCCTCGAGGAGCGATTCAACCTTCTGCTCATCATCAGAAGTGCCGAAAGTAGTGATCGCAAGCGCCTGCGTCTCTCCCCGCGTAAAGATAGCTGAGCCGTGCGTCCTCGGCAATACGCCTACCCTGCACGTGATGTCGCGGATCGTATCCGCAGCCCTTCCATCAATCCTTTTGCCTGTTGCAAAGAGCTGTTCCCTTAATATGTCCCGCGTGATCTCTTCAAAAATTTTATAGACTGCGTTCTGGTCCAGGTCATCACTGCTCTTCGCAAGCTCTTCGAGGATAAGGCTCTGCCTGTCGCCTCTGCTTTTCTTCCCTTTCAGCGCGAAGGCTTCCAGGAGGTCTTTTTCGATCGACTTCCGTATCTCCTCTTTGCGGGCGCTAAGATCCGGGCCTGCATTCATCTGCCATTTCGCCCTACCGACCTTATCCTGTATCTTCTCCTGCATTTCAATGATAGGAATAAGGCTCTGGTGGCCGAAATGTATCGCCTCTATGAGGTCGCTCCCGCTGACGAACTTCGCCGCGCCTTCCACCATGAGGATAGCATCCCTCGTGCCGGTCACGACGATGTCGAGATCGCTCTCGCCCATCTCGCTGGTCGTGGGATTAATGATAAACCTGCCGTCCTTCCTTCCGACCTTGACACCGGCAAATGGGCCGTCAAAGGGGATCTCCGAAATAGTGAGGGCGCATGAAGCGCCTATGAGCCCCAGGACCGCGGGGTCATTCTCTGGATCAGCGGACAATACCGTCGCGATGACCTGAGATTCATGCTTGAACCCCTTCGGGAACAAAGGCCTTAGCGGCCTGTCTATAAGTCGGGACGTTAATATCTCCCTGTCCGACGGCCTGCCTTCCCTCTTGAAGAATCCCCCGGGGAACTTTCCGGCCGCATAGGACATCTCCTGATAATTTACCGTAAGCGGCAGAAAATCTTTCTCTGATTCATTCTTTTCGACGACGGCTGTTACGAGCACAACGGTATCACCGTACTGTACCATGACGCTGCCGTCGGCCTGCTTCGCAAGACTTCCTGTACTGATCGTAAGTGGTCTTCCTGCACAATTAATTGTTAGCATTTCTTCCATTTTTTTACCTGACCTTTTTTATTTTCTTAAACCAAGCTTCTCAATAACCTTTTTGTATCTGTCAACGTTCTTTTCCCGCAAGTAATTGAGAAGTCTCCTTCTGCTCCCAACGAGCACCAACAGTCCCCTTCTTGAATTATGATCTTTTGAAAACTTTTTAAAATGTTCCGTAAGGGACCTTATCCTCTCAGTAATAAGGGCTATCTGCACCTCAGGAGAACCTGTGTCTTTCTCATGGGTTTTGAAATCCTCGATGATCTCCTTTTTCTTTGTAGTAGTGAGTGCCATGTACTCCTCCTTAATTGTTTATTAACCTTTTGATCTTAATGGTCCGCGAAGCCAGATCTGCCGAGCCTATGCCTATGAGGACACCCTTTCTGCTCACAAGCCTCGCCAATTCGCCGTTCTTCCATTCTTTTGAGCTGCCCGCAAGGGGAATGGGCATACCGTTCTTCAAGAACCTCTCAAGCGCCATTTCCACAACTATCTCCCGTAGAGATTGTAAAACATTTTCCAATGATAATAAATAGCTTACCAAGTCCTGCTGAAATTTGAAATAGTCAATATCAACGCCCATGTCCTCGGTAAATTCACCGTGCCTCGTCCTTTTGAGAGAATACAACGTTGCCCCGCAGCCAAGCTTTGCTCCGAAATCATTCGCAAGCGCCCTGATGTACGTGCCTTTCGAGCATGTTACTTCAAGCTCAACATAAGGATGGCGGTACTCAAGAAGCTCGATGGAGAATATCTCGACCTCCTTTTCCGGCGGTTCAACGTCAATCCCCTGCCGCGCCCATTTATAGAGGGGCTTCCTGTTGACCTTTTTTGATGAATATACGGGGATCCGCTGCACGATCTTCCCTTTAAATCCGTTCAGAATGCTTTCGACAAGCCCTTTGTCAAATTCCCCGGCATCGGCCTCCGCCGTTACCTTGCCTTCAATATCGAAGGTGTCTGTCGAGACGCCAAGCAAAAATTTGGCCCTGTAAGCCTTTTCCACGTTTTCCAGGAAGGGGATCAACTTTACCCCCTCATTTAAGGCCACGGGCAGTATCCCCGTCGCGTTCCTGTCGAGCGTCCCGATATAGCCGATCTTCTTGAAGCGGTCCAGCTTCTTCAACCTTCTTATCACATCATAGGAGGACATGCCTGCCTTTTTGTCTATGATCAAAAAACCGTTCATCTTATATCGGCCCCCAGCACTAAATCCGAAGCACGAAACTCTAAACACCAAAAAATTAAACCCGTAAGTCGTGAGGCGTAAGTCGTGAGGGGATTTAACCCTTCACCCTTTGCCCTTGCCAACGGCTCTAAAATATTTTCCTTCTTCATTTCTTCATCGCTTCCATGAGTTTTGTTTGCACTTCGTCAAGGCTCCCTTCTATGTGGCAGCCTGCGGCATTTTTATGTCCGCCGCCTCCAAAAACGCAGCATACGTCTGCAACATCGACGGTTCCCCTGGACCTCATGCTTATCTTGTACCGCCTGTCGTTGACCTGCCTCAGCAGTATCGCCACCTCAACCCCCCTGACCTCCCTTATGAGCTCTGCAAAACCGTCAGAGTATTCACTCGTTGAATGCGTCTTCTCGAACATCTCTCCGGTAATGTATGCGATCGCCACCCTGCCTTCATCAAAGGTCCGCAGCGTGCAGAGGACCTGGCCAAGCAGAAGAAATCTTTCCTTGGGGTGGTTCCCGTGCACCATCCGCGACACCTCTGCCGGCTTCACCCCCAGCCGCACCATCTTCTCGCATATGAGAAAGGCTTTCGAGCCGGTGTTCTCATATCTGAAAGAGCCTGTATCGGTAACTATGGCGGTATAAATGTTGACCGCCATTTCGTACGAAAGAGAAACACCGAGGTACCTGTAGAGCCCATAAAGGATCTCGCCCGTTGAAGACGCGTCTGCATCGAGAACATTGATCCTGCCGAAGCCGTCATTGGTGTTATGGTGATCGATGCTTACGATCATTTTTGTCTTCTTTAAATCTTCGTATCCGTCGCCGATCCTTGGAAGGTCGCCGCAATCAAGGACGAATACGGCGTCATAGCTTCTGTCGGGGATCACATTGTTGATCCGGTCAGGGCCGGGAAGAAATTCATACCGGTAAGGCACCTGGCCTTTAAGGTAGACCGTCGCGTTCTTTCCCAGCGACTTGAGCGCCCAGTACAGCGAAAAGACCGATCCTATCGCATCGCCGTCCGGGTCAATGTGGGTTGTTATAAAAAAATCCTTCCCGTTGTCGATGATCTTTTTAACCTTTGCGAACATCTGCTTCCCTTTTCAAAATCTCTTCAATCCTCAGCGCCTTTTCATATACATCATCGAGGACAAAGTTGACATCGGGGATATATTTTAACTTCACCCGCTGTCCCAGAAGAAATTTGACATATCCCCTGGACCGTTTCAGCGCCAGGAGCGTCTTTTTTTTCTCTTCATCGCTGCCGTAAATTGAACACATCACCTTCGCGATCTTCAGGTCCTCGCTCACTTTTACATCAAGGATCGTAACAAACCCCACGCCAGGGTCCCGCAGATCCCGCTGGATGATCAGCGATATCTCCTCCCTGAGCAGATCCTGGATCCTTAGCCGCCTATACCTCATTGCCCATCACAATAATTTCTGTCCAGGTATCAATAATCTCCCCCAGATAGAGAGATTCCACATACCTGTATACGTTCTCAATGGCAGAGCTCACGTGGTCCCTGTTTATTCCCATCAGCGCAAAGCCGATGCTTGCCCTCTGCCAGAGGTTTGTCTGCCTCACTTCAATTATCGATATGTTGAACTTGCCCCTTGTCTTTTCCACAATCTTTTTTATCATCTGCCGCTTGTCTTTCAGGGATTGGCACTCAGGAAAAAAGATCTCTATGCAAGAAACTCCGACGACCATGTTCAACCATCAAGGGTCTGCCTTTCCTGCTCTTCAACATAGAACTCCAGGACATCCCCTTCCTTAATATCATTGAAGCCGTCCAGCGACATTCCGCATTCATAACCCGATAACACTTCTTTCGCGTCGTCCTTAAAGCGCTTCAACGAAGCGAGCTTGCCGGTAAATATTGTCTCGCTGGCCCTCGTCAGTTTAACAATGGCATTCCTTGTTACCTTTCCTTCTGTAACATAGCAACCGCCGATCGAGCCTATCCTGGAGACTGAAAAGACCTTCCGTATCTCTGCCTTGCCGATGCCGACCTGAACGATCTTGGGCGCCAGCATGCCTTCCATGGCCTTTTTAATGTCATCGATCATGTTGTAGATAATAGTGTATGTTCTGATCTCTATATTTTCCTGTTCTGCGAGGGCCTGCGCCTTTGCCACAGGTTTTACGTTGAACCCTATGACAATGGAGCCCGATGCCATGGCAAGGTTTATATCTGTCTCTGTGATCGCGCCGACGCCGCTGTGCGTTATCTGAACTTCAACGATATCGTTGGAGAGCTTCTTCAGGGATTCGACGATGGCATCGATGGTCCCGCGAACATCTCCCTTGATGATAACATTCAGCACCACCTTTTCAGCCTCGCCGATCTTCGAGTAAAGCTCTTCAAGGGTTGTCCTGGAGCTCTTCGCAGCCTCTTTTTCCCGGAGTTTTTCCTGCCTGAACTTTGAAAGCTCTCTCGCGTAGCGCTCCTCTGTGGTAACAATAAATCTGTCCCCTCCGTGCGGGACGTCCTGAAACCCGACAACAAGGACCGGGGCCGACGGCGGGGCGCTCTGAATCCTTTTTCCTTTGTCGTCCAGCATTGCCCTCACGCGGCCGAAGGTCATCCCTGAAATGAACGGGTCCTGTATCTTGAGCGTGCCTTCCTGTATAATGACCGTTCCTACAGGCCCGTGGCCCTTATCAAGTTCTGATTCTATGATCGTGGCCCTGGCGAGCTTGTCGGGGTTTGCCTTCAGCTCAAGCATTTCAGCCTGGAGGATAATAAGCTCCAGGAGCTCCTGGATCCCCGTCTTTTTCTTGGCGGAGATCTTTGCGAACAATGTCGTGCCGCCCCATTCCTCGGGGACCAGGCTCAATTCGGAAAGCTCTTTCATCACCTTGTCAACGTTTGCATTCTGCTTATCGATCTTGTTGACGGCCACAATGATGGGGACCTGCGCAGATTTTGCGTGGTTGATCGCCTCTATCGTCTGCGGCATCACCCCGTCGTCTGCCGCCACGACGAGAATGATAATATCGGTGACCAGCGCGCCGCGCGCCCTCATGGCTGTAAAGGCCTCATGGCCTGGCGTATCCACAAAGACGATCTCCTTGCCTCCTACATCGACTTTATAGGCGCCGATGTGCTGGGTGATCCCCCCTGCCTCGCGCTCGGCAACGTTTGTGTGCCGTATCGTATCGAGGAGAAGCGTCTTGCCGTGGTCTACATGCCCCATGATGGTCACCACGGGCGATCTCGGCTGGAGGTTCTCAGCGCCTTCTTTATCTTCTTCTTCCCTCGCGAGAAATGCCTCCTCTATGGAAACGATCTTCTCAACGTCATATCCCATCTCTGTGGCAGCGAGATACGCAGTGTCGTAATCAATGGCCTGGTTTACCGTGGCGATAACGCCAAGGGGGAACAGCTTCGCTATGATCTCCTGCGCCTTTACCCCCATCCTCTTCGCCAGCTCGCCCACCTGGATCTCATCGGAAACTTTCACGACCTTTCGTGCGATCTTTACTTCAGCCTTCTTTTCTTCTTCTGCCCTTCTTTCTGAAACCTTTTCCTTTTTGCCTCGCTTAAATTGTGCGCCGCGCGGTTTCTGCCGCCTGAACGTATAGAGGTCTTCTTCCTTTATAACGACCTTTCTCTTTAATACGCCTTTCTTCTTTACCTTTGTCTCTTCGATCTCCTGCTCTTCTATCTTTTTCAGGAGCTTTTCGGTCTTCCTCCTCTGGCGTTCTTCTTCTGTTCCGCCTTCTGCAAGGGTAAAGTCCTTTTCAAGGTCCTGCTTATAGGCCTCTTCGAGTACCTTTGTAATCTCCTTTCCTTTCTCCTGGCCGATCACTTCCAGGTCGCCCTTCAGCCCTTCGCTCTGGGGCGCCTGAGGTTCAGCTTCGACCTGTGTCTCGGGAATTTGTTCAGGCTCTGCCGGGTGCTCTTCCGTCAACAGGACCAGGGGCTCCTGCTTCGCACGCTTTTCGGCAGCTTTTTGCGCTTCCTTTTTCTTCTCTGCCTTTGCAGGTTCTTCCTGTTTTTTCTTCGGCGCGGCCTTTGGTTCGGCTTTCGGCTCCGCCTTTGCTTCTTCTTTGCCGGGTTTTTTAGGCTCCGGCTTTTCTTCTGCGGGCTCTTCCTTCACTTTGGGCGGCTGCACCCTTCGCCTTATGATCGTGGAAGCAACCCTTTTCTCGACCATCTGTTCGCTTGCAGGGGTCTCGTGATCTTTGGCTTCTTCCCGAGGTACGTCCTCTTTAACCTTGTCCTTGACTTTGACGCCGATCTTTTTTAGTTTGGCGAGGATGTCCTCGTCATCCATCTTGTCGGTTAGCGCCGTGATCTTGATCTTTGCCATCTATGAAACCTTCCTTAATTAATACACAAAAACCGGGCGGAGCCGCTTATTGGTCCCTGCCCTCCTGCATCTCCTCCGTCCCCTCTGCTGTGATAACCTCTGCAGCCGGGGCCTCCTCTTTCACGCTCTCGCTGTTAAGCCTGCTCATTATGGATTTTGCCTCTTCAATGATACGCCTGCAATCCTCAACAGAGATGCTCGTTATCTTGTTCATCTCCTCTGGGGTCAGCTTGGCGATATCTTTCGGGTCCCTCAAATATTCGTCGTTGAGCACCCTCGCAAGTATTTCGCTGATCTTCAGGCTCTCCACGAGCTCGTCGATGACCTTCTTTGACGTCTTTTCAACCTCTGATTCGCTGCTGATGTCTATCTTCCAGCCCGTCAGCTTTGACGCGAGCCTCACATTCTGGCCCCTCTTCCCTATTGCAAGAGAAAGCTGGTCATCATTGACAATGACCTCCATCGAATGGTCTTCCTCGTTGATATAGACCTTGGAAACCTTCGCAGGCGCAAGGGTGTTGCAGACAAATTTTGCTATATCTCTGTTCCACGGGATGATGTCGATCTTTTCGCCTCTCAGCTCCTGAACAACAGCCTGGACTCTCGAGCCTTTTACGCCGACGCAGGCTCCGATAGGATCGATGTCGGAATCATCGCTGTACACCGATATCTTTGCACGCTCTCCCGGTTCACGGGCCGCGCTCAGTATTTTAATGATCCCTTCCTGTATCTCGGGAACCTCAAGCTCAAAAAGCTTCATCAGGAATTGCGGGTGGGTCCTCGACATAAGTATGGTGCACCCTTTCTGGCTCTTCTCCACGTCGAGGACAAACCCTTTTACCCGGTCCCTCTGCCTGAAGTTCTCGCCCGGGATCACCTCTTTGGCCGGAAGTATCGCCTCTGTTTTGCCGAGGTTTACCACGTAATGGTTCTTTTCTATCCTCTGGATCACCCCCGTTACTATCTCGCCTTTTTTGCCTTTATATTCGTTGTATATTACATCGCTCTCCGCATTCCTTACTTTCTGGACGATGATCTGCTTTGCCGTCTGCGCAGCGATCCTCCCGAGGGTCGACGTGTCCATCTTGATGCCGATGCTATCGCCATAGAGACATTCGGGGTCGTGTTCCTTTGCGTTTTCCAGCGCTATTTCCATATCGGGCTCGTTGACCTCTTCCACGACGGTCTTGAACTGAAAGACCTCGATCTCCCCAAGCTCCTCATTATACCGGGCCTCGAGGTCAAGGTGGCTTCCGTATTTTTTCTTAGAGGCCGACAGTATCGCTTCTTCCAAAGCGTCAATGATCGTTTCTTTTGGGATCCCTTTTTCTTTGCCAACCTGCTCAATAACGTAATTTAGGTCGAAGTACATCGCTGCTCCTTACATCCCGATTTCCAAATGTGCCCTTTTTATAGCACATATCGGGATGGTAAATATATCTATTTTTTCGCTGATTTCCACGCCATCATCGGTAATATTCCGGATCTCGCCGGTAAACTCATTTCTGCCCGCTATCTGCTCTGTTGTAATGATCCTGCACCTTTTTCCCCTGTACCGGACAAAGTCCTCTCTCCTGGTAAGCTTTCGGGTTAACCCCGGCGACGAAACCTCCAGCCTGTACGGATGATCTATAATATCCTCAACATCGAGGGCTATCCCGAGCTCTCTGCTCACCCACGCGCAATCGTCGATCGTCACGCCGCCTTCTTTGTCGATGTATATGCGGAGAAGCCAGCGCTTCCCTGAAGGCCGGAACTCGACCTCCACCAGCTCAATGCTGCCCTCCCTGACGATCGGCATCAGGCACTCTTCGATCTTTTCGATAACTGTCTTTTCTGATATCATCATCCCTTTTAAATAAAAAAGCGGGTCAAGCCCACTTCGAAAGAAATTTAACATAATATGGATTTGATTGCAACGAAATAAGAAAAGACGCTATCCTTTTCGTTGCCTCCTTACCTCATACGCGGATACAGCGAAGCTCGTGGCCACATTGAGGGAAGGGAAGCCCGACAGCGTGGGGATCTTCACGACCGCGTCGCACCTTTCTATGGTGAGCCTCCGCAGCCCGTCCTCGCCACCGAAGACGAGGCAGACAGGGCCTTTCAGGTCTACTTCCCACAAAGGCCTCGCCCCTCTCTCGTCAAGGGCATAGCAGAAAACGCCCCTTTTCTTTATCTCATCGATGAACCTGGCAAGATTGACGACACGAACGATCTTCACGTGTTCCAGGGCGCCCCGTGATATGTTCGTAACGGTTTCGGTAATGCCGCAGGAGCGGTCCCTGGGAATGACCACCGCCTCGACGCCGAAGCATGCGGCGCTCCTGACGATATTCCCCATGTTCTGCGGGTCGTAGACGCCGTCAAGGGCGCAGTAAAGCGGGTTCTTTGCAGTATCGATATCCCTTATAAGCTCGTCTGGGTCGGCGCAGGAGGCCTCTTCCCTCTCGAGGCACATATGGGATCTTCCTTCTTGAAATCGCCTCGCAAAGGCCTCCTTCGGAAGTATCTTGAACGGGATGCCCTGTAGTTTTGCTTCTTTGATATATTCCCCGGATGCCCTCTCGTAGCCTGCCTCTATCCAGAGCTTCCGTGCCTTTTCCGGGTGTTCCCTGAGGGCTTCAAGTATGCTGTTCCTATTTGTGAGAAAGGCCACGCTTGATGTCCTCGCTGATCTTTGCCAGCAGTTGCTGCGGCGCCTTGCTGTCCCGTACCGCTCTTCCGAGGACTATGTATGTAGCCCCTTTCTGGATAGCCTCTACGGGCGTGATGGTCCTCTTCTGGTCGTCCTTCTTTTCCTCGATCCTTACGCCCGGGGTCAGTATAATGAAGTCTTTTCCACAGAGGCCTCGTATCATCTCGATCTCGCTCCCGCCTGCAACGACGCCGTCAAGGCCCGCCTCCTTTGCGAGAAGCGCAAGCCTTTTCGTCAACTCATAGACGGATATCCCGATCCCCATCCGCTTCAGCTCCTCGTCGTCGATGCTCGTGAGGACGGTGACCCCGATTATTTTCGGCCTCCGCACATGGAGATTTTTTGCAGTCTCGTAGAGGGCCGCCTTCGCCTCCTTCATCATGGTAAAACCGCCCGCCGTGTGGACATTCAATATGTCGACGCCAAGCTTTACTGCCTCTATGGATGCTTTAGCGACGGTATTCGGTATATCGTGGTATTTCAGGTCTAAAAAGACCTTCGATTTTTTCAATTTTATGAAATCGACGATCTTTGGGCCACAATGGGTAAAAAGCTGCTTGCCGACCTTGAACATCCCCACGTGGTCTTTGAATTCCATGACAAGCTTCTGAGCCTCCTGGAAATGCTCCACGTCAAGGGCAAAGATTAATTTTTCCTTCGGGTCCATCGATCCTCCTTGTCTAAAAGCCTGCTATCGGCCAACGGCAACCGGCCATCCGTCTTTCTCTGAACACGTTATCGCGTGCATACTTGCCGTAAAAGGATTGACAATGCTTGCCATGTACATTAAAAATATCACCGTGGAAAAAGAAGGCCTGTCTGATGTCCTGCTCCTTTTTTCTTTCTACTCCTTTTTATAGAAGATGTAAAGATACCTTTAAAAGATTTTTTTCATCTCTGCCTGCTGGGGGCCATCGGCATTACTATCTACCAGTTCTTTTTTACCTACGCCCTGAAATATACATCGGTAACGAATGTCAGCATCATAATCAATGCGTCCCCGCTCTACGGCGGCATCCTCGCAAGCCTTTTCGGATTCGAGAAGTTTCAGCCAAAAAGGCTCTTGGCGATCATAACAGGCTTCTTCGGCGTCTACATCCTCATAACGCCTCCTTGAAAGCGGCGATACGAGGGGAAATACGCTGGCGAGAAGGAAGTGACAAAAACCGTTCAACGTTCTATGTTCAACGTTCAAGGTTAAAATTAATACGATTCACGACCTACGGGTGTATATTATCCCTTTATCGCCCCAAGGGGTACGATCTTGGCTACAAGCCTTGAAATGCCGGCGGCGTGGACGACCTGCACCACCTTCGATACATCCTTGTATGCTTCCGGCATCTCCTCTCCGAGGGTGCCTTTGCCTGCCGCCCTCACATAGACATTCCTCTCTTCCAGCTCCTTCTGCACAGAGCGGCCCTTTGTTCTCCGCAATGCCTCCCCCCTGCTCATCACGCGGCCTGCCCCGTGGCAGGTGCTGCCGAATGTCTCATCCATTGCGCGTTCCGTGCCGCACAGAATATAGGATGCCCTCCCCATATCTCCGGGGATCAGCACCGGCTGGCCAACCTTCCGGTACTCCGCGGGCACCGCCGTATTCCCCGGGGCAAAAGACCGCGTAGCCCCTTTCCGGTGGACGCATAGTTGTGCTTCCTTTCCCCCGGCAACGTGCCTTTCCAGTTTTGCAATATTGTGGCACACGTCATATACCAGGGACAGGCCGAGCTTTCCCGCGCCTGCATGGAAAACCTGCTCAAAGGTCTCCCTCACCCAGTGGGTGATCATCTGCCTGTTCGCGAAGGCGTAGTTCGCGGCAGCGGCCATTGCCGAGAAATACCTCTGCCCCTCGGGCGAACTGAAGGGCGCGCAGCAGAGCTGCCTGTCGGGAAGGGAGATCCCGTATTTCTCCGATGCCTTCATCATCTGCCGGATATAGTCATCGCAGACCTGGTAGCCCAGCCCCCGTGAACCGGTATGGACCATGACGGTGACCTGGCCCTGGAAAAGGCCAAAGGCCTCCGCGGCCTTCTCATCATAGATCTCCGTAATATGGCCGACCTCGACAAAGTGGTTCCCGCTCCCCAGCGTGCCGAGCTGGTCCTTGCCGCGCTCGTAGGCCTTCTCGGATACATTATCGGGATCCGCGAAAGGTATCTGCCCGTTATCTTCTATGAACTGCACATCGCTCTCGGTCCCGTATCCCTCCTCGATCGCCCACCGCGCCCCTTTCGCAAGGACCCTTTCCAGGTCCTTCCTACCGAGCCTCAGGTCCTTCCTGTGCGACCCCACCCCGCTGGGGATATTGATAAAGAGCCTGTCAATAATTTCTTGCACTGCTTTTTTAATACTGCTTATATCCAACGAAGATCTCATGAGCCTCACGCCGCAATTAGAAACCAGAAAATTATTTGCGATAAAATTATGGTCACGATGCGCCACGGTAAAGTCATACACAAAACCGTTATGGGCGATTTTCTCTATCTTGACGATCCTGTCGAAAACAAATCCGGATCCCTTCAGATGTTCGGTGATCTTTGCCGCATATTCGTCAAAAGTATCAAATGCAAAGGCAATTCGCGGGGAAGTCTTTCTCCTGCCGTACAAAGATCGGTCTATGAATCGTTTGTTTATCCATGGCGAGTTGATATGGGCCCATATACGGTCAGCGGAAAGCCCTCCATCTTTTAGATGACGTGCTGTCGATATCGATCTTTTGCGCTCCTCTATGACCGCCAACTTCTTTCTTATATAATGGGCGGAAAGGTTTGCCAAAAATGATTTTTTACGATTATATTCAAAACCGACCTTCTCATAAAGGTTCAGCAAACTTTCCGGTTCGGTAGAAAGAATTAATCTCGTCCTTATCCTTTGTTTTCTATCCTTGCCTATCTTCTCGGTTCTCGATGATATTTTTCGCGTAATTACCCCCAGTTCATTCAAAAGAACGGACAGATCCTTAAAAAAATCCTTTCCGTTTTTAATCTTCGACGGTTGTTTATTAATGGAAACGATAGGGCAATAGTAATTATAACCACGGCGGACATACGTTTTAGGGGTTGTCATCTCTGCGCCGAAAAAGGACGCAAGAAACAGCCTTTTTTGCCATAAAGGCACTTTGAGAATCCATTCCGGAACCTTAAGATCATTAGAGGTCTTATCCCCCCAGGGCGTGCCCAATGCAATAAGCAGCAGGGCAAGGCCGCTTGACTGGTTTTTGCACGTGGAAGTTGTTGTCTCAAAATCATATCTTCCGTACTCAGTCTCAATGGCATGTTTCCTTTCGCGATGATAAATACCTGCCTGAAAACCCAACCGGCCTAAGTCCTCCTTTATATCCACAAGATCTTCGGCCTTGCCGAAGAACGATATAATAAAATCACGCTTATTCTTAGTAAACGATATGGAACCATCCCCGAAGATATAACCCATCAGCTTTATAATATACGGCAGATGCGGCGAGTTGTACCGAATAGGAAGCAGATTTCTTCTTTCACATTCCTTTAATATCTGAGCAAGCCCATTCCCTCTGCTGCCTTTATGAAAACGACGCGCTGCGTCTGTAAGCCCTTCAACGTCGAGGATCACATCGTTTTGTGGTTCTTCATACGGCACACCCTTGAAGGGATAGAGGATTAAAAGATCGCCTTCTCTGAGATTGCTTGCCTTAATGGTTTCTATATTCCCGTTGAGAGACCATAACGGGTGTTCATCTGTAACCTCTATTGTATAACCAGCTTCGGTCGCGATGGAGATAATGCCTTTCCCCGATGCCCGTTTTATAAATCTGACGATCTCGGTTTCATCAAGATCTGCTTTCTCTTTGCTGAAGCAAACAAGCCTTCCCCATTTTTCCCGGCAATCCTTGATCGATAGAGAATAACCATCCCTGTGCAGCACTAAGGTATTTTCTGTAAGGCAGTTGATGTCGTATCCCACGCCGCCGGGCGAGATGATCCCTTCTTTTGCGTCGAAGGCAGCCACGCCGCCGATGGGAAAGCCGTAGCCCCAGTGTATATCCGGCATAGCCATGGAGGCGCTGACAATTCCCGGGAGGCAGGCAACGTTCTCTACCTGCCTGATGCTCTCGTCCTTCCCAAGATCCCCGAGAAGCTCTTCGTTGATATAGACAATACCTTCAACGCGCATAGCGCCATGCCTTTCAACGACATACCTGTTCTCGTCGATCCTCTTCAGAGATATCTTCGAGCTCTCTTCCATATATCAATTTTATATCATTTTGTAAGCTATTGCTATTATCGTTTGCCTGCCATTTCACACATAGTCGTAATAAATTCTAAGCACGAAGCACAAAATCCTAGACAATATCAAAATCCAAATATCAAATGTCCGGAACAAAGCACTGTACGCATGTTTTGATATTTGGAAATTTGAACATTTGTGCTTGTTCAGGATTTCGATATTAGTGCTTCGGATTTGCCATGAGCTGTATTTCTACACATCCACTATCACCGTTGCCTTGAGCGCCCCCTGCTCCTCCACTATCCGGAACTTGTGGTACGTAACCGCCTTTACCTCCTGCCTGATCGCATGCCTGGCAGGGTCAAAAAATTCGCCCTTCAGCAATCCTTCGGCGTTTTGACCTTTGATGCGGACCGATACCGCATTGGGAATGAACCGTGTAGTGTCCCATAAGTATAATATATCGTTAAGGAAGTTGACGAACAACTCCCCGTTGCCGCCGGCCTCGATCCTTTTTTCTACAAGTGGCCGGACAGCCTCTGCGTCTGTGATCAGCGAAAACAGCGCGCTGACCCCGTTCTGAAAAAGTTCCTCCATGGTCCTGCCGTATGCCTCGAACCCCGTATCCGCCTCGTGGTCAATTATCCGGTAACGTTCCATAATAAGATCAGCTCACAGCTCACAGCTATCAGCCTTCAGCAAAGAACCTCGTTTATCGCGTTAATTGAGTTTGTTGTGCCTGTCTGGCCTGTCCAGCATCCGGTATCGAGCATCCGGTTCTCTTTTTTCCAATAATATTAAGCATGTTCACACACATTGCCTACTTCCTTTGAATATCCCATCTGCATCGGGGATGCCGATCAGGCGGTGATTATTAATTCATTATATCACATTGTCCCAACCTCTTTTAAATAAAGGAGAATGTCTATGAAAAAAAATATTAAAATATTTTAATTTTTTCCTTGACACATTTCCTGCCAATTGCTATAAAGATTAAAATTGCTTAATAAATAAAAAGGAGGTGGTTGATAATTTTCCGGTTTTTTAAAAACATTAATTTTAAGGAGGTAGGAATGAAAAAGATTGTATTAGTCCTACTTGCGCTTTTTATTGCTGTCCCTATGGTCAGCGATGCAGGTAGCGTAACAAGCAGATGGGATATGACAATCGGCGGCTTTGTGAAGTTTGATGCAGGCTGGGCAAGCCAGGGTGTCAGCGGCGACTATATGTTCGCTTCACCGGAGAGCATCACAAACAACACGAACGTAACCGATAAGTGGGGCAACACCTTCATGGCAGCCGGCGAGACAAGGCTTAACTTCGCCATTAAAGGTCCTGACGGATGGGGCGCAAAGACATCAGCCTTCATCGAAGGCGATTTCCGGCAGGGTGGTGTATATGAGGCCTTCAGGCTGAGACATGCCTTCATGAAGTTCAACTGGGGCACCACCGACCTCACCATCGGCCAGACATGGCAGACCTGGGGTCTTATGCCCTCTTTCAACCTGCTCGGCGTGAACGAGCTTGGCCCGATGAACAAAGGCGACCGTTTACCACAGATCATGATAGGCCACAAATTTGCAAAGAACTGGAGCCTCAAGTACGGTCTTATCTCAGCCTATGCGCCGCAGATAGCAGGCGGCAACAGGGCATCTCTGGGCGTCAACTCAGCAACAAGCCAGCAGACGATCTTCTCATATCCGAATTTCCAGGCTGAAGTAGGTTATTCTTCAGATGCCTGCGGTAAGATCGGCCCCTGGATGATGCAGTTCGCCCTCGGCGGCTTTGCCGGCAAGAACAAGATAGCTAGACGTACCGGCGCAGCAGGGACAGACTGGTATGACGACGACGTTGACAACTGGGGCCTTGCATTCAAGGGCTACATCCCCATAATCCCTGAGAAGAAAGGGAACAAGGCCGGCGCGCTCGCCATCACAGGCAGCGGCTTCCTGGCACAGGGCCCGAATGCATTCTTCGGTCCTTGGTCCTATGACGGATACGTATCGGGTGCGGCAATCCCCGCAAACACCAGCTTCTCTGCATACAACGGAACAGTAGCAGGCTTCTGGAGTGAGATCACCTATTACTTCCTCGACAACGTCTTCATCAACGGCCTCTATGGCTATGCACGGTACAACTGGAGCGACTCGATCAGGGGCTTAACTACACCTGGTACGGGTGTCGCAGGGGTTAACGCCATTAACTCAACAGACATCCAGAGCGTACAGCACATGATAGTCAACATAATGTATGATGTGAACCCTGCAATCAGGATGGGCATTGGCTGGACACACTTAATGACAGGCTATGCAAACGTCCAGGCAGCAGGCGGCGGCGGCAAATCCGGCAGTCTTGATGCTGCAAGGGTTGCTGCATGGTACTTCTTCTAAGAGACTGCTGAATAGGAACACAAAAGGGGACTTCGGTCCCCTTTTTTTATTGCCTCCCCCCCCTCTCCCTGACCCTCTCCCGCAAGGGGAGCGGGAACAATGATACTGCGTACGACCTGTGCCCTGGCCCTCTCCCGCAACTCGATGCTGGATACTTGATGCTCGATGCTGGACGGACTCTTCTTGTTGACAACATGGGCCGGCTTTGTTATGCTCTTTTCGCCTTTTAAGGTACAGGCAAAAAGCCGGAGTGGTGGAACTGGCAGACGCGCCGGACTCAAAATCCGGTGGTGCTTGGCACTGTGCGGGTTCAAGCCCCGCCTCCGGCAATAAAATCAGTCGCCAGTCGATAGTATATCGTATATAGCATACAGCTTGTCATACCTTCTGGTCCTATCGTATATTAGCTTCTAAGAAATCTGTTCGGCGAGAAAAGCAGCTCATAGTTCTTGGCTGATAGCTCATGGTATGAAGACCTGCTTTTTTACTGCTATTCACTATCGACTATTCACTGCCTTTAGCATCAGTGGATGTAGCGGGCGAGGATCTTTGCTGCCCTCTTGAGGTCTTCTTCAGTGTCTATGCCGAACCCGTCGTACTGGGTCGTTAGGACCTTGATCCTGTAGCCGTTCTCGAGGACCCGTAATTGCTCCAGCGACTCCGTCTCCTCGAGCCTGCCCTTTTCCATCCCGACAAACTTCTCAAGCAGGCCCATCGAAAATCCGTAAATGCCGACGTGCTTGTAGAGCGACGCCCTTCTGTCGTCTCGTACATAAGGGATCGGGGCGCGCGAAAAATAGAGTGCATATCCTGCGCGGTCGAGGACGACCTTCACGGTATTGGGATCTTCGTATTCATGGTTGTCTTTCAACGGGCAGCAAAGGGTTGCCATATCAATGCGCTCGCCGTCAATGACAGAGAAGATCGCGTCTATCATGTCAGACCTTATAAAAGGCTCGTCTCCCTGGAGGTTGATCACGACGCCGGCGTTCCTTTCCCGGACGGCCTCGTAGACCCTGTCCGTGCCGCTTGTACAGGCAACGCTTGTCATGACAGCCTCAGCCCCAAAGGACCGCGCTGCATCCTGTATCTGCTCATCATCGGTAGCGATAAGGATCTCGTCTGCCAGGCGGGATTCCCTCGCCCTTTCATAGACCCATTGGATAAGGGGCTTCCCGCACAGGTCCAGCAAAGGTTTTCCCGGCAGCCTCGTGGACCCGAACCGCGCCGGTATGACAACGATCTTTTTCATTTTTATGATTTCCTGACTGAAAAAATTATAGTGGAAGGAACAGGGATAAGCAAGGAATAATTGCCACATGAAGGTTTGGCTACAACTGATCTAACGGTCTTAAGGGGTGGTGAAGGTGGCGGTGATGTTCGTATCGGCGGTGAGCGTTACCAGGCAGGTCCCCGTCCCGGAGCATCCCCCGCCCGACCATCCTGTAAATGTGCTTCCGGCATTCGCTGTTGCCCCGAGGGCCACGATGGTGCCGTTGCCGAAATATGCCTCGCACAGATTGCCGCAAAGGATGCGCTCCGGGGAGGTCATGCTCAGCGAAGTTGCCACCGTCCCTGAACCGCTGCCCGCTTTGATTATCCTTAGCTGCTGCACCACCTTGTTATAGATCTGGATCTGATCCATCACGACGCTGTTGTAATAGTTCTGGCCGTAATCGCCAAACCGCAAGGGCTGGGTGTTCACGATGCTGCCGCCTGCAAGATTATCGCGGTGTGTGGCGTTCGCCGAACCGCCGCCGACGTACACCTTGACGCCCGACGCAAGCCCGTTGCCGTTATAGGTCGCGGCTACATGATACCATACGTTGAGCGTGCTGACCGGCGTCGTGTTGTACACCCATATCATCGGCCCCGCCCCGCCGTTCAATTGGTTCGTAAGCTGGAATGCAAGCCGGTTGTACCCGACGGCCGGCTGGTTATATGCCGAGCTATGTATCTCGAAATAATATCCGCTATAAGCCGGCGCTGCCCCGCCCTTTGATACCAGGGGATATATAAGCGATGCCGGCGCAGAGGTCGGCTGCTTCGTTAATTTCACCCACATAACGATCGAAAACGGCTGGTTGTGCTCGAAGCTAAAGACCGGGTTGCCGATTCCCTGATTGTAAGGGGTCAGGCTGGCAACCCCCCTGAAATACAGCGCGCTGCCCGATGCCCCCGCCACGGAGGTAACGCTCCCACCCGCGGCGGTAGCAATTGTCCCGCCGGGGTTGGCAGGGTCATCAAAATTCCACGACCCCAGAGGACAATCCCTCACGTTCAATTTCAACGCCCTCTGAGCGGTATTGCCGTCGCCGTCATTCCTGGAAAATGTTATGGTGTGTACCTGGGCAGGGCCGCCCGGCGTGCCGGATATCAACCCGCTGCTTGCGTTTATCGACAACCCTGACGGCAAGGCGGTGCTGGCCCAGTTGCCGTATGGCGGCACCCCGCCGTCGCTGTACATGGTCGCGCTGTAAGGCTGTCCGGTACATGCATCCGGCAGTTCATTATTTATTATTCGGAATGCGCCCTGCGCTGTCCCATAGCACCCCGCTTTGTTCTTCAGCTCTTCCAGCGTCACCCATCCGGCAATATCGTCGTGGGGCTCAGCGCGCGCGCCGCCCAGGTCTCCGGCGTAGTTGTCTACATTGAGCCCGGCAGGATACACATTAACAATCGTCGCTCCCGTTACCGCCTGGGTACCCGCTGTCTGGTTGTTCACGTTCTCTCCCCCGCTCAGGATGAGAAGAACGACGTTAGGAACGTCCGTATACGCCGAACAGCCTGCATCCGTACAATTCCGTATCGTGATATTAGCCGTCCTCTTTCCGCATATCGCGTCAACGGACCCGGCAGGGATAGAGGTTAAATTATTATCAACAACATAGTGTACCTGATTGCCCCACGCGTCATTCGACCTTTTCATGATAGCCGCAATCTCCGCTGTCGTGGGAAGCCTGCGGTTTGTTGCGGCATAGCCGACAACTGATTGAATGCTCTCGTCGATGATGTTATGCGTTTCAGCTATTTTTGTTCTTTTCGTCAACGATCCGGTGACCATTATTCCGGCAGTGACAATCGAGGTAACGAGCATGAGCAATATCGTTACAAACAAAAGGGTCATCCCTTTGTTGTTCATATGCATACGGAGGGAATGATTTTCAGCCTTCCTGCTCATTGCCTGTCAGGGGCTTATGGTCAGGACGAAGGATTTATTTGTGCAGTTATCCCGATTAGTGCTTGACGATGTGTCATTACAGGCAACCGAATTGAGTGCGGAGCTGTTGTGGTCCCTCGTAAAAACGGTGATGTTGAAGCTCCCCGTTTCAGTCGAGTTAATGGTTTTCGTTATAACCAGATTATTGGCCCATGCAGGCCACGTGCCTTCCACCCGATCTGAACAATACGTTGACGCGGCGCCGCCTAACTGCGTGCTGTCGGGGTACCTGATAAAGCTTGGATTGAAGGACATGCCGTTGGGTGGCCCCTGGGCAATGGTGCGATTTCGAATCTCGACACACCATCTGTATTGGTTCTGTGTCCCGGAAAGATACGGCACGCCTCCTGCAGCAAAGACATTCGCCGTGTATGATGACCCCAGGCTTGTAGAGGGGAGTTCATTGTTCAATATCTGAAGCTGCGCCCCCTGGCATCCTATCTTTGTCCTGAGCTCGTTGAGCGTTACCCAATTGACGATATCGTCGTACCTCTCGGGCCTGTTGATCAACGTGCCGGTATAATTCGGACAGTTGCCGGCAGTGGTGCAGGCATCGCGGTTGGTGGCGCCGTTCTGCACGTAAACGGTCGCTCTCCCCGCCGCTACAGCCGTTTGAACATTGAAGTTGACTCCGCCGCTCACGATCGCAAAGGCAACGTTCGGTATGTCGTTGTAGTCTGTTCCTGCCGCTGTTGCACAATCATTCGTGAGACAGTTCCTGACCGTTATGCCCGTGGTCTTGCGCCCGCAGATATAATCAGTAGAAGTTACCGGGGCAGCCGGAGCAAGGTTTCCGTCCACGATATAATAAAGCGGGTTGCCCCAGGCGTCATTCGGCTTCTTCACCGCGCCCGTAAATTCTGCTGTTGTGGGAAGGCGCCGGTTCGTTGAGGCGAAGCCCACAACGGCCTCCACGGCGGCATCGATCGTGCCTTTTGTATCGCTTGTCTTTGCCCTTTGGGTCAAAGGGCCGATCATTTTTATGCCAAGGGTGATCAATATGCCGACGAGGACAAGAACAATAGCCAGTTCGACTATGGTAAAGCCTTTCCTGTTCATGGCTGACAGCTCATGGCTCATATCAATATCGCTTTTCACAGGCAAAGCGCGGTGTTCGCGATCGTTGTATTCGGCGTATAGGCAGCGCCGGCCTGCACCTTTCCCGAATTCCACACCCCGTCATCGAGCGCCGTGTCCAGCGCCTGGGCCACCTCGGCAGGCAGGGCGGTAAATTTTATCACGTTGCTGCACAGGGATTGAAGGGCTGCAGGTATTGCCGGCAGCCCTGTTGCGCCAAAGGCGGACATGATGTAGACACTGCTCCCATCATACCGTGCAGCGCGTATCGCCTGGCTTGTGCCGTCATACGTGCCCGCTATAAAGCCTGCCAGGGCAAGGTGCTGGTTCGCCAGGTACGGTTCGGCGAGATCGATCCTTCCGTTGTTGTTCCCGTTCGTCGTCGTCCAGCGGTTTGTCGCAGTATTGTCATCGCCCGGCAGCTTGCTGTATTTGTCCTGGTAAGAATAGACAGCGGTCGCCAGGTCGCTTGCCTGGCTGATGACGGCCTTTATCTTCGCGTTCTCCATCATCGTTGCCCCTTTCAGGACAACGCCGATGAGGATGCCGATGATCACGATGACGACGGCCAACTCGATGAGCGTAAAGCCCCTGCTCGCGCTCATGGCTCGCGGCTCATGGCTCATGGCGAAAAAGCTGGACCGCGCTTTGTTTTCTTCACGCATCCCGGTGCACCCAACCCTACGTCGCTTGCATTTCACAAAAAGGCAGGGAGGCAAAGCTCCCTGCCGTCATTTCACTCATATGCCGGAAACAGATTTCCTTCCGCTGCGATCATCTTAAAACTTGATCACGAACGTAGGGATGAGCACATCCGGTGTCGCTGTTGCATAGGTCGCGCTTCCCCTGATGTCACCGGTGTTCCACACCCCGTCATCATACTGGATATCGATGATCTGGCAAACCCCTGACGGTATGTTCTGGAACTGGACAAGATGCGCGGTAAGGCCGCTGATCGTAGAATAGGCCACTGCAATAGCGCCACCGTATGCATGAGTTGCATTTCTGAACGAAGTGTTGTCACCGCCTATTATGCCTGCCAGCCTCAGTTCCCTCCAAAGGTCGCACTGTTCTACGCCTGTGGCAGTACATGCAAAGTTGGCCGCTGCCGCTGCCGCTGCGACGGTGATCAAGCCGTTGCCATTGCCGTCGGTAAGACCTGTCCATATCCCCCCTCTGGCCGTTACGTTACGATCATCGCCCGGATAAAACTGGTATCTGTCGTAATAGGTATATACAGCCGCAGAGATCTCCCGGTACTGATTGTAGAGCCGTTTAATCTTTGCATTATTGATTAATTCCTGGCCCTTCAGTACCGCGCCGAGGATGATGCCTATGATGACCAGCACGATTGCCAGCTCAACGAGCGTAAAACCTTTCGCGTTCCGTATTGTTTTTAACATCCCTTTTCCCTCCTTTTTCATTTTATCTACAACACTATATTGATTATCGGAAAACATTGCAATATGTAAAATAAATATACAGATAATACGGTTTTACAGAGAGCGAGGGGAGCGGGGACGATATTGCTGGAAAAAGGGCTTCGAGGGATGTATTGGTTGTTCAGGCTGCCACCCCACCGGCAGGATCGGCCGTGCGCCGGGCCTTCACGAGGGAGATGGTGAATTCTACACCGCGCTCGGTGTTTGCTACTGTCATGGCGCCGCCCAGGTTCTTTACGATATGGCGCGCCTGGAAGAGGCCGACGCCGAGGCCTGAGCCCTTCGTGGTGTAAAAGGGCTCGAACATACGCTCTATCTCCTTCACGGGGCTCCCCGTATCGCCGATCGTGACCTGCAGGGCCTCATCTTTTTCTTGGACGGCAGCAAAGCATCGCAGTCCTGGCTCGCTGGCGGCCTTGTCACGTATATTCTTGATGATATTGTCAATTACCGTTACTACCAGATGTTTTTCCTCTACAAAGGAGCCGTTCCCCGTGACCTCCCCTTTGATCCTGTGCAGATCAAGGAGCTCGCGGATGAGCCCGGCGATATCTATCTCCTGCCTGTCTTCTCCATCGCCTTTCTTTGCGACGCCTACCTCAAGGGTCCCCAGTATCTTATCGGTCCTCACCTTCAGCGCCGGCGTCGATTCTCTCAGCGATTCTATAAATCTATGCTCCCGCTCCGCCCCTTCTATTTTGTTGATATTAAAGAGGAGGCTCCTGATGAACTGGGTAACATTCTTCACATCGTGGAGCAAGAACGCCTGGAGCTTTGAGAAGTTAATAAATGCATCGTTGGTCACCTTTATCCTCATAAGGATATCCATTTCGATTAGCAGGAACAGGGCCTCAAAGATGATCATATAGATATATTTCTGGTAGCCCCTTGGGCTTAAAGGTATTATGCCGAGGCGTATCGAGTAATCGGGCCGCGAGACCTCTCTGACAACCGTCTGCCTCTTCCCTGCATACGGTCTCGACAGGGTGCTCTCGCCATAGGTGATATGGTAAAAAACTTCGTCTATCTCAACGACCTTTACAAGCCCCTGCACGTTCGGAAGAAAACGGGTGACATCGTAGTTGCAGTCCCGGTTCGCATCGACCATCCGGAGCATCACTTTGAACGCCCGGTTCGTAAGGTAGCGCAAGTAAAGGAGGATAAGTATCGCAACCGCGCCGGCAACGACAAAGAAGAGGTACATGTACTCAAGGAGCTTAATCGTTTCCATCTTCCTCTTCCCGCTTGAAGCCGAATTTTTTCATAAAATAGTAGATGCTCTCCCTTTTCACGTTCAGGAGTTTGGCCGCCTTGTATATGTTGAAGTTCGTGTCCCGCAGCACCTTCAGGACAAAGTTCTTCTCTGCCTCTTCACGCACGGGCTGCAGGCCCTGCCCTATCTCGACATTGAAGGAGATCTTTTTAACGCCCCGCTTCTCCAGCTTCTCTTCTGCGTCGCGGAAGAGTATCGCCCTCTCTATGGAAAAAAGGATCTTCTCCATGTTAACCGGCTTCAGGATATAATCGAAGGCGCCCTCTTTGATCGCATCCATTGCAATCCCCGCTGTCGTCTGGCCGGTGAGGATGATCACCTTGGCGGCCAGGTTTTCAAGGATGTGCTGCAGAAGCTTTATGCCTTCCTCCGGGGTATTCTCGTTAGGCGGCAGCCCCAGGTCGAGCACGACGACACCGATGCCCTCCTTCTCGAGGCAATCCAGCGCCTCCTCTCGGTCGCCCGCCTCAAAGACGTTGTAATGTTCCTCCAGGGCGAAACGGACCTGAGCGCGCAGAGCATTGTCATCTTCTACTATAAGGACATTCACCATGATAAATCCTAAATCCTAATATCGAAATTCTAAACAAGCACGAATGTTCAAAATATGAAAGTTAAAACTGAGGATCTTTATAGTTTTGATGTTTGAACGTTTGAATATTCGAATTTGTTTAGCGCTTAGAAATTCGATATTAGGATTTGTGTTAATCATTTTATATATTATGCATAAAAAGGTTTGCTTTTCATAGCATTTTTTATATAATTGAAGCATCAATGAGATGGGCGATCCTATGTGCGATCCTGCTTCCTACAACCCTTTTTGCCTTTTGTTTCGAATACGCGGGCAATGAGCACGGCATCACCCCCATAATCCTTGAGAGCATTGCAAGGGTCGAGTCGAACCTCAATCCCAGGGCCATCAACAGGAACAGGGACGGCTCCGTTGACATCGGCCTCATGCAGATCAATTCCGGGTGGCTAAAGACGCTTAATGTGAGCCAGAAGGACCTCCTTGATGACGCCTGCCTCAATACCAGGGTCGGCGCGCAGATACTGCGGCAGTGCATCGACCGGTACGGCCTGAACTGGGAGGCGATCGGCTGCTACAATGCGACGAGCAGGGACAAAAAGGTTGGCTACGCCTGGAAGGTCTTCAGAAAATTGCAGAAAGAGCAGATGGAGGCAAACGGGCAAACGGGAAAATGGGAAAATGTGGAAACAGGCATGAGGCGCCAGAAAACGAGTACAAAGTCATCGCTTGTTTTTCATGTCAGGGATATCGCTGAAACAGAAGGGGAGGCGCCGTGAGCCTTCTCGCCGACCTCCTTTCAAAGGTCAAGCACCAGGATCAGCAAGGCTCAGTCCCGCCCAACCTGGCCCACATCATCCAGAGATCATCACAAAAGAATAAAACGGAGCGAAAGATCGTCATCCTCCTTGTGGTCGTCCTGCTCTTCGTTATTGTAGGCTTCGGAGCCGTCTACTTTTTTGAATCCTATCTCGCGTCACCGTCAAAAAGCCTTATGGCCCGGCAGGGTCTTGCCATGAGGGATTCACAAAAAAACGTGGCTCCGGCCCCGCCGCCGCAGCCTGCAGCCCCGGATGCTCCCGCAACCCAGCAAGTACCGCAGCCAGCGCCACTCGCACAGGAGCCCGAGGCAAAAGCCCCTTCCGCTGAGGCCACAAAACCTAAGACAGAAAAAACACCGCAGCCGGCCGTCTCCCGCACATCACAACCATCAAAAAGATCTTCTGAAGTAATCGAGCGGCTCAAGGCTGAACGGGACATCCTTATATACTCGGCGCGGTCCTATGAACAGAATAAAAACTACAGCCTTGCCATAGCCGACTACAAGAAGGCCCTGGAAAAAGACCCCAGGAACTACCTTATCATGAACAGCCTCGCAAGCGCCCTGATAAAGACAGGCGCATACGAAGAATCGATCGGATATTCAAAGGACGCCCTCAATTATCAGAGAAATTACATACCGGCCCTTATCAACCTCGGCATAGCGCACGTGCAGAGCGGCAATATGACAGAGGGAGAAACATACCTGACAAGGGCGCGGACGATCGAGCCGACGAACAAGGCGGTCCTACTGAACCTCGCTTTGCTCTACGAGAGGCTTCCTAATTACCAGGAGTCCCTGGCGCATTTCCAGAAACTATCGGAGATGAAAGACATCCGGGGCAGCCTGGGCATGGCAAGAGTTCTTGAAAAACAGGGCAAGCGCGCCGAGGCAGCGAGGCTTTACAGGAACATGCTCACCATGGATGATGCGGACCCTCAAACAAGGCAGTTCGCAAATGAACGCCTCCTGGCGATAAACAACAAGTAAGAGCCAACACTTCAATCACCAATAACCAAACTGGGATATCTCATCGATTACGTTTGGGTATTCGGTCATTGGTTATTGGATATTAATTGGTTATTGATGTTTGGTTATTGGTTATTATCTTCTGTTACTGTTTTCCCGCCATCGTTCCAACTATGGCGACCCTTTCGGATATCCAGCATTCTTTTCCTTCGCCATAAAGTATCTTGTACCATCTCCTGCCCGTATCGTCTTTTTTCTCACCGGCAACCCTGAATACAGACCCTTTTTCTGCTGATGAAACCTTTTCTGTTCCGATCGACGGGCCTTTTCTCAGGTTCGCTACTTCCACGCTGACCGTAAGGATCTTCTGCTGTCCGCCCTGGGCGGCTTTCGCAGCGGGCGCCTCCTGAGCGCCTGCATGTGCAGCGGTTGCCTGGGCAATGGCAGGCTGCCGGCGGTCCACATATTTAAAGGCGCCGAAAATAATGGCGACGATCAGAATAACGCCCAACGCCCCGTACCCCGCAAGCCTCAGATATCCCCTTGGCGTCCTTGCGTCGGCAAGATGCTCAATGGCGTACCGCACATGATCCTTTTTGATCACCCCGCTGCCTGAGACAAAGGCAGCCATGAGCGCCCTCGAGGCAATTATGTTGATCAATCTCGGTATGCCTTTTGACATGGCATAGATCGCCCTTTTCGCGTCGTCGTCAAAGTTTACCGCCCCTCTCCCCGCCTTGATAAGCCTGAAATTGACGTAATCGGATGTTTCGCTCTTCGTTAAAGGATTCAAGGTCGCCTTGATGGTTATCCTCTGGTCGAGCTGCTTCAGGTGGGCTGCCTGGAGCTTTTTCCGCAGTTCAGGCTGGCCCATAAGGATGATCTGCAAAAGCTTTTCCTTCTCTGTTTCGAGGTTTGAAAGGAGCCTCAGCTCCTCAAGCGTTTCGTCGGGCACGTTCTGGGCCTCATCGACGATGATGATGATCCTCCTGCCCGTCTCCGCGTGTTTGATAAGGATGTCCCTGAACGCCTTGATCATCTCGTTCTTATTGACCGACGGCAATTTCACATTGATGTCTTCCAGCACGGCCTGGAGAAACTCTTCCGGCGAAAGGCGCGGCGTCATGATCAAAGCGATCTCTGCCCTGTCCTTCCAGTTGTCGATAAGTATCCTCAGGATCGTTGTCTTTCCCGTGCCGGGCTCCCCCACAACAAGCGAGAATCCCTCTTTTTGCTCTATGGCATAATTCAAGGAGGTCAGTATCTCGTTATGTTCCTGGGATGGATAAAAATACAGGGGGTCGGGTGTCAGCCTGAAGGGATCGTCCGTTAATTGAAAAAACTTCAAATAATCCATCCTTATCACCCCTTGTCGAATTTGACAACAACATCGTAGATGGGCAGCAGAAGCCCGATAATAATGACCGCGAATATAACGCCAACCACTGCGATAAGCAAAGGCTCTATCATCTTCCCCAGCTTCTCGGAGATGTCGCTCAATCTTTTATAGTAATAGTTGGAGAGGAACCCGAACTGGCTGTCAAGGTTGCCGCTCGTTTCGCCGATATCCACCATCCTTGTCACCAGGGGAGGGAAAATGCTCTGCTGCCTCATGGAATCAGATATCCTGCTGCCGGTCATGATCTGGTCCCTCACCTTCAAGAGGACCCTCTTGAAGACTTCCGACCCTATCGCGTTCCCCACGATGACAAGCGACCTGTCGATCGTTATGCCCGCAACGACGAGGATCCTTAACTGCTCGGAAAACATCGCAAGGAGCTTGTTGTAAACAAACTGCTTGACAATCGGCAGCTTGATCTTCAGGAAGTCTACATAAAACCTCGTGCCCTCTTTCTGCTTCAGGGCCTTCAGGATGATGAATATTGCCACCGGCACTGCAAGCACGACGTACCAGTGGGACTGCATCAGGTTGCTGGCGGTAAACAAAAGCTTCGTGATGAACGATAACGGGATGCCCATATCCTTGATGATCACCATGATCTTCGGCAGGACATAGATTATCCAGAACGCCAGCGCACCCCCGGTTACAACCAGGGCAAAGATCGGGTAGATGAGGGCCCGCTTCACCATGCCCGCGAGGTCTTCCATCTTTTGCAGGTGTTCCGCCACCTCCCCTATGCTTCCTTCAAGCCGCCCCGTTTCCTCGCCGATGGTGGCGAGCCGGATAAAGATATCAGGAAATACGCCAGGGTGCTGGGCGAGGGCATTGGAGAAGCTCGTGCCCGACTGTATCCTTTCCCGGATATCATCCACGACCCGCATGAGATATTTATTGTCCAGCGTGTGGCTGATGTCCCCGAGGGCATCAAGGATAGGGACGCCCGCCTTCATGATCACGGAAAGGTTCGCCGCAAACTCCGCGATCTCGCTCCTTTTCACCTTCCAGGAAGAAAAGCCCCTGGCAATGCCCGTTGTAAGACGGCCGGCCTTCGCAACGTCCAGCACATTCAGGCCGCGTGCAGCGAGGTCGCTGTACACCGTCTCAATGGTATCCGCGTCGGCGGTACCGCTCTTTAAAGCGCCATCCTGGTCGATCGCTTTATATGAAAAAGTACCCATATCCTTTGAGAAACAATCACCAATTAATACCCAATAACCAATGACCGAATACCCAAACGAGAAACGGCAAGGTAAAGTCTTTGTTTGGTTATTGAATATTGGGTATTGGTTATTAATTGGAGCTTGGTTATTGGTGATTGGTTATTCATACAATATCTCATTGGGCTGTCACTTGATCTACCCTGCTACCCTCAGCACTTCCTCGACCGTCGTTATGCCATCGACAACCTTCCGCACCGCGTGGTTCTTCAGCGGCCTCATCCCTTTCTGGATCGCCCTCTCTTTGATCGCGGGCGCTGAGGCGCCTTCGTAGATCATCTGCTTTATCTCGTCATCTATCACAAGTATCTCTCCTATGACGGTCCTTCCCGCGTATCCCGTATTATTGCACTTGGCGCAGCCGGTGCCTTTGAACGCTTTTGTTGCGGTAACGCCGTATTCCCTGAGGATCGCCGCCTCCTGATCGTCCAGCTCATACTCAACTTTGCAGAAGCTGCATATCTTCCTCAACAGCCTCTGCGCCACGATGGCAAGCAGCGAAGAGGACATGAGGTACTTGTCAACTTTCAGGTCGATAAGCCTCGGTATCGATGTCACCGCGTCGTTCGTGTGAAGCGTTGTGATCACAAGGTGGCCGGTGATGGATGCCCTGATCGCGATCTTCGCCGTTTCTTCGTCCCTTATCTCACCGAGAAGGATCACATCGGGGTCCTGCCTCATGAAATTCCTCCCCGCAAGGGCAAAGTCATATCCCGCCCGCTCCAGGACCTGCGTCTGCCGTATGAAGCTGAGCTTGTACTCAACAGGGTCCTCGACGGTAAGCACGTTCCTTTCAAGGATATTTACCTCCCTCAAGGCAGAGTAGAGCGTCGTTGTTTTCCCGCTGCCCGTCGGCCCGGTGATAAGGATAACGCCGAAAGGCTTCTGAAAGAGAGACCTGATGTTCTGGGTATCCCCGGGATCAAATCCGAGCGCCTCCATCCTGAGCAATGTCCCCTTGCCTGACAGGACCCTCATAACGACATTCTCTCCGTATATTGTAGGGATAGTAGATACGCGAATATCATACCCTTTATTCAGAAAGACGAAGGTAAAGGCGCCGTCCTGCGGCAGCCTCGTCTCTGCTATATCCAGATGGGAGAGGATCTTGATCCTTGACACGATGCCGATATGGATCGATTTTGGCAGGCAGTGCCCGAACTGCAGAACCCCGTCGATGCGGTAGAAGACCTGCGTCACGTCGGCGGTCGGCGCGAAGTGGATATCGGTAGCGTTGTTCCGTATCCCTTCTACGATCAGCATATCCGTCATGGACACGATGTCGTTGCCTGTCGGGGAGCCTGTCGTCTGAATATCCTTGACGATCTTTTCCATCTGCTGATAGATGGGATTCTCGAGGAAGTAGTATGCCTTTTCCATGGCGTCATAGTAGGCGTCCCTGTCAACGATATATATCTTTGCCTGTTTTTTTGTGATGCGCGTTACCGTGTCGATGGCCTTTATGTTGCCAGGCTCCGTGATGCCGATGCTCACCTTCCCGTCCTCCAGATCGAGGGGGATGAACTGATTCTTTTCCGCGACGTCTTTCGGAACAAGCCTGAGAGCGTCCTCTGCGATGACGTACTCGTCGAGGTCGACAAATTCTATGCCCGACTGCTCGGCGAGGATCTGTCCCCTCTCTTTCGCCGATAAAAATCCGAGCTTGACGAGAACGTCTCCAAGGAGATCCCCGGTGATCTTGCTCTGAATAAGGGCGATATCGAGCTTCTTATCGTTAATGAGCCCCCTTGCCTTAAGGATATCGCCTATCTTGACAGGTGCCGCCATATTAAAACCCCCTCTTCAGATCACAGCTCAACATCAAATAATCAATAACCAAACATCAATCACCAATTAATAACCAATGACCGAATCACCAAACGTAAACCAATTAGGATTTTTTGTTTGGTTATTGGATATTGGGTATTGGTGTTTAATTGGAGCTTGGTTATTGGTGATTGGTTATTCACAGTTCTTATCAGGACATTATATAGGCCATTAAGCCGAGCCATTACATATTCACCAGCGCCGGCTGCAGGACGATCACAAGCTCGACCTTTCGATCCAGCTTGTTGCGGCTCTTGAACAGGTATCCGAGAAGCGGGATATTGCCGAGAAAAGGGATCTGATCGTCGGTCAGCGACTCTTTCTGCTGTATCAGCCCCCCGATGACGATGACGTCTCCATGCCTCACCTTCACGGTTGTGCTCAACTGCCGTAGGTCAACGGTCGGCAGCGACAGCTCGACGACCGTTGGGGTTCCTATGTTCTTCTGGGTAAATTTCACCAGGTCGGAGACAATGGGCGTAACCGTGAGGGATATCTCGCCGCTCTCGTTGATGTAAGGAAGGATGCCGATGAGGATGCCCGAGAGCACGCTGTTCGTATCAACGGTAAACGTCGTAACCGTTGAGGCCCCGGCGGTGGTTGTCGTCTCTACCTTTGAGATATACGCCTCGTTTCTCCCTACGGTCAGGAGCGCAGTCTGCCCGTTCATGATGTTTATCTTCGGGTTTGAAAGCGTCCTGACCTCGCCCTGTTCTTCCAATGCCTGCATCGTAAAATTCAGATCTCCTTCGGCGCCCCCGAAGCTCGGGACGCCGGCAATGGTAAAAACAGGGCCGGTGTTCGGCACTACGGTATTATACCGCGTTGTTCCGAAGGTAAAGCTGCTTGTGGTCCTCCCCGCATTCGTCATGAACCGGTCCACCAATCTCCAGTCAATGCCGAACTGGAATACGTCGGAGAGGACAACCTCTATTATCCTCGCTTCGATCATGACCTGTCTGCTGATCGTCCTTTTCACTGACTTGATGTAGTCTTCAACCCTCTGGAGGTTCTTCTTCGAGGCAGTGACATAGATCATGCCGGTAAGCCTGTTGACGGTATACCCCTGCTGTGCCCCCGCCGCGGAGCCGCCTGCGCCTGCGCCGGCCGCGCCTGCCTGCGCCCCCAATATGTTCCCGATGGATTTTTCTATGGCATCCCAGAATTTAAAGGCCGTTTCGTCGCTTTTTATATTCTGCGTTACGCTTCCCTTGATGGATGTGCTGCCGCCCCCGCCTCCGCCTCCGCCGCTGGTGCCTCCGGGCGCTATATTCATAACGCCGCCGAATATGTCTCCTCCTACATCAACTCCATAGGCCTGCGTCATGGCAGGGTGCCCAAGCTCAAACATCTTCGTGTCAACTGCCTTCACGACAAGGAGGTTCTCCTGGACCTTATAAAAATAATCAACTGCCGTGAAGATCGTGTTCAGGGCATTTTCAGCGGTTACGTTTTTGAGCGTGAGGTTCACCTCCGTTTCAGGATCAACGCCTTTTTCCATAACGAGATTGAGGCTCGTCGCCTCTGCGATAACATGGAGGACATCCCTGAGGGGCGTCTTTCTTGCCGCGATATCGACGATCCTCGTTTTCAGAGGAGAGAGGTCTTCAGCCACAGGGACAAATTCGGGCGTTTTCGGAGGCGCTGGAGACGGCCTTTCCACCCTGGTCTGCTTCAGCTCCTCGGGGATCTTCACCTCCCGCTTGATGCCCGGCTTTGACAGGCCGCACGACAGAAGGGCACAACATATGCAAAAGCAGATAAAGGCCCCTATCTTTGTTACTTTATTGTTATCCATCGCTCCCCCTCATTATCTTTAAGCAATATGCCATTTTTATCGATCTTTTTGATCATGCCGCTTTTAAACGTATCGCCCTCCTTTACAACCACTCCATCTACGATAGCGATCTTCGTGCGGTCTTTAATAAGAACCATGGAGATCCTCTGGGTCTCGCCTTTTTCCCCGCCCGGAGGGGCAAGCTCCGAAAGGCCCACAGGGGGAAAATCCCTCTGGGCATCCTGTGCCCCTGAAAAGGGGCTGCTTATTCCGCTCACTATTGCGGGGTCTCTCTCAACTATCCCGACCTTTTCATAATTGAATTGCACGAGCTGCCTCTCATGCGGCAGCAATGAAGGCTTCATCTTCAGCAGGGACATCCCGAATATTACCACAATAACGGCAACAACGGTAACAGCTATAAGGCGGATAATATCTTTAAACGTTCCCATGCCTACCTGCCCACCATTTTTCTTGCAGGAGGACTTCCGGGCGGCGTAGAGCCCCCTGCTGCCTGTGCCTCTTTCGGCAATCTCAGCTCTCCGGCGATCTCATAGGCAACGCGCTGCTGTTCGCTCTTTTTGTCAGACGTCATAACGGCCGTTTTCCTCATGACGAGGCCGTTTATGCTGAAGAAGGGAAACTTCATAGCCTGCAATTTGCCGATGTTGTTTACAAACGTCGTGAAGTCATCGACAAATCCCTTCATTGTTACGGGCAGATTCACTTCGCCCTCTTTCGCGGCAAACCCGGATACGGCCAACACGGTGTTCGGCATAGTGGCCTTAAGGGTATCGAGGCTCATCAGCAAAGATTTCTCGGGCGGGTCAACAAAGTAATTCGCCGGAATGACCTTGCCCGATGCCGCGATCGTCTTTTTCATATCTCCGGTAAAGTCGCTTATCTTTATAAGGCTGTTTCTCAGCTTTGTAAGGCTGTTCAGCGTCTCGTCCAGCGATCGCGCATATTCTCCTGTTATTAAGCCGAGCAGCAGGATAACAACGAAAATAAACGCTGCGTACAGGTAGTATGTGAGCAGCTTCTTTAACCTGCTGTCCGTCACCTGCATCTTTTTTATCATTGGGTTTTCCATTTCAGCTCTATTTTAAAATTTTGCATCGCAAGATCAAGCGATTGCGATACGGTTTCAAATTCTTTTATCTTCTTAAGGCTGTCGGTAACATTCTGATAATTGAGCTGGAGATCGCTAAACGTCTTCGCCTTAATATTGCCCTCGATGGATATGAGGCAGGCCTCCTTGCCGTTGCTTATGGTAATTGCGCCGATGTTCACTCCCGGCATGCTCAGCGTCTGCAGCGAAACAAGGACCTGCTGTATGTCTGGAGAGGTATTGATCTGGTTCATAAAGGTAATGGGCGGCATTACCTTCTGCAGCTCCTTCGATGTCCTCGTAAAATCGCCGATGATGGGCTGCCTCACGCCGATGGTCTGCCGCAACGCGCTGATCTCCTTTTTTGTCAGCATTATATCATAAAGCTTTATGCCGATATAGCCTACGCCGATCAGGGACAATACCAGCAGAACAGCCGCGGCATAGGCAAGGATCTTCCGCTGCGTAAAGATGCCGCGGTACCCTTCGGGCAGCAGGTCGCAGGAAGGGAGCGTCTTTTCGTGCAGCGCAGCCGCTATGGGCGTAATGTATTCTTCTATCGTTTCCTTGAAGGCGGTAACATGGGAGGGGTATTTCATCGCCGCCCGGGGAATAATCGGATTGACTGTGGACTCGCGGGCCTCCGGCCTGTCCCGAAAGACAACCCGGGCAGGGTTCACGCGAAGCGTCTGCCGGCAGTGCGCGACCGTCATATTGATGCTGTCAATGTCTGCGTCGTTCAGGCCTTTCTGGTCTGACTGGGCGACCCTTACAAAGAGGAGCTTTCTGTCCTTCACAAGGAACATCGTCTTGTGGGTTACTAGGTCAATGACGCCGAGCAACGGCTGGTCGGGCTCTGCATCCTCGGCCTCTATGATGTTTGAGAGGACGAGGATGTCCGGGTACAGGTGCGTAATGATCTTATTGTGCCTGCTGAACCGTAAGATCAGATTGTTGATGTCGTCTTTGTTGACCACAAAAAAGAATATATCCTTGAACCATTTGCCCTCGCGCTGCGTCTGCCTTATCGTCATATAGAAAAAAGAAAACTCTTTCCAATCGCTAACCCTTTTCTTTACCTCGATGTCGACGAGGGAGCGGAGGTATTTCTCCTTCGCCGGCGGGAGCGAAATGACGTCCTGGTACATCTCGTGGAAATCGTTGATCACAACAAATTCGTTGTCTGTCGTGGTCGCCAGATAGTGATCGAATTCTTCGCCGGAAAAACTAAATGATTTGTCTACGGAAAGATCGCCATGCCTGATATTTGCATGGATAACCTTTATGACCTCATTCTCAAAGCTTACTATTACCTGCCCACTCAATAAAACCCCTCAATGCCGGCATACCCATGTAAAAATACCTCTGAACTCCGAAAAAACGCTGATGATTTAAACCATTTATACCCCTAAGCATATGAAGTGTCAAGCTTTTTTAACCCGTCTCAATAATGGAATAACCAATAATCAAACACCAATCACCAATTAATAACCAATGACCGAATACCCAAATAGACACAATACAACAAGATCCCGGTTTGGTTATTGAAAAATTTGTTCTTGGATATTATTTGGAGCTTGGTTATTGGTGATTGGTTATTATTATTTTTCTTGCTGTTGCCCATATGTTCATCCCCAGCTCGAAATACCCTGTCCGGATATCTTGCGCTGCGAAGCCGCCCTGCCGGAGGACGGAAGAGATCTTTTGAGGAGAGTACCCGTCCTTGTGCTCTTCGATCTCTGCGGGGCTGACGAGCCGCAGGCGCGCCATGAGCCGCAGGAGCCCGTCGGTCCACCATGCAGGGGTTGTCAGTATGTAGGCGCCGCCCGGCCGCAGGATGCGGCGGACCTCTTTTACGACCACGGGAAGGCGCTCCGGCAGAATGTGCTCGAATACCGCGAGCATCGTTACAACGCTGAAATAATCGTTCTCGAAAGGGATCTTTTCTTCCCTCTCAATATCAAAGTTTGCAAGGATGGCACTGTCGCTGCCAGGGAAGGCTGTCCCGCCAACGGTGACCGTCCTCTCGCCGCCCTGCGTCACCTTGTCGAGGCCGTATCTTTCGGCAAAGGACGTGTTGAGAAGGAAATAGGGCATCGTTCCGCAGCCGATGTCGAGGATCCTCCCCGCGCGAAGCCCAGGATCAATAAGGCTGTTCGCCATCCCGGCGCGCTTCTTCGCCAGGAAGCTCTCCAGGAGGCCGTAACCGCGGGTAACATTTGGCTCATTGGTCATAGCGAATCGTATATAGTATATCGTAAATCGTAATTCGTATAAGGTTTTCAACCTTCGACATTTTACATTTCACCTTTCACAAAGGTTCATCTCCCTTCACGCCTTATGTGGTCTTTACCAGTATCCAGTATCGAGCATCCAGCATCTGGTTTATTTTCCGCTCTCCGCTGGTTTATCGCGTCTCCACAGCCATACGCACAAAAGTATCCCGATGATCGTCAGCGCGAGCCCGATATAGAAGGACATGGGGACGTATTTAAATACCACGGTATGTTTTCCCTTCGGCGCCTCTATGGCGCGGAAGGCGAGGTTCGCCCTGTAGATCTTCGTCTCCTTCCCGTCCACATACGCCCGCCAGCCGGGATAGTAGGTGTCGCTCACGTAGAGGAAGGCATCGCCGTCCGACTCATATTCCAGGTCGAACCGGTTCGCCTTGTAGGAGGTAAGCTTCACTGTGCCCTCACGGGACGGTAACAATTTTCCCTCTCCCCTGGCGGGAGAGGCACTTGGTAACAATTTTCCCTCTCCCCTGGCGGGAGAGGCACTTGGTAACAATTTTCCCTCTCCCCTGGCGGGAGAGGGCCGGGGTGAGGGGGATGTAGGGTTAACCCCAAGGGGTTTAAGGAGGATCAGCTCGTTCCGGCTGTCGAATTCGTTGGATTGCAGCTTCTCGATGACCTCCCTGTCGTCCTTGGCGAAGGTAGCCTTCGAGTAGAGCAGGAACCTGCCGGGGTACTTCATATACTCGTAAAGGTACGCTGTCTTGTTCGCAACGTCCATGCTCTTTACAAGCTTCTGATCGCTGTAGTCTGGCAGCATAAAAGGCTGCGAAAGCACCGATGAAAGATCTATGCTTCCGGCCAACCGGAGACCGTCATCATTAACTCTATATGATGTAATGATATGTCGTACACCGCCCATATCAAAAAACCTCTTGGCATCCGAGATCGAAGGGGCGCTGCTCATTACTTCCAAAAAAACCTCATGATGTTTTACCTTCATGACCTCTATCCCGCCGGCAGAATATAAACGAAATAAAGGGGCATAGTGAGGCAAGGTAATATACATATCAATTGGAGATAATAATAATTCATTATTCGTTTTTTTCGTAGATAGATACCTTGCTGTTTCTACGTCTTCTGATAATTCATTCACGAAACCCTTCTTTTCAATATACCCTTTCCACGGCATCGCATAGTAAAAACCATAGTTCGCAAGGAACAGATCGAGCACTAATATGCCCGCAAGTGTGTACAATGCGGTTTTTTTAAACCTTATCCTCAGGGCTAGGAGGAGCATAACGCAAAACACAAAAGAAAAAAGAAGGAACCTTTTGAGGTTGTGTAAATTGAATTTTATATCGTTGTAAGCCTCTGATGTGAATCCATGGATTTCAAGAAACCTGCTCACATCAATATCGAACAGATAAAGATAGCCCCAGAGCATAGCAAGCACAAAACCCGAATAGAACGAACAATATATAATAAATTTTGTCCTTTTGTCCTTTTGTTCTATGCCGATTCGTAATCTATCAAAACCAAGGCCTGCAGTGATGGAGATAACAAAGAAAAAGAGGAACAGGAATTTCACAGGATACCGTATGCTGTTGAAGGGCGGAATATGATAAAGCACTGAATAAAGAGGCGTATACTTGCCCATGGCAAGCAAAAAAGATACAACTATGAGAATAAGGAACAGCAAGCGCTTTCTGTCTTTGCTGAGAAAAAAAAAGACAGAGAGGACGAAAGGGATCATTCCCAGGTATATCGTCTTCAGCCATGACTGGTTGGCCCAGTACGTTTCCAACGTTCTAAAATATCCAAATACGTCAGGAAGAAGGAACTGCAGAAAATCCTTTGATGCAAAAGACCATGTTGTGGCTTCTTCATAACTCAATCCTGCATGCCTTACGCTCCATGCCTTCAATTCATAGAAGGGCAAGAACTGTACTGCAGAGAGAAGGAGGAAGATAAGGCCGACTGCCGCTATTGCGTTGAGCCTGAATGGAATATTAACTTTTTCATCGATAAATACGCCGGGAAATATTGACACAACTCCGAGGACAAAAAAGGTTACCATCACGATCTCCGGCGCACCCGCAAGGAACTCCATCGTGACAAAAATGCCCGTCAATACGATATGCCTTTTCTGCTTATTTTCCAGATATTTCAAAAAAAACATCAAGGCAAGGGGAAACCACGGAACAGCCAAGAGATGGGTGAGGAGATTATGGATAGAAAATAAATATCCTGAGAGTATGAATATTGCTCCGCCCACGAACGAAGCAAGGGGTGATGCCTTCATGTATCTCAGGAACCAATATGCCGTGGCGCCGGAAAACACAAAATGCAGGATGATCATCCAGTTCCAGACGACATTGAAAGGCAGGAATAAGTAGAATATGTGCGGGGGGTAGAAGATCCCCGGCTGAAGCGTAGCAAGGAGGGGGATGCCTGAGGAGTTGTGTGGATTCCACAGGGGCATCTGGAAAGATTCTACGAGGCTAACCCAGAGGTAGCGTGGTGGAATAAAGAAAGCCGAAAGATCTCTCTCTACGAAAATATGCGATGATAAAAGTACTTTGTGAAAATAAAAAAAGATCAGAAAAAAAAATATTAAGATTACAATCATTATGTAAAAGAAAAGAGCTTTATAACCAGCTCTTTTCTTAATCAATCAGCACATTGTCGATCTTGCTACCAAGTTGTACAATCAGGAGCAGCGGTGCGGCCAACCGCCTGACATTTAATAACTGCGGCATTCGCTGCTACAGGAAGTGTTGGTATGGAGAATGTATACGTTCCTGCACCGGCAATCGTAAAGGTCAAAGTGGTGCCAGCAACATTTAAGACCATGCCTTGAACGTTTGCAGCATCAACGATCTGTTGCATATTATACTGCGTTGTAGGCAAAGAGTTGCTCATAACATACTGAGCAAAAAGAATGCTGTTTGCGCCCCTCAAGGCCCCGAGGAGGCCCTGCGCCGATGCGTCGCCGGCCTGTTCCTTGATCTCCATATATTTCGGAACGGCAACTGCCGCCAAGATGCCGATGATGATGATGACGATGATCAGTTCGATGAGGGTAAAACCTTTCCTGCTCCTTAAAACCTTCATGTTAGTCCTCCTGGTGAAACGTTTATATAATTTAGTAATCATAATATGTTATAGAATTGGTGCAATTATCGTACCACATTGGCTCATGGCTCATGGCTCATGGCTCATGGCAGAAAAAGATACAATATATAGGGGGGATAGGATTGGTGATCGGCATATATAGTATTGTTACGTGTGTATTTGCCTAATATCATTGAACTTTATCTCCATTCCCCACCGCCTTGATCCCCGAAAAAGCTACAATTTTTGTAGGTAACCCACGTAAAACGTAGGAAAAGCGGCGCATTCAGCCGCCCCCTCACCCTGGCCCTCTCCCGCCAAGGGAGAGGGGAATTGTTGTGGCCCTCTCCCGCAACTCGATGCTGGATGCTCGATGCCGGATACTGGCGAGGGCTAAGGTAACATTTTACATTTCACGTTTTTTGGTTCGCTGTCGGCTATGAGCTATGAGTCAAGTACTGTTTTGTGCCCCTCACCCTGGCCCTCTCCCGCGAAGGGGAGAGGGGACTATTGTGGATCTCTCCCGCAACTCGATGCTGGATGCTTGATACTGGTAAGTTGCAATTCAAGAAACAAGCATCGAGTATCTGTTGTTTAAACGTTGAACATTGAACGTAGAACGTTGAACGGATTTTATGAGCTGGTATCTATCTCGTACTTCTTCACCCTGTACCACATGCTCCGCTCCGATATGCCGAGGAGCCTGGCGGCCTTTGCCTGTGAGCCCTGGCACTTTTTGAGGGCGTCTGTGATCATGTTTCTCTCAAGCTCTGATATCGCCTCGTCCAGCGTTACGTCTGAGTAAGGCTGGCCTGCCAGTTGAAGCCCGCCCTTCAGATAAAGGGGCAGGTCGTCGGCGGTAATAACGTCGCCGTCGCACATGACAACAGCCCTGTGGATCACGCTTATCAACTCCCTTACGTTTCCGGGCCAGCTATACTGGATAAGCATCCCGTACGCGTCTTCATCGATAGTAACGATCCTGCCCGATTCATTTTCATGTCCGAGCAGTACATGCTCGATCAGGGCATTTATATCCTCTTTTCTTTCGCGTAAAGGCGGGACGTAGATGTGTATCTGGGACAGGCGGAAGAAAAGGTCCTCCCTGAACTTACCCTCTTTTGTGCTGCTTTCCAGGTTGCGGTTCGTGGTAGAGACGACCCTCACATCAACCACATTCGTCTTGTTCGAGCCAAGGTGCTCGATCTCCTTCTTTTCGACCGCCCGCAATATCTTTGCCTGAAGGTAAGGCGTCATCTCCCCTATCTCGTCGAGCACGATCGTCCCGTTGTGTGCGACCTCGAACTTTCCCTTTTTCTGCTGATATGCGCCCGTAAAGGCTCCCTTCTCATAGCCGAAGAGCTCGCTTTCGAGGAGGCTGTCAGGTATGGAAGCGCAGTTCACCACGACAAAATCGCCTTTTCTCGGGGAAAGTGTGTGGATGAGCTTCGCCACCTCTTCCTTGCCGACCCCCGTCTCGCCCGTGATGAGAACGGTCAGATCTGAAGCCGCGATCTTTTCCACATCCCTGAAGATGTCCCTCATCTGCTGCGATCTGCCGATGACGCCATGAAATGTGTATTGTTCGAGTTCCTTTTCCCGCAACAGCTCCATCTCTTTCTTCAACTTCCTCGTGCCGACAACCCTCTTCACCATCACCTTCAGCTCGTCAAGCAGGATGGGCTTTATAAAGAAATCCGTCGCACCCCGCTTGATCGCATCAAGGGCGTTCTTTTTGGTCCCGTAGGCAGTGATGATGAGGATCGGCACGTTGAGGCTCTTCTTGATCTCCGATGTAGCGGTGAGCCCATCCATGCCCGGCAGGCTGATATCCATTATCACAAGGTCTGTCTCGCTGTCGATCGTGCCGGCAGCGTCCTCGTATGCGATAAAAGACAGGACAGAATAGCCTTCGTTCTTCAAGGCCTCTTCCAGGAAAAACCTGACACCCGCATCGTCTTCTATTATTACGATCTTGTTAGTATTCATTGTTAAACCCGTATATCGAACATCGTATATCGAGAGAAAAGCGACTCACAGTTAATGGCTCATAGCTCATAGCAGAACACCGGCAAGACGTAGGTCATGAGGCGAGAAAACCTCTTCCGCTGACGGTATCGAGAGAAATGCGTTGCTGGATACTAGATGCTTGATCTCGTTCACACCTTTACTCTTTTCTTTGTTGTTGCTATGAGCCATGAACTATGAGCTATGAGCTAGCCCGTTCACAGCATCTTCTCTCAACTCTACTACCGGTAGCACCATCGTGAACGTCGTCCCTTCTTCGCCGCTTTTTACTTCAATGGTGCCTTCGTGGAGGCGCATATTCCTCATGCTTATAAAGAGGCCCAGTCCCCGGCCGCCTTTTTTCCGCGAAAAAAAGGGCTTGAACATGGACCCAAGATCTTCCTGCGCAATTGAGGAGTGCCTGTTGTATATGGAGATGCGGAAGGCAGAGCCGGTCTTTTCCGGGGATATGAGGATGAAGCCGCCAACCTTCTCATGCTCCGCTGCGTTTCTCAGGATGTTGGCGACCACCTGGAAGACCTTTGTCCTGTCGGCAAAGCATACGAGGGGGCCCTTTCTATTAAACCGGCATTCGATGCCCTCCAGCTCCGGCGCAAGGCCGCTTATCGCCTCTTCAATAACATCGTTTATGTCAAAATCTTCCCTGACAAGCTCGTTGTCGGTAAAGTCGAGCAGGTCGTGGGTAAATTTATCTATCTTCTTTGCCGCGTCGAGCAGCGCGCCAAGATAGGCCTTCTGCGATTCATCCATCGACCTCTGCCGCAAAAGCTCGCTCATGCCTGTTATCGTGTTAAGGGGGTTCCTTACCTCGTGGGCAACCATAAGGGACATATACCCGAGGGGGATGATGTAGTCGAGCTTCTCCATGTTCTCCATCAGGGTCCCTTCCTCGCCTGCATCGCCCTTCGCCTTTATGTACTCCATGAGGTGCTCTATAAGGTTGTATACCTCGATCATCTGCCCCCGCTCTTTCCGCAGCTCCTCGAATTTCACGAACTTCTCGGCCTGCTTCACGAGGTCGCTGATGGGCTGGATCATGGCCCTGACCACGATGAACGCGCATAGCGAGGAAAAAAGGCAGACGATGACCACCCACATCCATGCCCCATACGTCCGCGCAGAAGTGAGGACGTTGGCACCTATGACAACAGAGAGGAGGCTTGTAAGGAAGACCACCAGCGGGACGATCGTATTGAGGCTGTACTTGAGGTTGCCCGGGTCCTTGAAAAAACCTTTCAACCGCCCCCCTTCATTGCGCTCATCATGTCCCACCATGGCATGAATATGGCGAGCGCGAGGAACAGGACCATAACGGAAAGCCCCGCGGTCAGGATGGGCTCCACCCATGCCGACAGCCTGCTGACAGAATAGGCGACCTCCCTGTCGTAGTGCGTGGAAACCTCCTTCAGCATCTCTTCAAGGGCTCCGGTCTCCTCGCCCGTGGAGATAAGGTGTATCACAAGGGGCGGGAATATCCCGGCTTCTTTCAGGGGCTTTGAGATGCCCCGTCCCTTCTCTATGTTCTGGCCGATCTCAATAACCTTTTGCGCGATGTAGTTGTTGCCAACGGTCCTGGAGACAATATCCAGGGTCTTCACAATGGGGATGCCTGCCCTCACGAGGTTCTCAAGGGTGAAGGCAAACCTGCCCATGGATATCTTCAGGACGATCTGGCCGACAAGGGGTATCTGCAGCTTGATCCTGTCGATGGCCATTGCGCCGGCGGCTGTCCTTTTATAAAGTATGAAAAGCACAATGATCAGCACTATGGCTCCGACGGTAAAGACCGTATATTTCTCGGCAAGATCATTGATGATGAGCAATATCTGCGTGGGGAGGGGAAGGGCAACCTTCGCAGCCTTGAACATGGGAACGAACTTCGGGACTACCATCTTTATGAGCACCACAAAGGCTATAATGAGGGTGCCGACGACGAACATCGGGTAGCGCATGGCAGATTTGAGCATCTCCTTCGTCTTCATCTGAAACTCGATGATGCCCGCAAGCCTCTCGAGGATCTCCTCTAAGCCGCCGCCCGCCTCGCCAGCCCTCACCATGCTGACGTAAAGCTCAGGAAAGATTCTCCTGTGCTGCGCGAGGGCATCCGAGAGGCTCTGCCCCCTGTCTATGTCCTGCGCAATGGTCTTGATCGCCGCCTTCAGCTTCGGGCTCGTAGTCTGCTCTTCCAGCGCCTTCAAGCCGGCAACCACCGGTATGCCCGCCCTGATGATCGTCTGGAGCTGCCTCGTGAAGAATATCAGGTCATCGCTTTTGACCCTCTGGAACCGCAGCATAAAGTTGTCGATGCTGGCTGCACCGGCGGTCTTCGTCTCTTTTGCAGAGATGGGAAAAAGCCCCTTGGCATCGAGCTCGGCATAGACATCCCGCTGATTGACCGCCTCCATGCTCCCCGTTATGAGCAATCCTTTTTCGTCGCGCGCCCTGTATGTAAATGTACCCATCGTTTATTCTTCCTGCACCACGTTGAGGGCCTCTTCGAGCGTCGTGAGGCCGAAGAGGACCTTCATGATCGCGTCGTCCCGCATCACCCTCATTCCCTTTTCGTGCGCCCTTTTCTTGATGACCTCGCTCGTTGCCTTCGCTATGACCATCTCCCTTAATTCGTCGTCCATGACAAGGACCTCATACACGCCGGTCCTGCCCTTATACCCCTTGTATTTGCACGACGGGCATCCTTTGCCCCTGTAAAGCAGGACGTCCTCTTTTATCTGGAAGGTCCTGTGGACCGAAGGCGCCGGGTAGTAGGATTCCTTGCAGTCAGGGCATATCCTCCGGAGAAGCCTCTGCGCTATCACACACGAAACCGACGATGTCACCAGGAAGGGCTCAACGCCCATGTCAACAAGCCTCATGATGGCGCTCGCCGCATCGTTCGTGTGCAGCGTCGACAGCACAAGGTGCCCCGTAAGGGCGGAATGGATCGCAATGTTCGCCGTCTCGCCGTCGCGGATCTCGCCAACCATGATGACATCGGGGTCCTGCCTCAGGATAGACCGCAGGCCGGTGTCAAAGGTCATGCCCGCCTTCACGTTGACCTGCGCCTGCGCGAGGCCGTCGAGGGTATATTCAACGGGGTCCTCGATGGTGATGATGTTCTTCTCCGGCGAGTTTATGTGGTTCAGGATCGCATAGAGCGTCGTCGATTTTCCGCTGCCCGTCGGGCCCGTGGAGAGGATGAACCCGTAAGGCCTCCTCAGGACATTCTTTATCTTTTCCTTGTCGTCGAGGAGCAGCCCCAGGTTGTCGATCCCGTAAAGGGCCGTGCTTTTGTCGAGGAGCCTGAGGACGACCTTCTCGCCGTGGATCGTGGGAAACGTGGAGACCCTGACGCCGACCTCTTTTGTCGATTCGCGGATATTGAACCTCCCGTCCTGGGGCGTCCTTGTCCTCGCGATATCGATGCCCGCGAGGATCTTGATCCTCGAAATGATGGGAAGGAAAAGCTTTTTTTCCGGCGTCGGCAGGTCGCGGAGCCTGCCATCGACTCTCATCCTGACCCTCATCTGCTTCTTTGCAGGCTCAACATGGATATCGCTTGCGCCGTCTGCAAGCGCCTGCGCGAGGAGGCTGTTGACAAACCTCACCACGGGCTCGTCTTCGATGAGGTCAACGGATATCCGCTCGTCGAGGTCTTCTTCTTCCTCCTCCTTGAGCAGCATGACCTCGTCGCGCTCCTTCATCTTTTCCAGGGTTTCTTCGACGAGGGTCTTCAGCCCGTAGTATTTCTCAAGGGCGCGCTTCAGCTCGCCCTCAGTGACAATGACCGGATCTATCTCCATGTTGGCAAGCCTTGAAACGTCGTCCATCGCGTCTATATCAAGAGGGTCTACCATGGCAAGCTTCAGGACATTGAAAACCCTGTCCACCGGGATGATCATGGAATTTTTTGCCATGTCCGGCGAGATCAGCCTTACAAGGTCTTCAGGGATCTCGATCTCGTCAAGATTGACAATAGGGATGCCGAGCTGCCTGCTGACGGTATCGATGATCTCTTTTTCCGAGAGGAAGCCAAGCTTGATAATAACCTTTCCGAGCTTATCCCCGTATTTCTTCTGCTCCGCAAGGGCCTTCAGAAGATCCTTGTCAGTTAACTTCCCCGCCTCCAGAAGAAGCTCACCAAGACGCTTACGTACGCGCTGAACCATGTTTTTTAGAACCCCCTATAGTTTAATCACCAATAACCAAGCACCAATCACCAAATAATACCCAATATCCAATAACCAATAACCAAACAAAAAAACAGTCTCATATAATACACAACCTCGCTCACGAAGATTTATCGACAATCGAAGAAAATATCTTCTTTAACTCAATAACTTCTGCCAATAAGACATTTAAGTCTTTATCGAACTCGGGATTTGCCTCAAGTAAAACTTCTAACCAATATTGAGTTTCTTTAGCTTCTTTACGTGTAATTCTAAGTCGGTGTTTAAAATCTTTCTTGCTTAACGCATCATTTGCTTCCCGGTAGTTCGCACCTACCGATCCACTTGATCGAATTACTTGAGGAATAATCTCCCTATTTATCATATCATTAGGCAGTTTCTTGTAAAATCTTACCATTGCCTTTGCAAATTCTAAAGTCCTTTTTTCAAGATCAAAACCATGATTTTTCATCAATAAAATCCAGTTTGATTATTGGGTATTCGATGATTGGTAATTATTTGGAAATTGGTTATTGGTGATTGGTTATTCATTACTTTATATATTCTCCTATATTCGCGCTCAGGAGCGCGTCTTCACGGGTGATGGCGCCTTTTTTCAGAAGCTCGCTCAGGCTCTGCTCCATCGTATGCATGCCGTATTCTTTGCCCAGCTCGATCTGCCCGTATAGCTGGTAGCCTTTCGCCTCCCGTATCAGGTTCCGGAGCGCCGGCGTTGCTATGAGGACCTCCGTGGCCGGCACCCTTCCTTTTGCGTTGGTGCGCCTCAAAAGCTTCTGCGTGATCACGGCCTGGAGGGTGATCGAAAGCTGGGACCGTATCTGCGCCTGCTGATGTGGCGGGAAGACGTCAATGATCCTGTCGATGGTCTGCGAAGCGCTTGTCGTATGGAGCGTGGAAAAGACAAGGTGGCCCGTCTCCGCGGCGGTTATGGCGGCCTGCATCGTCTCCAGGTCCCGCATCTCGCCGATGAGGATCACGTCGGGGTCCTGCCTCAATACATGCCGGAGCGCCAGGGAAAAGGATTTGGTATCGTCGCCCACCTCCCGTTGGGAAATGACCGACCTCTTCGCGCTATATACATATTCGATCGGGTCTTCCACGGTAATGATATGGAGCGGCCTTTCTTCGTTAACGAGGTCGATCATCGCCGCGAGCGTTGTTGATTTGCCGCTGCCTGTCGGGCCTGTCACCAGGACCAGGCCGTTCGGCTTCCTGGTAAGCTCTTTCAGGATAACGGGCAGGTTGAGGTCTTCCAGCTTCGGGATAGTGATCGACACATGGCGGACTGAAAACGCTATAGTGCCTTTCTGGTGGTAGACATTGATCCTGAAGCGCCCGACGTTCTCAAGCTCATAAGAAAAATCAAGCTCCTGATCCTTGCGGAAGCGCTCTTTTTTCCCCTGGTCAACAACGATCTCATCAAAAAACTCCCTCATATCCTTGTGATATATAGCGTCCCTTTTCAGATAGGCCAGCTCCCCGTTGATCCTTATGGCAGGCGGGATACCATCAATCAGATGGAGGTCGGATGCATCCTGTTCAACCATTGCATATAACATTTTTACAATACTCAATAGGGCACCTCACAAAAAAAAGATATTATCAAAGGAGATCTCCTTTATGTCCCCGTCGAACTGGAGCATATAGAACTTCACTGTCCTGTTTGTGTACATCTGCGGGATCTGTATTGTTATTGTATGCCAGTTGCCGTCCTTAATCAAATCAAGCGGCTTTTCGGTCAGCTCGTAATCGTTTTTGCTGTCCTCAAAGACCCTCACCTTAAAGGCATAGGAAGGCTTCTCGATCTTTGTCTCCAGTATCTTGTAGGAGATATTTAAAAAGGATTTGAGCCTGAAAGGCTCCTTCTTTCCGTTGAGGATCGTGTAGTCGGCGGCAAAATGGTAGGGGCCTTTCAGCGCTCCTGTATCCCTGAAGAGGAAGCCGACGGGCGTGCTGAAAAGCCTCCCCGAGGCGTCGAATGAGCTTAAGTTCGTAACGCTCAGGTCTGCCTGGTAGACAGCGAGGTCCTTTTCCAGGGCCATAATGCCCTTCGTCGTGGAGATTCCGTCCTTTGTCGGCTTCACCTCCGCAATATCCTCGATAAATTTGCTGCTCCTCGATGAATGGACGATCGCCTGGGCGACATCGATCGCGCCTTGTTTGCTGAGCATGCGCAATGATTCGTCGAGGGATGTCATCCCTTCGCTTTTTGCGGTATCGAGGATCGTTACGATCTGGTGGATCTTGTCCTCCCTGATGAGGCTTTTGATCGCCGGGTTTACCTTCATGACCTCGCAGGCGCAGACGCAGCAAGCCGCATCGGCCCTCATCAACAGCCTCTGGGAGACCACGGCCCTCAAAGCGTTTGCGACCTGCGTTCTCGCCGTATTTTTCTCGTGGTCCGGAAAAAAGTCTATTATCCTGTTTATCGTTTGCGCAACATTCAGGGTATGGAGGGTTGAGAATACGAGCGCCCCCGTTTCGGCGATCTCCAGCGCCGCCTTCATGGACTCCCTCTCCCTGATCTCTCCGACAAAAACAACGTCGGCGTCCTCGCGGACTATCCTCTTCAGCGCGCCGGAGAACGATTTTGTGTCTCTGCCGATCTCTCTCTGGCTGAAGATGGACCGCTTTGACGTGAAGACAAATTCTATCGGTTCTTCTACAGTAACAATATGGCACAGCCGCTCCCTGTTGATCAGCTCAAGGAGCGCGGCAACGGTCGTTGATTTGCCGCTCGCCGACGGGCCCGTCACCAGTATCAGCCCGCTGTGGTATTGTGCAAACTCTTTCAGGGAATCGGGGAGGCCAAGCTCTTCAAAAGAAGGCAGGGCGTCGGAGACAGGCCGTACGACTATTCCGATCGAGCCGCGCCTTATGAACGCGCACATCCTGAACCGCCCGAAGCTGCCCATCTCGTATGTATAGTCAAGCTCGCTGTCCCGGGTAAAACGCTCAAACTGCATCTCCGTAGTGGTGCCCTGCAGCAGCTCAAGGATTTCGCTGTTTGTAAGAGGCTCTCTGCTCAGGCGGGTGATGCCGCCATTGCTGCCAAGGGGAGGAAATCCTTCAAAGAAAAAGACGCTCTGTACTCCCTGATGGACCCCTCTTTTAACGACGTTCAGGATTCCGGTTCTCTTCAAGGAGCCTCAACCTCTCTATGACTTCCCTTCTCGCTTCAGAGGACTTGACGGCACTGAGGTACCGCCTGTAATATCTCACCGCGTCTTCGGTCTTTCCCGCCGCGTCCTGAATGAGCGCATAGGACAGGAAGAGGGCCGGGTTCTTAACCTTTTTCTGTATAGGGGTCTCAAGGAGCCTGGCGGCCTCGTCCAACCTTCCGTCGCTCCTCAAAAGCGCTGAAAGATTTAAGTAAGGCTCTATGCTGTCTGGTTCCATGACAATGGCCTTCCTGAAATACTCCTCCGCAAGCCCTTTGTCTCCCTCGCCCATCATCAGGAGGCCGATGTTGTTGTATGCTTTTGGATAGGCCTTCTGGAACTCGAGGATCTTTTTGAAATAATAGAGCGCCCCTTTGGAATTCCCCTCCTGGATGGCAATGACGCCGAGGTTGTTCAGCGCCTCGACATGATCCGGTTTTACGGCAAGGATGGAGAGATATATCCTTTTTGCCTCACCGCTACGCCCTGCCTGGAGGGCCGCCTGCGCTTCGTTGTATAATATATCGACCTTTTCACTATTTGTGGCTTTTGTAACGGCCGCCTCGTCTTCTTTTGCCCCGCCGGTTCTCCTGGCAGGCGCCTGGATCTTTCTGGCGGGCTGCGCAGCGGCTGCCATCCTCACCGGCATTGTTTTTGCCGCCGGTATCTCCCTTTTCTCTTTCACGGGCACAGGCTCTTTCTTCACGTCCTCAGCGGCCTTTGCGGCTGCTGCAACCGGCTTTTGAGGCTGCGCTGCGGCCTTTGCGGCCTCCTGTTTCGGAGGGGCCGGCGGGGCAGCAGGCACCGCAAACTGCTTTGGTTTGTGGAATGCCGGGATGAAAAGATAGCCAAGCACAACGATAACACATACGAGCAGGATGCCATACACAAGCATCCTCGGCTTCTTCTTCGGGCCTGGCAGGTTGAAAGGGACCTCTGGGGCCGGTTTCTTTCGCTGCTGCTGGGCCTTTTTCAGCGCGTCGAGGATTATGCTCATTTAGCTCCCTTATCGTATACGATCCGCGGCGTTAAGAACATGATGAGCTCTGAGGTCTTGGTCGTCTCCGCGGTTGACCTGAAGAGGTAGCCGAACAGGGGGATGGAGCCGAAAAGCGGTATGCCCTTTTCATCATTATATTTTGTCTCGTACAAAATGCCTGCGATGATGACCGTCTCGCCGTCCTTTACCCGTACGATGGTATCTGTTTCCCTTGTGGATATCACAGGAACTGTCCCTTTGGAATTAGGGTTAGGTGAACTAACAGAGCCGTCTTTCGTCGAATAGATGGGGTGCAGGCTGAGGATGATGTTGCCATCGTTATCGATCTGCGGGATCACGTCGAGGACGACGCCTACGTTCATGAACCGCGGGCTGTAGGTTGCAAGGGCCGCGACCCCTCCCGTGGATGATTGCTGTTCCTCGAAGTAGACCTCCTGAGTGGTCGATTTGATGACCGCCCTCTGGTTGTTGAGGGTCGCGATCTTCGGCGTCGCAAGCACCCTCGTCTCGCCCTGCGCCTTTAAAAGATCGATAAAGGTGTTGGCGATGTTCAGCTCTCCCGAAGCTTCGGAGCCAACATAGAACTTGAAGTATTCGGTATAGTCTCCTGCGAACGTTGCGGGCGTCGGGAAATTCTGCCTTGCGCTGATCCTCGCAAGGCTCCCGATCCTCGATCCGATCATCTCCCAGTTCACGCCTGCCCTGAAGCCATCAGACAATCTCACCTCGACGATCTTTGCCTCGATCATGATCTGCCTGTGTATGGTCCCCTCAAGGCTCTCCAGGAACATGGATACGCGCTGCAGGTTCTTCGGATAGTCCGTTATCATGATCGTAAATGTCTGCCTGTTGACAACAAGCTTCCCATCGGCAGAGATTATCGCCTTCAGGTTGTCCTCGAGGCTTTTCCACAGGTCAGATTCGGTCTCGCTTTTTACTTCGAGGATCTTCTCTTCCGAGCTGGTTGTTCCTCCGGTGCCCGACGTGCTGGAAGTGCCGCCGCTTTTCCATTCGACGGTGCTTCTTGCGGTCTTCTTTAACGCAAGGTAATTGATCGTAAATATCTTCGTCTCTATCTTCGGCTTCGAGGCATAGATCGTTCGCCCTTCGATCTTATATGTGAATCCAAGGGGCTCGAGGATGTATTCCAGCGCCTTCTCAAGGGTCACGTTCTTCAGGTCGACCGTTGTCATCCCCTTCACGTCCGGCTCTGTCACCACATTATAGTTTGTCTGCTTCGCGATTGCCCTGAGGATATCCTTTACGTCCGCCTCCCGCAGCGAGAAGGAGAAGTAGTCCTGGGGCCTGGCGCTTTCGGTCGCTTTTGACCTTTCCATCTGGAAGGATACCGGGCTCGGGATATCAACCGGCTTCGTCGCTGCCTTGGGCTGCTCCTTGCGCTCCTCTTCTTTCACCTGGTTGACATACGCGCAGGATGCCAGGACAAACATTATTAGAACAAAAATAAGTCCCTTTTTCATTTCGGCCTCTCCGTACCTTTTGTTTTCGGCGCTTCTTCCTGGATCACCATGTCCTCTATCTTTACCAGGTTGAGTACCCTCTTCAAACCGCCCCGGACGAGTATCACCTTGTCTTTTTGTATCTCCTGTACCGTTTCGCCGCCTACGATATCACCTTTCTTCACAACCTCGTGGTCAATGATCGCAACCCTTTCGCTCCCTTTCTCCATGATGGCGACAAGCTTAAAGGTGACCTCCTGCGCCTGCGACTGTCCCGGCCTTTTTTCCTCTTTGGCTTTCGGCAGCAGGAAGGGGTCGCGCGTCCATGCGACGTCCAGCTTGTCGAGCTGCGCCTTGTCGAATTTCTGCGGCGCCGCAGCCTGCCCGGCGCCGGCCGGGATGCCCGGCACTGCTGGGCCGGGTTTCGCCGGCGCTCCCGCCGGCGCTGTTTGAGCGGGAGCCTGTGCTGCCGGCGCTGCCGGCACGGGCGTCGGTGCCTTCTTCTTGCCGGTAAAAAAGTGTATGTACCCCGCAAGGAGTATCCCAATGATCCCTATGATAACAACCGGCTTACTTACCTTCAAATATCTTCCCCTTTAATGCCTTGAACTCGATCGTATATTTTCCGGCCAGCAGAGGGTACTGCTTCTCGTCGTAGGAGATCCGCGCCTTCTGAACGCCCTTGAAGGCGACCCTGTTTGCCAGGTCCTCAAAGAACTTTCCCGTCTCAAGGAACCCTCCCTTCATGTCAAACTCAAAGACGGGGTTGACGACATAAGACTTCTTTTCTGTATCTATCGTTGAATGGACGCTGACCACGTTGTCTATCATGACCCCCCGGTTCCGGGCCGATCTCGATAGCTCCCTGATAAAATCGGGCATCTTTTCTATCAGGGGCGCCTGCGCCTTGAACGCGATGAGGGATTCTTTCCACCTCTCGTCGGATTTCGTATGCCTGGACAGCGTTACGATCGACGCCTCCACTGCTTTGCTCTCCTGCTTGACGGAATCGAGGGACCTTTCCCTGTTCCTGATCTGGGAGGAAAACGGCAGGTATACGGCCAATGCCCAGATCATGATGAGGGCAACGGGGATGGCGCACCATACATATATCGGCTTAAAGTTCATATCTCGCACACCGTGATGTAATAGTAAATTCCATGACCTGTTTGCCTTTCAGCTTTTTCATCTCTTTTTTCGCAAGCTCAACATTCTTTACAAAACCCGATCTTTTCAGGTTAAGCATAAGGTTAAACAACGTCAATTCAAGGCTGTCAGGCTCTCCCATGATGTAGCCCTTTAATAACAGCGGATATTCCGGCGCCTTTGCCGCCGCCTGTGCCGGAGAACCCGGGGCGGCCTTTGGGACGGGAATGCCCTGCCCCACGGGGATCGGGGGCGGGAGGACCTGCGCAGGCGCCTGGGCTGCCGTTGCAGGGGCATCTTCGCCGAATTCGATCGAGCTGAGGTAAACGTCCCGCGGCATCTGCGCAGAAAGAAATTTCAGGAGCGTCACAAACGTGAGGTCCTTTTTCTGGATCTCGCTTTTGACCATCAGGATCTCGTTATCGCTGATGCCGGCATGGACAGGTGCGGTAAGTTTTTTGACCCCTTCCTTCAGCTTGTCGAGGTTGCCCTTTTCAAGGTTGAGCTTCAGGTTGGCGTTGCTCAGCATGCCCCACATCATGAAGGACAACAGGAGAAGGATGACAACAACGCCGGCCGTCCCCATCATTATCAGATTTTTGTACGATCTCTCCTTACCCTTTTGGAGCAACCGCTCGGGCAGAAGGTTGGGAAGCCCTGCCCTGTTCACTGCCAGCATATACGCCGGTATATACTCAGCTTCAATACCGGGCACGTCCTCAAAAGATGTTACCTCTTCAACGAGGGCCTCTTTCATCCTCTCGAGGAACTTCGGAATCTTCGATCCCCGTCCCGCGATGAACACCTTCGAGACCGGTTTGTCGGGGTACCGCTGATTGTAGACGCTTAAGGTCCTGAGGATCTCTCCCTCAAGCCTCTCGAAGGGCAGGCGCAGCACTTCCGCGAGCTCCTCGTCAAAACCCCTTTCGCGCTTATACTGCTCTGCCTGGTCATAGGAAAGCCCCGGCCCGCTCATCAATGCGTCGGAAAAGCTCTCCGAGGCGGTGAGGATCTCCCGCGCGAACATGAGCCTCTTCGCGTTCGCTATATAGAGGCCTGTCCTCCGCCCGCCGACATCGACTATTGCCGACGATGCGTCGCCGGTTTCGCCTATGGCATTGACGTACGCAAATGCGATATCGGTAATGATGCCGACGTCGTTGAAGCCGGCGTGCTCAAAGACGGAGAGGAGGCCGTTGATATAATGCTTTGGCGCCCCCACAAAGAGGACCTCGTCTTTATTGACACCTTTCTCGTCAATCGCGCCAAGCATCATGTGCTCGTAGATCATATCGTCAAGGGGCGTGGTCAGGATCTTGGTAGTAGACCAGTTGAGGACGTCTTTTTGTTCCTTTTTCGGAAGGATCGGGATGGTGAAGGTCTTCTTGGTGATCTCCTGGGAGCTGATGCCCATGACAACTTCTACATCGTCCCCTTCTTTGATCTTGATGTCGCCAAGTATCATCTCGAGGTCATCGAAGCTGCCCTTATAGGAATACACCCCTGACGAGACTGCGGACCCGTCCCTTACCTTTACATACTTTACGCTGACAGTCCCTATGTCTACGCCGAGTATATCCACAACCCCTTCCTAAAAGTATTGATTATAGCATAATGGTCAAGAAAAGTACTAATCTCTAAGCACCAAATCCTGAACAAACTCAAAATTTGAATGTCCCAATACCTTAGACGTTTTGAATTTTGTATTTTGTACATTCGTGTTTGTTTAGGATTTCGAAATTCGGATTTAGGATTTCTTGCTGCAGCCAAATTAATTATAACCCCTCCTAACTTGTTGTCATTTACCGATTCCTTATTACATTATAGATGTTTGCATAGTTTCCTGAGATATGTCAACAAGAAAATGCCGTATCATACCAATTTTTCTAATGAAATTTGTTTTCGTTTCAAGGCAACTTTGGGGTCGTGGGATTCACCACTTACGGTGTCCGAAGAATATCATGCGTCCCTATTCTTCTCAAGAGATATGTTTCATTGATTATCTGAAAAGTAAAACGATAGTTCTTCGCGACTCTCCCTTCCCATATATCCGGATGTCCCTTAATCTTTTTTATCCCCAAAGAAGGGTGCTGAGGGTTTGAAAGAAGCAATACGAACTGTCTGTCGGTCTTATCCTTTATTGATGCCGAAAGTAAGTCGTAATCACGATCGAAGGGTCGCGTTGTCCTGATGTTCATTTGTGTTTTCTAAGGTGTTTGATAAGGTCATCGGCCTTCTCGAATGTCCTTGACACTTCACCTTTTGCTATTGCCTGGTCTGCTTCTTTCTCTTTTTCCTGCCATTCCTTGGTCCAGAACCATTCCTGGCTCCTTGAGATCAGTTTTTTTGGAAAAAGCATAATCCCTTCGTCAACAACATCAACTTCAAGAAAATCTCCAGCCCTGAGGAGGAGTTTGTCGCATACCTCTTTCGGGATTGTTATCTGGCGTTTCGGGCTTATTCTTGTGATCTGCATATTTTCCTCCTGCTTGGTTTCTTTACTATAAGAATATAGCAATGTCGTCCGATAAAGTCAAGAAAGCAAAAGCTTTTTGGGGTCAGCCCTTGACATTTGACAAATCAGTTTTTATCTTCTCGTACCTTTTCCGCAGTTCCTTATCGGCATCTAACTCCCCTTCAAATCTTTCGACGATCTTGCTGACGGCTGAATAGCTCAGTCCTCCGAAGAACTGGCCGATCTCGCTGTTCGTATATGAGGTCAGCTTCTTCAAGGCGGTGATCGTAAAGGAGCGCATACGATTATGTTTTCCATTGATCTCTTCCGGTGAGATGCGGAGTATTGAACATATCATATGAACAATCTCCTCCAGAGACAGAAGTGCATGCAATTGTCTACGCGCCGAAACGTCTTTTTTGTGGAGCGTTTCCGGCGCAAGCTTCTTCAATGAATCCTGGATGAACAGTTTTGTACCGAGGATCATGCCGCCATACACTTTTTCAAAAGGATTCTTTATTTCTTCGGTGAGCCCTTGTTCTACAAATGACTTATAAAGAGAAGGAGCCTTCTTTTTCTCCAATGAGATCATAGACAAAATGAGATCCCGCGAAACGATCGCATCGGATGCTGGTGTGATGTACGAACGGTAGCTGCTGAACGGATACCCTTCAGGCCTTTCCGCCGTTTTTGCCTTTACCGGATTGAGGTGGATATAGCGTGAGAGCTCCAGGAGATAGCTGTCCTTCTCGATAAGAATCGCTTTGTACCGCCCCTGGAAGAGGTGGCCTGCCCTCCGCCTTTTTTTATTGAAATATGTGGTGTAGGAGCTGATGATGGTATGCATGACCCTGCTCAGGTTCCCTTCCGGCGTTTCGATAAGAAGATGAATGTGATTGGACATGAGGACATATGCATGAAGGACGAATCGATGTTTCTCCTGAGATTGTTTTACGTATTCTCTGAACTTATTGTAGTCAGTCGTGTTGAAGAAGATTTTTTTTCGCTCATTTCCCCTGGCGGTAACGTGGTAAAAAGCCCCTCTGTACTGGATGCGCAATGGCCGCGCCATGCAAACCTCCTTGGTCACCGGATCAGCCGGCAGACGGATTTAGCCAATCAGAATATGGCTGATAATTTGTCAAATGTCAAGGGCTGACCCCAATTGGACTTAGCCTAAATTGCCATATTTCCGCTTTCTGGGTGGCTCCGCCCGATGCCGTTGTCCAGCCAAAAAGGAACTTGCTGAATGCAGTATTGTATGTTGTATCAAGGGTGATAGTTCTATCTAATGTCGGGCTATCGGCGGTATAATCAGATCGCACATTGCCAAGAGTTCCATAGGTATATTTGTCGCAAACGGTCATTGGAATTGGTACCCATGTAACTCCCCCATCGGTCACGGCCCCGCTTGCAGACCAGGTCCACATTTGGCACATTTGCAACTGGAATTCACCTATCTAATCCCAATGGATTGGCTCAATCGGTTCACGATATCGTAGGATAAAACTTAATAGTACTGGTAAAGGGAACGCCACCAACCGTACCAGAGAACTCAATAGTATAGCCTCTGACCAATTGCGTCCCCGACTCCACAAATCCTATGGCCCACCAACTTCGATCATCTGGATCGTGCGTGGAAGGAAAAGTCAATAAAATCGTCGTTGGTGTATTAGATGGTATAGTAAGATAAGATGAGTAAAGGTTTTCCCAAGAACCGGTCCAATTGTATATATTCAGCAGGCGTAATTGTCCTGTACCGCTTTGGGTTATCTTTGCGCTTATGATAGTAACGTTCTGAGAGCCATTACTGTAAAAAGGAATATAAACATAGCCATGACTGTAATATGTATATGGCAAGGATCGTACAGTTATTTTTTGAATTAAGCTAACGAATTGACGTCTAAATTGATTAATCCTGACCTCTCTGATTGAGCCCTGGTAATTGCCTGTTGATCTTAATGTATCTGCAGGTATCCCCCCACCTAGAGTATCTTGATATTTTACCGTGAACTGATTAATCCCTCCCACCCCTGGTAATGTTACTGTGGTACCAGTAGTAGAATCGGGGTACGGGCCATAATCGTATATAATATACCTTGTAGCCCACTCCACACCGGCATTTGCAAGGTTTAGTGCATTGTACGAATTTACCTGGAAAGGCAGTTCCTTATGTTTTGCACCCATCAAAGAGGCAATGCTCGCGCCGATAAGGCCTATTATCGTCATCGTAATGACGAGCATAATGAGGGCAATTCCTCTTTTATTGGATAACATCATAATAATATCCTTGATATAAAGCAGCCTGGTTTTTAAGACAGACCTTAGTTCCGTATGATTGCGCGGGTATGCTCTGGGAAGGCATGTCGTTCGTTGTCAATGCAACCGTGCAACAATTGCCGGCACAGCTCCCGCTAAAGCTCGCTATATTCTTTCCCATGACCCGGCTTATAGAGTTGGATATCCTGTTGAGCTGGGATCCGGAAAGCGTGTACGTAATCGAAGTCCCGGGAGAGGTATCCTGCGGGGTTTTATGAGACAGCGTCAATGCAAGCGTCGATGCATCCCAGGAGGCGTTTTGGGAATCCCGCAATTCCCTTGTGATCCTCTCCAGTATATACGCTGCCTCTCCGTGCAATGCCTGGGAGTATTTTGCCATCTGGTAGGTCTTTACGCTATTTATCAGAAAGGAGAACGTAAAGACGCTGACGATGCTCATGACAACAACGACCGTCACAACTTCTATGAGGGTGAATCCTGCGTTTCTTTTGAATACCTTTACCATTATAGCTATAGCCTTCTTGACATGATCGTTTGCACCGTATGCGCATATCCCGTCCCCTCCGGCGGGGTCACCGTGACGGTAAGCATGATGTAATCTGATAGGCCGGATGCAACAAAAGTTCCCGTCCCTGCATTGAATTGGACATATGCGGGGGTCCAAACGCATAAATATCCCGTGGGCACTGTCACCCCTATGGCCGAACAGGTTGGCGTAGAGGCAATATCGCTTTCAAGTTGATTAAAACCTCTTTGCACTGCATTTTCCATCGTCTCCTCTGCAACAAACCGTGCTCTGAGGGTCCCTTCGGGAAACGCCGCCTTGCCCATCGATGCCGTAAAGGCCATATAGGTAAGGGGCACGAAGATGCCGGCGATGATAATGAATATAATAAGCTCTATAAGGGTGATGCCTTTACGATCAACGATCAACAAGCTCATTGTGTGCTTCCCGTAATGGCGGTTATCGTGATCGGGCTCCCCGCCGAGAGGGTGATCGAACGGTTCGTGGTCCCGATGTTCGGTTCACCTAAAGAATTGAAAGAAAGCGTATTGCCGAAAGTTGTTGACGCTACAGTGATCTTACCCGGTAGCTTCTTTCTCTCCCCCGGTATGTCATACAATCCATAGTCGCTCGCATCAACACGGAAAGAAATGCTCTGACTCGTCCCCAACCCCATTGCTCTTATCTTAACGTAATGAATATCCGCCATTAATTGATCCGCCGCTATAGCACCGTAATCGCTCGTCGTAAAAGGGTTCTTTATGACAAAAGAAGCAGTGAGCATGCTCAGCACCAGCATTACTATGATGAGCTCGACGGCGGTGAAACCCTTATTAAACCGGCTCATAGTTCTTGGCTCATGGCTCATGGCAAGTCCGATATTCGATGATCGATCATCGATATTCGAAACTGACAACTGATCGATGAAAGCCGGCAACGTACATGCGATCTCATAAGTAATCACTGAAAACCATAAAAATGGAATATATATTTTTGATCTCTCGTGAGAGGCTCACACCCTATCCTCTCTCGAACGGCTTATATATTTTTGAGCATCTTCTTTCCATAGCCCCTTGCCGAGTCCGTAGAGCTTTCCCCGGTCGAGTTCCTTTTTAGTTGTTAATACGGTCCTTCTCAACTGCCGTGTTAACTTCTCGACCAGTCTCAACTGTTCTTTCAGGGTTAAGCTTTCTATGGCTCTCTCAATGTTCTCAATAGCAGTCTGTTTCCTCATTTCAAACCTCTTTATTGTCTCAATATTATAACGCCACTTTGAAAATCTTCAATATAAATCAAAAAACAGTGCTGTTTTCTCTTCTCTGCATGCCGCTACTCTCTCCGTATCATTTTTATAAAAACATCGGGGCTCACTATCTCCACGCCCTGAAAGGCCTTGACCTCCTTCAGGTGGCTGTCTCCCGATATTATGAAATCGGCCTTCCCTTCCATTGCACAGGCGAGGAAGATATCGTCCGACAGGTCCTTTTTGATGCTATCCACCTTCTTTGCGCCCGGCACTGTAATTGCGATCCTTTCGATCTTATACAGCAGGTCTTTCACCTCGTCCATCGAAACATCGTTCCTTTTCATCAATGCCTGGAGCTTGGGGTACTGCAAGACCGCATAAAGCTCTTTCCACATGGCAGGAGCTATCACAAGATGCAATTTTCCATCAAGAACAAGTTTCACGATAGAGGCGGCTTTGCTCTTCGGCGACAGGATCGCGCTTATGAAGATGTTCGTATCGAGGACAACCCGTGTCATATACGGCGGACGGTTTTTACAGCTTCCTTGATCGTGTCTTCAATGACTCCAGGCCTTTCCTTCTTCATCTTCTTCCAGATCTTGTCCAGAGCCCGCGCTGCCGATTCCCTGTCCTTTTTGAGGATCTCGTATTTATCGATGGAGATGATCGCCACCATCGGACGCCCTGCCCGCTCCACTATGTATTCATCCCCTGTCAGCAGAACCTCATTCATGACCTGCCCGAGATTCTGTCTTGCCTTAATTGCCGTAACCTTTTTAACCATTTCTTTACCTCACTCGATCATATCAATCATATCAATTGTTATATTATAGCCGGAATAAACAAGATGTCAACAGGCGACCTAAACTTGCTCACGGCTTATATGCCCCTGTATACCTCTTTTCTGTGTCCCACGCGGACCACCAGGATATATAGTTCCTTGTCGTTAAAGGTATAGACAATCCTGTAGTCTCCAACCCTGTAGCTCCACAGTATACCGTCTTTCCCTTTCAGTTGCTTGCCTGTGCGCGGGTCCGGCAGGAGGTTTTTCCTGATCGCCTGCAATATCTTTTTTGCCGCTTCTTTGCCTATCCGCTTCATGTCCCCCTGAACGCTCTTCTTGAACTTCAGGGAGTACATCAGATATTCCACCCGAGGTCTTTAAGGAACTCCTTTTCGGTCTGGACCGCATCCGTAGGGTCTTTCAACCTGTCGATGGCGATCTGGTAATCGGCCATTATATCGGCATAAAAGCTGAGGGCCTCTCGTATTATCTCGCCCCGGTTCCTGTTCCTTAACCTGGCGATCTCATCAATTCTCGAAAGCAGATCTTTCGGGATCCGCGAGCTTACAGGTTCAAACTTTTCCGGTTGTTGCTTTCTCATAGGGCCCTCCTTGCATACAACGTATACATTAAATACATTCAATTACCTTTAATGTCAAGCACAAAATTATAAGCACGAAATCCTAATATCGAAATACTAAACAAATTCTAATGTTCAAATATCAAAACGGTCGAACAAAATAACCGTGTCATTGTGAGCCCGCAGAGAGCGGTGTGGTGTCATTGCGAGCGAAGCGTGGCAATCTCATTCAATAGTTTATACCCTTGGTTCGCCACGTAGCTTCGCTCCTCGCGATGACAAGAAAAAGAAGGGTCTTAGCGATGACAATACAACAGGTTCCTCGTTCCTTGCACCTTGTGCTTTTCCCCTTACGATTCACGAATTACGGTTGTTCCCGCCTCACGCCTTACTAATTACGAATTACGCCTCACGAATTACGGGCTTATCGCTACCTGAACACGTTGTACTTTACTATCGTGAAGAAGGCCTTGATGCCGTCCTTCCAGGTGATCTTTTTTCCTTCCTCATAGCTCCTGCCGTAGTAGGAGATGGGGATCTCGAAGACCCTGCAGCGCTTCTTCGCTATCTTCGCGGTGATCTCGGGCTCGAAGCCGAACCTGTTGGACTCTATTTTGATGTCCTTCAGCACCTCTCTCTTAAAGACCTTGTACCCCGTCTCCATGTCGGTGAGGTTGAGGTTGGTGAACATATTGGACAGAAGCGTCACTCCCATGTTTCCTACGTAGTGCCAGAAATAGAGCACCCTGTGGGGCCCGCCGAGGAACCTCGACCCGTAGACGACGTCGGCCTTTCCTTCGAGGATGGGCTCAAGGAGCTTCGGATAATCCCGCGGATCATATTCGAGGTCCGCGTCCTGTATGATGATGATATCGCCCTTCGCATGCGCAAAGCCCGCCCGGAGCGCCGCTCCCTTGCCCTGGTTAACCTCCTGGAGGACGACGGTGATGTTAGGGTCTGCGAGGCCCTTCAGGATGTCCCTGGTGCCGTCAACGGACCCGTCGTCGACGATGATGATCTCCTTCTCGTAAGGCGTCTCCTGCACCCTCCTGATCACGTCCCCGATGAAGTTGGCTTCGTTGTAGGCGGGAATAATTATGGATAATAACATGTTCACCCGATCCTGTGTTCTCGTAAGTCGTAAGGCGCGAGGCGTAAGGGGTTTAACCCTCTGACGCCTGACGGCTTTCTTTTGTTTCAATTATACTCACCTGTGGCTTCAATGCAAGGAAATTGTAATAAAGGCAGCTTTCAGCAGACAGCATACAGTCGTCAGTTGAAACAAAAGAGGCTTAAGGCTGAAGGCTGACTGCTGATGGCTGATTTTCATAAAATTATTTGAAAAAACACAGATAAGTGTGTCATAGTTGTATTTATGGAAATACCTTATCTCGAATATTTCGGCTTCACCGAAAAACCGTTCGGGATGTCTCCTGACCCTGCCTTCTATTATGAGTCGAACGAACACAAAAAGGCCGTCGATTACCTGACCTTCTTCCTCTCGCAGAAAGAGGGGTTCGCGCTCATATACGGCGACGTAGGCTCAGGGAAGACAACGGTCTCGCGCATCTTCATCAATTCGCTGCCCCGCGAGACTTACAACACGGCGCTCATCCTCAACCCTGTTACCGACGACACGGAGTTTATGAAGGAGCTCCTCAGGGAGTTCTACGTCCAGGACATCCCCTCCACAAACAAAGAACTTTACGATACGCTGAGGCTCTTCCTTCTTGAGGAGTTCAAGAACGGGAAGGAGAACGTGCTTGTCATCGACGAGGCGCAGCTTCTTTCCTATGAGCTTCTCGAATTCATACGCCTCTTATCCAACATCGAGACGGACAAGCAGAAGATCCTCCATACTATCTTCTTTGCCCAGCCTGAATTTATCGAAAAGCTCAAGGCGCAGAACATGAGGCACCTCGCCCAAAGGATCACCGTCACATACGGCATAGAGCCGCTCACGCTGAACGAAGTGAAATCATACATCAACTACCGCCTCTACAAGGCAGGCTCGAAGGGGCCGCTGGAGTTTCAGGACAGGGCCGTCCGGCTCATACATATTGCATCAAAGGGGTTCCCCCGGCTCATCAATTACATCTGCGACAGGTGCCTTCTCGCCATCTATGCCCAGTCATCTCACACGGTGGACGGCCACGTCGTATCAAAGGTGCTCCTCGAGGAGAGCATCTCCCTCGGGTCCGTCAAAAAACAAAACGACATAAAAGGGCTGCGGTCAACTTACCTGGCCCCTGCCATTGTTATCATTCTCGTGGTGATCCTTGGCGCCATCGGATATTACCTTGTCTCAACAGGGACCATGGACCGCTTCTTTGTAAAAAAGACCGTACAGGCCCAGAAGGAAGCCGCCGTCGCTCAAGCGGAGCCTGCGGCGAAGGCAGAAGCTCCCATGAAGGCCGAGGCGCCGGCAAAAGCAGAAGCGCCTATAAAAAACGAGGCGCCCCCAAAGGCAGCGCCTCCATTGACGGCAAAGGAGCCCTCCAAACAAGAGGCCGCTCCGGCGCCGCCTGCAAAAAAAGCAGAGCCGAAAACGATCCCCGAAAAAGCCAAGGTGGAAAGCGCTGCACAGAAAACAGCGCCGTCAACCAGGCAAGCGGTTGTCATAAAGGACGCAGCAAACGTACGGATAGCACCCGGCCTTGAATCCCTCAGGATCGGCATGATATTCAAGGGGGCAGCCCTCAGGGTCGTGGGGGAACAGTCCGACAAGGACAACGCCAGATGGTATAAGGTCATCCTCTACGAAAACAGGGAGGGCTGGATATCGGAAAGCGTCGTATCAATAAAATAGCCTGCAAACAGAGAATAACCAATCACCAATAACCAAGCTCCAATTAATCACCAATACCCAATATTCAATAACCAAACAAGGATATCCCGTGTGTTACATTTGGGTATTCGGTCATTGATTATCGGATGTTAATTGGTTATTGATGCTTGGTTATTGGTTATTGTCTTTACACGTACCACATCTCCATCTCGAATGTCTCTGACGGGACTTTGATGGAGATGTATCCCCTCTTCGGTATCCTGTCCACGAACATGTCGTTCATCTTGACGGACAACCAGGCGTCAACCTTTTCATTTTTCTCAACGCCAAGCGCTTCGAAGGGGATCTCCACTTCGAGGATATCTGCAAACATCGCGGAAGCGGGCAGGGTCGCATCGATCCTCCTATCTTTGATGGAATAGATGATCTTGAAATTCTCTTTTGCCATCAGGTTGATTTCAAAGGAAACGTCGGCAACATCCGCTATGAAGGCGTGATCGATATCGGCCCTCAGGAAAAGCGAGGTCTCGTTGAATCCGTAATAGCACCCCTTGATCAGGGTAACGGCCTCGTGCATCGCTACCCCGTGGCCTTTTCCTGCGAAAAATCCTGAACCCATCCATTCAAAGTAGTTCGTTACCCTCCCGTCGATGATCGGCTTGATGAAATTTATCGGCTCCCTGGCCGGCTTTGCCTCGCGGTCTTTGAGGATGATGGGGATGCTGAGGATCTCAGGCGGGTCCTTCCCGAGAAACCGGTATACGTTCGCAAGGTTTTCGCGGAAAAGCAGGTCAAAGATCTCGTCGTTTTCCGAGGAATGCTCATCTCCGTACCACCAGAACCAGTCGCTCCCTTCGGCGATATAAATGGACTCCCAGGCATCCTTGTCCTGCCTGCCGGGATCTTCCTTCTCTAAGAAGTCTCTTGTCTCAGCAAGGAGCGACCATCCCGTATTGTCTTCCACGTGGCCTATCCATATGGAAAAGTTATGCCCGATCCACGACCCCGCAAAACAGTGGGAGAAGCTCCCCGCGTCCTCCGCTTCCTTAAGATATTCCGATATTGTAACAGGGACGATATCCTTTTCCCTCAGGATACCCTCGTAGAGGTAATTAAAAAAATCCCTCCCGTCGTTCTTATAGTTCTCCCAGGCGTTCTCGCCGTCCATTGCTATTGTGACAAGGGGCTTTTTGATCCTGCCTTTTACCGAATCCCCTATCCTCTTTATTCGTCTCAGGCAGTCGTTCGCTGCATCCTTGGCGTCCATCCGCGAGTAATGAAAGGATATGAGGTCAGAGAGGGACTGGTCCCTGAATATCATGTCGATGTGCCCGCCGTTGTGCTCGTAACGGTATGGCCTGTAAAGCAGCTCCGGATTGGACAAAAAGCCGCTTCCATCCCTTCTCGCATCGGATCTGAGGCTCTGGAAAAGTATATCCTCGTCGGTGGCGAGCCATTGTATGCCGTGTTCTATGTACAAGCGGAGGGCGTCATCGCTGACGGACCCTTCGGGGGGCCACATTCCTCCCGGCGCTTCCCGGAAGAGCTCCCGGAAAAGCCGGATTGCTTCGTCCATCTGGGACGAGGCGTCTTCCGGCTTTGCAAAGAGCTTTGCCGGGAGCGCCGCGCCGGGGATCGATTCCCTGGCAACCCTGCTGTCAATAAGGAGCGGTATGATCGGGTGGTAGAAAGGGGAGGTGGACAATTCGATGATGCCCGCTGATGCAAGCTCTCTGTAAAGCGGTATGATGCCCTGGAGGATCTTTTTCTGGACATCCTCCAGGATATTTTTATCGTCTTCGGAGAAGGCCCTTCCCTTCTTCTTCAGATACTGCAGGCTGTCGTATTGACCGTAAAATACAGGGTCTATCCAGGCAAGGAAGAAAAGGATCTGGATGTCCCTGAAGTCTTCGTCATTAAAATAATCCTTGATCTCGTCAATGGCGTCCCTTGGATAATAAAAACCGCGCCTGTTCAGCAGCTCATAGAACCGGGGGTGGGGCTTGATCATGTTGTCCCAGTTCGCGTTGAAAAAATTCGTGAGGATAAAGACCTTTTCATCGGCTGTCAGCTCTTGCGGGGGCTTTTTGAATACCTGGAGATAGGCATCCTTCGCCTCCAGGTTTTGATAATCAATGAGCTGGAGGAGGAGAGAGGGGACGACGTTGAAATTCTGCTTAAGCCCGTCAAAATCCTTCAGCATTGCCGCCATGTCAAAATAATCTTTGGTGCCATGAAGGAGCACCCAGGGAAGGAGGTATTCCCCGGTGTAGAGGTTCTTGTAGTAGGGCTGATGCATGTGCCACAGGAAAGAGAGGTAGACGGGGTCCATGTTAAGAGCACCGTCGCGGAAGAGCAGAGGATGAGAGGATGAGAGAATGAGGAGAGGAGAAGATGAGGGGAGGAGAAGAATCCTTGAGATATGTTTCTTTATACATCATACCCGTATTATCGCCCATAACAAATAATTCATAAAATAGCCGGACACTTTTTCAGGGACATTCTATACCTCAATATGCCGGAAGGTTGTCTCTCCGCCTTCGCCGATCTCGATCATGCCCACCGTGCCTTTGTGAGAATAAGACCCCCTGTAGCTGCCGGGATTGAACATCAGCACCCCTGCCCGCCTCACATTCGCCGGGACGTGGGAGTGCCCGAATACGATGATATCGACGTCCCGGAACTCTCCAAAAACAACGTCTTCAATGGTATGGGGCGATCCCCTGCCGTGGATCATCCCGATCCTCTTCCCCATGATCGTCTCAATACGCTTCACAGGGAGGAGCGCCCCCAGGTCGTAATCGTCCATGTTGCCCCTGACTGCCCTAAGGTCCCAGTTGGAGAGATAATCATAAACAGCGATGGATGTCATGTCGCCCCCGTGGATTATCACGTCCACGTCGCTGAACTGCCCTTTCAGCATCTTTTTGAAATCTTCTGTGACGCTTGTGAGGTGGGTATCGGAGAGTACGCCTATTTTCATTGTATTGATGTTTAATGTATCGGAAAACAACAGGTATGTCAATGGAAGCGGCGGCATAAATAGCGCTTGCCGAAATTGCCTGGAAATATTATATTATTAATTTGCAGGAGGTTGCAATGTCATATATTTCTCTATGGTGGCGGGCTTCCCGTCCCTTTACCTTTACAATGAGCGTGCTCCCCCCGATCATAGGGGCGATCGCGGTAAAGATAGAGCACCCCGGGTTCGGCCTTAACTGGCTCAACCTTATCCTGACCATGGTCGGCTGCGTCCTCGCCCATGCCGGCGCCAACATGGTCGGCGATTATTTTGATTTCAAGAACAGGGTCGACCGCGAAGGGACGTTCGGGTCAAGCGGCGTCCTAACGGGAAAGCTCGCGGAGCCAAAAACGATCCTGACAGGGGCGGTCATCGTCTACATCGTCGCCTCGCTCATCGGGATCTATCTCGCCTTTTCGATCCTGAACGGCAAGGTCCTCCTCTGGCTCATCCTCATCGGCGCGGTTCTGGGATTTTTCTATACGGTGAAGCCCTTTGCCTTTAAGTACCGCGCGCTCGGCGATATCGCCGTGTTCATCTCCTTCGGGCCGGCCATGACCCTCGGCACATACTATGTTCAGATCCAGCAATTCTCCTGGGGGCCCATCCTGTATGCCATCCCTTTTGCCTTTCTGGTAGATGCCGTCCTCCACGGTAATAATTTGAGGGACATTAAAAATGATTCTGTGGTGAACATCAAAACCGTCGCAATCCTCATCGGCGAAAGGAATGCAAAATTTATGTACTACGGCCTCGTCCTCAGCTCATACCTCTCCGTCATCGTCCTCATCCTTGCGAACCAGCTTCCCCTGATCTCCCTGGCGACGCTCCTGTCGCTTCCGCTGGCAATAAAGCTCGTCAGGATCGTCCATTCAAAAGAGAGGCTGCCGGAACAGCAGTTCATGATGATCGATGCCGCTACCGCACAGCTTCACTCAGCGTTCGGCGGGCTGTTCCTGCTTTCTCTTCTCGCGCAGTACCTGATGCAGTAGATCCATGACATTGACAGGCAGATATACCTGGTGGGCTGCTGCGCTCAGCGTCCTTCTCGCTTTTGTCCTCTGGCATACAACATTCATGGTCAGGCCTTTTAATTTCTGGCTTACAATGGCCTTCAACACGGCGCTGCTCAGCGCCGTCTCCTTTGCCTCAGGAAAAATTCCCTGGCAGAAAGGAGAGTGGAGCCTGAGAAACACCGGCATCGGCATCCTTGCCGCCATAGCGCTCTATGGGATCTTCTGGCTGGGCCACGAGGTGCTCATCCTCGCGAACACATATGCAGGCCTGCTCCCCCGGAGGGCAGAGAACCTGAACGCCATATACGCAAGCCGCGCGGAGCTGCCTCAGTACCTTATCGCTATACTGCTTTTCTTTCCCATCGGTTTCGGCGAGGAAATATACTGGCGGGGCTTTATACAGAGGCTCTTCCAGGAGAGGTGGGGCAAAAGCGCTGCGCTCCTTTTCACAGTCGTCCTCTACACGGGCGTGCACCTGTCCACGGGCAACCCTGTTCTTATTCTTGCCGCCTTTATCTGCGGAGCATACTGGAGCGGGCTTTACTGGTATACAGGAAGCCTCGTTCCCGTCCTCGTCTCGCACATGCTCTGGGACCCTTTTATCTTTATCATCGCCCCTATAAAATAGACTGCTATAGCAAAAACAACAGATTTTACTTGACAAAGGCAGAAATGATTATTAATTTATAATAATTCTAATTTATGGCATTTAAAAGAACGCATCAGGACGGTGATAAAAATATGAAAATGACGCCACAGAGGATGGCTATACTTGAATATCTTGAGGGAAATACTGCGCACCCGTCAGCGGCCGATATTTATAAAGCGGTCTCTGAAAGGTTTCCCACCATGTCCTTTGCCACGGTCTACAACACCATGGATATGTTGAAAGAAAAAGGCATGGTCTTGGAGCTCGCTATCGACCCCGATAAGAAGCGCTTCGATCCCAACCCTACACCCCATCATCACCTTATATGCGTTCACTGCAAAAAGGTCGTAGACATCCACAGCGCCTTCTCCCTGGACCTCTCCGAAAATGATAGAAACAGCTTCGATATCATAGGAAACCACGTTGATTTCTACGGGATATGCCCGCAGTGTAAAAAGAAAAACAAGAGCGGGCAGCAAGTAAAATAATATAAGGAGGTACGGCATGGTCTACACGTGTTCGGTATGCGGCTATCAGTACGACGAGAAGAGCGAGAAGGTTCCTTTCGACCAGCTGCCTGACGACTGGCACTGCCCGATCTGCAACGCACCAAAAAGCGCCTTTGAGAAAACATCGTGATCAGAAATTGATCTTGAATTTGACGCGCCACCCGTTGTCCTGGGCTTCGAATGAGGCATCCTCTTTGCGCTCAAGCTTCACCCCGCGGCCGAGCAGGACTTCACCGAAAGGCGTTACCTTGTATCCGAGCATTACCTCTGCATTATACTCCTTCTGGGCCGTCCTTTTGACACCGGTGACGTCAAGGCTTTCTATCTTGGCGAGGTTTATGTATATCCTGTCTTCTGATTCACTTTCAGGCTTGATAAGGTACGGGGCCGCCTTTTCCGTAAATTCAATGGCATAGGCCGTGTTCAACCCCTTTTCCAGGTCTTTCCCGGATACCAGCTTTAGCTTGACGTACCCTGCCTCTTCGAGTTTCCTGTATTTTTCTACGGTCTTTTCGTCGGAGCCTATATAATAGAAGTTTGCGTGTTTCTGATAACGCTCAAGGGATTCGAGCTTGCCTTCGTGTTTCACAACGCCCTGGATAAGCTTCTTTGCCTCTTCTTCTGTAAGTTCTTCAGCACAAACCGCCAGGCTCAATCCACCGAGCAATAGAATGCCGCACAAGACCACGGACACCGTTTTTTTCAATGATATCTTATGGCGATCTATCGCTCGCATTATTGATTATATGCTCTTTTTATTATAAACATTTAAGGCCATTAACGTCAATCCTCTAATACATTTGAAACCTTTGGGGCCGGCTCTTCAAATGTCAATTGTTTGTCTCCTGCGCCCCTCTCCCGCAACTCGATGCTTGATGCTGGATGCTTGATCCGGTATCCAGCGACCAGTGTCGAGTATCTGTTTTTTAAACGTTGAACATAGAACATTGAACGGATTTTACTATAAACCATGAGCCGTTTTGCGCCCCCTCACCCTGACCCTCTCCCGCCAGGGGAGAGGGGACTGTCGTGGCTCTCCCGCATAGATAGGGGATATTGTTGCGTCCCGTGAAGGGAGAGGGGACTGTCGTGGCTCTCCCGCATAGATAAGGGATATTGTTGCGTCCTGCCAGGGGAGAGGGGGTAATGATGTTGGAGCGATCGAAGGCGGTGCCTAATTGATTGACGGACCGTGATGTTCATGGTTACATTACTTTGAATACAGCATCCCTCAATCACAATGCTGTACGCAGGAGGGCAATATGAAAAGCTACCGAAGGGAACTATGGTTCAATATACCGGCCAGGAGGGCCTTCATCAACATCACACACCAGGTAGAGGAATGTCTCCGTGAAAGCGGCGTCAAGGAGGGGCTCGCGCTCGTCAATGCAATGCACATAACCGCTTCGGTATTTATCAATGACGACGAATCGGGGCTTCATCATGACTTCGATGCGTGGCTGGAAAAGCTCGCCCCCCACGAACCGGTTTCGCATTACCGCCATAACGTAGGAGAAGACAATGCTGACGGTCATCTGAAGCGACAGATCATGGGGAGGGAGGTCGTCGTTGCCATAACGAACGGCAAGCTCGATTTCGGCCCCTGGGAGCAGATATTCTACGGGGAGTTTGATGGAAGGCGAAAAAAACGCGTCCTCGTGAAGATAATAGGGGAATAGCGCAACGTCCGTGATGCGTGAATCGTTAGTCGTAAGGGGTAAACCCCTCACGCCTGACGCCTTACGACTTACGGGTTCATCGGGTCTTCCGTATCAGCGCCCACAGGCCGCCTTCTGCAACGATCTCTACGCTGCCGTCAATACCGCTCGATCCTACATCCGCCAACAGCCTCTTCTCATCCATTCCGGCCTTCCCGAGAAGCATATTGAGCTCTTTTGACCGTTCGCCGATCTGCTCTATGACGGCCCGCGGGGTAGACTTTCCGAAGCCTCCTCCCACTACGGCCAGCCCGTCCTCCCTGAGCACCCTGTAGATAGCACGAAAATCTGTCCTGAAGATCCCGGGGAAGAACAGCGCTCCGCGGAACACGATAAGATCAAAAGTGTCGTCCCCGATGCCTTGCAGGGCAGGATCGGCCGCCATTACCGTCACCTTTCCGTCTCTGCCGAGCCGTTTTACTTCCCCGCGAAAGAATTGGTCCATTCCTCCCGGAAAAGCGCCCAGCGAAAAGGATGTTCCTGTCCCGTTCTTCTCCAATGCGAATATGGCGCCGCAAAAGGGGCCCATCTCAAGGACATTGCCGTTGGCGCGCCTGTACATCTCGCCGATATCCTTCGCGAGATGCGGGTATACAGGCTCCCACAGGCGATAAAGTTCTATGAAAAGCTGCAAGTCCATGGAATTTTTACAAACCTTAGCATAAACCATCTCATGACTCATAGTAAATAACCAATCACCAACAACCAAGCTCCAATTAATCACCAATACCCAATATTCAAATAAAAACTTCTCTATATTATTGCTATTTCTCGTTTGGTAATTCGGTCATTGGTTATTGGGTATTATTTGGTGATTGATGTTTGGTCATTGGTGATTTTATGAGAGAAGGGTTGACCTTGCAGTGTGCAGGTCTTATGTATGATATATGGTTCAAACGGGTGCGCGAAATCCCATTACAACAAAAAGGGGGATGCCGTGAAGATCCGTCAGGTCTTTAATGGTTCCGCATTCAGAATGTGCACGATCATATGTGCGGGAATGTTTTTTGTTTTTTTCTTTTCCCCTTTCTCTCAGGCCGCAGAAAAAAGGCCCCTTCCCACGGATTTCAGCAACGCGATCATCCAGGTTGCAAAAAAGAACATACCGTCTATCGTCCACATCGAGGTTGCGGCGCGCCAGGAACAGGTGCGCCCCGCCCTTCCTTTTGAGGACGATCCCTTTTTCCGTTTTTTCTTTGGCGTACCCAACGCCCCGAGAAATTCTGAACGCGATGTTCGGGGTGTCGGCACAGGGATCATTATCGATGCCGGCGGCCATATTCTGACAAACTACCACGTTGCCGGCGGGGCAACAAAGATCGATGTCCTCCTTTCCGATGGAAGAAGATTTGAAGCGAAGCTCATCGGAAGCGACCCGAAGACGGACCTCGCCGTGCTTAAGATCCAGGCAAAAGAACAGCTGCCTTACGTAACATTCGGCGATTCGGACAAGGCCGAGGTGGGCGAATGGGTCGTGGCCATCGGACACCCGCGCGGCCTAACCCAGACCGTTACACACGGGATCATCAGCGCCAAACACCGCCGCGGCATTACAGACCCGAGCAGCTACCAGGACTTTATCCAGACCGATGCTGCCATCAACCCCGGCAACAGCGGCGGGCCCCTTCTTAATCTCCACGGCGAAGTGATCGGGATCAACACCGTCATCGTTTCCTCGTCAGGCGGTTTTGAGGGGATAGGCCTTTCCATACCGAGCAACATTGCCACGCACATCGCAAAGACGATCATCAGCCGCGGCAAGGTCGAACGAGGCTGGCTCGGAATAGGCACGCAGGACGTTACCCCCGAGCTTGCGAAACAACTGGGGATCCAGGCCCCTAAAGGCGCCTACGTAGCGGACGTGGCAAAGGGAGGGCCTGCAGAGCAGGCCGGGATAAAGAAAGGCGACGTGATCGTCGAATATAACGGCAAGAATATACCTGATTCGAACACGATACGAAACGAAGTAGCTATTACGGCTATCGGCAAAGAGGTCAGGGCCGTCGTGCTCCGGGACGGCAAAAGGCAAAACCTCACTGTCCGGATCGGAAGCCCCCAGGAGGCAGCCAGGGCGCTCGCAGGCTCTGTCAAAAACCGTCTTGGCGTGGAAGTAGGGGCGCTCCAGCAAAAAGATGCAGGCAAGTTCAAATCTGCCGCCGGAGGGGTCGTCATCACAAAGGTCGAGCCCAACGGCCCACTCGCAAAGGTAGGTTTTGAAGCGGGCGATATGATCCTTGAAGTAAACGGCCAGGCAATCACAGGGCTTGACCATTTTATCGAGCTCGCCGCCGCCATGAGGCCGAACCAGCAAATCACCTTGCGTGCCGTTGACCGCAGGACCGGCAGGGCGGGGTATGTCCGGGCCGTGACGCGATAGGGATCAATAAGGGTCGTCAATGCATCCACAGCAGATAACCGAAAACATATACCGCGTCGGCGGGCCCCACCTCTCAGACGCACGGGATGGCTTTGCCTATCTTTTAGACTTCGGCGAATTGGCGCTCATTGATTGCGGCTCAGGGTTCGGGTTCAAGCGTATGGTGCAGAATATTGAGCGCCTCGGGTTTGACCCCGGGGAGATCAAGGCGGCCATTCTCACGCACTGCCACGTAGACCACATCGGCGGCGCCCATCTCTTCCAGTCGCATTTCGGCTCACGGCTCATCATGCATGATCTTGACGCAGCGATCGTCGGACGGGCCGATACGAGGCTTACAGCGGCATTCTGTTTCAACATCGACCTTCAGCCCCTCCGCGTGGACACAAGACTCTCCGGCGATGCGGGCCATCTGTTTATCGGCGCCCAGGAGCTCCGCTGGATACATACACCCGGCCACACGCCCGGATCGATCTCGGCCTACTTCGACAATAACGGCGGCAGAACGCTCTTTGCCCAGGATATTGCCGCGCCTCTTCTCAAAGAGTTCGATTGCGATCCCGACGCCTGGATGGAATCGGTGCAGGCCCTGTTCGCACTGGAGGCGGATATGCTCTGCGACGGCCATTCGGGCGCCTACACGCCAAAAAGCGCTGTTATGGAATACCTCGAATACTGCGTCGCATCCCAATATCAGCAGGGGTATATAAAGCTGTGAAGGGATAAAGACCGTATATCGTATATAGTATGTAGTATGTCGACCTGCGGCCTGTAATCTACGATATAACTATATACGGTAGTCAGTTTAGTTCCTCGATATACTATATACTATATACTTCTTTCCCTATGGTGTGGACCCAGTTCTGCTGGAGGACCTTCTGGGCTTCCTCTGTCCGGTCAACGCCGAGGATGACAATGGCGTTATTGCTGACGCGCCCGAGGTGGGGATAGAGGTAGTGGACGTTGATCCCCGCCTGCTTCAAGGGCCTCAGGACCGCAAGCAAACCGCCGGGATGGTCCGGGGTCTCGACTGCGATCACATCGGTTTCTTTCGGCGCGTAACCGTTCGCCCTGAGGATATTCTTCGCCTTCTCAGGATCATCGACAACAAAACGCACGGTGCTGATATCCGACGTATCGGCAACGGAGACCGCCCTGATGTTTACGCCCTCCCTTCCCAGGATCTCGCTAACGCCGTGAAGGGCTCCGGGGACGTTTTCCAGACTGACGGATATCTGCTTTATTACCATCTGCGCTACTCCTTTAGGAATGTATAGCCTGCCTCAAGGGCCTGCCTGTTGAGCTTTATCATCTTCGCCTTTCCCTCGCCGAGGATCTCCTGGAGGTTGTTGAGCATAAGATCGAAGGCAATTATATTGCTCGCCTTTAAAAATGCGCCGAGCATTATCATATTCGCAACTTTTATCGTCCCCATCTTCTCGGCCAGATCGCTTGTAGGGACAGCGAGCACCTCGATATCCCCCCGCGCCGACGTCGTGTTCACGATGGAGGAATTGACGCATATAAGCCCTCCTGACGTAAGCACGCTCTGGAACCTCGCAAAAGAGGGCTGGTTCATGGCGACCACAAATTCAGGCTCTGATGCAACGGGCGAGGCGATCTCCTCGTCGGAGACAACAACGGTACAGTTCGCCGTGCCTCCCCTGACCTCAACGCCGTAGGATGGAAGATAGGTCACGTACTTCCCTTCGAGCATGGCCGCGTTGGCAAGGGTAAACCCCATGGAGAGAACACCCTGTCCGCCGAACCCTGAAAAGATCGTTTTTATGGTCATGTCACGTCCTTGAAAACACCGAGAGGGAACTGTTTTGCCATCACGTCATCGATCCACCGACACGACTCTATCGGGCTCATCTTCCAGTTTGTCGGGCATGGCGAAAGCACCTCGACAAGGGAAAACCCTTTCCCGCTCAACTGGGTCCTGAAGGCCTTTGCGATCGCCTTTTTCGCTTTGACGATCCCCGCGGGCTTGTTGACCGCCACCCGCTCCAGATACGCCGTGCCATCGAGGACTGCAAACACCTCGCATATCCTTACAGGGTGGCCTGCCACTTTCGTGTTCCTTCCGGAGGGCGTCGTTGTCGTCACCTGTTCGGAGAGAGTTGTAGGGGCCATCTGTCCGCCTGTCATCCCGTACACGCCGTTATTGACAAAGATGATCGTGATGGGCTCGCCGCGGTTCGCCGCGTGGAAGCCCTCTGCCGTGCCTATTGCCGCGAGGTCGCCGTCGCCCTGGTATGAGAATACAAGGTTCTCGGGCCTCACGCGCTTGATCCCCGTTGCCACTGCGGCGCCCCTGCCGTGGGCGGATTCCAGGGCGTCGATATCAAAATAATTATAAACGAGCATGCCGCATCCTGCAGGCGCAACGCATATTGCCTTCTCCCGCAGGTCCATCTCGTCGATCACCTCCGCGATCAGGCGCCCGATGACGCCGTGGCCGCATCCCGGACAATAGTGGAAATGCGCCGGCTTCAAAGATCTGGGACGTGCATAAACCTGCTTCACCTGAAACCACCTCTCAAAATTCTCAAATCTAATAACCAAACACCAATAACCAAGCCCCAATTAATCACCAATACCCAATATTCAATACCCAAATATGAGCATTCCGTTGATCTATGTTTGGGTATTCGGTTATTGGTTATTGGGTATTTATTGGTGATTGATGTTTGGTTATTGGTTATTTTATATTGTGTCGGAGTGTAATGAGCATGTTTGCAAATAGGATTTAGCTTTGCGCAACTCATTTGTTCCTCTTGTGCGACTGATAGTAGTGCCTTGATATTACCCGGAACAGCTCGACCGGCGTGGGGATAACGCCGCCCGGCCGGCCGTAGAAATGGATGTGTCCTTTTCCCTCGAGGGCGAGCTTCACATCTTCCACCATCTGCCCTGCGCTCATCTCGAAAACAAAAAATTCAGCGCCGTTTTGCGCGGCCTCCTTCATTATCTTTGCGGGAAAAGGCCACAGCGTGATGGGGCGTATCATCCCCACCTTCAGGTTTTCCTGGCGCAGCCTTTTGATAGCGCCCTTCGCGATCCGCGCCCCGATGCCATAAGCGACCACGACCATCTCCGCGTCGTCGAGAAGAAATGTCTCATAGCGGACCTCGTTCTGCTCCATCCGCTGATATTTCCTGAAGAGCTTCCAGTTGTGCTCTTCCTCCTCTTTTGTGTCAAAAAGAAGCGAGCGGACCATCCGCGAGGGCCTGCCCTTTGCGCCTGTCAGAATATAATCTTTCTGATATTTTTTTGGCGGCTTGATATTGTCGAAGCTCACAGGCTCCATCATCTGCCCCAGCATCCCGTCGCCGAGGATGATGACGGGGTTTCTGTACTCATCGGCAAGGTCAAAGGCAAGGGGAACGACCTCGGTCAGCTCCTGCACCGATCCGGGGGCGAGCACGATCGTCTTATAGTCGCCGTGGCCGCCGCCGCGCGTTGCCTGGAAATAATCAGACTGTGCCGGGGAGATATTTCCCATGCCGGGCCCGCCCCGCACCATGTCCACGACCACCGCCGGCAGCTCATCCGCAGCGAGGTACGAGATGCCTTCCTGCTTGAGGCTCATCCCGGGGCTGCTCGATGAGGTCATCGCGCGCGCGCCGGCGACGCTTGCGCCGAGGACCATGTTGATCGCAGCGATCTCGCTTTCTGACTGGATAAAAACGCCGCCGGCCTCAGGCATCCTCTTCGCCATATGTTCCGTCAGCTCGTTCTGCGGCGTTATGGGGTATCCGAAATAGCAGGTGCACCCGGCGAGTATCGCCGCTTCACCCAGCGCCGCATTTCCGCTCATCAATCTCTTCAATTCTTAAACACCTCGATCGCGACCTCCGGGCACATAACCGCGCAGGTAGCGCATCCCGTGCATTCGCCGCCTTCTTCGAAGGAAGCGACGAAATATCCCTTTAAGTTCAACGTGCCGGAGAGGAAGATCGCCTTTTTCGGGCAAAACTCTATGCAAAGCGCGCAGCCCTTGCATCTCTCCTGGTCTATCCTGATCGAGCCTTTCAACATGTGCCTCGGTTTGTAAAAAACCAGACTTACAAAACGCCTTTAGCGTAGCCCACAGAGATAGTTCTTGTCAAATATTTTTAACAGAAGCTATCAGCAGCCAGCTATCAGCTTTCAGCTATCAGCAAAAACAAAAGAGAGTAAGAAGCAGGCAGTATACACAAAAAGCTTTTCACTGTTTACTGTTTACCGCCTGCTTCGCATTGACTATTTTTACCGTACCTGCTCCTTACTGTCTACTTTGCCCTTGCCGTCTTTCGCTATGAGCTATGAGCCACGAGCCATGAGCGTTTTCTTTTTCTCTGTTATTTTTATTGCATTAACGGCATTTATATCTTAATTTTTAGCGATGGACTTGAGACATCTCGAAACGTTTGTGAGGATAGTGGAGTTGAAGAGCTTTACGAAGGCGGCCGAGGAGCTCTACCTCACCCAGCCGACGGTAAGCAAGCAGATCGTGGACCTCGAGCGCTACTTTGACGTAAGGCTCATCGACAGGACAAAAAGGACGGTGACCATCACGAAGGCGGGAGAGATCCTTCTCCGGTACGCGAAGGATTTCCTGGGGCTTAAAAAGGAGACCATCGACGCGATTGCCGCATTCAAAGGGCTGCAAAAGGGAGATATCATAGTGGGGGCAAGCAACATCCCCGGGGTTTACATCCTGCCCGGGCTGCTCCATATCTTCAAGCAACAGTATGACGGCATCCGCTTCAGGCTCATCATCGCTGATTCGAAGGCAATTATCCAGAAGATGGAGGAAGGCGAGATCGATGTCGGCTTTGTGGGAGCGAAGTACGAGACGAAAAAGATAGAATACAAAAAATTCCTTGAAGACACGATCATGATCATCGCACCGCCCTCCTTTCCCGATAAGATCCACATCAAACACTTAAAAGATTACCCCTTCATCATAAGGGAGCAGGGGTCGGGCACGCGAAACCATTTCGAATCGTCGCTGAAAAGATTAAAGGTCAACGTGCTCCCTGAGCTGCAGGCCGTAGCCGAATTAACAGATACGGAGGCGATAAAGGAGGCGGTTAAAAGCGGCATGGGCGTTTCGTACGTCTCAAAGATGGCCATCGTTCATGAGCTTGCAAATAATAACCTGAAATGTTTAAATATTGAAGGATTGCCAAACATTACGAGGTCCTTCTACATAGTGACAAAAAGAGGGAAGACGATATCGCCGCAGGTAAAGGCGTTCCTCGACATAATAGACAAATGGAGAAGGCATGAAAAAAGGTAAATGGATCATCTACATCCTTTGCGCGTTTTTCACGGCAGGCATGCTCATGGCAGACATTGCCGGGGCGCGTGTATATCTCGATATTTATGGAAAAAGTTTTAAAAAAATAACCGTTGCCGTACCGTACTTCAAGAGCGACAAGGCGGACAAGCTCCAGACGGACATGAGCGATCTTCTGAACAAAGACCTTGACCTGTCGGGTTTTTTCATCGTTGCTCCCCAATCGCTCCTCGATAAGGAATTCATCAGCGAGGGGGTGGAGAAGCAGGAGATCAACTTCGGAAGCTGGCGCTCGGTGGGGATCGAGCTTCTTTGCAAAGGCAGGCTCCAGATTAAGGACGGAGAGGTCATCCTCGAAGCCTTCCTCTACGACACCCTCGACGGCTCCATGATGCTTGCGAAACGGTACCGTTCCCGGCAGGAAGACTGGAGAAGGCTCGTTCACAGGTTTGCCGATGATATCCTGCTCACCGTCACCGGCGAAAAGGGGATCATGAGCGCGCGGATAGTCTTTGTCGGCGGAAGAAGGAACCTCAAAGAAGTATACATTGCGGACATCGATGGATTTAACCTGAGAAAGGTCACCAATTATAATAATATCTCTGTCGCCCCCGCAGTATCGCCAACCGGGAGATACATCGCCTACACCTCATATAAAGGTGGAAGTCCGAACCTGTACGCAAAGGACATGGAGGGGAACAGGGAGATCACCGTGGACAGGAGCGAAGGCATGAAGATCTGCTCGTCCTGGCTGAACAATTCGACCCTTGTATATTCCCACACGGTCGGCAGAAATTCAACCGTCCTTACCTACAACGTAGAGACGCAGGAGAGAAGGACGATAATGCAGAGGGAAGGGATCGTCACATCGGCATCATTCTCGCCGAACGGCTCAAAGCTGCTCTTTGTGTCCGACATGTACGGAAGCCCCCAGATATTCGTCAGGGACAGCGCATCGGGAGAGACCAAAAGGCTCACATATTACGGGAATTACAACAGCGCCCCTTCGTTCTCGGCAAAAGGCGACCTCATTGCATTCGTATCAAAGGTCGAAGGCGCTTTCGAGATATCGGTCATGAATGCCGACGGTTCAAACCAGAGGGTCCTGACGAACGGCGGCGCACTCAACGATTCGCCGCAATTCTCTCCCTGCGGGCGGTACATACTTTTCTCCTCGCTGGTAGGGGGAAGGTACAGCCTGCACACGATGCTTTACAACGGGGACAACAAAAGATTGTTGAAATTCACTGACAGCAGCAACGAAGAACAGCCAAAATTTGCACCTTAAGAGATTATGAATACCCAAACACCAATAACCAAGCTCCAATTAATCACCAATACCCAATATTTAAGAACCAAACAAAGACCTTCCTGTTTTTTCTCGTTTGGGTATTCGGTCATTGGGTATTATTTGGTTATTGGTAATTGGTTATTGTCATTAATACAAGGAGGTAACATGAAATATTTTCTGGTATTGTTGATCGCATGCACCGTGATGTTTGCCGGATGCGCTCCAAAAACAGTTCAGCCGACGTATAAAACAACGCCTGACCAGGCCGGCGCCGTAGCAAAGGACGAAAGCGGCAAAGACAGGAGAGGCGGCGTCACCGCCGAAGAGCTCGCGAGGGCGGAGAGGGACAGGCTGAGAATGCTTGAGGAGCAGATGAGGTCATCCCTTTCGCAGCAGGACGTTTACTTCGAATTCGACAGCTATGCGATCCAGGGGTCGGAGCTTCCCAAGCTCCAGGCAGTCGGCAACTGGCTGAAACAATCAAGGACAACGAAGATCGTCGTGGAAGGACACTGCGACGAGAGGGGCACCGTGGAATACAACTTTGCTCTCGGCCAAAAGCGCGCGGAAGCGGTCAAGGATCACCTCGTCAAGATGGGCGTCGAAGGATCCAGGATAAAAACGATCTCCTACGGCAAGGAAACCCCTGCCACCGCGGGCCATTCGGAAGATGCCTGGGCAAAGAACAGGCGCGCCCATTTTACAATCGACCAGAAGGGGTAAGCTATGCATAAATACGCCGCCGTTATCATCAGTATCGTCATTACGCTGGCAGCCGGCTGCCAAACGGACGAGCAAACGGTCCAGATGCAGAGCAGCTTGTCGTTCCTGCAGAACGATCTTTACAGCTTCAAACAGGAAACGAACGCAAAGCTGGCACAACTGACAAAAGACAATGAAAATGTCGGCAAGCAGATCGTCAGCGTCTATGCTGCTGTTGAGAGCAGGGACGAAAAGATAAAGAGCATTATGGGCAAGCTCGATGAGCTGGAATACCAGCTACGGACGTACTGGAGCGAAACAAAAGCCATGATGGGCACCCAGAGAAAACCCGATGCGTCGCCCGGGCCCGCGATACCCGCGATAAAGCCCGGTCCACCGGAAGCGGATGCACGGTATGAAAGCGCCTATAAAGAAGCCTTTGACGCCTATCAGAAAGGGGCGTACGATGAGGCGATCATCAAGTTCACGAAGTTCATCGAATCCTACGGCGGGACGCCGCTCGTGCCGAACGCCTTCTACTGGACGGGCGAAAGCTACATGAACCTGAAGAACTACGAAAAGGCGATCGTCTCTTTCCAGGAAATCATCGACAAATACCCAAAAAGCGAGAAGGCCCCACGGGCGCTTCTTTCCCAGGCAGAGGCATTCAGCCAGACCAAAGACAAGAAGAGCTCTACGACCCTCCTGAAGAGGATCATAGAGCTCTATCCGAAAAGCGAGGAAGCGATTATCGCTGAACGAAAATTAAGGAATCTTAATATCTGACGGCTCCAGACGGTTTTCCTCTGCGCCGCCGATAGGGTTCATGTCGTAGTTCCTGTATTTCACGAAGCCTGTTCCTGCAGGGATGATCCTTCCCATGATAACATTTTCCTTCAAGCCCTTCAGGTAATCGACCCTCCCCTCTATGGAAGCCTGCGTGAGGACCTTCGTCGTATCCTGAAAGCTGGCCGCTGAAATAAAACTATCGGTGATCAGGGAGGCTTTTGTGATACCGAGGAACAGCGGCTCGGCCTCCGCGCGCTTTCCGCCCTTGCTCTGGACGCGCTCATTTTCTTCTTCGAATATCCACTTCTCGACAAAATCATCGATGATAAAATTCGTGTCGCCTACGCTTTTGATCTTGACCCGCTTCAGCATCTGCCTGACGATGGCCTCTATGTGCTTGTCGTTTATCTTCACTCCCTGCAGCTGGTACACTTCCTGTATCTCATCGACAAGGTAGCGCGCGAGCTCCTGTATGCCGAGGATGCGCAGCACGTCATGGGGGTTCCTCGGCCCGTCCATCAGCGCCTCGCCGGCCTTCACATAATCGCCTTCGTGGACGATGATGTGCTTCCCTCTCGGAATGGTGTACTTTCTCGGTTCGACGTGTTCCGAACCAGGGTTGACAATAATCTCCCTCTTCCCTTTTGTCATCTTCCCGAACGATACCATGCCGTCGATCTCGCTCACTATGGCGCTCTCTTTCGGCTTTCTCGCCTCAAAGAGCTCGGCAACCCTCGGCAGGCCGCCGGTGATGTCCTTTGTCTTTGTCGTCTCCCTCGGTATCTTTGAAACAACATCGCCCGCATGGAGCATATCGCCTTCGTTGACCATTATGTGTGCGCCGACGGGCAGCATGTACCGCGCCGGGCTCGTTGAGTTCGGTATCACGATGGTCTTGCCCTTGTCGTCCTTGATCGATATCCTCGGGCGGAAATCGGGGTTCTTCGGCTCGATGATGACCTTGTAGGAAAGGCCGGTCACCTCGTCCTTGCTCTCCTGCATCGTGTCTCCCTCGAAGATATCGCCGAACTTCACCTTTCCGGTCACTTCTGAAAGGATCGGTATTGTGTAAGGGTCCCATTCTGCAAGCTTCTGCTTCATAAGGTTCTCGGTGGGGTCCTTTGTCAGCTTTGTCTTATCCTTATCATTGACGAGCAGCCGAGCCCCATAGGGAACGCTGAACTTTTCCCTTTCCCTTCCTGTTTCGTCCATGATGGCGATCTCGCCGTTCCTGTTCATCACTACGGGGATGCCATCCTTATTCTTGATGACCCTCACGTTCATCAGCTTTATGTACCCTTCATTGCGGGTCTCTATTGTGGATTGTTCAACCCTTCTCGAAGCCGCGCCTCCAATGTGGAACGTCCTCATTGTAAGCTGTGTTCCAGGCTCCCCGATAGACTGGGCCGCGATGATCCCAACGGCCTCTCCTATGCTTACCAGCCGGCCGCGCGCGAGGTCGCGCCCGTAGCAGAGAACGCAGACGCCCCTCTTGGAGCGGCAGGTGAGCACTGACCGTATCTTCACCTTTTCATATACCTCTTCGATCGCCTTCAGGTGGTGCTCCCTGATCTCTTCGTTCTTCCTCACGATGATCCCGCCATCGGGGTCTCTCAGGTCTTCATGAGCGACCCTGCCGAGGATCCTTGCCTCAAGCCGCTCAATGATCTCGCCGCCCTCGATCAGCGCCCCCACTTCAATATAGTCGATCGTCCCGCAGTCATACTCATTTACCACGACATCCTGGGCCACATCTACGAGCCTTCTTGTAAGGTACCCGGAGTTTGCTGTTTTCAGCGCCGTATCGGCGAGGCCTTTCCGCGCCCCGTGGGTCGATATAAAATATTGCAGCACATCGAGCCCTTCCCTGAAATTGCTCTTGATCGGCGTCTCGATGATCTCGCCGGAAGGTTTGGCCATGAGTCCCCTCATGCCTGCGAGCTGCCTGATCTGTTGAGCGTTCCCCCTTGCGCCGGAATTGGCCATGATGAATATGGGGTTCCTGCTGTTCTGAACCTCCGGTTTCCCGTTGGGCCCTATGACAGGATTTCCCTCAGGGTCGAGGACCGCTTCGGAGCCAAGCTCATCCATCAGCTCCTTTGCGATCTCCTCGGTAACGTTCGCCCAGATATCAATGACCTTGTTGTACCGCTCGCCGTCGGTAATGAGGCCCTCCGAGTGCTGTTTCTGCACGACGAGGACGTCTTTGTTGGCGCGCTCTATGAGGTCTTTCTTTTTATCGGGAACCTTCATGTCGTCGATAGAGATCGATATGCCTCCAAGCGTGGCATAATAATAACCGAGGTCCTTCAGCCTGTCCGAGAGGATAACGGTACATTTCTCGCCGGCCTCCCTGTAACATTTATCTACGAGCTGCCCGATGTTCTTCTTGTCCATCGGCGTATTTTTTATTAAAGCAAAAAGCTCTTTCATTACTGACTGCCTTTTTGCTTCTTCCAGCTCCATCAGGGCATTTTCTACGACATCCCGCAAAATGACCCTTCCCACTGTCGTCTCTTCCAGGACCCCATCGAGCCTGACCTTTATCCGCGCGTGGAGGTCAATCTGGCCGGAATCGTAAGCTACCCTTACTTCCTGGGGATCGCTGAAAATGAACCTCTTCCGCAGCATCGGGCAGGCCTCCGGATAGACCTTGTGCAAGACCAGCCGGTTCAGCTCTATGATCTTCCGCTGCTGATCGGGGTTCAGGTCTTTGAACTTTTTGCCTCTCATCTCCCTCGTTGCGGTAACAAGTTTTTTTGTATATGGGGTCAAATCTATCGGGTCTTTCTTCTTCAGGCACACATCGTAAAATTTCGGCGTCCGCAGAATTTCGTTGAGGCGCTCCACGGTATTGTCAAGCGACTTGAGCTCCAGCGCGTACTTGTCCTGCTTGATCTCCGCGCATAGCCTTCCCACGGCGGTGGTGCCTGTAAATTCGTCGAGGCTGAACTCATAGGCGTCTTTGCTCTGCCCCGGCTTGTATTTTCTTTCGATCGTCAGATAATAAAGGCCGAGGACGATATCCTGCGTCGGCACGATGATCGGCCGGCCGTTTGCCGGGGACAGTATGTTGTTCGTCGACATCATGAGGACACGCGCCTCGGTCTGGGCCTCTACTGAAAGCGGCACGTGGACCGCCATCTGGTCTCCGTCAAAGTCCGCGTTATATGCGGGGCAGACGAGGGGATGAAGCTGTATCGCTTTCCCGTCAATGAGCTGCGGCTCGAACGCCTGTATCCCGAGGCGGTGGAGGGTCGGCGCCCTGTTCAAAAGAACCGGGTGCTCTTTGATAACCTCTTCGAGGACATCCCATACCTCCGACCTCTCTTTTTCGACTATCTTCTTCGCGTTCTTGATCGTCGTGGCGTATCCCTTTTTTATAAGCCGGTTATAGACAAAGGGCTTGAAAAGCTCAAGCGCCATGGTCTTCGGAAGGCCGCATTGGTGCAACCTCAGCTCGGGGCCTACCACAATAACCGACCTTCCCGAGTAGTCCACCCTCTTGCCGAGGAGGTTCTGGCGGAACCTGCCTTGTTTCCCCCGCAGCATGTCGCTTAAGGATTTAAGAGGCCTTTTGCTTGCGCCGGTGACAACCCGGCCCCTCTTGGAATTATCAAAAAGCGCGTCGACCGCCTCCTGAAGCATCCTTTTTTCGTTCCTGATGATTATCTCGGGCGCATTAAGCTCCATCAGCCTTTTCAGCCTGTTATTCCTGTTGATGACCCTTCTGTAAAGATCATTCAGGTCAGAGGTGGCAAACCGGCCGCCGTCCAGCGGCACAAGCGGCCGGAGCTCCGGCGGAAGCACGGGGATAATGTCGAGGATCATCCATTCCGGCCTGACGCCTGAGATCCGGAAGGCGTCTACGACCTTCAACCTCCTGGCGAGCTTCTTTTTCTTCGCGTCGCTTGTCGTCTCTCTCATTTCGACCCTGATCGTTTTGCCAAGCTCTTCGATGTCGATCTTCCTCAGGCATTCCCTGATAGCCTCTGCCCCTATTCCTGCCATAAAGGTTTCGCCGAATTTTTCCTTCGCTTCAATATATTTTTCTTCTGTTATGATCTCGCAGAACTTATAGGGCGAGCCGCCCTGTTCTATAACGATGTAATTCTCAAAATAGAGGACGCGCTCCACCTCTTTTATCGACAGCTCAAGGAGGGTGCCGATCTTGCTGGGCATGCTCTTCAGGAACCAGATATGGGCAACGGGGCAGGCGAGCCTGATGTGGCCCATCCTCTCCCTCCTCACCTTCGACTGTATTACCTCCACCCCGCATTTTTCGCAGACGATCCCCCTGTGTTTCATCCTCTTGTATTTTCCGCAGATACACTCGTAGTCCTTTACGGGTCCGAAGATCTTCGCGCAGAAAAGGCCGTCTCTCTCGGGCTTGAATGTCCTGTAATTGATCGTCTCGGGCTTTTTGACCTCTCCGAAAGACCATTTTTCGATCAATTCAGGCGATGCCAGTGATATTCTGATCGCTGTATAGCTCAAAGGGTCTTTTTGTTTATCGGACTTAAAATACTCTTCCAATTTGCCCCTCCTTATTCTTCTTTCATGAGGTCTACATTGATGCATAGACCCTGCAATTCTTTCACGAGCACATTAAAAGACTCGGGCAGGTTCGGCTCAAGAACTTCCTCGCCTTTTACGATAGCCTCATATGCGCGTATCCTCCCGTTCACGTCGTCGGACTTGATCGTGAGGAATTCCTGGAGCGAAAAGGCTGCGCCGTACCCTTCGAGCGCCCACACCTCCATCTCTCCCAGCCTCTGGCCTCCAAACTGTGCCTTGCCGCCAAGCGGCTGCTGCGTAACGAGAGAATAGGGGCCGATCGACCGCGCGTGTATCTTGTCGTCAACGAGATGGTGCAGCTTCAGAAAATACATATTGCCGATGGTGACCTTGTGATGGAATGGGCCGCCGGTCCTCCCGTCGAACAGCGCTGCCTGCCTGTTATCGGACAACCCGGCCATCTTGAACAACTCGCTTATCTCGTCCTCCTTTGCTCCATCGAAAACAGGAACGGCTGTGTGGATGCCGTCCCGCATCTGCTCGGCAAGCATCGCGATCTCGTCATCGCTCAGCCTCTCGATAAAACCTTTCAATTCACTGCCAGCGAAGATCTTCTTGAGCTGTCTTTTGATAACATCAGGGGAGCAGCAATTCCTGTAATAGTTGTCGACAAGTTCTCCTACCTTTTTCCCGAGCTCTTTTGCCGCCCAGCCGAGATGGGTCTCAAGTATCTGGCCGGCATTCATCCTGGACGGGACGCCGAGGGGATTAAGGACGATATCGATGGGCGTGCCGTCTTCCATAAAAGGCATATCCTCTTCAGGAAGAATTACGGAGACGATCCCTTTGTTGCCGTGCCGGCCCGATATCTTATCGCCTACCGCAACTTTTCTTTTCATCGCCACATATACCTTGATCGTCTTGATAACGCCCGGCGGCAGCTCATCGCCTTTCTTGATCTTGTTGATCTTGTCTTCGTATATAAGCCTGATAAGCTCCACCTGGTTCTCTTTGCTGTCGACGACCTTTGCCAGCCTCGCCTCCAGCTCCTCATTGCCAAAATCTAAATTCTGGACCTTCTCAAAGCTGACCAGGTTTATCTTTTCCTTCGTCAGGGCTTCGCCCTTTTTGAAAAGCATCTTTCCTTTGTCGTCCTTGATATCTGAAGGGGCGTTCTTGCCGACAAGGAGCTCGGCTATCTTTGAGCGCTTGCTGTCAATAATGATCTTTATCTGGTCCTCCTGGTCCTTCAGGATATTGGATATTTCTTTGTCCTCGATGTCCCTGCTCCTGTCATCTTTGTCGATTCCCCGCCTCGAGAGCACCTTGACATCCGTTACAATGCCTTCTATGCCGTGCGGAACCCTCAGGCTCGTGTCCTTGACGTCCCCCGCCTTCTCGCCAAAAATGGCCCGCAGAAGCTTTTCCTCCGGGGTAAGCTGCGTCTCGCCTTTCGGCGTCACCTTGCCGACGAGTATATCGCCGGGCTTTACCGTTGCCCCTATCCTCACGATACCGCTCTCGTCAAGGTCTTTCAGCGCCTCATCGCCGACGTTGGGGATGTCTCTCGTAACCTCTTCTTTGCCGAGCTTCGTATCCCTTACCACGCATTCAAGCTCTTCAATGTGGATCGATGTGAAGGTGTCTTCCTTGACAAGCCTCTCGTTCACAAGGACCGAGTCCTCGTAGTTATACCCTCTCCAGGGCATGAAGGCTACAAGGACGTTCTTGCCAAGCGCCAGCTCCCCCCTGTCCGTTGAAGGCCCGTCTGCAAGGACATCGCCTTTCTTCACGTAATCGCCTTCCTGGACGATCACCCTCTGGTTGATGCAGGTATCCTGGTTCGATCTCCTGAATTTCAGAAGCTTATATACATCTATCTTTGTCGTGGGCTCTTCGTGCCCCTTCTTTTCTTCATACTTGAGGATAATGCGGCTCGCGTCGACGCTCTCGATGATCCCGTCGTGTTTTGCCATAACGGTGACCCTCGAATCCCTTCCTACGACCTTTTCCATTCCGGTCCCTATCAGCGGCGCTTCGGGCACAAGGAGGGGAACGGCCTGTCTTTGCATGTTGGAGCCCATCAGCGCCCTGTTTGCGTCGTCGTGTTCAAGAAAGGGGATAAGCGCAGCCGAAACGCTTACAAGCTGCTTCGGCGAAACATCCATCAAATGGATATCCTCAGGGCTTACGAGGTAGACTCCTCCGCCTTTCTGCGCCGGGATGAGATCCCCGGCAAGCCTGCTGTCCCTTTCTACGGGCGCGTTCGCCTGGGCGATGTAATACTGTTCTTCTTCAAGGGCGCTCATGTACTGCACCTTGTCCGTGACTTTTCCATTTGCCACTTCCCGGTAAGGGGCCTCGATGAAGCCGAACTCGTTCACCTTGGCGTAGGTTGAAAGCGACGCGATGAGCCCGATGTTGGGTCCTTCCGGGGTCTCAATAGGGCATATCCTTCCGTAATGCGTAGGATGGACGTCGCGGACTTCGAATCCCGCCCTCTCTCTCGTGAGCCCTCCGGGACCCAGCGCGCTCAACCTTCTTTTGTGGGTGATCTCGCTCAAGGGGTTCGTCTGGTCCATAAACTGCGACAGCTGGCTGCTCGCGAAGAAATCCTTTACGGCCGTGGCAACCGGTTTCGGATTCACGAGGTCGTGGGGCATCAGCGTTTCCATCTCAGGGAACGTAAGCCTTTCCTTGATCGCCCTTTCCATCCTTACAAGGCCCATCCTGAACTGGTTCTCCAGGAGCTCTCCTACCGTCCTTACCCTCCGGTTGCCGAGGTGGTCGATGTCGTCACCGGCCCCCCTGGAATCTTTCAGTTTCAGGAGGTGCTTCACCACTTCAATGATGTCTTCTTTGCGGAGTATCGTCACGTCGAGGTTTGTTTCTACTCCGATCCTGTGGTTTATCTTAAGCCTGCCCACCTTTGACAGGTCATATCTCTCGGGGCTGAAGAACATGCTCTGTATAAGATTTTCCGCAAACTCTATCGTAGGCGGGTCGCCGGGCCGCAGCTTTTTATATATCTCGATAAGGGCATCATCCTTTGCGCTTGCCTTGTCGGCAATAAGGGTGTTTCTCAGGGAAGGGCTGACATTAAGATTGTCAATGAACAGTATGTCGAAGCTCTTTATCTTTTTCTCCGCAATCTTCTCCAGGTCTTCCTTGGCAACATCCTTGTTGATGGGTATGAGGACCTCTTTTGTCTTCGGGTCAATGATATCGGAGGCGGTCACCTTTCCGATGATGTCTTCTTCATCTACCGGTATTTCCTTGATATTTGCCTGCTCCATCTTTTTGATGACGGCCTTTGTGATCTTTTTATGTTTCTTGACAAGAACTTCATCCGTCTTTTCGTTGACTATATCCGATGTGGCCTTCTGGCCTATAAGCAAAGCCGGCGAGGTCTGTTTAAAAAATTTCTTATCCTTGCAAATAACCTTTTCTTTCTCATAGAAGTAGTTCAGAATTTCATTTTCATTATATCCCAGCGCTTTCAGCAACAGCGTAACGTGGATCTTCTTTTTCTTGTCGATCCTTACGTATACCAGCTCTTTATGATCGAACTCAAAGTCCAGCCAGGAGCCTCTGTACGGTATTATCCTCGCCGTATACGAAAGGGTGCCGCTTAAGGGCGTTTTAGTGGTATCGCAATCAAAGTAGACGCCGGGCGACCTGTGCAGCTGGCTGACGATGACTCTTTCTGTGCCGTTTATAATAAAGGTCCCCCGCTCGGTCATGAGAGGGATCTCTCCAAAGTAGACATCCTGTTCTTTTACTGCCTTGATATCTCTCGTTTTCGTCTCCGGGTCGACGTTCCAGACAACAAGCCTGATCGTCACCTTCATGGGCGCCGCGTAGGTTATCCCCCTGAAGAGGCATTCCTCTTCGGCATTTTTGGGGTCGCCTATCTCATACTTGACGAATTCAAGCGTTGTTGTGTCGTGAGAATCCCGTATAGGAAACACGCTGTTAAAAACCGCCTGCAGACCTATGTTGGCCCTCTTTTCTGCTGCAATATCCTGCTGCAGGAACTTCTCATAGGAGTCAAGTTGAATTTCGATAAGATTGGGAATATCGAGGATCTCTTTTATTTTGCCATAATTCTTTCTAAAGATTTTATTGCGGAATGTTTCCCTCATAATGTTGTTCACCTCTTTAAAAAGGGAGTTTTTGATGTGGCGCCGGGGATCCGCTGAAGGCCGATCCCCGGTCCCTGCTTCCTTTTTTATTCAACCTTGACCTGTCCGCTCACTTCTTCAAGCTGCTTCTTGATGTTTGCCGCCTCGTCCTTTGAAACGCTTTCCTTTACAGGCTTCGGAACGCCCTCGACAAGGTCTTTCGCCTCTTTCAGCCCAAGGCCGGTAATTGCCCTTACGACCTTGATGACCTGTATCTTCTTGTCCGCTTCATACCCCGCAAGTATTACGTTGAACTCTGTCTTCTCTTCTGCTGCTTCCGCTGCCGGGGCTGCCGCGCCGCCTGCTGCCGGGGCTGCGGCCATCATCGGCATCGCTGCCTGGACGCCGAATTTGTCTTCTAATGCCTTCACGAACTCTGAGAGCTCGAGGACTGTCATGTTCTCGATGTACTGTATGACATCTTCTCTTGTAACTGCCATTGAATACCTCCTTTATGCTTGTTCTTTTTGCATTTTAATTGCGTTCAATACTAGCATGAGCTTGTTGAGATTCCCCGACAGGACATAGACGAGCCTCTGCGGCTGTCCTTTCAGCAGGCCAAGAAGCTTGCCGATCAACACATCCCTTGACGGCAATGTAGCAAGCCTGAGGATCTCTTCCGGCGTTATAACCCTGTCGCCGAGAAAGCCTGCTTTCAGTTTGAGATTGGGAATCTCTTTTATAAGGCCGGCGATCACCCGTGCCGCATTTATAGGGTCTTTATAAATGCAGACGATCGCATTGGGACCATCATACTTGTCTTTCAGCAATTCAGCCTTTGTTCCCTGTGCGGCAATCTTCATGAGGCTGTTCTTAACGACGCTGAACTCCGTGTCAACGCTGCGCAGCTCTCTCCTGAGCTTTGTGATCTGGGCAACGCTCATGCCGCTGTAATCAGTGAGGAACATATAATTCAAGGCTTTAAGCCTGGTCCCTAATTCCTCAACAACTTTTTCTTTCTTCGACCGTTCCAATGTTTTCCATCCCTCCTTTCTTTAAAGATATGTATGGAAAGTCAGGAAGAGACATCTTTAAAAAGTCTCGGCAGGCCGTAATCGTTTAAAGGCGCCCGAAGGCGCCGCACCTGCTTTCTCTGACCCTTTCCCTATTTTGTTAAATTCCTTGCATAGCCGGGATCAATCTTTATCCCTGGGCTCATTGATGTTGAAATGGCAATACCTTTTACGTATGTCCCTTTGCTTGAGGATGGTTTTAATCGGGTCACTGCATCGATGAGAGAATTGAGATTGTCCATAAGTTTTTCTTTGCCGAAGCTGATCTTGCCCACGGGAACATGCAGGTTGCCGGCTTTGTCCACCCGAAACTCTACCCTCCCGGCCTTCATCTCCTTAACGGTTTTTGCAATGTCAAAAGTGACGGTGCCGACCTTCGGGTTTGGCATAAGCCCTCTGGGCCCCAATATCTTGCCAAGCTTGCTCACCTGCCCCATCATGTCGGGAGTGGCGATCGCCTTGTCAAAGTCCAGCCACCCCTTCTGGATCTTTTCGATCATGTCTTCCGCGCCGACAAAGTCAGCGCCTGCGTCCTGGGCTTCCTTCTCTTTCTGGCCCTTCGCAAAAACGAGAACCCGCACCTTCTTGCCAAGGCCATGAGGGAGCGCAACGCTTCCCCTCACCATCTGGTCGGCATGCCTCGGATCAACGCCGAGCCTCATTGCCACTTCCACGGTCTCATCAAATTTTGCAAAGCAAACCTGCGGCAAAAGGTTGATCGCTTCTTCCATGTCATACCGTTTTTCTCTATCTATCTTATTCCTTGCCTCTGTGTATTTTTTTCCTGCACTTGCCATATGCATTGCTCCTTATGAACTATAGCTTTCAGCTGTCAGCGATCAGCCTTTTTGTTGGTTAGCTGATGGCTAATAGCTGTTAGCTGTATTTGTTATCCTTCCACTACTTCCAGCCCCATGCTTCTCACGGAGCCTTCGATGATCCTTATGGCCCCCTCCAGGTTTTTTGCATTAAGGTCAACCATCTTAAGCTGTGCGATCTCTTTAACGGAAGATCTCGTTATGCTTCCCACCACTTCCTTCTTGGGGGTATGCGCACCCTTTGCCAGCTTTGCAGCCTTTTTGATGAGAAAGGTCGCCGGCGGGGTTTTTGTAATAAAGCTGAACGTCCTGTCCGAGAAAATCGTTATCATTGCCGGGATAATGGTCCCTTCCTGGCTTTTCGTCTTTTCGTTAAAGGCCTTGCAGAACTCCATGATATTGACGCCGTGCTGACCAAGCGCCGGCCCTACAGGCGGTGATGGTGTTGCCTGCCCGGCCTGCAGCTGCAACTTAACCAACGCAACAACTTTTTTTGCCATCGCTTAACTCCTTCATATTTTTTCTATCTGAATAAAATCCAATTCTACCGGCGTCGTCCTGCCAAAGATATTCAGAAGTACCTTCACTTTGCCTTTTTCAGGCTTTATCTCCTCGACGTTGCCCGTAAAGTTTGTAAAGGGCCCCTCGGTTACCTTGATGCCGTCGCCTTTTTCAAAACGTATCTTGGGCTTTATCTTCCCCTTCCCCTCCTGGATAGCATTTATTATCTCGTCCACTTCCTTATCGGGCAGCGGAGGAGGGTTCATTTTGTCGTACCCGACAAAACCGGTCACCTTGGGGGTGTTCCTCACAAAATGCCACGTCGTGTCGTTCATAAACATGTTTACAATTATATAGCCGGGGAAAACGGTCCTCTGCGACTTTTTTACCTGCCCCTTGACCTTTTCCATGATGACCTCTGAAGGCACAATGATCTCTCCGAAATAATCCTCCATCTTGTTGATCCGGATATTTTCTTCCAGGAGCTCCCTGACCTTCTGCTCATAACCAGAGTAGGTGTGCACTACGTACCATTTTTTTTCCATATGTTTATCCGCGAAGCAGCGTCTGTATTATTTTTGCCAGCCCTATATCAACTACGCCGAGAAACAGCGCCGTGATAAATACCGTTATGAGCACAATATAGGTGCCTTTCATTGCATCCTTTTTTGAAGGCCAGGTGACGCGCTTTGCCTCCAGGTACACTTCACGGAAGTACTCCTTTAACTGATCATATTTTTCTCTAAACTCCATGTATTCTCCGCAATATATCAGGCCAGGAGGGATTCGAACCCCCAACACCCGGATTTGGAGTCCGGTGCTCTATCCGTTAGAGCTACTGGCCTTTTTATTTTGTCTCCTTATGGTTGGTATGCTTTCTGCAATACTTGCAGTACTTCTTCATCTCCAGCCTATCGGGCGTCTTCTGCTTATTTTTTGTTGTGACATAATTTCTGTTTTTGCACTCTGAACATGCCATCGTAACTAGTTGCCTCATCCCTCCCCCTTTACTCGCTAATCTCGGTGACGACCCCTGCGCCTACGGTCTTGCCGCCTTCCCTGATGGCAAAGCGGAGTTCCTTTTCAAGGGCAATGGGGGTAACGAGCTCGACAC
>Ga0228535_1000516_pt1 | contig 104002 bp, 103 predicted proteins | sample SJ1metagenome_FD_168457 | JGI IMG/M metagenome (GOLD analysis project Ga0228535, IMG submission 168457) | Enriched culture of PCE-dechlorinating microbial communities from Ithaca, New York, USA - SJ1 | ecosystem: Engineered > Modeled > Simulated communities (microbial... > Unclassified... | reverse complement strand
CCGGATTGTTCTCTGCAACTCGAGAGCATGAAGTCGGAATCGCTAGTAATCGCGGATCAGCATGTCGCGGTGAATACGTTCCCGGGTCTTGTACACACCGCCCGTCACACCATGGGAGTGGAATCTGCCAGAAGTAGGTAGCCTAACCGCAAGGAGGGCGCTTACCACGGTGGGTTTCATGACTGGGGTGAAGTCGTAACAAGGTAGCCGTAGGGGAACCTGCGGCTGGATCACCTCCTTTCTAGAGAAAGCCGCATCGATGTCCACACCTATCGGTTGTCGAAAAGAGCCGTGTCGTAGTTGAACGGCAAGACCGGGCTTGTAGCTCAGTTGGTTAGAGCACACGCTTGATAAGCGTGGGGTCGCTGGTTCAAATCCAGCCAGGCCCACCAGAAATGGTGCTGACTGGGTTCGGTTCATTAAGGATTGAGAACCAAGCAGCGCAAGGCGCGAAATCCCGCCGTGTGCTGGTGCACACAAGGGATTGAGCAACGCAGCGATGCGCCGGTTATCAAACCTTAATGGGGGATTAGCTCAGCTGGGAGAGCACCTGCTTTGCAAGCAGGGGGTCGTCGGTTCGATCCCGTCATCCTCCACCACCATCCAGGGGTCGGGATTCAGGGGGGGCAGGCGCAGTACCTATCATCGTGAATCGTAAGCAGTAGGGCTTGTGGCTTTAGTGCTTACGCTTTATGCGTAACGGCTGTTCTTTAACAATTTGGAAGAAGGTGGGATGTTTGTGATGAACATCCCAACATGGGTTGAAATTGTATCGACCCCGTATCCGGAATATTGGGTTCGTCTGGGTTAAACCGGACGGGCTTGATGCCGAGCCGGGTATGGGGAAAGCAAACACACCTGTAATGCGAGACTGGTTCGCCAGTTCTCAAAATTATAGGGTCAAGCGACTAAGTGCATGTGGTGGATGCCTTGGCGACTACAGGCGATGAAGGACGCGCAAGCCTGCGATAAGGCCCGGGGAGCTGGCAATGAAGCTTTGATCCGGGCATTTCCGAATGGGGGAACCCACCCGCAAGGGTACTCCCGCCTGAATACATAGGGCGGGTAGAGCGAACGCAGTGAACTGAAACATCTAAGTAGCTGCAGGAAAAGAAATCAACCGAGATTCCCCTAGTAGTGGCGAGCGAATGGGGAAGAGCCTTCATGATTTAGCATTCTCGTTAGTGGAACAGTCTGGAAAGTCTGGCCATAGTGGGTGATAGCCCCGTACGCGAAAACGAGAGTGTGGAACTAGGCATGAGACAAGTAGGGCGGGACACGTGAAATCCTGTCTGAACATGGGGGGACCATCCTCCAAGGCTAAATACTCGTAGTCGACCGATAGTGAACCAGTACCGTGAGGGAAAGGCGAAAAGAACCCCGGGAGGGGAGTGAAATAGATCCTGAAACCGCATGCATACAAACAGTGGGAGCCCCTGCTTCAAGCACCTTTGGTTCTTTCGAGGAGCGAGCGCAAGCGAGCGACTCAAAAGGTTTAAGAAGGAGTGAAGTGGGTGACTGCAACGCGCAGCGTTGTAGTAGCCCTGCGAGAACACCCGGAGGGTGTTTGAAGCAGGGGTGACTGCGTACCTTTTGTATAATGGGTCAGCGACTTACGTTCAGTTGCGAGCTTAACCGAATAGGGGAGGCGTAGCGAAAGCGAGTCTGAATAGGGCGAATAGTAGCTGGGCGTAGACCCGAAACCGGATGATCTATCCATGGCCAGGATGAAGGTGGGGTAACACCCACTGGAGGTCCGAACCCACTAGTGTTGAAAAACTAGGGGATGAGCTGTGGATAGGGGTGAAAGGCTAAACAAATCCGGAGATAGCTGGTTCTCCTCGAAAGCTATTTAGGTAGCGCCTCATGTATCACTCGCGGGGGTAGAGCACTGTAATGTTAGTGGGGGTCATTGCGACTTACTGCGGCATAGCAAACTCCGAATACCGCGAAGTGCGAGCATGGGAGACAGACATCGGGTGCTAACGTCCGGTGTCAAGAGGGAAACAACCCAGACCGCCAGCTAAGGTCCCAAATGACGTGCTAAGTGGAAAACGATGTGGGAAGGCATAGACAGCTAGGAAGTTGGCTTAGAAGCAGCCATCCTTTAAAGAAAGCGTAATAGCTCACTAGTCGAGTCGTCCTGCGCGGAAGATGTAACGGGGCTAAGCACGTAACCGAAGCTGCGGATATGCACTCTGTGCATATGGTAGAGGAGCGTTCTGTAAGTCTGCGAAGGTGTGCTGTGAGGCATGCTGGAGATATCAGAAGTGCGAATGCTGACATGAGTAGCGATAAAGGGGGTGAAAGGCCCCCTCGCCGAAAACCCAAGGTTTCCTGCGCAACGTTCATCGGCGCAGGGTGAGTCGGCCCCTAAGGCGAGGCAGAGATGCGTAGCTGATGGGAAACGGGTCAAGATTCCCGTACTTTCGTTCACTGCGATGTGGGGACGGAGAAGGTTAGGTGAGCCGGGTGTTGGATGTCCCGGTTTAAGTGCGTAGGCGGATCCCTTAGGCAAATCCGGGGGGTCAACGTCGAGACATGATGACGGCGCTCCATTGGAGCCGAAGTCACTGATACCAAGCTTCCAGGAAAAGCCACTAAGCTTCAGGTGAACGGAAACCGTACCGCAAACCGACACAGGTGGGTAGGATGAGAATTCTAAGGCGCTTGAGAGAACTCGGGTGAAGGAACTCGGCAAATTGGTACCGTAACTTCGGGATAAGGTACGCCCCGGTAGGGTATAAGTCCTCGCGACGAAAGCCCGATGGGGTTGCAGTGAAAAGGTGGCTGCGACTGTTTAATAAAAACACAGCACTCTGCAAACACGAAAGTGGACGTATAGGGTGTGACGCCTGCCCGGTGCCGGAAGGTTAATTGATGGGGTGCAAGCTCTTGATCGAAGCCCCGGTAAACGGCGGCCGTAACTATAACGGTCCTAAGGTAGCGAAATTCCTTGTCGGGTAAGTTCCGACCCGCACGAATGGCGTAACGATGGCCACACTGTCTCCACCCGAGACTCAGCGAAGTTGAAATGTTTGTGAAGATGCAATCTCCCCGCGGCTAGACGGAAAGACCCCATGAACCTTTACTGTAGCTTTGCATTGGACTGTGACGGGACTTGTGTAGGATAGCTGGGAGGCTTTGAAGTGGTGACGCTAGTTGCCATGGAGCCGACGTTGAAATACCAGCCTGGTGTCGTTGCGGTTCTAACCTGGGCCCCTTATCGGGGTCGGGGACCGTGCATGGTGGGCAGTTTGACTGGGGCGGTCTCCTCCCAAATCGTAACGGAGGAGTACGAAGGTCTTCTAGGTACGGTCGGACATCGTACTGATAGTGCAATGGCAAAAGAAGGCTTGACTGCGAGACTGACACGTCGAGCAGGTGCGAAAGCAGGTCATAGTGATCCGGTGGTTCTGTATGGAAGGGCCATCGCTCAACGGATAAAAGGTACTCTGGGGATAACAGGCTGATTCCTCCCAAGAGTTCATATCGACGGGGGAGTTTGGCACCTCGATGTCGGCTCATCACATCCTGGGGCTGTAGCCGGTCCCAAGGGTATGGCTGTTCGCCATTTAAAGTGGTACGTGAGCTGGGTTTAAAACGTCGTGAGACAGTTTGGTCCCTATCTGCCGTGGGCGTTGGAAGATTGACGGGGGCTGCTCCTAGTACGAGAGGACCGGAGTGGACGTGCCTCTGGTGTACCGGTTATGACGCCAGTCGTATCGCCGGGTAGCTAAGCACGGAAGAGATAAACGCTGAAAGCATCTAAGCGTGAAACTCGCCTGAAGATAAGTCTTCCCTGGAGACTCGATCTCCCTGAAGGGTCGTTCAAGACCAGGACGTTGATAGGCGGGGTGTGGAAGCGCAGTAATGCGTTAAGCTAACCCGTACTAATTGCCCGTGAGGCTTGATCCTATAATTTTGAGAAGCAACACACGTGTGAAAAGCACGATGCAGTGACAACCCAAACCTTCTTCCAGACATGTCGCCCTAACCGGCGGCATGAACGAACAGCTCCCCAGACAATCCGAATGCGGGATCCAGACCCCCTTGAACAAAGGCAGCCTCGATCCCCACCCCTTTGTCTGACGACCATAGCAGAGTGGAACCACCCCTTCCCATCCCGAACAGGACGGTGAAACGCTCCCGCGCCAATGATAGTAGGCACCTCGCCTGTGAAAGTAGGTCATCGTCAGACTCCTTATACCAAGGCCCCTTCGATATCTTCGACGGGGCCTTCGCGTTTATATCTACCGAAAACTCTCTGGCTGAAAGGGTGGAAAAACCGCAACGGCCCGCGCAATGACGCTCGGAAATCAGCATGCCCGGCGCTCATGCACAGCGCAATCTAAAAAATATTCCATTCAATATCAATGGCCTATGTCGTCTCTACAACTAAAGTTATATAGCGATTTTTGCCGCTGCCCAGTATGGTTCCGCCGTGGCCAATCCGGTCACGTATCCCTATGTTGGAATCATTGAGGAGAAATAATCATGAATAAGTGGTTAGGCGCATTGATGGGCTGTCTGCTGGCGTTCCCGGTTTGGGCGGCGGTCAACGTGAACACGGCAACGCAGTCGGAACTGGAGGCGGTCAAGGGCATCGGGCCGGCCAAAGCCAAGGCGATCATCATGTACCGTGAAGCGCACGGCAGCTTCAAAAGTCTGGACGATCTGGACAACGTGAAGGGCCTCGGCAAGGTGACGGTCGAAAAACTGAAAGGCGAATTGACCGTGGGTACCGGGGCCGCCAAGCCTAAATAAAAATACGGCTCTCCGGCATGGCGTCGCTCTGCTGCGTGCGCCATGCCGTGATTTTCATCATGGACGGACGCGCGTGGAGGCTGACGCCGGTATAATCCAAAAATTTCGCGCGTTCCCCTTCCATGTCGACTCTAGCAGTCATTGTGCTTGCGACGGCCGCTGGCAGCATAGCCAGTCTGGTGTTGGCGGCTTTGCTGGCATTTTCGGCGCGCCCTAGTTGGGTGCCGATACTGGTCAGTTACGCCATCGGCGCATTGCTTGGCGCTTCGTTGCTTGAGGTACTGCCCGAAGCCGTCGAGATGGGGGGCGATGTCGTGACGGTCGCCCAGTCCGTGCTTGCCGGTATCCTGCTTTTCTTCCTGCTGGAAAAACTGGTGTTGTGGCGACACTGCCATGAAGAGGTCTGCGAAGCGCACGGCGGCGGGCACGACCATAATCACGGACACGATCACGGCCGTTCGGGCCTGATGATCACGGTCGGCGATACATTTCATAATTTTGTCGACGGGGTGATCATCGCGGGGGCTTTTCTGGCGGATTTCCGTCTCGGAATCGTGACGTCGCTGGCGATCGTCGCCCATGAAATCCCCCAGGAGATCGGCGATTTCATGATACTGCTGCATTCGGGTTATACGCGCACGAAAGCCTTGCTGCTGAACTTCCTGACCGGCGTTTCCATGGTGGTGGGCGGCTTGGTCGGCTACTTCGCGCTGCAGGCGATGGATGGATGGACGCCCGTTCTGCTGGGCTTGGCCGGTGCGAGCATGCTGTATGTGGCGATGTCCGATTTGATCCCGGGGCTGCACAAGCGTGCGGAGATCGGCGCCACCCTGCAACAGGTCGGATTAATCGCGCTTGGGATCGGCAGCGTCGCCTGGGTCGGGCATCTGGTCGGGCACGGGCACTGAGCGGCTCGCCGGCTTGCGTCCGCCGAATGCATAGATGAACACGCCGATGGGCAGGACGCCGAGGCCGATCAGAATGGCGAGTCCTTTGCCGACGCTGCCGGCCGTGATCGCCATCATCAGGATCACATAGGCCCAGCCGATCGCAACGATGTACATGTCCTTCTCCGTTTGAACCGGCTCTTATGGTAACCAAGGCCAAACCCCTCCGCACGCCGACCGTCGGGTTCGTGTCGCTCGGCTGTCCGAAAGCCACGGTCGATTCGGAACGCATCCTCACGCAGTTGCGCGCCGAAGGCTACGGCATCGTCGGCAGCTACGACGACGCGGACGTCGTGGTCGTCAACACCTGCGGCTTCATCGACGCCGCGGTCCAGGAATCGCTGGAGGCCATCGGCGAGGCGCTGGAAGAAAACGGCAGGGTGATCGTGACCGGCTGCCTCGGCGCGAAGGCGGACGTCGTGCGCGAGGCGCATCCCAAGGTGCTCGCCGTGTCGGGTCCACATGCGCTGGACGAGGTGATGGCCGCCGTCCATACGGCCCTGCCCAAGCCGCACGATCCGTTCGAGGATCTGATTCCCCCCGGCGGCGTCAAGCTCACGCCGCGCCATTACGCGTATCTGAAAATATCGGAAGGCTGCAACCACCGTTGCACGTTCTGCATCATTCCTTCGATGCGCGGCGATCTGGTTTCGCGCCCCCTCGGCGACGTGATGCGCGAAGCGGAGGCGCTGGTCGGCGCGGGCGTGCAGGAACTGCTGGTCGTGTCGCAGGACACTTCGGCCTATGGCGTCGACGTGAAGTACCGTCCGGGATTCTGGAACGGCCGCCCCGTGAAGACGCGCATGACCGAGCTGGCCGGCGCGCTGGGCAGCCTCGGCGCCTGGGTCCGGCTGCATTACGTTTATCCCTACCCGAGCGTCGACGACGTGATTCCGCTGATGACGGACGGGACCGTCCTGCCGTATCTGGATATTCCGTTCCAGCACGCGAGCCCGCGCATTCTCAAGGCGATGAAGCGGCCCGGCGCCGTGGAAAAGACGCTGGAGCGCATCGCGGCTTGGCGGGCCGCCGTGCCGGACCTGACGCTGCGGTCGACTTTCATCGTCGGTTTTCCGGGGGAAACCGATGCGGAATTCGAGGAACTGCTGGCGTTTCTGGACGCCGCGCAACTCGACCGCGTCGGCTGCTTCAAGTACTCGCCGGTCGAAGGCGCGGCGGCCAACGCCTTGCCCGATCCGGTTCCGGAAGACCTCAAGGAAGAACGCCTCGAACGTTTCATGGAAACGCAGGCCGCCATCTCCGCCGCCAGGCTCGACGCCAAGATCGGCCGGGAGATCGAGGTGATCGTCGACGAGGAGGACGAGATCGGCGCGATCGCGCGCAGCCATGCGGACGCGCCCGAGATCGACGGGGTCGTTTACCTGGAAGGCGTGTTCGGCCTTGTGCCGGGCACGCGCTTGAAGGCGGTGGTGGAAAGCGCCGACGAGCACGACCTCTGGGCCGTCCCGGCGCGGGGTTGAGTCGGTTCGCGTTCAGCAGGCCAGCGCGGAGAGCGCGCGCGGCCGTCGCCAGACCTTCCAGGCATCGACGGCGCGCAGCCGGATGGACTGTCCGCGCACGGGATCGAGCAGGCGCAGCCCCGGCGCGCCGAGTCGCCCCAGGCTGCGCGCCTGCGGCGCGAACCAGTCGCGTTCGAGCTGTCGCAAGGCTTCCCGCCAGCCGAGCGCGTCGCCCAGGCGCGCCGGCGTTTCCAGGGCATCCAGAATCACGATGGCCGACGCCGGCATACCCGGATCGAACCGGTCCGGCGGCGCATCGCACGCGGCGCCGCACCAGGCCGCTGCGGCGCGGCAGTCGGCCTGCGCGGCATAGATCGGCGGCGCGTTTGCGGGCTTGGCGGGCCGCACGCCGCCGCCCCAGACCCACAACGAATTCACCGGCAGCGCGCCGCGCGCTTCCCGCGCTTGGTTGACCGGGTGCGCGTGCAGCAGCATCTGGAGTTCGTTCAACAGCGTCTTCAGGCCGGCGGCATCCTCGCCGCGCGGCAGTGCGGCGTCGATCGCGCGGCCGGCCGCGAGCGAGGGCGGCGTCGTGTCCAGCCGCAGCGGTCGCGTCTGCCGTAGATACCCGCGTTGCGGATGGGGAACGCGCAGATCGAAGGCCGCGCCGAAATGCGCCTGGATGGCGCTCGCCAGCGCCAAGGCTTCGTCGTGCGTCAGATCGTCGAGCCGGGGTTCGACGAGCGCGATGCGGTCGCGCATCACGTGCAGGTGGACGGGATCGGCGCGCAGCCAGTAATCGTCGCCGGCTGCGACGCCGTCCGCTTCGAGCGTCATCGGCGCGAGCGGCCAGTCGCGTTGACGGGCCACGCCGAGCGCTTGGCAGACCGCCGCTTCCGTGCCGAGCGCGGATTCCCGGCTCGCCGCGCCGCGCGCCAGCAGGGTTTGCAGGCCCGGCAGGCGCAAGCCCGGCGCGGCGGCTTCCAGCAGACGGGCGTCGACGAACAGATGGGGAACGAGCCACAGCATGCGGCGAGTTTAGCAGGCCGTACAATGCGGCCCATGCGCCAGACTTCCACCGAAATCCACATCGCTACGCACGGCAAGGGCCTGTATGCCTGCACGCCGCAGGCGGTCGACTGGGTCCGGGCCAGCGGCATCCGGCAGGGCCTGCTGACCCTGTACATCCGGCATACCTCGGCCAGCCTGCTCGTCCAGGAAAACTGCGACCCGACCGTGCAGTCCGATCTCGAACGCTTCTTCGCGCGCCTAGTGCCGGAGGGCGATCCGCTCTACGACCACACGCTCGAAGGCCCCGACGACATGCCCGCCCACGTGCGCGCCGCGCTCACGCAGACGAGCCTCGCCATTCCGGTCGCCGAGGGATCGCCCCTGCTCGGCGCCTGGCAGGGCATCTACGTTTTCGAGCATCGCCGGGCCGCGCAGACGCGCCGCGTCGTCCTGCACCTGCTGGGCGAATAGGGGGCCTGTGGCATACTCGGCAAAATCGTTCAGCGAGCCCTGATTTGCTTCCCTACGAACTGCTGATCGGCCTGCGGTACACCCACGCCAAACGCCGCAATCATTTCATTTCCTTCATTTCCATCGTCTCCATGGCGGGCATCGCGCTCGGCGTGATGGCGCTCATCGTCGTGCTGTCGGTGATGAACGGTTTCCAGGAGGAACTGCGCGCGCGCATTCTCGGCGTGGCGGCGCATCTCGAGATCACCGGCCCCGGCGACCGGCTCGCCGACTGGCGGGCCCTGCTGGCGCAGACCCGGCAGAACAAGTCGGTGCTGGCCGGCGCGCCCTACGTCAACACGCAGGGCATGCTGGCCAACGGCGACAAGGTGCGCGGCGTGATTATCCGCGGTGTCGAGCCGGCGCTGGAAAACCGGGTGGCGGATTTCGCGCAGCGCATGAAGACGGGCCGGCTCGATGACCTGAAGCCCGGGGCGTTCGGCATCGTGCTCGGGGCCGAGCTGGCGCGCGCGCTCGACGTGTACCCCGGCGACAAGATCGTGCTGCTCACGCCGCAGGGCAACATCACGCCGGCCGGGGTCATGCCCCGCGTCAAGCAGTTCACGGTCACGGGCATCTTCGAGGCCGGCATGTTCGAATACGACTCGGGGCTGGCGCTGATCGACCTGCGCGATGCGCAGAAACTGCTGCGATTGGGCGACGACGTGTCCGGCGTGCGTCTCAAGCTCGACGACATGCTGCGCGCGCCCTTCGTCACGCGCGAACTCGCGCGCTCGCTCGTCGGCGATTTCTATCTCACCGACTGGACGCAGAGCCACGCCAACTTCTTCCGCGCCGTGGCGATCGAAAAGCGCATGATGTTCCTGATCCTGCTGCTGATCGTCGCGGTCGCCGCGTTCAACATCGTCTCCACGCTGGTGATGGCCGTGACCGACAAGCAGGCCGACATCGCGATCCTGCGCACGCTTGGCGCGCGGCCGGGGTCGGTCATGAAAATCTTCGTCGTGCAGGGAGCGTTCATCGGCGTGTTCGGGACGCTGCTGGGGCTGGCGAGCGGCGTGGCGCTCGCGCTCAACCTCGAGACCGTCGTGCCCGTGATCGAACGCATCGCCGGCATCGATCTCTTCCCGGCCGACGTCTACTACATCAGCAAGCTGCCCTCCAAGCTGGTCTGGAGCGACGTGGGCGTCATCACCGGCGTGTCGCTGCTGATCAGCTTCGTGGCGACGCTCTACCCGAGCTGGCGCGCGTCGCGCATCCAGCCGGCGGAGGCTCTGCGCTATGAATGAGGCCTATGCCGTCGCTTCCGGCGAAGCCGTGCTGCGCTGCACGGGGCTGGCCAAGACGTTCCGGCAGGGGCGGAACACGGTCCCGGTGCTGAGCGGCGTCGACCTGACCGTGCGGGGGGGCGAATCGCTCGCCATCGTCGGCGCGTCCGGCTCCGGCAAGAGCACGCTGCTGCATCTCCTGGGCGGGCTCGACGCGCCGACCGCGGGCCGCGTCGAACTGCTCGGCCGCGATCCCTTCGCCCTGTCCGAGCCGGCACGCTGCGAACTGCGCAATACCGCGCTCGGCTTCGTCTACCAGTTCCATCATCTGCTGCAGGAATTCACCGCCGTCGAAAACGTCGCCATGCCCCTGTTCGTGCGCCGCGCGGCGCGTGAAGCGACGCTGGCGCGCGCCGCCGAAACCCTGGCCGGCGTCGGGCTGGCCGGCCGGCTCGATCACCGCCCCGGCGAACTGTCGGGCGGCGAGCGGCAGCGCGTGGCGATCGCCCGCGCGCTGGTCACGCGGCCGGCGTGCATCCTGGCCGACGAGCCGACCGGCAACCTCGACCGCCACACCGCCGATGCCGTGTTCGATCTGATGCGCGAGCTCAACCGCCAGCAGGGCACCAGCCTCGTCGTCGTCACCCACGATTCCGAACTGGCCGCGCGCATGGATCGCCAGTTGCGGCTGGTGGACGGAGTCCTGCAAGCCGCCTGAGCGCGACGCAATGCGCGCCTGTCTCGTCGCGTTCTGCTGCGGAATCTGGCTGCTGCAACTGCAATCGACCTTGCCGTCCGCGCGGCTGCTCGGGCTGTTGCCCTTGCTGTCGGCCGTGCTGCTGCTCCCCCGTTCGCGAGCCGGCCTGCATGTCGTCGCGCGCCAGGCCGGCGTCCTGCTGCTGTGCGCCGCGCTCGGCTTCGCCTGGGCCGCGTGGCGCGCGGAGCTGCGTCTGGCCGAGCGCCTGCCGGCGAGCTGGGAAAGCGTCGACGTCGAACTGGTCGGCGTGGTGTCCGATTTGCCGCGTGCCGACACATTCGGCGAACGCTTCGAGTTCGGCGTCGAACGCGTGCTGACGCCCAAGGGGCCGCAGCTCGCGCGCGTGCAGCTCACGCGCTACTGGCCGCGCGACGGCGCCCGCTCGCCCACGGTGCGCGCCGGCGAGCGCTGGCGTCTGATCGTGCGCCTGAAGCGCGTCTACGGCACGCACAATCCCCACGGTTTCGATCTCGAAGCCTGGATGCTGGAGCGCGGCGTCGGCGCCGTCGGCTACGTGCGGGATGCGCCCGCGCCGCAGCGCCTCGCGGCGTGGGCGTACACGCCGGACGCCTGGATCGATGCGGTGCGCCAGGCTGTCCGCGACCGCATCTTCGCCGCGCTGGGCGACGCGCCCTACGCCGGCGTGATCGCCGCGCTGGTCATCGGCGACCAGCGCGGCATTCCGGACGCGCAGTGGCGCGCGTTCACCCGTACCGGCGTGAACCATCTGCTCAGCATTTCGGGGTTGCACGTGACAATGATCGCCGCGCTGGCCGGCTGGGCCGTGGCCTTCGCGTGGCGGCGCACGCCGCGCGCGGCGGCGCGTTGGCCGGCGCGCCAGGCCGGGCTGGTCGCGGCGGTGGCGGCCGCCTTCGCCTATGCGCTGCTGGCGGGGTTTCAGGTGCCCGCGCAGCGCACGCTGTACATGCTCGTCGCGCTGGCCGTCGCCTTCTGGGGACGGCGCGAGCCGAGGCCGTTCGGCGCGCTCGTCTGGGCCGCGTTCGTCGTCCTGCTGATCGATCCCTGGGCGGTCGTGTCGGCCGGGTTCTGGCTGTCGTTCGGCGCGATGGCGGCGATCCTGTGGGTGACGTTCGGCCGCGTCGCGCTGCCTTCTGCGCTGTCCGGCTGGGTCACGGTGCAGGGTGCGGTGACGCTCGCCCTGGCGCCCGCGCTCCTGCTGCTGTTTCAGCAGGTCTCGCTGGTGTCGCCGCTGGCCAACGCCGTCGCCATTCCCGTGGTGAGCTGGCTGATCACGCCGCTCGCGCTGCTGGGCACGCTGGCGCCCGGCCTGTGGCAGCTCGCGGCCTGGCTGATGGCGGGCTTGGGCCAGGGGCTCGAATGGGCCAGCGGTTTGTCGTGGGCGACGCTGGCGCGGCCGGCGCCGGACGGCTGGGCCGTCGCGCTGGCGCTGTGCAGCATCGTCTGGGCCTTGATGCCGCGCGGTTTTCCGCTGCGGCCGCTGGCCTGGCTGTTGTGGCTGCCGCTGGCGTTTCCGCCGTCGACGCGCATCGCGCCCGGCGAATTCGCGGTCGACGTGATCGACGTGGGGCAGGGGACCTCGGTGCTGATCCGCACGGCTACGCGTACGCTGCTCTACGACACCGGCGCGGCTTTCGCCGGGAGCGACGCGGGTGCGCGCATCGTCGCGCCCTATCTGCGCGCGTCGGGCGTGACGAAGTTGGATGGCGTCATCGTGTCCCACGACGACAACGATCACAGCGGCGGCCTGCGCTCGATCCTGCGCGACGTGCCGGCCGGCTGGCTGCTGCACGGCCTGCCCGCCGGCAGTCCCCTGCTGGCCGACGCGCCGGCGCCGCGCCGCTGCGTGCGCGGCCAGCACTGGGCCTGGGATGGCGTGCGGTTTGAGATACTGAATCCGCCGCCGCGCGCCTGGCGCGAGAGCGGCCGTCGCGATAACGATTTCAGTTGCGTGCTGCGCGTGAGCCGGGGCGCGCGCAGCCTCCTGGTCATGGGCGACGCCGAGCGGCGCGGCGAGCTGGAGCTGCTGGAATCGGGCCTGCCGCTGGCGGCCACGGCGCTGATCGCGGGGCATCACGGCAGCCGCACCTCGTCCATGCCCGAATTCGTCGAACGGGTGCGGCCCGCGTACGCGGTGTTCACCGTCGGCTACCGCAACCGCTTCGGTCATCCGCATCCGGAAGTCGTGTCGCGCTTCCGGTCGCTGGACGGCACGCCGCTGCGCAGCGACCGCGACGGCCTGATCCGCCTGCGGTTTGGCGAAGCCGGGGTCGAAGCCGCACAATATCGGGCAACTCAACGCCGCTACTGGCAAACCGGCTTTACCCATGAATGATGCCGTCCGACCCCGCTGCACCGAGGTTGCCGACTACGAGTCGGCGCGCCAGACGCTGGCGCGCGCCCTGCCGGTGGCGGAAAACGATCTGCCCTGGCGGGCGCTGGCCTGGGCGCACGAGCGTCTGGGCGACACGCCCGAATTCAGCCACGCGCTCGGCACGGCGCTCGTCGTCGCGGAGCTGCGGGTGGGCGCCGACGCCGTGGCGGCGGCGCTGCTGCACGGCTGTTTGGACGATACGCCCGCGTTCGACGCGCGTTTCGGCATAGCGGCAAAGCTGGCGCGCGGCGTGGCGGCAATGGCCCGCATCGAGGCCCTGGCGGCGAGCGCGACCGACCGCCGCGTCGACCCGCACGCGCAGCTCGAAGCTCTGCGCCAGATGGTGCTGGCGATGGTCGAGGACATCCGCGTGGTGCTGGTAAAGCTGGCCGAGCGCACCCACGCGCTGCGTTGCGCCGCCAAACGCGACGAGGCCACGCGCGCGGCGCTCGGCCAGCAGGCGCGCGAACTGTTCGCGCCGCTGGCGAACCGGCTCGGCGTATGGCAGATCAAGTGGGAGATGGAGGACTGGGCGTTCCGCTATCTCGAACCGGAGACCTATAAGCGCATCGCGGCGCAGCTCGACGAAAAGCGGGCAGACCGCCAGGCCTACATCCTCGGCATCATCGAACGGCTGCAGGCGGAGCTTGCGCTGCACGACATCGAGGGCGAGGTCAGCGGCCGGCCCAAGCACATCGCTAGCATCGTCAACAAGATGCGCAGGAAACGCCTGTCGTTCGAGCAGCTCTACGACATCCGCGCGGTGCGCGTGCTGGTGCGCAACGAGATCGACTGCTACACCGTGCTCGGCATCGTGCACAACCTGTGGCAGCCGATTCCCGGCGAGTTCGACGATTACATCGCCAAACCCAAGAGCAACGACTACCGCTCGCTGCACACCGCCGTTATCGGTCCCGAAGACCGGGCGCTCGAAGTGCAGATCCGCACCTTCGACATGCACCGCCACGCCGAGCTGGGCGTGGCCGCGCACTGGCGCTACAAGGAAGGCGGCAGGGCCGATGCGCAGTACGAGGAAAAGATCGCCTGGCTGCGGCGCATCCTGGAATGGAAGGACGACGTCGCCGACAGCAGCGAGTTCACCGAGCAGTTCAAGACCGAGCTGTTCCAGGACCAGGTCTACGTGCTGACGCCGCAAGGCCGCGTGATCGCGCTCGACCGCGGCGCGACGCCGGTCGATTTTGCCTATGCCGTGCACACCGATCTGGGGCATCGCTGTCGTGGCGCCCGCGTGAACGGCGCGATGGTGCCGCTCAACACCCCGTTGGAGAACGGCCAGCGCGTCGAGATCGTCACCGCCAAGGAGGGCGAGCCCAGCCGCGACTGGCTCAATCCCGCGCTCGGCTATCTGGCCACGCACCGGGCGCGGTCCAAGGTGCGCGCCTGGTTCCGCCAGCGCGACGTCGGCGAGCAGGTGGCGCTCGGCCGCACCCTGCTGGACAAGGAACTGAAGCGTCTGGGCATCGTGGAGCCCAATCTGGAGAAGCTCGCGCAACGGCTGAAATTCGGCAAGCTGGATGAGTTTCTCGCGGCCCTGGGGCGCGGCGACGTCGGCCAGCGCGACCTCGTCAACGCCCTGCAGGCGCCCGGCAAACCCGCGCCGCCGGCGCTCGCGCCCACGGCGAAGCCGCGCCGCGCCCGTGCGCAAACGAGCGGCATCCCGGTCTGGATCGAAGGGCTGGGCGACGTGCCGCTGACGCTCGCGCGCTGCTGCCGGCCCACGCCGCCGGACGAGATCGTCGCCTACACCACGGTCGGCCGGGGGCTGACCGTGCACCGCGCCGACTGCGCCGCGCTCAAGCGGGCCAACCCCGAACGCCGGCTGCCCGCGCGGTGGGCGCTCGATTCGGGCGCCGCGTTCGAGGTCGATCTGCTGGTCAAGGCCTTCGACCGGCAGGGGCTGCTGCGCGACATTTCCGACGTCATCGCCAAGGAAAAGCTCGACGTGCTGCGTGTCAACACCGAAAGCCGCGGCGAATACGCCGACATGCGGATGACCGTCCGGGTGCGCGAGCTGCAGCAGCTTTCCCGGCTGTTGGCCCGTTTGCAGCACGTGCAGAACGTCATCGAGGCCCACCGCGCCTGACCGTCGCCTGTTCTTCGATGCCAATCGAAGGGCAGGTCGGCTTACGGCGGACTCACGGTCGCGCTCATCATCAGCCCGCGCGCCAGCGTGCGCAGACTCGCGCAATCCAGCGCCGCCGGCGCGAGCGTGACGTCGCTCTCCTTGGATGCGTAATTGTGCGCCAGCGATTTCCGGTAGGCCGGATCGTAGTGCTGTTCCAGCAGCGCGGCGACGAGTTCCGGCCAGGCGCCCGCGCGGGCCATCGCCTGCCAGGCGGCGACAGTCTGATTGCCGCGCAATTCGCTCAGATGGGCGAGACGGGCGTTGAGCGCGTCCGGGTCGGCCAGAAAGTGCGCGTAATCCTCGGTCAGCAGCGCGACGCGCGCCGCCGGCGGCGCGTCGATCCGTACGCAAGGGCTGGCGCGCATCGCGACGATGAGATCGTCGGGCACGCTCAACGAGCCGATGCGCTTGCTTTCCGATTCGACGAATACCGGGCGCGCCGGATCGAAGCGTGTCAGCATCGCCCAGACGGCGCTCTCGAAGCCTTTCTGCGACGGTTGCGGCGCGCCGGGCAGGGCGCCGAGCAGGGAGCCGCGATGCGCGGCGAGCGCTTCCAGATCGAGCACCTGGGCGCCTTCGTCCGCCAGCGCGGCGAGCAGGCGGCTCTTGCCGCTGCCGGTGGGGCCGCACACCACGCGGTAGTTGAAGGTCGCGGGCAGACGCGCCAGCTCGGCGACGACGTGGCGGCGATAGGCCTTGTAGCCGCCTTCGAGCTGCACGGCGCCGAAGCCGACGCGCTGCAGCACGTGCGTCATCGCGCCGCTGCGTCCGCCGCCGCGCCAGCAGTACACCAGCGGCCGGTAGGATTTGGGCTTGTCGGCGAACCAGGTGTCGAGATGACGGGCGATGTTGCGCGCCACCAGCGCCGCGCCGATCTTCTTCGCCTCGAAAGCCGATGCCTGCTTGTACAGCGTGCCGACGCGCGCCCGTTCGGCGTCGTCCAACACCGGCAGGTTGACGGCGCCGGGCGCGCGGTCCTCCGCGAATTCGCCGGGCGAACGCACGTCGATCACCTCGTCAAAGCGGGTCAAGTCTGTTACGGTGGCGGCGCGCAAATCTGGCAATCCCTTTAAATGAACACGATCAAACTCACGCAATTTTCCCACGGCGGCGGATGCGGCTGCAAAATCGCGCCCGCCGTCCTCAAGGACATTCTCGCGCAGGCCGCGCCGATGGCCGGATTCGTCGATCTGCTGGTCGGCACCGAATCCTCCGACGACGCGGCGGTGTACCGCCTGAACGGCGAGCAGGCCATCGTGGCCACCACCGATTTCTTCATGCCCATCGTCGATGATGCGTTCGATTTCGGCCGCATCGCCGCGACCAACGCGCTGTCCGACATCTATGCGATGGGCGGCAAGCCGCTGTTCGCGCTGGCCATCGTGGGCATGCCGGTGGGCAAGCTGCCGGTCGAGACCATCCGCGAGATCCTCGCCGGCGGCGAAGCGGTGTGCCGCGCGGCCGGCATTCCGGTCGCGGGCGGCCATTCCATCGACGCGCCCGAGCCGATCTACGGCCTGGTCGGCATCGGCGTCGTGCATCCCGAGCGCGTCAAGCGCAACAATGCCGCGCAGGCGGGCGACGCGCTGATCCTGGGCAAGCCGCTGGGGGTGGGCGTACTGTCCGCCGCGCTGAAGAAAGGCACGCTGAGCGCGGACGGCTACCGGCGCATGATCGAGACGACCACGCAACTGAATGCGGTGGGCGTCGAGTTGGGGCAACTCGACGGCGTGCACGCGATGACCGACGTGACCGGCTTCGCGCTGCTCGGCCATCTGCTGGAAATCGTGCGGGGCTCGCGCCTGGCGGCGCGGATCGAATGGGCGCGCGTGCCCAAGATCGGCGAGGCGGTGTCGCTGGCCGAAGCCGGCGTCTCGACCGGCGCGGCCGATCGCAACTGGGCGAGCTACGGTCATGAGGTCGATGTCGAGGCGGGAATCGCCGAATGGCAGCGCAAATTCCTGTGCGACCCGCAGACCAGCGGCGGCCTGCTGGTGGCGTGCGAGGCGGGGATGGAAGCGCGGGTGCTGGAAACGTTCCGCCGTTTCGGCTTCGCCGAGGCGGCCAGAGTGGGCGCGCTCGGAACCGGCGCGCCCCGGGTCCGGGTGGCCTAAACGGCCTTGAGCGGTGCCACCCTGCGGTCTTCCGCGCGGCGGCCCGTGGTCTTGCGGCGGTCGGCGGTGATGCCGGGGGGCAATGCAGCGTCGCGCGGCGCAATCCGGCGGTCGCCCAGGCGGCGTTCCAGGGGAATGAATTCAACGTGATAAACGGGCAAAGCGGCCATGAGGAGCATCCCAACGTGTCGAGATGTTGACGATTCTAGTCGGGTTTTCAACAAATTTACAGTTGGAAGACCGCCGGCCGGCCAAAAAAATCCTGCCGTTCATCGGATAGGGGCATCGTGCGCTAACGCTGTGCCGTGCGCACCAGACGCTGCTTTTCGCGCTGCCATTCGCGTTCCTTCTCGGCGGCGCGCTTATCGTGCTGTTTCTTGCCTTTGGCGAGGCCGACGCTGAGCTTGATGCGTCCCCGGCTGTAATGCATGTCCAGCGGCACCAGCGTGTAGCCGGCGCGCTCGGTCTTGCCGATCAGCTTGTTGATTTCCGCCGCGTGCATCAGGAGCTTGCGCGAGCGCGTGGGATCGGGGTGGACGTGCGTGGACGCGGTGGTCAGCGGGCTGATGTGGCAGCCGATGAGCCAGATCGCGCCGTTCCGCACGACGACGTAGGCTTCCTTTAACTGCACGCGGCCAGCGCGGATGGATTTGACCTCCCAGCCTTCGAGCACCATGCCGGCCTCGTATTTCTCCTCGATGAAGTAATCGTGGAAGGCTTTTTTGTTGTCGACGATGCTCATGGCGGACGGGCTTGCGTACAATTCGCGATTTTACAAGCCTTTGGGTCGAGATGGCGCGTGTGGAGAAGAGTGTGCTGGTGGCGCACACCCCGGAACGCATGTTCGAACTGGTGGATCGGGTCGAGGACTACCCCGCGTTCCTGCCCTGGTGCGGCGGGACCGAACTGAAGCTGCGCGATGCGTCGCGCACGATCGCGACCATTCACATCGCATACCTCGGCGTGCGGCAGAGCTTCACCACCGAAAACACCAAGACGCATCCGCGCGAAATGCGCATTCAGCTCAAGGACGGTCCGTTTTCCGCGCTCGAAGGCGACTGGACGTTCACGCCGCTGGGAGCGGACGCCTGCAAGATCGAATTCCGGCTTGAATACGTATTTTCGAGTCGCGTGCTCGAGACGCTGCTGGCGCCGGTGTTCAGCCACATCACCAATACCTTCGTCGACGCGTTCGTGCGGCGCGCCGACGTCGTGTACGCCGCGTCATGAACGCGAACCGCATCCACGTCGAGGTCGTGTACGCCCTGCCCGACAGGCAGCCGCTGCTGAAGGTCGAACTGCCGGAAGGATCGACGGTGGACGCGGCCATCCGGGCATCCGGTATGCTGGAGGCTTTTCCGGAAATCGATCTCGCGCGGAACAAGGTGGGCATCTTCGGCAAGCTGGCGAAGCTGGATGAGCCGGTTCGGGACAAAGACCGCGTGGAAATCTATCGGCCGCTGATCGCGGACCCCAAGGAAGTGCGCCGCAAGCGCGCGGAGGCCGGCAAGGCGACGCGTAAGGGCGGCGGCGATTCGGACAAGCCGGCGGCCGGGGACGCCGATCCGGCCTAAGTCCGGCGATTTACTTGCAGTTTTCGGCGACGGCCTTCTGGCTGTTCGCCAGCGCCTGGGCGCGGGCCGCGTCGTCCATGTACGCGCGTTGGCCGGCGGCGTTGGTCGTATAGACGCGCGGGCGGTTCTGCAGCACGTCGAGATTGCTGCGCGCCTTGTCGCAGTTTTCGCGTTTGCGGCGCGCTTCCGCCGCTTCCTTCTCAGCTTTGGCGCGCGCGTCCTCGGCGTCCTTCAGCCGTTTTTGATACGCCTGGTCCCGGGCGTCGAGCGCCTGCGTGGCCTCGCGCGTGGTGTCCGCCTGTCCGGCCGACGGGGATTTGAGCGTCCGGGCGTCGACGGTGGGCGGCTGATCGGAATAGTGCACCTTGCCGTTGCCGTCGGTCCATTTATACAGACCGGCGTGCGCGTGCGCGGCGAGAGCCAGCGCGCAGCATAAAAAAAGCCCCCCGGCGGCTGTCCGGAAGGCTTTTTTGCGGGCTTGGGCCGGTTCAGTCACCGACTTTCAGCATGGGGTAGTTGAGTTGCGCGAGGCCTTTCTGTGCGTCGCTGCTGGCGCGTTTGGCCTGCTTGATCACCGTGTCGCTGTCGCCTTTGGCGGCAGCGTCCTCGGCGGACTTCAGGGCGCTTTCGGCGGTCGTCCACAGCGCGTTCTTGGACTTGGCGTCCTTGACTGCGGCCTGGGCGGCGGCGAGCGCGGCCGAGGCTTCGGCGCTGATCGTGGACTTGGCGGATTCGACCGGCTGGCTGCCGCTACCAGTGCTGCTGGTTTTGTTGGCGTCGAGATCGGCGCAGGCGGACAGTCCAAGCAGGGCGGCGGAAGTCAGGACAAGCAGAATTTTGGGCATAGGTTGTTATCTCCTCTTGACGTTTGGTTTGGATCGGGCTGTCTGGCCGAGCCCTGCGTGCACATACTCTGCAAAGTTAGCCGCATCGTTCGTGCGAGTCAACCGCCCGTCCCGAAATTCGGTTTGCAGATTCAGACCACGCTGCAACGCGGCGCGGCGCCCGGTTTGTGCCGGTCCGGGGCCGGCGCGTATAATCCGGCTTTGCGTTAAGGAAAGCCCATGCGTGTTTTGCAGAAAGCACTGACGTTCGACGATGTGCTGCTCGTTCCCGCCCACTCCGTCATCCTGCCTCGCGAAGTCAGCTTGTCCACGCGGTTGACCCGCACCATCACCCTGAATCTGCCCCTGCTGTCGGCCGCCATGGACACGGTGACCGAGGCGCGGCTGGCCATCGCCCTGGCGCAGGAAGGGGGCATGGGCATCATCCACAAGAACATGAACGCCGAAATGCAGGCCGCCCAGGTATCGGCGGTCAAGCGCTTCGAGTCCGGCGTGGTGAAGGACCCCATCACGATCACGCCGCAGATGACGGTGCGTCAGGTGCTCGACATCACCCGCGCCAAGCGGATTTCGGGCCTGCCGGTGATCGAGGGCGGCAAGGTCGTCGGCATCGTGACCAACCGCGACCTGCGTTTCGAGACCCGGCTCGATCAGCCCATCGCCGACATCATGACGCCCAAGGATCGGCTGGTGACGGTGAAGGAGGGGGCCAGCCGCGACGAGGCGCTGGCGCTGCTGCACAAGCACCGCCTGGAGCGCGTGCTGGTGGTGAACGATGCGTTCGAACTGCGCGGTCTCATCACCGTCAAGGACATCCAGAAATCGAGCGAGCACCCGAACGCGTGCAAGGATGCGATGGGCCGCCTGCGCGTGGGCGCGGCCGTCGGCACCGGCGAAGGCACGGAGGAACGCGTGGCCGCGCTGGTGGAGGCCGGCGCCGACGTGATCGTCGTCGACACCGCGCACGGCCATTCCAGGGGCGTGCTGGAGCGCGTCCGCTGGGTGAAACGGACCTACCCCGATCTCCAGGTCATCGGCGGCAACATCGCCACCGCAGCGGCCGCCGCCGCGCTGGCCGAACATGGAGCGGATGCCGTGAAAGTGGGCATCGGCCCGGGCTCGATCTGCACTACCCGCATGGTCGCCGGCGTCGGTGTGCCGCAGATCACCGCCGTGGCCAACGTGGCCGACGCGCTCAAGGACAGCGACGTGGGCGTGATCGCCGACGGCGGTATTCGCTATTCCGGCGACATCGCCAAGGCGCTCGCCGCCGGCGCGCATTGCGTGATGCTCGGCAGCCTGCTCGCGGGCACCGAAGAGGCGCCGGGCGAGGTCGAGTTGTTCCAGGGGCGTTCGTACAAGTCGTACCGCGGCATGGGCTCGCTCGGCGCGATGCAGCAGGGCTCGTCGGACCGCTATTTCCAGGACAACGAAAAAAGCGCCGAGAAACTGGTGCCCGAAGGCATCGAGGGCCGCGTGCCCTACAAGGGCAGCGCGCTCAACGTGATCCACCAGATGATGGGCGGCCTGCGCTCCTCGATGGGCTACCTCGGCGTCGCCACCATCCGGGAGATGCACGCCAGGGCCGAATTCGTCGAGATCACCAGCGCCGGCATCCGCGAATCGCACGTGCACGACGTGCAGATCACCAAGGAAGCGCCGAATTATCGCGTTGAATGACAGGGATCGAGGGTCGGGATTCAGGGATCAGGGAAAGTCGCGCGATGCGCGGCTTTTTCTTTTGATTCCGGCGTTCGACCTCAATTCCTGACCCCCGAATCCTGACTCCTGTCCCCTGACATGCACCAGAAAATTCTCATCCTCGACTTCGGTTCACAGACCACCCAGCTCATCGCCCGCCGCGTGCGTGAGGCCGGCGTCTACTGCGAACTGCACCCCAACGACGTCTCCGACCAGTTCGTGCGCGACTTCGCGCCGGCCGGGATCATCCTTTCGGGCGGGCCGAATTCGGTGTACGAGGACGAGACGCCGCGCGCGCCGCAGGCCGTGTTCGAACTCGGCGTGCCGGTGCTGGGCATCTGCTACGGCATGCAGACGATGGCGGCGCAGCTCGGCGGCCAGGTGGAAAGCGCGGCCCGGCGTGAATTCGGCTACGCCGAGATCCGCGCGCGCGGCCATACCGCACTGCTGCGCGACATTCAGGACCGCGTCAACGACGAAGGCCACGGCCTGCTCGACGTGTGGATGAGCCACGGCGACAAGGTCACCGCGCTGCCGGACGGCTTCAAGATCATGGCGTCGAACGTCGCCACGCCGATCGCCGGCATGGCCGACGAAGCGCGCAGGTTCTACGGCGTGCAGTTCCACCCCGAAGTCACCCATACCCTGCAGGGCAAGGCGCTGCTCGCGCGCTTCGTGCACGATATCTGCAACTGCGGTAACGACTGGAACATGCCCGACTACGTCGACGAGGCCATCGGCAAGGTGCGCAGCGAAGTCGGCAGCGACGAAGTGATCCTCGGTCTGTCGGGCGGCGTCGATTCCTCGGTCGTTGCGGCCTTGCTGCACAAGGCGATCGGCGACCAGCTCACCTGCGTGTTCGTCGACAACGGCCTCTTGCGCCTGAACGAAGGCGAGCAGGTGATGGCGACCTTCGCGAAGAACCTCGGCGTCAAGGTCGTCCACGTCGACGCGTCGGAACGCTTCATGCGCGAACTCGCCGGCGTCGCCGATCCCGAACAGAAGCGCAAGATCATCGGCCGCGAGTTCGTCCATGTCTTCCAGGAAGAAGCGGCCAAGCTGCCCAAGGCAAAGTGGCTGGCGCAGGGCACCATCTACCCGGACGTCATCGAATCGGCCAGCGCCAAGACCAAGAAGGCGCACACCATCAAGAGCCACCACAACGTCGGCGGCCTGCCCGATACGTTGCACCTGAAGCTGCTCGAACCGCTGCGCGAACTCTTCAAGGACGAAGTGCGCGAGCTGGGCATCGCGCTCGGTCTGCCGCACGACATGGTCTACCGCCATCCTTTCCCCGGTCCGGGCCTGGGCGTGCGCATCCTCGGCGAAGTGAAGCGCGAATACGCCGACCTGCTGCGCCAGGCCGACGCCATCTTCATCGACGAACTGCGCGCCGCCGGCTGGTACGAGAAAACCTCGCAGGCCTTCGCCGTCTTCCTGCCGGTCAAGAGCGTCGGCGTCATGGGCGACGGCCGCACCTACGACTACGTCGTCGCGTTGCGCGCCGTCGTCACCAGCGACTTCATGACCGCCCACTGGGCTGAGCTGCCCTACACTCTGCTGGGCAAGGTGTCCAACCGGGTCGTGAATGAAATCCGCGGCATCAGCCGCGTGGTGTACGACGTGACAGGCAAACCGCCGGGCACGATCGAGTGGGAGTGACACCGGGTTCTTCGGGCCGTAATCCCGGCTGCCGGAAATAATCCGGCGTCAGTTCATCGCTGCTGATCGTGCTTGTAAAGATTCATTTTGTATGTATCTTACTGGGGTTCCAATCTTGTCTTGTTGCGGACGAACCCCATGACGGTCACCTCTCTGTGCAGCGAAGCGGAAATCAGCGAACTGGTCCGCGCCTTTTACGCGCGTATTCGCGAGGATGAACGGCTCGGGCCGATCTTCGACCGGCACGTGGCCGACTGGGGCGAGCATCTGAGCAAGATGGCGGATTTCTGGTCCGCCCTGCTGCTGCGGACGGGGCGTTTCTCCGGTTCGCCGATGTCCAGACATGCGGCGCTGCCCGGGCTGAGCGCCGATTTGTTCCGGCACTGGCTCGCCCTGTTCCGGGAAACCGCCGCCGCGCAGCCCAACCGCGAGATGGCCGAACAGGCCTGCATCATGGCCGAGCGCATCGCGCAGAACCTGTGGGCGGGCTATCAGAACAGCCGTAATCCGGGCACGGCGCTGACGGGGCTGGCGCATGGCTGAGCCGTTGCGGATCGGCGAGGCCATGCCGCCGCGTCGCCTGACGCCGCAGTGGTCGGCTTTCCTGGAACTGGGCTTCCGGCCGCTTTATCTGGCCGGCTGCACTTGGGCGGCCGTGTCGGTGGCGGTGTGGATATTCGCGCCGCACGCGTTGGCGGGTCGGCTGCCGGGCGTGCACTGGCACGCGCACGAAATGCTGTGGGGGTTCGTCGCGACCATCGCGGTGGGTTTCCTGCTCACGGCCGGGGCTAACTGGACGGGGGTCAATCCGCTGCGCGGCCGGGCCCTGGGCGGGCTGACGCTGGTGTGGGTGGCGGCGCGCACGGGATTTTTGCTGCCGGGCGAATCGGCTTTCCTGCTGGCGGCGGCGTGCGAGCTGCTGTTCTTCGCCGTTGCCGCGGTCGCGCTGGCGCGCGCGGTCTACGGCACGCGCAACCGGAACAACTACGGCGTGCCGCTGCTGGTTCTGGGCCTGGGCGCGGCCGACGGCCTGTTCCTGTACGCGGTCTGGGCGGGCGACCACGCTCTGCTGATGCAGCGCTTCCATGCGGGCCTGCTGTGCATGGCGGTGATCGCGATGCTGGTGGCGCGCCGCGTCATTCCGTTCTTCGCGACGCGGGCCATTGCCGGATTGACGATCCCCATGCATGCCGGCAGCGGCCGCTGGCAGCTCGCCGCGGGCGTGCTCGCCATCGTTTTTCTGCTGCTGGGCTGGATGCCGGCCCTGGCGCTTGCGCTGGCCGCCGCCGGCGGGATCACGCTGTGGCAGGTGTGGGCCTGGAAGCCCGGGGCGGTGCGGCGCGTGCCGCTGCTGTGGATTCTGTACGCGGGCTATGCAGGGCTGGGAGCGGGCCTGCTGCTCGCCGCCGCGCATGCGGCGGGTTGGGGGACGGAATGGGGCATGCGCGCGGCCTGGCCTGTGCACGCGATCGGCGTGGCGGGGTTCGCCGTGCTGATCATCGGCATGGTCACGCGCACCGCGATGGGCCATCTGGGCCGGCCGCTGCGCACCGACCGCAGCATGGAGATCGCCTACGGGCTCGTGATTGCGGCGGCGCTGTTGCGGCTCGCGGCGCTGCTGCCCGCCGTGGGGGCGAACCTGGCGCTGCACGTTTCGGCCGGCCTGTGGGTGCTGGCGTTCGGACTGTATGTATGGCGCTTTTTCCCGTGGCTGATCCGGCCGCGCATCGACCGATGAACCCGGGGCAGCGGGAGCCCGTGAACGGAGACGAAGCATGCGCCTGACCCTGATGGCCGACTACGCCCTGCGCGTGTTGATGTACGCGGCGCAGCGCCCCGAACGTCTCTGCACCATCGCCGAGATCGCGCAGGCGCATGCGATTTCCGAGACCCATTTGATGAAGGTGACGCACCGGCTCGCCCTGCAGGGCTGGATCGAGACCGTGCGCGGCAAGGGCGGCGGCATGCGGCTGGCGCACGAGCCGCGCGATGTCAATCTGGGCGAGGTGGTGCGCGGCATCGAGCCCGATTTCGATCTGGTGGAATGCTTCGCCGCGGACGGCCGATGCACGCTGACGGGCCGCTGCCGGCTGACCGGCTTGCTGGGCGGTGCGCTGGGCGCGTTCATGGCGCATCTGGACGGTTTCACGCTGGCCGATCTGCTGCCTGTCGACGACGCCGCGGTGCGGACGAAGTCCGGCGCCGTGCGCGTCGTGCGGCGCAAATCCGCCTGAGGCGCAGACCGGGCAGACAAACCGCCGGCGCAGCCGGTATGCTTGCGGCTTTTCGCCGGCCGGCCGCGCCGACTCGATGCTCCGTCTCACCGAACTCAAGCTCCCGCTCGACCATCCGCCCGAAGCGCTGCGCGCGGCCATTCGCGCGCGCCTGAAGCTGCCGGACGCGGCGCTGCTCGACGTTCGCGTGCACAAGCGCGGCTACGACGCGCGCAGGAAGCGCGCGCTGCTGCTGGTGTACACGGTGGACGTGGCGGTGCGCGACGAGGCGGCGCTGCTGAAAAAATTCCGCAACGACCCGCATCTCGCGCCCGCACCGGACATGGACTACCGCTTCGTCGGCCACGCGCCGGCGACGCTGACGGAGCGGCCGCTCGTCGTCGGCTTCGGCCCGTGCGGCATCTTCGCCGCGCTGGTGCTGGCGCAGATGGGCTTCAGGCCCATCGTGCTCGAACGCGGCAAGGCGGTGCGCGAGCGGACGCAGGACACCTGGGGGCTGTGGCGGAAACACGTACTCGATCCTGAATCCAACGTGCAGTTCGGCGAGGGCGGGGCGGGCACGTTCTCGGACGGCAAGCTCTACAGCCAGATCAAGGACCCGCGCCACCTCGGGCGCAAGGTACTGACCGAATTCGTCAAGGCCGGCGCGCCGGAAGAAATTCTCTACGTGTCCAAGCCGCACATCGGCACCTTCCGCCTGGTCGGCATGGTCGAAACCATGCGCCGCGAGATCGAATCGTTGGGCGGCGAGGTCCGCTTCAGCCAGCGCGTGACCGATCTGCTGATCGAGGACAGCCGCGTCGCTGGCGTGCGGCTCGCCGGCGGCGAAACCGTGGCGAGCCGGCACGTCGTGCTCGCGCTCGGCCACAGCGCCCGCGACACCTTCGAGATGCTGCACGCGCGCGGCGTTCATCTGGAGGCCAAGCCGTTCTCCGTCGGCTTTCGCATCGAGCATCCGCAGTCGCTGATCGACCGCGCTCGGCTGGGGCCGAACGCGGGCAATCCGCTGCTGGGCGCGGCCGACTACAGGCTGGTGCACCACGCGAAGAACGGCCGCGCGGTCTACAGCTTCTGCATGTGCCCCGGCGGCACCGTGGTCGCGGCGACGTCCGAACCGAACCGTGTGGTCACCAACGGCATGAGCCAGTATTCGCGCAACGAACGCAACGCCAACGCCGGCATCGTCGTCGGCATCACGCCCGAGGATTATCCCGGCGGCGTGCTCGCCGGGATCGAGCTGCAACGGCGACTCGAATCGCGCGCGTTCGAGCTCGGCGGCGGCAACTACGACGCGCCCGTGCAGCGCGTCGGCGATTTCCTCGCCGGGCGGGCGTCCACCGCGCTCGGCAGCGTCGAACCTTCGTACAAGCCGGGTGTGCGGCCCGCCGATCTTTCGACCGCGTTGCCGGATTACGCCATCGAGGCGATCCGCGAAGCCTTGTCGGCTTTCGACAGGCAGATCAAGGGCTTCGCCCTGCCCGACGCCGTGCTCACCGGCGTCGAGACGCGCACTTCGTCGCCGGTGCGCATCACGCGTGGCGACGATTTCCAGAGCCTCAACGTGAAGGGCCTGTACCCGGCGGGCGAGGGCGCGGGCTACGCCGGCGGCATCCTCTCGGCCGGCGTCGACGGCATCAAGGTTGCGGAGGCGGTGGCGCGGGACTGCCTGGGCCTGCCAGCGGCAGACTCAGGCGCGCGGCCAAACCCGGATTGCGCTTACTGAGTTCGAGGCGGCCGCCGGCCTGGCGGGCATAGCGCTCGACGATCGCCAGCCCGAGCCCGGTGCCCCGCGCGCCGGTACGCGCGGCGTCGCCGCGCCAGAAAGGGCGCTTCGCGGCATCCAGATCGGATTCGGCCAGCCCGTCGCCGTGGTCGCGCACGGTCAGATGAATGGCCTCGGCCGTGCGCGCGCGTTCGAGCACCACCGGCGGGCGGCCGTAACGGTGCGCGTTTTCCAGCAGATTGGCGAGGCTGCGCCGCAAACCCTGAACGGGCAGCGTCGCCGCGCCGGCCGCGCCGCGCGTGTCCACCGCGAGCCCGCGCGCGGCGAACGCGGCGACGAGTTCGTCGCACAGCGCGTCGACGTCGGCCGGCGCCGGCGTTTCCGCGCCGCCGCGCGCGAATGCGGCGAACTGGCGCGACAGCACGTCGATGTCGTCCAGATCGCGGATCATCGCGTCGCGTTCGGCGTCGTCGTTCACCTGCATCTCGACCGCGAGGCGCAGACGGGTGAGCGGGGTGCGCAGATCGTGCGACAGCCCGGCGAGCAGCAGAGCGCGGTCGGCGTCCTGCTCGCCGAGATCGGCGCTCATCCGGTTGAAGGCGCGCGTGAGCGCGGCGAGCTCGTCGGGGCCGTGTTCGTCCAACCGCGCGGAAAAGTCGCCGCGCCCCACGCGCGCGGCCACGTCGGCGGCTTCGCGCAGCGGCCGGTTGATGCGCGCGACGACGGCCCAGCCGCCGGCGAAGGCGAGCAGCAGCGTCAGCGCGCCCCAGCCGATCCACTCCCAGGGCGGGCCGGCGGGGGGCGAACTGCGCGGCAGGACGAGCCAGTAGGCGTCGGGGCCGAGCGTGAAGCCGACCCACAGCGCCTCGTCGTCGGCCGGGTCGGCGATCAGCAGCGTGTCTTCGCCCAGGCTGGCTTGCAGCGCCTGCCAGATGCGGCGCTGCATGGACGATTCGGGCGGCGGCAGCAGCGTTTCCTCCGGCGTCATCGGCACGACGCGGATGCCTTCGCGCTGCGACAGCTCCTGCAGCAGCGCCTGCCGGCGCTCGGGCTGCGCGGCGAGCAGGGCGGCGCGGGTGAGGTTGACGACCGCGGCGACGCGGGTGGCGATCTGGCGTGCGCGCGGCTCCTGCTCGGCCAGCGTGAACAGGGTGAGCCAGGCGGCGAGGCTGAGGACCAGCAGGCCGCCGATCAGCACGACCGTGCGCGCCAGCAGCGAATGCGGCGGACGCGGCATCAGTCCGGCACGAAGACGTAGCCGTGGCCGCGCACAGTCTGGATGTAGCGCGGCGCGGCGGGGTCGGCCTCGACGAGCTTGCGCAGCCGCGAGATCTGCACGTCGACGCTGCGATCGTAGGCTTCATGGTCGCGGCCGCGCGCCAATGCCAGCAGCCGTTCGCGCGACAGCGGCTGGCGCGGGTGCTCGACCAGGGCCTTGAGCACCGCGAATTCGCCGCCCGTGAGCGCCTGTTTCTCGCCGTTGCGGAACAGCTCGCGCGAGCCGAGCCGCAGCATGCAGTCGCCGAACGCGAGCGTGCGGTCGTCGGGATCGGGCGCGCCGGGCGGCGGGCCGGTCCGCCGGCGCAGCACGGCCTTGATGCGGGCGACCAGTTCGCGCGGGTTGAAGGGTTTGGGCAGATAGTCGTCCGCGCCCATTTCGAGGCCGACGATGCGATCGATCTCGTCGGCCCGGGCGGTCAGCATCACGATCGGCAGTTCGGGGTGCGAGCTTTGCAGCCGGCGGCAGACCGACAGGCCGTCCTCGCCCGGCAGCATCCAGTCCAGCACCAGCACGTCGTAGCGGGCGCGCGCCAGCGCGGTGTCCAGCGCGCGGGCGTCGGCCACCGCGCGGACCGTCATACCCTGTTCGGCAAGGTAGCGCTCCAGCAGATCGCGCAGGCGCAGGTCGTCGTCGAGCAGCAGGACTTTGGGCGGGGCGGTCGTCATGGAGCGAGCATAGGGCCGGATCGCGCGGGCCGTGTTTCGGAATGTTTCCGGCGCCGGCGCGGAAACAAATCCTTACACTATTCCCTTTGCCGGACAAGCACGGCTGGCGCGAACCGGCCAGAATGCATGGCAGGGACGCGGCGTTCACGGCCGCGCCGGTTTTTTCGGGAGACGCACATGACACGCAATGCCGCATCCGCCACCGCGCGCCCCGGCGCCCGCCGGCCCGGTTCGCCCGGAAACCGGTGACGGCGTGAAGCGCGCCGCGTTCGCCTGCCTGCTGTTCTGCGCCCTGGGCGGCGGCGCGGGCGTCGCATGCGCGTCCGGGGACGCGCCCGACTGGGGGCAGTTGCGCCGCGACATCGATGCGGGGCCCCGCGGCCCCGACCGGGATGCCTTCGAGGCGCGCCGGCGGGCGATACGCGAACGCGCGCGCGCGCGTTTCGCGGCGGCCGACCGCGACGGCGACGGCAAACTGAGCCGGGACGAGGTCGCGGCGCTGCGGCCGGCGCTGGCGCGGTATTTCGACCGCATCGACGCCGATCATGACGGGCTGCTCAGCGAGCGGGAGCTGGCGGACGCCCAGCGCCGCCTGCATATGTGGCGGCATGAAAACTTCAACCGCGAGCCGCCGCACGAATCTGCCCGTTAGCGCCGGCGGCTTTCCAGGCGAAGGGATGCTCATGCCGACGGGCGAATCCCTGGCCGGCCCGGTCATTCTCGCAACGGCTTTCCAGGTCGATTCGACCCAACCGACGCCTGCAATCGGGGCCGCGGTCGCCAGCCCGCATATTCAGCTTGCTTTATTTCTACATTTCGATTAATCTCAAAATATGAAAACGAGTGAAGCTGTTACCGCATTGGCCGCGCTGGCCCAGGCCTCCCGCCTGGCGGTCTTCCGTACGCTGGTCGAGGCCGGCCCGGCCGGGCTGGCGGCCGGGCGCGTGGCGGAGCTGACCGGCATCCCGCCATCCTCGCTGTCCTTCCATTTCAAGGCCCTGAGCCATGCGGGCCTGCTGCGTTCCCGGCAGGACGGCCGCTTCGTCGTTTACAGCGCGCGTTACGAAACGATGAACGCGCTTTTGGCCTATCTCACCGAAAACTGCTGCGGCGGCAATCCGTGCACGCCGGTCTGCCAGCCGGCCTGCGTCCCCGAGCCCGAAAAGGAGCCCTCATGAAACGCCTGCACGTCCACGTCGCGGTCGGCGATCTCGCCGCCGGCATCAAGTTCTACTCGACCCTGTTCGCCAGCGAACCGACCGTACGGAAGCCCGATTACGCGAAATGGATGCTCGACGATCCGCGCGTGAACTTCGCCATCTCGGCGCGCGGCGCCGCGCCCGGCCTCAATCATCTGGGCGTGCAGGTGGAGAGCGCCGGGGAGCTGGCCGAGATGAACGAACGTCTGCAAAAACTCGAAACCGACGTCGTCGAGGAAATGGGCGCGGCCTGCTGCTACGCCAGGTCCGACAAGTACTGGGCGACCGACCCCACCGGCATCGCCTGGGAGACCTATCACACGCTCGACAGCATTCCCGTGTTCGGCGCAGCGGAAGCGGGCGCGACGCCGGCAGGCGGCTGCTGCGTGCCCGAACCTGCCGCGGCCGGCGTGCCGGGCTGCGGCTGATTTCTTGAACCGAAAGGAATGCGGGGCATGAACGGACCCTACACCGTGCTGGTGCTGTGCACCGGCAATTCCTGCCGCTCGCAGATGGCGGAGGCGTTGTTGAACCACGATCTCGCCGGGCAGGTGCGCGCGCTGTCCGCCGGCACCCGGCCGCAGCCGAAAGTCGCCGACGGGGCGATCGAGGCGCTGAGACTGGCCGGGCTGAATGCCGACGGCCTGCATCCCAAGGACATCGACGCCGTGATGCACGAGGACTTCGATCTCGTCGTTACCGTGTGCGACAACGCCAAGGAAGCCTGCCCCATCTTCCCCAAGCCGATTCCGGCGATTCACCTGCCTTTCCACGATCCGCACGGCGAACCGCTGGAAAGCTTCATCGCGGTGCGCGACGACATCCGCAACCGCCTGGTATCTGCGGTGCGCGAGAAATTCGGCCTCAAGGCCGCGATCTGAATGGAATCCGACATGGCCGATGCCGTCTTCAAAGTGCTGTTCCTGTGTACCGGCAACGCGGCGCGATCGATCCTCGCCGAATCCCTGCTCAATCAGTTCGGCAAAGAACGCTTCCAGGGATATAGCGCGGGCAGCCATCCGGCGGGGCGGGTCAATCCGTTCGCGCTGGAACTGCTGACGAAAAATCATTTCCCCGTGGACACGCTGCGCAGCAAGTCCTGGGACGAATTCGCGCAGCCGGATGCGCCGCACCTCGATTTCGTCATCACCGTGTGCGACAACGCGGCCGGCGAAGTCTGCCCGGTGTGGCCCGGCCAGCCGATGACCGCGCACTGGGGTATTCCCGACCCGGCGGCGGTGCGGGGCAGCGACGATGAAAAACGCCGTGCCTTCGTGCAGGCGATGGAACAGTTGCAGCGCCGCATCTCCATGTTCATCAACCTGCCGTTCACCACGCTGGACGGCATGAAGCTGGAACAGGCCGTGCGCGAGATCGGGAAGACGGCATGAGCGCGCCAGTCCGATTGGTGCGCGCATCATGAGCGCACAGTGCGAGGTGGCCGGCAAGCGCGCCGCAGCCGCACCGATGAGTTTCTTCGAACGCGGGCTCACCTTGTGGGTGGCGCTGTGCATCGTCGCCGGCGTGCTGCTGGGGCAACTGCTGCCGGCGCCGTTCCAGGCGCTGGGCCGCATGGAAGTCGCGCAGGTCAACCTGCCGGTCGGCCTGCTGATCTGGATCATGATCATCCCCATGCTGATGAAGATCGACTTCGGCGCGTTACATCAGGTGAAATCGCACTGGAAAGGTATTGGCGTCACGCTCTTCGTCAACTGGGCGGTCAAGCCGTTCACGATGGCGCTGCTGGCGTGGCTGTTCATCCGTCATCTGTTCGCGCCCTATCTGCCCGCCGGGCAGCTCGACAGCTACGTGGCCGGCCTGATCCTGCTGGCCGCCGCACCCTGTACCGCGATGGTGTTCGTCTGGAGCCGGCTCACCGGCGGCGATCCGTATTTCACGCTGTCGCAGGTGGCGCTCAACGACGCCGTCATGATCTTCGCCTTCGCGCCCATCGTCGGCCTGTTGCTCGGCCTGTCGGCCATCGCCGTGCCCTGGGACACGCTGTTCGCTTCGGTCGCGCTCTACATCGTCGTGCCGGTGATCCTCGCGCAGATCGGGCGCGGGCTCTTGCTGAAACGCGGGCAGGCCGCGTTCGACGCGGCCATGACCCGGCTCGGCCACGCGTCGATCCTCGCGCTGCTCGCCACGCTGGTGCTGCTGTTCGCGTTCCAGGGCGAGGCAATCATCGAGCAGCCGCTCATCATCGCGCTGCTCGCCGTGCCCATCCTGATCCAGGTGTTCTTCAATTCGGGCCTCGCCTACTGGCTCAACCGCACAGTGGGCGAGAAGCACAGCGTCGCCTGCCCCTCCGCGCTCATCGGCGCGTCCAATTTCTTCGAGCTGGCGGTCGCGGCGGCCATCGCCCTGTTCGGCCTCGAATCCGGCGCGGCGCTGGCCACCGTGGTGGGCGTGCTGATCGAAGTGCCGGTGATGCTGCTGGTGGTGAAAATCGTCAATCGAAGCCAGAGCTGGTATGAAGCCGGTCTGGTGCCCAAATAAGGAAGCGTCATGCTGAAACGCCCTGCATTGAATCTGATCGTTGCCGTGCTCGGATTGCTTGCATTCGGCGCGCGGGCCGATTTCCAGCCCAAGGCCGAACGCGTCGTCGACAACGTCTATGCCATTGTCGGCCCTCTGGGCCAGCGCAGCGCAGACAACGATGGTCTGAACGCCAACTTCGGTTTCATCGTCACGCAGGCGGGGGTGATTCTGATCGACTCGGGCGCCAGCCGCCTGGGCGCCGAGAAAATCGCCGCGGCAATCGGCAAGGTTACCGACAAGCCGGTGCGCTGGGTCGTCAACACGGGCAGTCAGGACCATCGCTGGCTGGGCAACGATTATTTTTCCGGCAAGGGCGCCGAGGTGATCGCGCTCGCCCGCACCGCCGCCACCCAGGCCGAATACGCGGCGCAGCACATGGAGGGGATGAGCCGTTTCCTCGGCGAGCGCATGCAGGGCACCCGGCCGCTGCCTGCGCCGAAAACCCTGCCGGGCGAGACGGCCACGCTGGAGCTGAGCGGCGAAACCCTGACCCTGGCCTACACCAATGCGCATTTCCCGGGCGACGCCTGGGTCTGGCTGCCCCGGCGCAACGTGCTGTTCAGCGGCGATCTGGTCTATGTCGACCGCATCCTCGGCGTGCTGCCGTGGTCGAGCGTGAAGAATGGGCAGCAGGCTTTCCAGGCGCTCGCCAGGCTCAATCCCGCGCACATCGTTCCCGGTCATGGCAGGGTATGCGATCTGAAACTGGCGCAGCGCGATACAGGCGATTACTACGACTTTCTTGCCGGGCAGGTGGGGGCTGCGGCGAAGGACATGGAACCGCTGTCAGCCACGCTGGATCGCTATCAGGACATGTCCCGGTTCAGGCATCTACACAATTACGAAGACCTGCATCGCGCCAACATGAGCCGCGCGTTCACCGAGTTCGAATCGCAGTAGCGTTCGTGCGCTTGCATACCGGATGGTCTATGGGTTTGTACGCAAAAAAGCCGCTCCGTCAGGAGCGGCAACAGGTTCCGGCCCGCGAAGGCCGGGGAGGAGACCTGAGATTCGGCTAGCCGATGGCGGCTTCGGCGGTGTTCTTGTCACCGGTGTTGTCCACCCAGTTGACGACGATCTTGTCGCCGGCCTTGGCGCCCTTGACCTTGAAGCCCAGGTAGGGATTCTTGGAGATGCCGCTGCCGAGGTCGGCGGACAGCACTTCCTTGCCGTTGATGGTCGCGGTGACTTCCTGGATGAAGTGGGCGGGGACCAGTTGGCCGGTCTTGGCGTCTTTGCGCAGACCGGTTTCCATCGGGTGGTTCATCAGCACTTTGACGTCGGCAACATCGCCCGCCATCGTGGCACGGATACGCATCGGTTCAGCCATTTGGCTATCCTTTTCCTAAATAATGTTCGGTTCGATCGGGAAGGCGTTGGGTATTTCGCAGTTACCCTCCGCAACCGCCAACAGTAACCTTGACTTCCCGGGTGGCGGTGTAGGACTTGCCGCCGGCGTTGACCACGGCGCGCACCAGCGCGGTCTGGCCCATCTTGATCCGGGTGGTGATATACCCTTCGGCATTGCCAGTGAGAAGGTAGCTGCCGACCAGCGGAGTGGCGTTCTTCTCGGCGAAGATGGCGATGCTGGTGGTGCCGGCGAGGTTGCTGGTGACTTCGACGGGCACGACCGCGCCGTTTTCGGCGATGTCCGGCGTCTTGATGACGATGTCCTTGGAATCGGCGGGGGCGGACACGCCCAGGCCCTTCATCGCGTCGCCGACGTTCTTGGCTTCGAAGGCGGGCTTGTTCCAGGCGGCCATCGCCTGGGTGGGCTTGAGCAGGCCCGCGGCCACGGCCACGGCCACGGTGCCGGCGCCCGCGGCGCCTTTCAGTACGTTTCTACGAAGTGCATTCATTGGCTGTCTCCTTTGAACAATGCAGATAGGGGGTTGGGGTTACAGACCGTACACGAAGTCGGTCACTTTATCGATTTCCTGCTCGGTCAAGATGCCATGCTTGCCGAAGGGCGGCATCGACGTGCTGGGGGCGTTCGCAGTGCTGTCCCAGATCTGGGCGCGCAGTTTGGCCTTGTCGGGGAAACGGGCACTCATCGCGATGAGCGGCGGGCCGTACAGGCCGGTGGACTCGGCGTCCGGCACGGTGGGCATGCCGTGGCAGGCGAGGCAGTTGCCCTTCGAGCGGTTGAACGCGATGTCCTTGCCGGTCTCTTCCTTGGCGGCCGCCGCTTGAGCCATCGCGTTGCCGGCCACCATGGCGGCACCGATGGCGCATGCGGCTGCGATCTGGTGCAACTTTCGCATTGTCGTCCTCCTTAAAAGTTTTTCTGGCGTTTTGTTGAGCGCGCGTGCTGCTTGGGTTTGCCGCACAGTGAACGCTATCCAGTGACGGATGGACCGAAGCATAGTGGAATTGGTTTTTGGCATGCAAGGCCATGTGCGAATTTTTATAGACCAAATGCGGGGTAATTTCCTACCAGCCGCGTCAATGCTGGATTGCGCGCGATCGGGCTATTTGCCGCGCTGGGCTTTTTCCAGCGCCTGCCATTCGCGCCTGCGCGCCTCCGCCGCGGACTGGTCGTAGAAGCCGCCGTCTCCGGCCTTGATGCCCAGCGTGATCTGCTCGATCGCCGCGACGAGGTTTCCGGACAAGGCGGCCGCTTCGGCCTGGGCGCGATGGCTCATCAATTGATGGCCCAGCCGGGCGTGCGCTTGCGCGGCCCGTTGCCAGAGACGGCGGTCGTCGGGGTAGAGATCGAGCTGTTTGTTCGCCTGGGCGAGCGCGTCGCCGTTTCGGCCGGATGCCAGCAGCGCGTCGACGTAGCCGTATTGCAGGGGACGATAGCCGGGATGATCGCGACTCCCGGACTGGTAGCGTTGCAGGGCGAGTGCGAGATTGCCGGCCTCGGCGGCGACTTGCGCAGCGAGCAACGGGATGAGGGCGCTGCCGGATTTCGCGGTCAGCAATTTCTGCGCTTCGGTTTCGGCCTCGCCGTACTGGCGGGCACGCAGCAGGGCGGTCGCCAGTCCGTAGCGCGCGGCCGTTTCGTTGCTGTAGCGCTTGTCCTTGAGGCTGGCGCGCGCCGCGTTGAGCGCGTCGGCCGGGTTGTCCTGCCGGACGCGCAGGCGGGCGCGCACCAACTGGAAGTCGAGGCTGTCCGGCACCTGGTGATAGGGCACCGATTCGCTGCGCGCTTCCATGTCGGCGATGCGCTCGCTGGTGATGGGGTGGGTGCGCAGATAGGCGGGCGCGCTGGTGTCGTAGAAGCGGTTGGCGCGCTGCAGGCGCTCGAAGAAGACGCTCATCGCATGCGGGTCGAAGCCGGCGCGGGTGAGCATGTCATAGCCGAGCCGGTCGGCTTCGCGCTCGTAGTCGCGGCTGAAGCTGAGCTGGTTCTGGATCGCGTAGGCCTGGGTCGAGGCGATGGCCGCGCCGGCCACGTTGGGATTGGAGCGCGAGGCCAGCAGGGCCAGCGCCAGGGCCGCCATGGTCGGCCAGTAGCTCTGGCTTTGCGCGGCGACCATGCGCGCCATGTGGTCCTGGGTGACGTGCGCGATTTCGTGCGCGATCACGCTCGCCAGTTCTGATTCGCTCTGCGCCGCCAGGAGCAGTCCGGTGTGGACGCCGACGTTGCCGCCGGGGAGGGCGAAGGCGTTGATGTTGGGATCGTCCACGACGAAGAAGGTGAAATCGCGCTGATTGCGGCTGCTGACCGAGACCAGCTTGTAGCCGAGCTGGTTGAGATAGGTTTCGGCGACCGGATCGTCGAGGTAGCGCGGATCGGCGTAGACGTCGCGCAGGATGGCGCGGCCCAGCGCCTGCTCTTCCTGGTCGGAGAAATACTGGCGCGAGACTTCGCCCAGATCCGGCAGATCGGCGGCGGCCAGAACCGGCTGGAAGGCGAGCGCGATAACGAGCAGGGAACGGAGCATCGGTCAGCGGAAACGCGAAGCGGGCGGGGTATTTCGTTTACGATGCGCGAATTGCATAGGGGTTCCGATACATGAGCGATCTCACGCATTTCGACGCTTCGGGCCGGGCCGTCATGGTGGACGTGGCGGACAAGGCCGATACGCGTCGCATCGCGGTGGCCAGCGGCCGCATCCGCATGTTACCCGATACGCTGGCGCGCATTCTGGAAGGGCGGGCCGGCAAGGGCGACGTGCTGGGCATCGCCCGCATCGCGGCGATCCAGGCCACCAAGCGCGCCGCCGAACTGATCCCGTTGTGCCATCCGATCGCGCTCACCCGGGTGGGCGTCGAATTCGAGCCGGATGCGCCGTCGGCGTCCGTGACCTGCGTGGTCACGGCGGAGACGGTCGGCAAGACCGGCGTCGAGATGGAGGCTTTGACGGGCGTATCCGTGGCCCTTTTGACCATCTATGACATGTGCAAGGCGGTCGATCGCGGCATGACGCTCTCCGACGTTCGTCTGGTGGAGAAGCGGGGTGGCCGTTCGGGGCACTGGCGCGCGGGCTAGCCGTCTGGTCCGATCGTTCTCTTGGTGGGCCGGCCGCGGTCCGGCAGGATGCGGGGATGGGATTCGATCGAATGGTGAAATTCTTGTATGCGTCGGCGGCGCTTCTCGCCTTCGGCGCGCAGGCCGCGCTGCCCGAATACCGCAGCTTCCCGGCCGAGGGCGCGCGGCTGCTGCTGTGGGTGAGCGCGGAGCGCGGCCGGGCGGAGCCCGAGCTCCGCGCCGCGGAAAAACTGGCCGCGCAAGGCGTGGCGGTGTGGTCGCTCGACCCCGCCGGCGCCTATTTCCTGCCGCAGTTGCCGAGCAGCATGGACGCGGTGCCGGTCGAGGATGTCGTCGACTGGCTGCGGGCGGCGCTCGCCGGCGGCAAGACCGTCACGGTGTATGCCGTGGCGCGGGCGGCGGTGCCCGTCTTGCGCGCCGCGGCGCGGCTCGCCCCTGTGGAGCGCGCGCGGCTGTGCATGCTGTTGATGTATCCGAACCTGTATGCGTCGGCCGAGGCGCGCGACGAGATCGAGTATCTCGACGTCGGCCGCCTGGACGGTCTGCGCGCGCGCGTGCTGCAGCCCCGACGCTCGGCCGCCACGCCTTGGCTCCCGCTGCAACTGGAATATCTTGCCGGACAGGGCGCCCAGGTGAGCCACGTGATTCTGGAAGACCTGCGCGAAGGTTTCTGGGCGCGCGAGACGCCTATGGATCATGAAATCGCCGAAAGCCGGCGCCTGGATGCGCTGCTGCTGCGGGAAATGGAGAGCGAGGCATGCAGATGAACGTATGGACGAAACTGGCGGCGTTGGGCTTGGCGCTGAGCCTGCAGGCGCATGGCGCGGGCCTGGAACCGCGCGCGAAACTGGAGGCGCCCGCGATGCGGGCCGTCGATCTGCAGGGGCAGACCCGTTCGCTCGCCGATTACCGCGGCAAGGTCGTGCTGCTGAATTTCTGGGCGACCTGGTGTCCGCCGTGTCGCCACGAGATGCCTTCGATGGAACGCCTGCGCCGCAGCATGGCCGGGCGGCCGTTGGAAATCGTGGCGGTCGACAGCGCGGAAACGCCCGAGGAAGTGCAGGCTTATCTGAAAACCCTCGATCTCGGTTTCCCGATCCTGCTGGATCCCGACGGGCAGAACACGCGCCGCTGGAAGGTCTATGCGCTGCCGACTTCTTTTTTGCTGGACGGCGACGGGCGTATCCGCTATGTACTTAAAGGTGGCGCCGAGTGGGACGAAGGCGAGGCATTGCAGGCGATCGAAGCCCTGTTGGCGGAAATCGGGCAATCTGCGGGCCGATGAGCGCGGGAACCGCATAACCCCATAAAAAACAAGGGTTTCCGTCGGCGGCTTTATCGGCTTATCAGCCATATCGCTTGCCATGATGCCGGCCGGAAGTGCAAAATAACGGCATATTCGGAATGTTTAATATATAGACGTCCCCCGCGGCAACGGCGCTGCAGCGCCGTTGCCGCGCCGCATTGTTCCAGCAGTTGCGACACGAATCAGGGAGAAGCAACGCGGCTTCGCACGAGGCCGCGGGGGACGATTTTGAATCCAGGGATCGCATGAACGCCAAGATCAAACTCGAAAACCACGACCGGCAGTCGATCAAGTACACGACGTGCTACATGTGCGCCTGCCGCTGCGGCATCAAGGTGACGCTGGAAGACGACAAGGTGCGTTTCATCCAGGGCAACCGCAATCATCCGACCAACCAGGGCGTGCTGTGCGCCAAGGGGTCGGCGGGCATCATGAAGCAGTATTCGACCGCCAAGCTCACGCAGCCGCTCATGCGGAAGCCCGGCACCGAGCGCGGCGAGGGCGTCTACGAGGCGATCACCTGGGATCAGGCGCTCGACGTGCTGACCGAGCGTCTGGAGGAAATCCGCGCGACCGACCCGTCCAAGCTGGGCTTCTTCACCGGCCGCGACCAGATGCAGGCGCTGACCGGCCTGTGGGCGCAGCAGTTCGGCACGCCGAACTGGGCGGCGCACGGCGGCTTCTGTTCGGTGAACATGGCGGCCGCCGGCCTCTACACGATCGGCTTCTCGTTCTGGGAATTCGGCGCGCCCGACTGGGACTACGCCAAATACTTCATCATGTGGGGCGTGGCCGAGGATCACTCGTCCAACCCGATCAAGATCGGCCTGGAGAAACTCAAGCGTCGCGGCGGCAAGTTCGTCACCGTCAACCCGGTCCGCACCGGCTATTCGGCGATCGCCGACGAATGGCTGCCGATCAAGCCGGGCATGGACGGCCTGCTGGCGATGTCGATGGTGCACGTGCTGCTCAAGCACGAGCAGTTCGACTACGATTTTCTCGTCAAGTACACCAACGCCTCCTGGTTGGTCGTGCAGACGCCGGGCCAGAAGGGTGACGGCCTCTTCCTGCGCGACGAGGCGGGCAATCCGCTGATCTGGGACATCGAAAAAGAAGTGTTCAAGAACGGCATCGACGGCGACATCGCGCCGGCGCTGTTCGGCGAATACGTGGCGCCGGACGGCCGCCGCGTGAAGACGGTGTTCTCGCTGCTCGCCGAGCGCTACCTCGACAGCCGCTACGCGCCCGAGAACGTGGCGCTCGATGTCGGCCTGCCGGCCGAGACCATCGAGCGCGTCGCATTGGAGATGGCACACATCGCGTTCAAGGAAGCGGTCGAGCTGCCCATCGAATGGACCGACGTGTGGGGCCGCAAGCATGACAAGGTGATCGGCCGCCCGGTCGCCATGTACGCCATGCGCGGCATTTCCGCGCATTCCAACGGCTTCCACGCCTGCCGCGCGGTGCACTTCATCCAGATGCTGCTCGGCGCGCTCGATGGCCCCGGCAACTTCCGTGCGCGTGCGCCGTATCCCAAGCCGATTCCGCCGCATCAGCTTCCGGAAAACAACATCGACGTCATCAACGCGCCGAACACGCCGCTGTCGCGTCCGCCGCTCGGCTTCCCGACGCGCCCGGAAGATCTGGTTATCGACGAATTCGGCAACCCGCTGCGCATCGACAAGGCGTATTCGTGGGAAGTGCCGATCGCCTCGCACGGCCTGATGCACATGGTCATCACCAACGCGACCAACCACGATCCCTACGCGCTCGACACGCTGATTTTGTTCATGGCCAACATGGCGTGGAACTCGTCGATGAACACGTCGAACATCCAGGACATGCTGCGCGCCAAGGACGAGGAGAACTTCGGCGAGTACAAGATTCCCTTCCTGGTCGTCATCGACGCTTTCCATTCGGAGATGACCAATTTCGCCGACCTGATCCTGCCGGACACGACCTATCTCGAACGCCACGACTGCATCTCGCTGCTCGACCGGCCGATCTCCGAGCCGGACGCGGCGGCCGACGCGATCCGCTACCCGCTGGTCAAGCCCGACCGCGACGTGCGGCCGTGGCAGGAAGTCATGGTCGAACTGGCCTCGCGGCTGAAATTTCCCGCCTTCACCCAGCCCGACGGCACGCGCAAGTTCAAGGACTACCCGGACTTCATCGTCAATTTCGAGCGTTCGCCGGGCATCGGCTTCCTGTCGGGCTGGCGCGGCAAGGACGGCAGCAAATCGCTCAAGGGCGAGCCGAATCCGAAACAGTGGGAAAAGTACATCGAGCACCAGAGCTTCTTCGCGCACCACTGGCCGGACCACCAGAAATACATCCGCTACGCGAACAAGGACTATCTGGAAGTCGCGGCGGACGCCGGCTTCGTCGGCAAGGTCGAGCCGATCATCATGCAGTTCTATTCCGAGCCGCTGCAGAAATTCCGTCTGGCCGGCATGGGCCTGTACGACGGCCCGCAGCCCAGCAACCAGGTCGACCGCGAACGGCTGGTGAAATACTTCGACCCGCTGCCCCTGTGGTATCAGCCGCTGGAGCAGCAGCGCGTCGACGCGGAGACATACCCCTTCTTCGCGCTGACCCAGCGGCCGATGTTCATGTATCACTCGTGGGATTCGCAGAACGTGTGGCTGCGTCAGATCCTGGCGCAGAACTATATGTACATGAACGCGCGCAAGGCCGCGGAAATGGGCATCCAGGACTTCGACTGGATCTGGGTCGAATCGCACAACGGCAAGATCCGCTGCCAGGTGAAGACGATGGAAGGCACGCAGGAAGACACCGTCTGGACCTGGAACGCCATCGGCAAGCAGAAGGGCGCCTGGGGCCTGAAGGAAAACGCCTCGGAGGCGACCAAGGGCTTCCTGCTCAACCATCTGATTTCGGAACTGCTGCCCGAAAAATCCGGCGAGCGGCGCGTCACCAACTCCGACCCGGTCACCGGCCAGGCGGCCTGGTTCGACCTGCGGGTGCGCATCCGCAAGGCCGAGCCGGGCGAGACCGGCTCCTGGCCGCAGTTCGACGTGCTGAAGCCGTATCCGGGCGACGAGCGTTACGAGCGTCCCAACGTGTTGCGCTACGACGCGCGCAGCCACGAAAAGAATTGAACCGTCCCTGAACGATAACAAGACGAGAGAGCATCATGAGACTAGGTTTGGTCATTGACCTGGACGTGTGCGTGGGCTGCCATGCCTGCGCCATCGCCTGCAAGGAATGGAACGCGTCCGGCACCATCGGCCCGCTGTCCGACTACCAGCCTTACGGCGCGGAGCCGTCGGGCGTGTGGTTCAACCGGATTCGCCATTTCGAGATGGACGAATATCCGAACAACAAGACCGTCAACTTCCCGATGTCGTGCAACCACTGCGAGGACGCCGACTGCGTCACGGTGTGCCCGACCGGCGCCTCGTACAAGCGCGCGGAAGACGGCATCGTGCTGGTCGACCAGGACAAGTGCATGGGCTGCAACTACTGCTCGTGGGCCTGCCCCTACGGCGCGCGCGAACTCGACCGCAGCTCGGGCACGATGAAGAAGTGCACGCTGTGCGTCGACCGCATCTACGATCAGAACCTGCCGGTGGAAGAGCGCCAGCCCTCCTGCGTGCTGACCTGTCCGGCGCACGCGCGCATGTTCGGCGACTTCGACGATCCGGATTCGGCCGTGTCGCGCACGGTGCGCGAGCGCGGCGGCTACGGCCTGATGCCCGAGCTCAACTACAACCCGACCAACCAGTATCTGCCGCCGCGGCGCAAGCCGGTGATCGAAGTGAGCGGCGCGCCCAAGGGCGGCTTGAAGGAAAGCATCAAGCAGTTCGCCAACCGGCTGGTTCGCCGCTAGGCCCGGCGAGGCATCCAAACCACGACATGACCTGAGATCCGGTCTTCAGCGAGAAACCGGAACGCACTCCAAGGAATCAGCATGCATCCCGCATTTTCCGTCATCTTCTTCACCGTGGCGTCGGGCGCCGGCTTCGGCCTGTTCTCGCTGCTGTTCATCGCCGACATCTTCAAGCTGGGCGGCGGCTTCGAGCGCGACCAGCTCGTCGCCGGCGGCCTGATCGCGATGGGGCTGGTCGTCTTCGGCCTGCTGTCGTCCACTTTCCATCTGGCCAATCCCAAGAACGCCTGGCGCGCGTTCTCGCGTTTCCGCACCTCGTGGCTGTCGCGCGAAGGCGTGTTCGCCGTCCTGTTTATGCCGCTGGCGCTTGTTTATCTCGGCAGCATTATGTTCGACGCGCCCGTGTGGCTGCGCGAGACCAGCGGTTTCCTGACGGCGGTTCTGGCGTGGATCACGGTGTTCTCGACGGGCATGATCTACGCCTGCCTGAAAACCATCCGCCAATGGAACACGCCGCTCGTGCCAGCCAACTATCTGGCGCTGGGCTATGCCAGCGGCAGTCTGCTGCTGCTGCTGGGCGCGGTCGTCGCCGGGCTCGACGCCACGCCCTACATCGCCATGTCGGCCCTGATCATCTCGATCGCGGCGGTGCTCAAGGCCATCTATTACTTCTGGATTCGCAGCCCCGGACTGTCGCCCACGATCAACACCGCGACGGGCCTGACCCGCGCGAAGCTGAAGCTGCTCGATACCGGCCACACGCACGGCACCTTTCTCACGCAGGAATTCGGCTATCAACTGGCGCGCAGAAAAGCGGGCCTCATCAAGGCGCTGGTATTCGTCGTCGGATTCGGCGTGCCCGGACTGATGCTGGTCTGGGTGTTCAACGAGCAGGGCGGGCCGTTTGCCGTGGTCGTCGCCGCGCTGGGAGGATTGATCGGCGCCGCGATGGAACGCTGGCTGTTCTTCGCCGAGGCGCGCCATGTGGTGAATCTGTATCACGGCGCCCAGCGTTGTTGACCCGCTTGCGCTTGGGGTCTTGCTTGGCCTGGGCGCACGATTGAAGTATATTAGCAAGTTCTAATTTCATTCGCGGGAGTCATGCGCCTATGTTTGGATTGTCCGGTTTCAAAGAAGTCGACCCGGCCTACGTCGCCGAAATCGCCGACAAGGGCGCACACCTCATCGACGTGCGTACGGAAGCCGAGGTTGCGCAGGGCGTGATCGGCGGCGCCATTCACATCCCGCTGCATCTCCTGCCCCTGCGCGCCGCCGATATTCCCCAGGACAAGCCGGTGGTGATCTACTGCCGTTCGGGCGCGCGCTCCGCGCAGGCTTGCGCATTCATGGCTTCCAGAGGGTATCGCAACATGCACAATCTGGCGGGCGGCATCATGGCCTGGGCGCGCTCCGGAAACGCCCTTGCGCAGCCGCGCTGAATCGCTTGCGCCTGCTTATAAGCAAAGCTGATCGGCGACCAAATTTTGTTGCAATGGCGTGGCTTCTGGTTTAAGGTACCGCAGCATTTTTTATGCTTGCCGATCAATGTTAGGAGAACAACATGAACTTCGATAAAGAACTCGACGCCCGTGGTTTGAACTGTCCCCTGCCCATCCTGCGCGCCAAGAAGGCGCTGGCCGAAGTCGGCAGCGGCCAGGTCCTGAAAATCCTGTCCACCGATCCGGGTTCGGTCAAGGATTTCGCCGCTTTCGCCAAGCAGACCGGCAACGAGCTGCTGTCCACCGCCGAAGCGGGCGGCGAATTCACCTTCTTCATGAAGAAGAAGTAAGTCGAAAGCCCGAACGCGCGCGCCGTCTGTTCAGTCGAACATACGGCGCCGTTTTTTTAACGGTACAGGAGAAAGAGCTTATGGATACTAAAAAAATGGCCATAATCGCTACCAAGGGCACGTTGGACTGGGCCTATCCCCCGTTCATCCTGGCGTCCACTGCGGCGGCGCTGGGTTACGAAACCCAAATTTTCTTTACTTTCTATGGCCTTCAGCTCGTCCGCAAAGACCTGTCCGGCCTGAAAGTCAGCCCCCTCGGCAATCCCGGCATGCCGATGAAGATGCCCTTCGGCCCCAAGTGGTTCAAGAGCATCAACTGGAACATGCCGAACGCCATCCAGTCGCTGATCCCCGGTTACGAAAGCGTTGCGACCAGCCTCATGAAAATGACCATCGCCAATAACGGCGTGGCCACCATCCCCGATCTGCGCAGCCTCTGCCAGGAAGCGGAGGTCAAGTTCATCGCCTGCCAGATGACCGTCGAACTGTTCGGCTTCGAACATTCCGATTTCATCGACGGCCTCGAATACGGCGGCGCCGCCACCTTTTTCGAATTCGCGGGCGAGACCGACATCTGCCTGTTCATCTGAACGGAAGGCCTCAAATCGAAAAATGAGCCGGCGAAATCCGGCTCATTTTTTATGTGTCATTTGTACCACAGCGAATGTCGAGCCATTGGAAATAATGATCGACCCACCCTTGTTTGGCGCTGCTTTGGCGCGTAGCCTTCGCTCCAGCATCTAATAAATTTATCAACAACACCTAGTTTATTGAGGAGAAATCTATGAAGCTCACCCGCGTATTCGCTTTCATGGCACTGGCTGGCGTCTGCGGCAGCGCATTTGCCACGAATGGCATGAATATGGAAGGGTATGGCCCGATCGCATCCGGCATGGGCGGCGCCTCGATGGCCTACGACAACGGCACCGCCGCCATGATGAACAACCCCGCCACCCTGGGCCTTGCCGCCGACGGGCAACGGCTCGACCTGGCGCTCGGCTTCCTGGGCCCCAACGTCGACGTGCGCTGCGACGCCGGCCCGTGCGCCGGCATGAACGCCGCCTCGGGCGGCGATGCCTATTACATGCCCGCAGTCGGCTGGACGCGCAAAAGCGGCAATCTGACCTATGGCGTCGGCGTCTTCGCCCAGGGCGGCATGGGAACCGAATTTGCCGCAAACAGCTGGATCGGCATGGCCGACAACCTGCCGCAGCGCTCCGAACTTGGCGTCGGCCGCGTGATCGCGCCGGTGGCTTTCAACGTCAACCCCAACCTGACCATTGGCGGCTCCGTGGATTTCGTCTGGGCCATGCTGGATTTGCGGATGGCGATGCCTGCCCCCGCACTGGCAGGCCTCATCACCGTCCCGCCCACCGGCGCGCTCGGCATGGCGCTCGGCAGCCTCGGCCCCACGGACATCGCCCGCCTGGACTTCAGCGACGGCAACGACTTCACCGGCAAAGCGAAAGGCTACGGGCTTGCCGGCAAGCTCGGCTTCACCTACAAGATCAACCCCATGCTGACGATCGGCGCCACCTATCACTCCAAGACCAGCTTGGGCGACCTGGAAACGAGCGCGAACGGCGCCAGCTTCGCGGTCAACGGCGTCGGCATGGTATCCGGCAAGATCAAGGTTCGCGACTTCCAGTGGCCCGAGACCTACGGCCTGGGCGTCGCGATCCAGGCGACCCCCGACCTGATGCTTGCGCTCGACTACAAGCGCATCAACTGGGAGGACGTCATGATGAACTTCACCATGACGTATTCCGCGCTCGGCGACAGTGTCACCTTCGCCATGCCGCAGAACTGGGACGACCAGGACGTATTCCAGCTCGGCCTGGCCTACAAGGCCACCCCCGAACTGACGCTGCGCGCGGGCGCCAGCCTGTCGAAGAACCCGATCCCGGACAGCACCGTGAACTACCTGTTCCCGGCCATGGTCAAGAACCACTACACGGTGGGACTGGGCTATGCGATCGACCCGACGTCCGACGTGAACTTCTCGCTGCAGCACGCGCCCGAGGCCACGCAGACCAACACGGCGATGGGCTTCACCGTCGACCATTCGCAGACCAGCTTCCAACTGATGTACAGCAAGCGCTTCTGAGCGGCGGCGCAAGGCAAGCAAAAGAAAGGCCGGGAAGATTCCCGGCTTTTTTCATTCAGAGGCTGCGTACCGGGCGTTTCGGCCGGTTTTGTTTGTGCGTTGCCGCTGCCTTATCCCAGACGCGCGTGCTGCGCTTCGAGCTTGCCCAGCATCGCGCCGAAATCCGCGAGCCGGGCGCGTTCCTGCTCCACGACTGCAGCCGGCGCCTTGTCGACGAAACTCGGGTTGGCGAGCTTGCCTTCGGCTTTCCGGATTTCGCCTTGCAGGCGTGCGATTTCCTTGGCGAGCCGGGTGCGTTCGGCTTCACGGTCGATCTCGACGATGAGCATCAAACGCATGTCGCCGACCAACGCGACCGGCGCGTCGACATCTTCGAGTTTGGCGACCGCATTGACATCCGATAGCTTGGCCAATGCCTTGATGTAGGGCGCGAGCGCGGCGACGCGCGCGGCGTCGCCTTCGATCACCAGCGGCACGCGCTGTGCCGGCGAAAGGCTCATCTCGCCGCGCAGCGTGCGGCAGGCGTTGACGATGTCCATCAAGGCCGCGATGCGCGCGGCGCTGTCCGGCGCGTCGGCGAAGTCGGCGGCGCGCGGGTAGGGTGCGAGCATGAGGCTTTCGCCCGTTGCGCCGGCGAGCGGCGCGACCTTCTGCCAGAGTTCTTCGGTGATGAACGGGATGACGGGGTGGGCGAGGCGCAGCGTCGATTCGAGCACGGTCGCCAGCGTGCGTCGCGTCGCGCGCCGCTGCGCATCGTCGCCTTCGTTCAACTGAACCTTGGCGAGTTCGAGATACCAGTCGCAGAACGCGTCCCAGACGAATTCGTAGACCGCGCGCGCGACCTGGTCGAAGCGGTAGATCGCGAAACTTTCGCGCACCTCGGCGACGGCCTGCCGCAGCCGGGCGACGATCCAGCGGTCGGCGTCGGAATGCGCGAACACGGCATTCGCGTCGAGTCCGCAGTCTTGGCCTTCGAGGTTCATCAGCGCGAAGCGCGTCGCGTTCCACAGCTTGTTGCAGAAGTTGCGATAGCCCTCGCAGCGCTGCAGGTCGAACTTGATGTCGCGGCCGTGGGTGGCGAGGCTGGCGAAAGTGAATCGCAAGGCATCCGTTCCGAACGCGGCGATGCCTTCGGGGAATTCCTTGCGCGTGCGTTTCTCGATGGCCGGGGCCTTTTTCGGGTCCATGAGGCCGGTGGTGCGCTTGGCGACCAGATCGTCGATGCCGATGCCGTCGATGAGGTCGATGGGGTCGAGCACGTTGCCCTTGGACTTGCTCATCTTCTGGCCTTCCGCGTCGCGCACGAGGCCGGTGACGTAGACCTCGCGGAAGGGCACCTTGCCGGTGAAGTGCAGCGACAGCATCACCATGCGGGCGACCCAGAAGAAGATGATGTCGAAGCCGGTGACGAGCACCGAGGTCGGCAGGTAGCGTTCCAGCTCGGGCGTTCGCTCGGGCCAGCCCAGGGTCGAGAACGGCCACAAGGCGGACGAGAACCAGGTGTCGAGCACGTCGTCGTCCTGGACGAGGGGGCGGCCGCCGGCCTGTTTCCGCGCCTCGGCCTCGTCGTGCGCGACGTAGAAGTTGCCGTCCTCGTCGTACCAGGCCGGGATGCGGTGGCCCCACCAGAGCTGGCGCGAGACGCACCAGTCCTGGATGTTCTCAAGCCACTGGCGGTAGGTCGTGGTCCAGTTCTCGGGCACGAACCTGAGCTCGCCGGAATCGACCGCGCCCAGCGCGCGCCGGGCCAGACCTTCCATGCTCATGAACCACTGGTCGGTGAGCATGGGTTCGATCACGACGTGGGTGCGGTCGCCGCGCGGGATCATCAGCTTGTGCGGCCTGGCCGAGACCAGCAGCCCCTTGGCCTGCAGTTCGTCGAGCAGTTTCTGGCGCGCGGCGTAGCGGTCGAGGCCCTGATATTCGGCCGGGCAGACGTCGTTCATCTTCGCGTCGAGCGTGAAGACGTTGATCGCCACGAGCTTGTGGCGCTGGCCGACCTGCCAGTCGTTGAAGTCGTGCGCGGGGGTGATTTTGACGACGCCGGTGCCGAACGCCGGGTCGACGTACGCGTCGGCGATGATGGGGATGCTGCGTTCGGCGACGGGCAGGCGCACGGTCTTGCCGACGAGGTGCGCGTAGCGTTCGTCGGCGGGGTGGACCGCGACGGCGGTGTCGCCGAGCAGGGTCTCGGGGCGGGTCGTGGCGACGGTGAGATGGCCACTGCCGTCTTCGAGCGGATAGCGGATTTCCCAGATGAAGCCATCTTCTTCCTGGGAGACGACTTCGAGGTCGGATACGGCGGTCTGCAGCACCGGGTCCCAGTTGACCAGACGCTTGCCGCGATAGATCAGGCCTTCGCGGTAGAGGCGTACGAAGACTTCGGTAACGGCCTTCGACAGGCCGTCGTCCATGGTGAAACGTTCGCGGCTCCAGTCCGGGCTGGTGCCGAGCCGGCGCATCTGTCGGGTGATGGTCGAGCCGGAGTGCTCTTTCCATTCCCAGACCTTTTCGATGAATTTTTCGCGTCCGAGGTCGTGGCGCGAAATCTTCTGCGCGTCGAGCTGGCGTTCCACGACGATCTGGGTGGCGATGCCGGCGTGATCGGTGCCGGGCTGCCACAGCGTGTTGTCGCCGTCCATGCGGTGGAAGCGGATCAGCGCATCCATCAGGGTGTGTTGAAACGCGTGGCCCATGTGCAGCGTGCCGGTGACGTTGGGCGGTGGCAGCATGATGCAATAGGCCGGCGCGCCGGTCTCATCGCCCGCCTTGAAGTGGCCGGCGCTTTCCCAGCGGGCGTACCAGTGCTTCTCGATTTCGGCGGGTTCGAAGGATTTGGCGAGTTCCATGATGCGGGGGCAAAACGACGAAACGGCGATTATCCCAGAAGGCGCCGTCTCACGGGCGTGCCGGCGCCGGGGCGTTTACTCGCGGGGCGGTTTCAGCGCGTCCGACAGCGCGTCGCGCACGCTCTCGCGGACGTGGACGTCGAGCTGGGCCAGCAGGCTGGCCAGGGTCTGGTCGAGAGTGCGATGCAGCTCGGCGGCGATGTTCTGCTCGACGATGCCGGTCAGGCGGGGGGCAAGTGCCTGCATCAGGCGCTCCACGAGCGCGGCTTCGTCGTCCGGTCCGGCGGCACCGGGTTCCGGTTCGATTGCGGAAAGAGGCCCGGCCGCATCGGCAGGCGGTGGGAGGGGCGCGTCGGGCGGTGCGCCGCGCTCGATCACCTGGGTCAGCACCGGCAGCCAGCCGGGGGCGGGGGCCGTCGGCGCGGGCGCTTCGGGTGCGGGAGACACGGCGGCAGGAGCGGCATCCCCGGAGTCGCCGCGGTGCTTCTTCAGCAGCGCGTCCATCTTGTGCAGCAGGGGATCCTCGCCGCTCACGTCAGCCCCCGTTCTGTCGCAGGTCGTGGGTCGTGAGCGCGTAGCCGCGCGACTGGTAGAAGCGGTAGCGCTCGCGGCCGTGGGTTCGGCTCGCATCGTCCTGTCCGACGATCTCGACCAGGCGCTCGAAGCGGGCGAAGGCCGGGGGTTCCGCCTGACCGAGATTGATCATCACGTCGGCGCTCGCCAGCGCATCGGCACGGGTGCCGATCAGCACGGGCGTTTCGCCGGCCAGCGCGTCGGTGTCGCGGCAGTGCGGCACGAAGCCCAGCGCGGGCGTCGTCCACAGCAACCGGTCGATGGCGTCGGCGACGGCCGGATCGGGCGCGTGGATCAGCACGCGCTTGCCTTGCGCGTGCGCCTTGGTCGCCACGCGCCGGGCGACGTCGAGCGGGTTCTCCGCGAAGGTGTAGAACAGGATCTCGGTCACGTCGGCGCAGGCGGCGGCCGGATCAGGCCTTGTCCGCGCGGTTCAGCAGGAAATGCATCAGGAGGCCGACCGGCCGGCCGGTCGAGCCCTTGTCGCGGCCGCCCTTGTAGGCCGTGCCGGCGATGTCGAGATGCGCCCAGTGGTATTTCCTGGCGAAGCGCGACAGGAAGCAGGCGGCCGTGATCGAACCGCCCGGCCGGCCGCCGATGTTGGCCATGTCCGCGAGGCCGCTCTTCAACTGCTCCTGGTAGTCGTCCCACAGCGGCATGCGCCAGACGCGGTCCCAGGCGTCGTCGGCGGCGTGCTCGATCTCGCGCGCCAGCGGGTCGTGGTTGGCGTACAGCGCGCTGGGGTGCGCGCCGAGCGCGATCACGCAGGCGCCGGTCAGCGTCGCCAGGTCGACGACGGCGTCGGGCTCGAAGCGCTCGGCGTAGGTCAGCGCGTCGCACAGGATCAGGCGGCCCTCGGCGTCGGTGTTGAGGATTTCGATCGTCTGGCCCGACATCGAGGTGACGATGTCGCCCGGCTTGTTGGCGGTCGCGTTCGGCATGTTCTCGCACGAGGGGATCAGGCCGACGACGTTGAGCCTGAGGCCGAGCTCGCCGATGGCGCGGAAGGCGCCGAGCACCGCGCCGCCGCCGCTCATGTCGTAGTTCATCTCGTCCATGTCGGCGGGCGGCTTCAGCGAGATGCCGCCCGAGTCGAAGGTGATGGCCTTGCCGACCAGCACCACGGGCTTCTCGCCCTTGGCGCCGCCCTCGTGCCTGAGCACGATGAAGCGCGGCGGCTTGTCGCTGCCCTTGCCGACCGAGAGAAAGGACCCCATGCCGAGCTTCTCGCAAGCGGCCTGGTCGAGCGTTTCGCAGCCGAAGCGGTAGGCTTTCGCCAATTTGCGTGCCTCGGCGGCGAGATACTCGGGCGTGCAGACGTTGGACGGCGTGTTGCCGAGGTCCTTCGCGAGCCCGATGCCGTGGGCGATGGCCAGACCGCGTGCGAGGCCGATTTCGCCGAATTTCAGCTCGCCGCGGCGCGACACGGCGAACACCGCGCGCTTGAGCGGGCGGCGCGGTTCGCTGGTCTTGCTTTTCATCAGGTCGAAACGATAAAGCGCTTCATGCGCGGCGATCACGGCCTGTTCGACGTTCCAGGCGACGTCGCGCTTCTTCACCGGAATCTCGGACAGCGTGATCGTGGCCTCCATCGAACCCGTGTCGCGCAGCGTGCGGGTTGCGCAGGCGATGGCGTCGCGGTAGGCCTTTTCATGGAAATCGCGCTCCTTGCCCAGGCCGACGAGCAGCACGCGGTCGGCGAGGATGTTGGGCACCCGGTGCAGCAGCAGGGTGCTGCCGGCCTTGCCCTCCATGTCGCCGCCGCGCAGGATGTCCGACAGATAGCCGTCGCTCGCGCGGTCGATGTCGACGGCCGGCGCCGACAGCTTGCGGCTTTCGAATACGCCGACGACGACGCAGGCCGTGCGCTGCTTTTCGGGGGCGCCGCTTTTTATGCTAAATTCGAGTTCGATTTCCCTGTTTTCCATGTCCGTGCTCAAAAAAGACCAATTTGCCGCGCGCGCGTCGGGCGCGGTGCTTCAGGCGATTATTGGCGCGGGTGCGGCCGAATGTCAAAAGTCCATTCGGCCCAAGTCCATTCGCATTTCCGTCCGGGGGCGCGGATAGCATGCTGTACCGCCGCGCGCTGACCCGCGAAATGGGCCTGACCACCGGCGCGGTGCTCGCGGTGCTGGTGGCGATCGCGCTGGTGATCCTGTTCATCCGCCTGCTGGGCGACGTCGCGCGCGGCGAGCTCGCCAACGAGGCGGTGTTCGCATTCCTGGGTTTTTCGCTGCTGTATTTCCTGCCGGTTCTGATGACCATCGCCCTGTTCGCCGGCGTGCTGATGCCGCTGTCGCGCATGTGGCGGGACAGCGAGATGGTGATCTGGTTCAACGCCGGCTTGTCGCTGACGCAGTGGATGCGGCCGGTGATGACGTTCGCGGCGCCGTTCGCGCTGGTCATCCTGCTGCTGACGCTGGTGCTCAACCCGTGGGCCCAGAGCAAGAAGAACGACTACCGGCAGGACCTGCAGAGCCGCAGCGACAGCACGCTGATCGCGCCGGGCCTGTTCGCCGAATCGGGCGCGGGCGAACGCGTGTATTACGTCGATTCGCTGAACCCGCTGACCGGCGTGGTGCGCAACGTGTTCATGCAGTCGCGCCTGGACGGCAAGCTGGGACTCGTGGTCGCCAAGGAAGGCAACTACACCCAACTGGAGGACGGATCGCGCTATCTCGTCTTCCACGAAGGCCGCCGCTACGAGGGGATGCCCGGGCAGCTCGACTATCGGATCGTCCGCTTCACGCGCTACTGGATGCGCCTCGACCCCGCCGGTGTGCAGCCGCGACAGACGAACATCCGGCAGGTCTCGCCGATCAAGCTGGTCGGCGACGCCTCGCCGGCGGCGCGCGCCGAACTGCTGTGGCGTCTGGGCGTGCCGCTGTCCGCGCTGGTGCTGGCCGCGATGGCGATCCCGCTCAGTTTCGTCAATACGCGGGCGCGCCGCTCCTACGGTCTGATCGTCGCGCTGCTCCTGTACTTCATCTACAACAACATGGTTTCGCTGGCCCAGGCCTGGGTCGGCCAGGGCAGGCTGGAGCCGTGGCTGGGGATGGCCGCGCCGCACGTCGCGATGCTGCTCGCGGCGGTGGCCTTGTTCCGCCTGCGCACCCAGGGCTGGACGTTCCGGAGGCGGCGCGCGTGAGCCTGCTGGCCCGGTATCTCGGCGCCCAGATCGCGGCGGCTTCCGCGTTCGTGCTGCTGGCGTTGCTGGCCTTGTTCGCCTTCTTCGACGTCATGCAGGAGATCGGCAGCCTCGGTCGCAACAATTACGGCCTCGGCCAGATTTCGGTGGTGGTGCTGCTGAACGTGCCGGGGCACCTCTACGAAATCCTGCCCATCGCCGCGCTGATCGGCACCCTGTTCGCGCTGTCGCGCCTGGTCGCCAATTCCGAGTATGCGGTCATGCGGGTATCGGGTTTGTCCAGTTGGCGGATGGCGGCCTATTTCGGCGCCATCGGCGTGTCGCTGGCGCTGTTGGGGCTGTTCCTCGGGGAATACGTCGCGCCCTGGTCCGAGCAGGCCGCGCAACGCTACAAACTGACGGCGACGCGCTCGGTCGTGGCGCAGCAATTCCGGTCCGGACTCTGGGTCAAGGACGGCAGCACCTTCGTCAACGTGCGCGAGGTGATGCCCGACAACACCCTGCGCCAGATCGAGATCTACGGTTTCGGCGCCGAAGGCCGGCTGGACTCGATACGCGCGGCCGACGAGGCGGACTGGCAGGGCGGCCAGCGCTGGGAACTCAAAGGCGTTCTGGAAACGCGCTTCTCGAACGAGGGCATACGCGCGGAGCGGCACGCCAGTCAGGACTGGCAATCCGTGCTCACGCCCGACATTCTCAGCATCCTGCTGGTCGCGCCCGAGCAGATGTCGGCGCGCACGCTCTGGCGCTACGTCGAGCACCTGCGCGAAAACGGCCAGAAGGCCACCCGCTACGAACTCGCGCTGTGGTCGAAATTCCTCAACCCCTTCGTCATCCCGATCATGATGCTGATCGCCGTGCCCTTCGCCGTCCAGGGGCCGCGCGCGGGCGGCGCCAGCAGCAAGCTCTTTTTCGGCATTCTGGCGGGCCTGGGCTTCCATCTGCTCAGCCGGCTGTTCGGCCACCTCGGCCTCCTGAACGATTGGCCGCCGGTCGTCGTGGTCAGCCTGCCGCTGCTGATCTTCCTCGCCCTGGCGCTGGGCGGCATCCGGTGGCTGGACCGGCGCTGAACCTGCCCGCCCGTCTGGCGGCCTGTCTGCGCGCGGCCGAGCCGGTCGACAAGACGGCGTGCGTGCGCGCCCTGCGTGCGGACTGGCTGGCGGGGCGGGTCGACGCGGCCTGCGACCTGCCGCGCGATGCGATCGATGCGCCGGGGCGGCCGGCCCGGCCCGATCTGGTATCGCCCCACAAGGTTCCGCGGCGCCGGTCCGACACGACCGCGGGGCGCGTCGCGCTCGTGCATGCGCTGGCGCACATCGAATTCAACGCCGTCAACCTCGCGCTCGACGCGGCCCACCGCTTCGCAGGCCTGCCGCGCGCCTACTACGACGACTGGCTCGGCGTCGCGGTGGAAGAGGCGCTGCATTTCGAATTGCTGAGCGCGCATCTGGCCGGGCTGGGGCACGCCTACGGCGATTTGCCTGCGCACGACGGCCTGTGGGACATGGCGCTGAAGACCGCGCACGACCCGCTGGTGCGCATGGCGCTGGTGCCGCGCGTGCTGGAGGCGCGCGGCCTGGATGCGACGCCGCTGATCGTGGACAAGCTGCGCGCGGCGGGCGACGCCCGGCTGATCGAAATCCTCGCCGTCATCGAGCGCGACGAGATCGGCCACGTCGCCATCGGCAACCGCTGGTACGGCCATCTGTGCGCGCAGCGCGGGCTGGCGCCCGAGGCGACGTTCCGGCAATTGCTCGCCGCCTGCGACGCGCCGCCGCTGAGGCCGCCGTTCAATCTCGCCGCGCGCCGCCGCGCCGGTTTCAGCGAGGACGAGCTGGCCTGGCTGGCGACGCTCTGACGCGGTGCGCTCAGAGCCCCAGCGGGGTGGCGGAAACCCGGACGGCGGCGCGCTGCCACAAGGTCTCGAAGGTCTGATGCAGCGCGGCGGCGCGTCCCGGGTCGTCCGGGTGCAGCGTGCCGTGAAGCGCGGCCTTGTCCGCGCGCAGCAGCACGCCGCTTCGATCGGCCAGCGCGAAGGCCGCGTCGGGCGGGGGCGTGTCGGGTTCGACCTGTCGGATTTCGAGCACGTGGCCGAAATCGCGCAGCAGGCGCATGAGGCGCGGGCAGTCGCGCGACAGGCGGCCGACGTCGTCGAACAGGCATTCGATGCGCCGTCCGCCGCCGGCCACGCAGAAGGCGCGCAGCGCGGCATGGCGGCTCGCGTCGTCGAGCGCCCAGGGTGCCGGTTCGCGGTCGTACAGCCGGATCAGGCGGTGGGCGCCGGCCAGCAGGGCGTCGAACGCGGCGCGGCAACCGGCGGGCGTGTCGAAGGCGGAGGCGTTCATGGTGCGGCGATCTCCAGCCAGCCTGCCGCATACCAGTCGTACAGGCGATCGAACAGGGCTTCCGGCGGGGCGGACAGCGCGCGCGCATCCGCAAGCTGCTGCAAGGCGGCGAGGCCGTCGGGCGGCGCGTCGAACGCCTCGCCGTTGAGGTAGAAACGCGCGCCGACGAACAGCAGGCGGGAACGGCGGTCGAGCCGCACGCCCTGCTTGCGCGCCTGCCGTTTGAATGCGGCCGGCGGGAGCGGCGTGTCGGGCGGGTCGAAGAACACGCTGGGCTTCGGCTCGGAGAGATAGAGCCCCGCGAATTCGGCGACCGTCCGCCGATCCCATTTGATCCGCGCGATCGTCGTTTCGATCTGCGCCAGCATCGCGCGGCCGATCTCGCCGGGGTGGCGCTGCCGGCGCAGGTCGGGATCGGCGTAGCGTCCGTCCAGCGTCACGGTGTCCTGCAGATGCATCAGGAAGGCATGCGCCAGTTCCTCGGCCGTCGGCGCGCGGAAGCCGATCGAATAGGTCGTGCAGGCGTCGACCGCCACGCCGTGATGGGCGATCTGCGGCGGCAGGTAGAGCATGTCGCCCGGCTCCAGCACCCATTCCGCCTCCGGCTCGAAACGGCGCAGGATCTTGAGCGGCGCGTCCGGCAGGCAGGCGAGGTCGGTCTGCGCGCCGATCTGCCAGCGGCGGCGTCCGGGGCCCTGCAGCAGGAACACGTCGTAGGAGTCGAAATGCGGCCCCACGCTGCCGCCGGGCACGGCGTAGCTCACCATGAGGTCGTCCAGCCGGGCGTGCGGCACGAAATCGAAGCGGCGCAGCAGCGCGTCGGCCGCCGGCAGATGGTGGTTGAGCGATTGCACCAGCAGCGTCCAGCCGGTTTTCGGCAGGCGCTTGAAATCGGCGGCGCGGAACGGCCCGTGGTCGAGCCGCCAGCGGCGGCCCCTGCCTTGTATCAGGCGCGATTCGACGTCGTCGCGGCGGGCCAGCGTCTGCATCTCGGCGGGCGACAGCAGGCCGGCGAAGTCCGGCACCGCGTTGCGGATCAGCAGCGGTTTCTTGTGCCAGTACTCGCGCAGGAAACGGGCGGGCGCGAGGCCGCCGAGCAGGGGATTTGGCATGAAAAGATTATAGCGATGCGGCTGGGTTTGCCCTGTAGAATGCGCCGAAAAAACGCAGCGGAGCGAACATGCTGAAGCCAGGAGACCGTGCGCCGGATTTTGCCAATCCGGACGCGGACATGAACATCGTCGAGTTGTCCCAGTTCAGGGGCAGGACGGTCGTACTGTATTTTTACGTCCGCGACGATACGCCGGGCTGCACGGCCGAGGCGATCGAGTTTTCCGAACTGGAGAACGATTTCACGAAGCTGGGCGCGGTCGTGCTGGGCGTGTCGCGCGACGACTGCATCCGGCACGGCGAATTCCGCGACAAGCACGGCATCAGCGTGCGATTGCTGGCGGACAAGGAACAGGCGACCTGCGGCGCCTACGGCGTGCTGCAGGACAAAGAGGTGGACGGCGTCGCGCGCACGGGCGTGGTGCGCTCCACCTTCGTCATCGACAAACAGGGCGTCATCCGTCACGCCCTGTACGGCGTGCCCAGCCGCGGCCATGCGGCGGACGTGCTTCAACTGGTAAAGGATCTCAAGTGAACATTGGCAAGGATACCGTCGTCACGATCACCTACGTCGTCCGCGACCTGGACGGCCGCATGCTCGAGGAGAGCGACGACCCCGTGAGCTATCTGCACGGCGGCTACGACAACATCTTTCCGGCGGTCGAAGCGGCGCTCGAGGGCAAGGCCACGGGCGACAATGTCGATCTCAAGCTGCAGCCGACCGACGCCTTCGGCGACTACGACGAGCAGCTCGTCCGCATGGAGGCGCGCGACGCGTTCCCGGACAACGTCGAGATCGGCATGCAGTTCGTCGGTTCGCCGGTCGACGGCGGCGAGGAAATGCTCTACACGGTGACGGACATCGCCGAGGACAAGGTCGTCGTCGACGGCAACCACCCCTATGCGGGGCAGGCCGTCCATTTCCAGTGCACGGTGACCGAGGTGCGCGCCGCCACGTCCGACGAGGTCGCGCACCGTCATGCGCACGGCGCGCACGGCCACCACCACCATTGAGCGGCCTGCCGGACGCCGCCGGACTGCTAGAATGACGGGCTCGCTCCGCATCGTTACCGCGTGATGAAAACCACTTTCCTCGATTTCGAACAACCGATCGCCGAACTCGAAGCCAAGATCGAAGAACTGCGCTTCGTCCAGGACGATTCCGCGCTCGACATCTCGGAAGAAATCCGCAGGCTGCAGAAAAAGAGCCAGACGTTGACCCGCGACATCTACGCCAAGCTGAACGCCTGGCAGGTGTCTCAGGTGGCGCGCCATCCGCAGCGGCCCTACACGCTGGACTACGTGCAGGGCCTGTTCACCGAGTTCGCCGAACTGCACGGCGACCGCGCCTTCGCCGACGACGCCGCGATCGTCGGCGGCATGGCCCGCTTCAACGGCGAGCCGGTCATGATCATCGGCCACCAGAAAGGCCGCGACACCAAGGAAAAGATCCACCGCAATTTCGGCATGCCGCGCCCCGAGGGCTACCGCAAGGCGCTGCGCCTGATGCGGCTGGCGGAAAAATTCCGCATGCCCATCCTCACCTTCATCGACACGCCCGGCGCCTATCCCGGCATCGGCGCCGAGGAGCGCGGCCAGTCGGAGGCCATCGCCCGCAACCTCTACGCGATGGCCGAATTGCGGACGCCGATCGTCTGCGCCGTCGTCGGCGAGGGCGGCTCCGGCGGTGCGCTCGCTATCGGCGTCGGCGACCGCACGCTGATCCTGCAGTATTCGACCTATTCGGTCATCTCGCCCGAGGGTTGCGCATCGATCCTCTGGAAAAGCGCCGACAAGGCCTCGGTCGCGGCGGAAACCCTGGGCATCACCGCCGACCGCCTGAAGGCCAACGGGCTGGTCGATCGCATCGTCGAGGAGCCGCTGGGCGGCGCGCAGCGCGACTGGGACGCCATGTTCCAGAGCATGCGCCGCGCCTTGACCGACACGCTCGCCGAATTGCGCAAGCAATCGCTGGACGATCTGCTGACCGCGCGCTACCGGCGGCTGCGGGCGTATGGCAGCTTCAGGGAAGCCGCCGCCAAGTAACGCCCTCGTCCGGCTCGAGGCGCATGTGGCCGGCGTGCTCGCGCGCCACGTTCCGCCGGGAGCGCGCCTCGCGCTGGGCTTGTCCGGCGGCCTCGATTCCTCGGTTCTGCTGCATGTGCTCGCCGCGCTGCGCGCACGCCATCCGTTCGCGCTCGCGGCCGTGCACGTGCATCACGGCCTGTCGCCGAACGCCGACGCCTGGGCCGATTTCTGCGAACGGCTGTGCGCGGCGCACGCGGTGCCGCTGACCGTCGTGCGCGTGCAGGTCGACCGCGCCGACCCGGCGGGGATCGAGGCGGCCGCGCGGCAGGCGCGCAGCCGTGCGTTCGCGGGCTGCGACGCCGATTTCCTGCTCACCGCGCAGCATCAGGACGACCAGGCCGAGACCTTTCTGCTGCAGGCCCTGCGCGGCGCCGGCCCCAAGGGCCTGGCGGCGATGGCCGAATGCCGGCGCCCCGCCGGCGCGCGCATGACGCATCTGCGCCCGCTCTTGGCGGCGCCGCGCGCGACGCTGCATGCGGCGGCCCGCGCGGCCGGAATCGCGTGGATCGAGGACGAAAGCAACGCGGATACGGCCTACCGGCGCAATGCCCTGCGTCATGCTGTGTTGCCGGCTCTGCGCGAACGGTTCCCCGCCGCCGCCGCGACGCTGGCGCGCGCGGCGGCGCATCAGGCCGAGGCGGCCGATCTGCTGGACGAGCTGGCGCGGCTCGACGCCGCGGGCAGCGTGGCGGGCGAGCGTCTCGATTGCGCGGCCTTGGCGGCATTGCCGACAGCGCGTGCGCGCAATCTGCTGCGCTACTTTCTGGCGGGCCGCGGCGTGCGCATGCCGGGCGCGCGCCGTCTCGACGAAGCCCTGCGGCAGGTCTGCGAAGCCCGCGCCGACGCGCGCGTGCGCGTCGCGCTGGAAGGCGCGGAACTGCGACGTTTCAGGGGCGGCGTCTACGCGGTGGCGGCCGAACCGCCGCCCGCGCCGCAGGTTTGGCAAGGCGAGCAGGCATGGCCCTTGCCCGGGCTCGGCACCCTGCATCTGCGCCGGGAAAGCGGCCGGGGCTTGCCGACTTCGGCCCTCGTGGCGGGACGCACGACGCTCGACGTGCGGCGCGGCGGGGAACGACTGCGCCTGACGGCGGACGGTCCGACGCGCAGTCTGAAAACCCTGTTGCAGGCGCGCGCGCTGCCCCCGTGGGAACGCGACCGTCTGCCCGTGCTGCGTCTGGACGGCGCGATTCTGTGGGCGGCGGGCTTCGGCGTGAACGCGGACTGGCGCGTGGCCGCGGACGCGCCGGGCTGGGTGCCCGACTGGCGTCCGGCGAAAGCGGACGGCGCGTAGACGCCGCTCCGGCGCGGGCCGGCCGGGGAGACAGACCGGAGGCGGCGTGCTATCCTAGCGGGCTGATTTTCATCGTTTTTTACCCACCGTTTCATCCCGTCTGGAGCAAATACATGGCCGTTCAGCGCACGTTTTCCATCATCAAACCCGACGCCGTCAAAAAGAACGTGATCGGCAAGATCGTCAGCCGTTTCGAATCCAACGGCCTGAAGGTCGTCGCGTCCAAGATGAAGCACCTGTCGCGCCAGGAAGCCGAAGGCTTCTACGCCGTCCATAAAGACCGCCCCTTCTTCAAGGATCTGGTCGAGTTCATGATGTCCGGCCCGGTCGTGCTGCAGGTGCTGGAAGGCGAGGACGCCATCGCCAAGAACCGCGCCTTGATGGGCGCCACCGATCCGAAGAAGGCCGAGCCGGGCACCATCCGCGCCGACTTCGCCGAGAGCATCGACGCCAACGCCGTGCACGGCTCCGACGCGCCCGAGACCGCGGCGACCGAGATCGCCTTCTTCTTCCCCGCCAGCGAAGTCTACGCGGGCCGCTGACCGCTTTCGATGCCGCAGAACCTGCTCGATTTCGACCTCGAAGGCCTGACCGCCTGGTTCGCCGAGCGCGGCGAAAAGCCCTTTCGCGCCCGCCAGGTGTTCCGCTGGATCCACCAGTCGGGCGCGGCCGATTTCGGGCAGATGACCGACATCGCCAAATCGCTGCGCGAGACGCTCGCGGCGGATGCCGAAGTGCGCGCGCCGGCCGTCAAACTCGCGCATGCGTCGGTGGACGGCACGCGCAAGTGGCTGTTCGAGGTCGGGCCTGTCGGCGCGAGCGCCGACCCGGAACAGGCCCGGCGCAATGGCATCGAGACGGTATTCATTCCCGAAGACGACCGCGGCACGCTGTGCGTGTCGTCGCAGGTCGGCTGCGCGCTCGAGTGCACCTTCTGCTCGACCGGGCGGCAGGGCTTCAACCGCAATCTCACGGTGGCCGAGATCGTCGGCCAGCTCTGGGTCGCGCAGCACAGCCTGAAGTCCGGGCCGAACAGGACTACCGGCGCGATCGATCCGCGCCCGGTCTCGAACGTCGTGATGATGGGCATGGGCGAGCCGCTGGCGAATTTCGAGAACGTCGTGACCGCGCTGCACGTGATGCTGGACGATCACGCCTACGGCCTGTCGCGGCGCCGCGTCACCGTATCCACCTCGGGCATCGTGCCGGCGATGGACCGGCTGGCCGAACGCTGCCCGGTGGCTTTGGCGGTGTCGCTGCACGCGCCGAACGATGCCTTGCGCGACCGCCTCGTGCCGATCAACAAAAAGTACCCGCTGGCCGAACTGATGGCGGCGTGCCGCCGTTATCTCGTGTATGCGCCGCGCGATTTCGTCACCTTCGAATACGTGCTCTTGGCCAGCGTGAACGATACGCCCGCGCATGCGCGGCAACTGGTCGAATTGGTGCGCGACGTGCCGTGCAAGTTCAACCTGATTCCCTTCAATCCCTTTCCCGATTCGGGCTACGACAAGCCGCGCGCCGACGCGCAGCGCGCGTTCCGCGAGATTCTGCAGGATGCCGGCTTCGTCGTGACGACGCGCAAGACGCGCGGCGACGACATCGACGCGGCCTGCGGCCAGCTCGCGGGACGGGTCGCGGACAAGAGCGGCCGGGTGATCCGGCGCATCCAGAAGGAGGCGGCATGAAGAAACGAATGCTGGCGGCAGGTCTGCTGCTGTTGACCGGCTGCGCCGCGCAACCCGGCGGCGGCATGGACTCGGTCGCGGGGCCGGCCGACAGCGATGCGCGCGCGCGCGCCCGCGTGTTCACCGACCTGGCGACGGCGTATTACGCGCGCGCCTCCTACAAGGTCGCGCTGGAAGAGCTGCGCAAGGCCATTCTCATCGACAACCGCTACGGCCCGGCCTACAACGTTTTCGGCCTGATCTACATGGAGCTGGCCGAGGACAGGCTGGCCGAGGACAACTTCAAGCGCGCGATCGAACTGGACCGCACCGACGCGGAGGCGCGCAACAACTACGGCTGGTTTCTCTGCACGCGGGGCCGCTACGACGAAGGCCTCGAACAGTTCGCCGCCGCGCTGCGCAATCCGCTCTATGCCCAGCCCGAACTGGCGATGGCCAATGCCGGCGAGTGCGCCGGCATGAAAGGCGACCTCGCGCTGGCCGAGGCCAATTTCGGCAAGTCGCTGAAGCTTCAGCCCGACAATGCCGACACCGTGCTGCGCATGGCGGCGCTGCGCTTCCGCCAGGGACGCCTGCCTGATGCGCAGCGTCTGCTGGCGCGTCACGAGGAACTGTCGCCGCCGACCGCCGCGAGCCTCTGGCTGGGCGTGCGGCTCGAACGCAAGCTCGGCGACCGCGCACAGGAAGCGGCGTACGGTCTGCAACTGCGCAAGCGCTTCCCCAACTCGAACGAAGCAGGCCTGCTTCAATCGGGGCAGTTTGAATGAGCGACGTCGCCGCCGCGCTTCCGGTGGGCCAGACCCTGCGCGATGCGCGCGAGGCGCAGGGCCTGTCGGTCGAGGACGTGGCCAACCGCCTGCGTCTCATGCATCGCCAGATCGACGCGATGGAGACCGGCGATTTTGCGAGCCTCGGGCAGCCGGTGTTCGCGCGCGGTTTCGTTCGCAACTACGCCCGCCTGCTCGGACTCGACGCCGATCCCCTGCTGGCGTGCATGGCGGGCGCGCCGGTCGCGCCTGCGCCCGTCAGCCACGACGCGCCGCCGCCGCCCAGCCATTGGCTGACTTCGCCCTGGCTGATCCTGCTGCTGCTGGGCGTGCTGCTGGCGGCGGCCGTGCCGATCGGCCTGTACTGGTGGCTGAACAGCGGCGCGGAAGAGGACATGCCGCCCAGACCCGTGCGCAACGGCGCGCCGCTCGCATCCGTCCCGGCGGTGCTGGCCGCATCGCCGTCGACCGAGGCGCCCTCCTCGGCCATGCCTGACACGAGTACAGCGCCGGCCGTCGCCGAGCCGGTCATGCCCGTTGCGCAGGCGCCCGAGGCGCTCCCGGAAACGCCGGCCGCGACGAGCAGCGTCGTGCATCTCGATTTCGGCGGCGAATCTTGGGTCGAGATCAAGGATGCCAGCGGCCGCGTGCTGATGCGGCAGCTCAATCCGACGGGCAGCAGCATCGATGTCAAGGGTCAGCCGCCGTTCGACGTGGTGGTCGGCAATGCCGCGCAAGTCCGCATGACCTACAACAACCGCCCCATCGATCTTTCGCCGTTCATCGACGTGACGGTGGCGCGCTTCACGCTGGAAGAATAGGCCGATAAGCATGTCCCTGATCGTCAGACGCCCCACCCGCCAGGTGCGGATCGGCCCGGTGCGGGTCGGCGGCGACGCGCCCGTGGTGGTTCAGTCCATGACCAACACCGACACGGTCGACGTCACCGCCACCGTCAGGCAGGTGCAGGCCCTGGCCGAGGCTGGCTCGGAGCTGGTGCGTCTGACCGTCAATTCGCTGGAGGCCGCCGCCGCGGTGCCGCGCGTCCGCGAGCGCCTCGACGTACTGGGCTGCCGCGTGCCGCTGATCGGCGATTTCCATTTCAACGGCCACAAGCTGCTGACGCAGGTGCCGGAGTGCGCGCAGGCGCTGGCCAAGCTGCGCATCAATCCGGGCAACATCGGCCGCGGCAGCAAACGCGACGAACAGTTCGCCACGCTGATCGAAATCGCCTGCCGCTACGACAAGCCGGTGCGCATCGGCGTCAACTGGGGCAGCCTGGACCAGGCCATCGCCGCGCGCCTGATGGACGAGAACGCGCAGCGGGCGCAGCCCGAGGATGCCGAGATCGTGATGCGCCGCGCGATGGTCGTGTCCGCGCTGGAGTCGGCGAAGAAGGCCGAGGAATTCGGCCTCGGCGGCGACCGGATCATCCTCTCGTGCAAGATGAGCCGGGTGCAGGATCTGATCGCCGTGTACCGCGATCTGGCCGCGCAGTGCGACTACCCGCTGCATCTCGGCCTCACCGAGGCCGGCATGGGCAGCAAGGGCATCGTCGCCTCGACCGCCGCGCTGGCCGTGCTTTTGCAGGACGGCATCGGCGACACCATCCGGATTTCGCTCACGCCCGAGCCCGGCGGCGACCGCACGCAGGAAGTGCGTGTCGGCCAGGAAATCCTGCAGGCGCTGGGCCTGCGCGCGTTCACGCCGCAGGTCACCGCCTGCCCGGGCTGCGGCCGCACCACGTCGACCGTGTTCCAGGAACTCGCGGCCGACATCGAGACCTATCTGCGCAGGCAGATGCCGGTCTGGCGCAGCCGGTATCCGGGCGTCGAGGCCATGCAGGTCGCGGTGATGGGCTGCGTGGTCAACGGGCCCGGCGAATCCAAGCACGCCAACATCGGCATTTCGCTGCCCGGCACCGGCGAGGTGCCGGTGGCGCCGGTCTACGTCGACGGCGAGAAGACCGTCACGCTGAAAGGCGAGCGCATCGCGGCGGAATTCCAGGCCATCGTCGAGGATTACGTGCAGCGGCGTTACGGCCAGACGGCGCGATAGAGCATGAAAAAGCAAGCAGGGGCGGCCCGGGCCGTTCTGCGTTGAGAACTGTTTGAAGCTATGAGCGACACCCTCCAATCCGTACGCGGCATGAACGACTGCCTGCCCGACGCGGCCGAAACCTGGCAGGCGTTCGAGGCCGTCGTGCGCGACTGGCTGCGGCGCTACGGCTACCGCGAGCTGCGCACGCCGATCCTGGAGCAGACCGGCCTGTTCAAGCGCGCCATCGGCGAAGTGACCGACATCGTCGAGAAGGAGATGTACACCTTCGTCGACGAGCTGAACGGCGAATCCCTGACGCTGCGTCCGGAAGGCACGGCGTCCGCCGTGCGCGCGGCGATCCAGCACAACCTGCTGTACGACGGCGGCAAGCGGCTCTGGTACGCCGGCCCGATGTTCCGCCACGAGCGACCGCAGAAAGGGCGCTACCGGCAGTTCCACCAGGTCGGCGTCGAGGCGCTCGGCTTCGCCGGCCCCGACATCGACGCCGAGCTGATCGCGATGACCGCCGACCTGTGGCGCGCGCTCGACATCGCGCCGAGGCTGCAGCTCAACACCCTGGGCGACGCCGACGCGCGCCAGCGGCATCGGGCGAAGCTGATCGCGCACTACGAGCGGCACGCCGACGCGCTGGACGAGGACGCCCGGCGGCGCCTGCACAGCAATCCGCTGCGCATCCTCGACAGCAAGAACCCGGCGATGGCCGCGGTCAACGAAGCCGCGCCGCGCCTCATAGACGAACTCGACGAGGCGGCGCTCGGGCATTTCGACGGCGTGCGCCGCCTGCTCGACGATTGCGGCATCGCCTATGAAATCAACCCGCGGCTGGTGCGCGGGCTCGACTACTACAATCGCACCGTGTTCGAATGGGTGACGGATCAGCTCGGCGCGCAGGGCACGGTCTGCGCCGGCGGCCGCTACGACGGCCTGGTCGAACAGCTCGGCGGCAAGCCGGCGCCGGCGGCCGGCTTCGCGATGGGCGTCGAGCGCCTGCTGGCGCTGATGGACGCGGCCGGCGCGGCCTGCGCCGTGCCGGGGCCCGACGCCTACGTCGTCCACGCGGGCGAGGCCGCTGCGGCGCACGCCTGGCGCGTGGCCGCCGCGTTGCGCGCGGCCGGCCTCGCGGCGATCCTGCACGCGGGCGGCGGCGGCTTCAAATCGCAGATGAAGAAGGCCGACGCCAGCCGTGCGCGCTTCGCCGTCATCGTCGGCGACGACGAGGCGGCGGCGGGGCAGGTGAGTCTGAAACCGCTGCGCGGCGCGGGCGAACAGATGCGCGTCGAAACCGATCGGGCGATCGACGTTCTGAAACAGGCATGAATTCAACAAGGGCACGACAATGGCAACCTACGATCTCGACGAACAGGAACGGCTGGACGAACTGAAGGCCTGGTGGAAACGCTGGGGCAATCTGGCGCTGCTCGCCGCCGCGGTCGTCGTCGCGGCGGGCGCGGGCTGGCGCTACTGGCAGCACCACACCCTGTCGCAGAGCCTGGAGGCGGCGGCGGTCTACGAGAGGCTGGTTTTGGCGCTGACCACCAACGACGCCAAGGCGGCGCGCGAAGCGGGGGGCATGCTCATCGACCGCTATTCCGGCACGGCCTACGCGCCGCGCGGCGCCCTGCTGCTCGCCAAGCTGAACGCGGGCGCGCGCGACCTGAAGAGCGCGCAGGCGCAGCTCGAATGGGCGGCCGCCCACAGCAAGGAGCCCTCGGTCCGGGATCTGGCGCATCTGCGTCTGGCTGGCGTGCAGCTCGACCAGAAACAGTACGACGCGGCATTGAAGACGCTCTCGGCCAGCCACAGCGACGCGTTCGCATCGCGCTTCGCCGACCTGAAGGGCGACATCCTGCTGGCGCAGGACAAATCCGCCGAGGCGCGCACCGCCTACCAGAGCGCGTTCGACAAGATGGCGGAAGACAATCCGTATCGCGCCATCGTCGAATTGAAGCTCGACGCGGTCGGCGGGGGAGCGGCCAAGTGAAGCGGCGTCTGCTGATGGCCGGCCTGGCGCTGGCGATGACCGGATGCGGCACCGTCGGCGGCTGGTTCGGGGCCGGCGCGCCCAAGGTCAAGCCGGCGGCTCTGGTCGAATTCAAGCCGTCCGCCGACCTGACCGAAGCGTGGAAAGCCGAATCCGGCGCATCGGGCGGCCGCCTGCTGCACCCCCAGGCCGAGGGCGGCGACGTGTTCGCCGCCGGCGGCAAGCGCATGGTGCGCATCGCGATCGGAAACGGCGGCATCCTGTGGCGCTACGACGCGGCGACCGAACTGTCCGCCGGCGCGGGCGCCGGGCAGGGTCTCGCGCTGGCCGGCAGCGCCAAGGGCGACGTGATCGCCGTCGACCTCGCCAGCGGGCAGTTGCGCTGGAAGACCACCCTGTCTTCCGAAGTCACCGGCCAGCCGACGACGGCGGGCGACATGGTCGTCGTGCGCACCGGAGACGGCCACATTCAAGGCTTGTCGGTTGCCGACGGCAGCCGCAAGTGGGTGTACAGCCGCACCCTGCCGGCCTTGAGCCTGCGCGGCTCCGGCGGCATGGCGCTGGCCGACGGCGTGCTCTACGCCGGCTTCCCCGGCGGCAAGCTGGTCGCCCTGAATCCGGCCAACGGCGCGCAGTTGTGGGAAGCCACGGTCGCGCTGCCGCGCGGCGCGACCGAGCTCGAGCGCGTGGCGGACGTGATGGGCAATCCGGCCGTGGACGAGCGCCAAGTCTGCGCCGTCGCCTACCAGGGGCGCGTCGCCTGCTTCGACCGCGCGACGGGCGCGCCGCTGTGGGCGCGCGACACCTCCAGCAACAGCGGCCTGGCGATGGACGGGCAGAACGTCTACGTCACCGACGACAAGGACGCGGTCACCGCCTACGACAAGGCGGGCGGCCGCGCCGTCTGGCGTCAGGACAAGCTCGCGCGGCGCCAGGTCACCGCGCCGCTGGCGCTCGGCGCCTGGGTCGCGGTGGCCGACGGCGAAGGCTACGTCCACGTGCTGTCGAGCGACGACGGCCGTTTCGTCGCGCGCGCCAAGGTCGACGGCGCGGTGCGCGCGGCGCCGGTGGACATCGGGCCGGGCTTCGCCGTGCAGACGGCGAAAGGCAGCGTCGTCGCGTTCAGACTGAAGTGAGGCCGGCAGGGCGATCAACACAATGAACGGCGCGCGAGCAGAGGAGGGCTGCAGGTAAGCCTCCGCGCAGCCTTTGCGGATAACTGGAATTTGCATCGATGCTCCCCACCCTGGTTCTGGTCGGCCGTCCCAACGTCGGCAAGTCCACGCTCTTCAACCGGCTGACCGGCACCCGGGACGCGCTCGTGCACGACATGCCCGGCATGACGCGCGACCGCCACTACGGCCGCGGCCGCATCGGCGGCAAACCCTATCTCGTCGTCGATACCGGCGGTCTGGAGCCGGTGGCCAAGGACGGCATCCTGGCCGAGATGGCGCGGCAGACCCTGCAGGCCATCGACGAGGCGGACGCCGTCATCTTCCTGGTCGACGGCCGCGGCGGCCTCACGGCGCAGGACAAGACCATCGCCGAACGCCTGCGCCGGGTGCGCTGCCCGGTGCTGCTGGCGGTGAACAAGACCGAAGGCATGAACCGCGCGGTGGTGACGGCCGAATTCCACGAACTGGGCCTGAGCGAGCCGCTGGCGATATCCGGCGCGCACGGCGACGGCGTCGCCGATCTGGTCGCCGAGGCGCTGGCGGATTTTCCGGAGACCGAAACGCCGGCGGATGATTTCGGCGTGCCCAAGATCGCGCTGGTGGGCCGCCCCAACGCCGGCAAGTCCACGCTGGTCAACGCGCTGGTCGGCGAGGAGCGCGTGATCGCCTTCGACCAGCCCGGCACCACGCGCGATTCGATCTACGTGGAATTCGAGCGCGACGGCAAGCCTTTCGTGCTGATCGATACCGCCGGCGTGCGCCGCCGCGGCAAGGTGTTCGAGACCGCCGAGAAATTCTCCGTCGTCAAGACGCTGCAGGCGATCGAGGACGCGAACGTGGTCGTGCTGGTGCTCGATGCGCGCGAGAACATTTCCGAGCAGGACGCACACCTGGCCGGCTTCGTGCTCGAAACCGGGCGCGCGCTGGTCGTCGCGGTCAACAAATGGGACGGGCTTTCGCCCGAGCGGCGCGACGACATCAAGCGCGACATCGCGCGCAAGCTCGCCTTCCTCGATTTCGCGCGCTTCAACTACATTTCGGCGCTCAAGGCCAAGGGGCTGGAGAACCTGCTCAAGGACGTCGAGGCCGCGCACGCCGCCGCCTTCGTCAAGATGCCCACGCCCAAGCTCACGCGTGTGCTGCAGATGGCGGTCGAACAGCATGCGCCGCCGAAGAACGGGCTGTTCCGGCCGAAGCCGCGCTACGCGCACCAGGGCGGCAAGAACCCGCCGGTGATCGTGCTGCACGGCAATGCGCTGGAAGGGCTGCGCGACGACTACAAGCGCTATCTCGAAGCCAGCTTCCGCAAGGCGTTCAAACTGCAGGGTACGCCGCTGCGCATCCAGATCAAGGAAGACGAGGGGCGCAATCCCTTCGAGGACCGCAAGCGCGCGCCCCTCTCCGCCAGCGACGATACCCGGCGACGACGCGAGAAACGCATCCGCCGCAAGCTCTACGGCGCCGACTGATGCGCAGGCGGCTCCGCGCATTCTGGCCGGCGCTGGCCATTCTGGTCGGGCTGATCACGGGCGCGGCCTTTACCGTGCAGGCCGTGCGTTCGGCCGACGACGCGATGCGCATGCAGTGGCTGACCGAAGCGCGCCTGATGACCCGTGCGCTCGACTGGGCCGCGGTCGGCGCGCTGCGCGCCGATCCCGCGGACGCGGTGCGGCCCGAATACGCCCACGTGAAGCAGCAGATGGAGAACCTGAGGCGGGTCGGCTCGCGGTACCGCTTCGCCTATCTGCTGGTGCGCGGCGAGGACGGCGTGATCCGTTTCCTGGTCGATTCCGAGGAGATCGGGTCGCCGGACTATTCATCGCCCGGCATGACCTACGCCGAGGCGACGCCCGAGCTGTACGCGCTTTTCGATCGGCCTGCGCTCATGACCGAAGGACCGGTCGAGGATCGCTGGGGCGTCTGGATCAGCGCGCTCGTCGCGCAGCCGGACGAATTCGGCCGGACGCAGGCCGTCTTCGGCGTCGACGTCGATGCGCGCCACTGGCGCGCCGCGCTGGTGCATGCCGCCCTGCTGCCGCTGGGCGCAACGCTGGCCTTCGCCTTGTCCGCAGGGGTGCTGATGCGCGTGCGCGCGCGCATCCGGGACGAACACGCGCGCCTGCAGGCTTCGGAGGAACGGCTCTACGCGCAGGCCCACCACGACAGCCTGACCGGCCTGCCGAATCAGCGCCTGCTGGCCGACCGCATGCAGCAGGCGCTGTCGCACGCGCACCGGATGGAAGGCCGCGCCGCCATCCTGTTTCTCGATCTCGACCGTTTCAAGAACGTGAACGATTCGCTGGGTCATGCGATGGGCGACGCGCTGCTGCGCACCGTCGCCGGCCGCCTGCGCGCGCTGGTGCGCGAGGACGACACGGTGGCGCGTCTGGGCGGCGACGAGTTCGTCATCCTGCTGCCCGAAATCCGCCATGACGACGAACCGCGGCACGTCGCGCAGAAGATCATCGACGAACTCGCCAGACCGATTCCGGTGGGGGGGCAGAGCGTGTCGGTCGGGGTCAGCATCGGCATCGCGCTCTATCCCGACGACGCGCTCGACGCCGCCGGCTGGCTGGCCTGTGCCGACCGCGCGATGTATGCCGCGAAGGACGGCGGGCGCAATACCTATCAATTCGCCGACCCGCTGCAGAACGCGCGGGCGCGGGACCGGCTGGCGATCGAGACCGGTCTGCGCCAGGGGCTCGCGCGCGGTGAGTTCCTGCTGCATTACCAGCCGGTGTTCTCGCTCGCCACAGGCCTGCCGGTCGGCGTCGAGGCCCTGGCGCGCTGGCGCCATCCCGAATGGGGCTGGGTCGCGCCGTCGCGCTTCATCCCCGTGGCCGAGGATTCCGGGCTGATCGTGGCGCTGGGCGAATGGATCCTCGCCGAGGCCTGCCGGGCGGCCAGCCGCTGGCAGGCGGACGCCCTCGGCTTGCCGGTCATGGTCAACGTGTCCGCGCTGCAGTTGCGGCGGCCCGGATTCGAGACGCGGCTGGCCGACGTGCTGCGGGAATCCGGTCTGGCCCCCGCATTGCTGGAGCTGGAGCTGACCGAATCGACGATCATGCAGGAGACGCTGGCCGGTTCGGCGATTCTGCAGCGGCTGGCGGAGGAAGGCGCGCGTCTGGCGATCGACGATTTCGGCACGGGCTACTCCAGCCTCGCCTATCTGCGCCGGCTGGTGGCGGCGCGGCTGAAGATCGACCGCAGCTTCGTCGCCGACATGGTCGACGATCCGGAGGCGCGCGCGATCGTCGCGAGCATGATCGGCATGGCGCGGGCGCTGGGGCTGAAAGTGACGGCGGAGGGCGTGGAAACCGAGCCCCAGTCCCAGCTTCTGAAGGTGCTGGGCTGCGACGACGCGCAGGGCTACCTGTACAGCCGGCCGCTCGATGAGGCCGGCCTGCGCGCCTTTCTGGCGCGGCTGACGCTTAAGGTCTGTTAACGCTATTTTCGCGCCTTGCAGCCATCGCTTTCTCGCGGCAACGCAGGCGCGAAAATAGCGTTAACAGGCCCTAGTCCAGCCAGCGAACCAGATAGAACAGCCTGAAGCCCTCGGACGAGCGCGACGGACCGCTGGCCAGCGCGGCGTGCCGGTGCTTCTCCGGGTCGGCGTGGGCGCGCGCCTCGTCCTCGCTGGCGTAGACCTCGACCACGCCTTCGGGATAACGGGCGCGGTTCTTGCCGGAAGGCGAATAGATCACCACCGCCGAGGTGCCGACGACCTTGGATTCGAGATCGGTGAACAGGCTGGCGGCTTGAGGCATGGTCAATGCGTCTTCTTGGGGATGCCGCTGACCTTCACCACGTGGGCGTTCGGCTTTTCGTCGGAGAAATGCGGTTTTTCGTCGAGCGTGCGGCCGGTAAGGCGCGCGAGTTCGGTTTCCCGGCTGGAAATCACCATCAGGCAGTCCTTGATGTTCATGACGGTCGCTTCCGTCAGCGGGCTGGGGTTGCCGTCACGCGGCGCGGTGTCGCGCACGATCGAGGTGAGCGTCTTGCGCATCATGCGCATCAGCCGCTGTTCGTTGACGAGGGCGTTGTCTTCGTTGTCCATGATGAAGGCTCCGGGGCACGGCAAGGCGCTCATTGTCGGCGGCCCGGCAGGGAGCGTCAATGCGAATCCCCGCCGTCGGAGGGGATAAAAAGCGCGACTGGGGCTATAAGCAGATTGAACCGCCGGCGCCGGACGGCTGCTTTATGCTTGCCGACGGAGGAAATACAGCCATGTCAGACCATCCCGCCGACGCCGGCGAAATCCGCGAGATCCGCCTCAACCCCATCGTGCCGGCCGAATCCGTGCTGGTCGCCACCGCGCGCTCGATGCGGCCGAAGAAGGCCGAGGAACTCGCGCCGCGTGACACCCGCAAGCACGTCGAGACCTGCCCGTTCTGCCGCGGCAACGAGCACAAGACCCCACCCGCGATCCTGGCCTGGCCCGCCGAGGGCGACTGGCGGATCCGCATGGTCGAGAACCTCTATCCCGTGCTCGGCGACGACCGCGCGCAGGCGAATTTCAGCTTCGGCCTGCAGCAGACCATCGACGGCTACGGCCGCCACGAAGTCATCATCGATCATTTCGAACATGGCATCGCCGTTCACGAAATGGCCGAACCGCATCTGGCCGCGCTGTTCGGCGTCTACCAGACGCGCATGCGGCAGCTCTTCGAATCCGACGACCGCCTGCAGTACGTGCTGGTGTTCAAGAACTTCGGCCCGGCGGCCGGCGCGTCCATCCCGCACACGCACAGCCAGGTCATCGCCATGCCGGTGGTGCCGGAGAACGTCGAGGCCGAAGTGCGCAACAGCGCGGCGCACTACGCCAAGCACCACCACTGCATCTTCTGCGCGCTGATCGACGAGGCGCTGACCTTCGAGGCGACGCTCTACGACCGCAACTCGGGCGCGGTGCGGCGCAAGATCAACGTCGGCCAGTACGTGATCGAGCGCGGCGAGAAATTCATCGCGATCAAGCCTTTCGCCAGCCGCTACGAGTGGGAGGTGCACATCCTGCCGCTCGTGCACCAGGCCGATTTCCTGGACGCGGCGACGGCCGATTTCGACGACCTCGCGCGCGTGCTGAAGCGGACGATGGCCCGCCTCGACGCGGTGATCGGCGGCGCGCAGTACAACTTTTTTCTGCATTCCGTGCCGCATGGCAAGGATCGCGGCGCGCACGCCGCGAGCTATCACTGGCATCTGGAAATCTGCCCGCGGACCTCGATTCCCACCGGCTTCGAGCTCGGGTCGGGCCTCTTCGTCAACACCATCAGCCCCGAACAGGCGGCGGAACGCCTGCGCACGGTCGAACTGTAGGCTGGAAAGTGGCCGGCGTCTTCAAGTTTTCCGCCTTCCGGATCGATATAAGGGCATAAGCGCATCTTTAACGATGGATCATGCATGCCCACGATCTTTCCGTAGTTGACATCGCGCCCGGCGATACGCACGTCGATCGTCTGACCGCCTTGTGGAAGCTCTCGGTCCGCCCCGGCCTGTCCGATGCAGAGCGGATTCGCGCCATGCTCGACATGGCGGCCGCGGTGCTCGACATGGATCTGGTCGTGCTCGGCGAATTCGGCGAGCAATACACGGCGCGCTACGTCAGCGACCGTCTGGGCATCTTCCCGGAAGGCACCGTGCTGACTATCGAGACCGTGCTGTGCCGCGAGGTGTTCCTGAGGCGCGAGGCGCAGCACATCCCCGATCTGCGCGTGCATCCGGTGTACGCCGGGTACCCCACCGTGACGCGCATGGGCCTGTTCTGCTATTCCGGCCTGCCGGTCTCGGTGGGCGACGCGCCGCCCTGGGTGCTCGCCTTCCTGCGCCGGCGCGCGGGTACGGCCGTCGATCCCGTGGACATCGCCTACATGGCGCTCATCGCCGACTGGCTCGGCAATGCGCTGCATCAATCCGTCCAGACCGGCCTGCTTCAGCGCATGGCGCTGACCGACATGCTGACCGGCCTGCCCAATCGCCGCGCGGCGGAAGAACGCCTGCAGAAGGAGAAGGCGCGCATCCCGCGCGACGGGCAGGGCTTCGCGATCGCGCTGATCGATCTGGATCATTTCAAGTCGATCAACGACCGCTACGGCCATGCGGTCGGCGACGAGGTGCTGAGGGCGGTGGCGCGGCGTTTCGAAGCCGGCCTGCGCGAGGGCGACTGGGTCGCCCGCTGGGGCGGCGAGGAATTCCTGTTCGTCCTGCACGGCAGCTCGGCGGAAGAGGCGAGCAGCATCATCAAGCGGCTGGCGGATCAGGTGCGCGACATGCCCGTGCGCACCGGCGTGGGCAACATCGCGCTCAGCTTCTCCGCCGGCGTCGCGGCGTACGGCAGGAGCGACCGCGGGATCGAACCGGTGCTGGAGACCATCGACCAGGCGCTCTACCGGGCCAAGGCCGACGGGCGGGACCAGGTGCGTCTGGTGACCCGGACGGGCATGCCGTTGAACGGCCTGTGCCTGCGCGAAGCGCTGGCGCAGGACCGCATCCGCTACGCCTCGCAGTTGATCGTCGACCTGCGAAGCGGCGAGGCCGTCGCCGACGAGGCGCTGGCGCGCGTTGTGACGCCGGAAGGCGAAACGATCGAGGCCGTCCAGTTCGTCGACATCGCCGAAGGCCTGGGCCTGATGGCGGAAATCGACAGGCGGGTGATCTCGAACGTGATACAGCATTGCGTGGCGCGCATGACCACGGGCGGCTCGCCGGATTTCGCCCATTTCGTGAACGTCTCGCCGCAGTTCCTGGCGCGGCGCGATCTGGTCGAACAGATGCTGGCCAGTGCGATGGACTGCTGCAAGCGCTGCGGCGCCGTCTTCGGCCCGGTCAAGCCGCTGGTTCTGGAGCTGACGGAGCGTCAGCGCGTGACCAGCCTCGAACGTCTGCGCGCCGATCTGCAGCCGCTGATCGACTTCGGCTTCCGCCTCGCGCTCGACGATTTCGGCAGCGGGTATTCCTCCTATCTCTATCTCGCCAACCTGCCGGTGAGCTTCCTCAAGATCGAGGGCTGGCTGGTGGCGCACATGCGCCAGGACCGCAAGATCGCCGGCATCGTCGAGAGCCTGGCCAACTTCGCGCGCAAGGAAGGCATGCGCACCGTGGCCGAGCACGTCGAGGATCCCGAAACCGCGCGCATTCTCGCGGACATGGGGGTCGACTACGCGCAGGGCTGGCATTTCGGGCGTCCCGAACTGGCCTGACGCACTACAATACCGGTCTTGTCCGACTGAGCCAGACCGATCGCGATGTTTGCCCGATGCCTGCCCGTTGTCCGGGGTTGCCGCCTTGTTTGAACGCCATCAGGGCGGCGAGCGCGTCGTGCTCGTCGCGGTCGATTTCGGCGATCCGGATTTCCAGGAAAGCGTCGCGGAAATGCGTCTGCTCGCGTCCGGCGCCGGCCTCGACATTCTCGGCGAAGTGCTCGGCAGGCGGGCGCGGCCCGATGCCGCGCTGTTCGTCGGCAGCGGCAAGGCCGACGAGATCGCGGCGCTGGTCGCCGCCGCCGGCGCCGAGGTCGTCATCTTCAACCACGAACTGTCGCCCGCGCAGGAACGCAACCTCGAACGCCGCTTCCAGTGCCGGGTGATCGATCGCGTCAGCCTGATCCTCGACATCTTCGCCCGCCGCGCGCGCAGCGCGGAAGGCAAGCTGCAGGTCGAACTGGCCCAGTTGAAGCATCTGTCCACCCGCCTCGTGCGCGGCTGGACCCACCTCGAACGGCAGCGCGGCGGCGTCGGCATGCGCGGCCCCGGCGAGAAGCAGCTCGAAACCGACCGCCGGCTGATCGGCGTGCGCGTCAAGGCCCTGCAGGAGCGGCTGGCCAGGCTGGGCAGGCAGCGCCGCACCCAGCGCCGCGCGCGCGACCGCCAGCGGGTGCTGTCGGTCGCGCTGGTCGGCTACACCAACGCGGGCAAGTCCACGCTCTTCAATGCCCTGACGCGGGCCGGGGCGTACGCCGCCGACCAGTTGTTCGCCACGCTGGACACGACCACGCGGAAGATATTCCTGCCGAGGCTGGCCGACGCGGCCGGCGGACCGGCGGGCGGGGAAGTCGTGCTGTCCGACACGGTCGGCTTCATCACCCGCCTGCCGCACGATCTGGTCGCGGCCTTCCGGGCAACCCTGGAAGCCACGGCCGAGGCCGATCTGCTGCTGCACGTGATCGACGTCGCCAGCCCGGCCCGGGATCGGCAGATCGAAGCGGTGGACAAGGTGCTGCGGGACATCGGCGCGGGCGAGGTGCCGCAGCTCAGGGTCTACAACAAGCTTGATTTGACGGGTATTTCGCCGGGAGTGGCCCGCGACGAGTATGGTAAACTCCGCGCCGTGTACGTATCCGCGCGAACCGGCGCGGGACTTGAACTTCTGCGCGACGCCTTGTCCGAAATCCTGCGCGATGCACGCGCCGGGGATGATGGCGACGCGTCGGACGAGCCCACCTTCCCAACCCTCAATTTTTCCGCATAGGCGCTGAAGAAGACATGGCCTGGAACGACCCGCAATGGGGCAATCGCGATAATCGCAAGAACGGCGGACCGCCCGATCTCGACGAGATCTGGCGCAAGTTCAACCAGAGGCTGAACGGCATGTTCGGCAAGAAATCCGGACCCGGCGGGGACGGCAACGACGCGCCTGCGGGCGGCGGCAACCTGCTGGGCCTGCTGGCGCTGCTGGCCTTCCTGGTCTGGCTGGCCAGCGGCTTCTACATCGTGGACGCCGGGCAGCGGGGCGTGGTGCTGCGCTTCGGCCAGTACGTCGAGACCACCGAGCCGGGGCCGCGCTGGCATCTGCCCTGGCCGGTCGAGTCGCGCGAGATCGTCAACATCGATCAGGTGCGCACCGTGGAGATCGGCTACCGCAACAACGTCAGGAGCAAGGTGCTGAAGGAATCGCTGATGCTCACCGACGACGAGAACATCATCGACCTGCAGTTCGCGGTCCAGTACATCCTCAAGGACCCCGAGGAGTTCCTCTTCGTCAACCGCGCGCCCGAGGACACCGTGCTGCAGGTCGCCGAGACCGCGATGCGCGAGATCGTCGGCAAGAGCAAGATGGATTTCGTGCTGTACGAAGGCCGCTCCGACATCGCGGCCAGCGCCAAGGCGCTGATGCAGCAGATCCTCGACCGCTACAAGACCGGCATCAGCATCAGCCAGGTCACGCTGCAGAACATCCAGCCGCCCGAACAGGTGCAGGCGGCCTTCGACGACGCGGTGAAGGCGGGCCAGGACCGCGAGCGGCTCAAGAACGAGGCCGAGGCCTATTCCAACGACGTCGTGCCGCGCGCGCGCGGCCTGGCGTCGCGCCTGAAGGAAGAGGCGGAAGGCTACCGGTCGGCGGTGATCGCCAACGCCGAGGGTGAAGCCAGCCGCTTCTCGCAGATCCTCACCGAATACCAGAAGGCGCCGCAGGTCACGCGCGAACGTCTCTACCTCGACACCATGCAGACCGTGATGAACAACACCAGCAAGATTCTGGTGGACCAGAAGGGCGGCAACAGCCTGCTCTATCTGCCGCTCGACAAACTGCAGCAGATCGTGGGCCAGCCGTATGCGAACGTGCCCGAGACGCTGGCGCAGCCGTCGTCGTCGACGCTTTCGCCGTCGTCGCTCGATCCGCGCTCGCGCGACGCCCTCCGCAACCGCGACCGGGAGGATCGGCCATGAACAGGTATCTCGGACCCGCGCTGATCGGGCTCGTCGTGCTGCTGGTGATTCTGAGCGGCAGCATGTTCACCGTCGACCAGCGGCAGAACGCCATGGTCTTCCAGCTCGGCGAGGTGGTCTCGGTCAAGACCAAGCCGGGCCTCTATTTCAAGCTGCCGCTGGTGCAGAACGTGCGCTACTTCGATACGCGCATCCTGACCTTGGACTCGAACGAGCCCGAGCGCTTCATCACCTCGGAGAAGAAGAACGTCCTGGTCGATTCCTTCATCAAGTGGCGCGTCGTCGACGCCCGGCAGTTCTACGTGTCGGTGGGCGGCGACGAGACGCGCGCCGCGATCCGCCTCAACCAGACCGTCAACGACGGCCTGCGCGCGGAGTTCGGCAAACGCACGATCAACGACGTCGTGTCCGGCAAGCGCGACGACGTGATGCGCATGATTCAGGTCAAGGCCGACCAGGATGCGCGCAAGATCGGCGTGCAGGTGGTCGACGTGCGCATCAAGCGCGTGGATCTGCCGGAATCCGTGTCCGAGAACGTCTACCGCCGGATGGAGGCCGAGCGCAAGCAGGTCGCCAACGAACTGCGCTCCACCGGCGCGGCCGAGGCCGAAAAGATCAAGGCCGATGCCGACAAGCAGAAGGAAGTGATCATCGCCGAGGCCTACCGCGACGCGCAGCGCGTCAAGGGCGAAGGCGACGCCAAGGCGTCCACCGTGTATGCGTCCGCCTACGGCCGGAATCCCGAGTTCTACGCGTTCTACCGTTCGATGCAGGCCTATCGCGACAGCTTCAAGAACAAGAGCGACGTGATGGTGCTCGATCCCAGTGCGGACTTCTTCAAATACATGAAGAATCCGCGCGGCGGAGGGAAATGAGCGGCGGCGACTGGCTCGCCGCGCTCGGCCTGCTGCTGGTGATCGAGGGAGTGTTGCCGTTCGCCGCGCCTGCGATGTGGCGCGAGGCGTTCCGGCGCGCCACCGCGCTCACCGACGGCCAGTTGCGTTTTTTCGGCGCCGCCTCGATGCTGGGCGGCCTTTTTGTGTTGATGTGGCTGTAGCGACATGACTGCCTGGTTGTTGCCCGAAAACGTCGAGGACGTGCTGCCGCCGCAGGCTTGGCGCATGGAAGACATGCGCCGCGCGCTGCTCGACCTGTTTCGCCGGCACGGCTATCAACTGGTGGTGCCGCCGCTGATCGAGTACGTCGATTCGCTGCTCACCGGCGTCGGCGCCGATCTCGACCTCAAGACCTTCAAGCTGGTGGACCAGATGTCCGGCCGGCTGATGGGTGTGCGCGCCGACATCACGCCGCAGGTCGCGCGCATCGACGCCCACCTGCTCGCCGGCAATGCGATCAATCGCCTGTGTTACGCGGGCAGCGTGCTGCACACGCAACCAGACGGCTTTCACCGTTCGCGCGAGCCGATCCAGATCGGCGCGGAATGCTACGGCGAGCCCAGCGCGGCCGCCGACCTGGAAATCCTCACGCTGATGCTGCAGGGGCTGGACGCCTGCGGCGTGCGCGGCGCCCAGCTCGACATCGGCCATGTCGGCGTGTACCGCGCGCTCGCGCAGGCGGCGGACCTGTCGGGCGAGGCCGAACATCGCCTGTTCGGCGCGCTGCAGGCCAAGGATGCCAGCGCGGTCGCGGCGCTGACCGCCGATCTGCCGGACGATCTGCGCGCGGCCTTCGCCGCGCTGCCGCAGTTGTACGGCGATCGCGGCGTGCTCGCGGAAGCGCGCGCGCGCCTGCCCGGATTGCCCGCCGTCGCCGCCGCACTCGATACGCTGGACGCCCTCGACGCGGGCCTGGACGGCGCGGAAGCGGCCTACGATCTGGCGGAGCTGCGCGGCTACGGCTACCACAGCGGCGTCGTCTTCGCCGCCTACACCGCGGGGCGCAGCCGCGCGATCGCGCAGGGCGGGCGCTACGACGAAGTGGGCAGGGTGTTCGGCCGGGCGCGCCCGGCCACGGGATTCAGTCTGGATTTGCGCGAGCTGGCCGCGGCCGGCGCGTAACAGGATCAACAAGGGAGACAGCAGCATGGCAGCAAAGAACGTCGTCGTCATCGGCACCCAGTGGGGCGATGAAGGCAAGGGCAAGATCGTCGACTGGCTGACCGACCGCGCGCAGGGCGTGGTGCGCTTCCAGGGCGGCCACAACGCCGGACACACCCTGGTCGTCGGCGGCAAAAAGACCGTGCTGCACCTGATTCCCTCGGGCATCCTGCGCGACAACGTCACCTGCTACATCGGCAACGGCGTGGTGCTGGCGCCCGACGCGCTGCTGGAGGAAATGGACATGCTGGCCGCGGCCGGCGTCGAGGTGGCGGGCCGGCTGAAGATTTCCGAGGCCGCGCCGCTGATCCTGCCGCACCACGTCGCGCTCGACCGCGCGCGCGAGATCGCCAAGGGCGCCGGCAAGATCGGCACCACCGGCCGCGGCATCGGCCCCGCCTATGAGGACAAGGTCGCGCGCCGCGCCATCCGCGTGCAGGACCTGTTCCACCGCGAACGCTTCGCCGCCAAGCTGGGCGAGGTGCTCGATTACCACAACTTCATGCTGAAGCATTACTTCAAGACGGACACGGTCGACTTCGACAGGACGCTCGACGACGCCATGCGCATGGCCGAACGCATCAAGCCGCTGGTCGCCGACGTGCCGCGCAGCCTCTACGAAGCCAACAAGGCCGGCCAGAACCTGCTGTTCGAAGGCGCGCAGGGCACGCTGCTGGACATCGACCACGGCACCTACCCCTTCGTCACCTCGTCGAACTGCACCGCAGGCGGCGCGTCCACCGGCTCCGGCGTCGGCCCGTCGGCCATGCACTACGTGCTCGGCATCACCAAGGCCTACACCACGCGCGTCGGCTCCGGGCCGTTTCCGACGGAACTGTTCGACGACGTGGGCAAATACCTGGGCGAGAAAGGCCACGAATTCGGCGCCACCACCGGCCGCCAGCGCCGCTGCGGCTGGTTCGACGCCGCCGCGCTCAAGCGTTCGATCCAGATCAACGGCGTGTCCGGCCTGTGCGTGACCAAGCTCGACGTGCTCGACGGCCTGGAAACCGTGCGCGTCTGCGTGGGCTACAAGATCGACGGCGAAGCCTGCGACATCCTGCCGGTGGGCGCCGAGTCGATCGCCAACGTGGAACCCATCTACGAAGACCTGCCGGGCTGGAGCGACACCACCGTCGGCGTGCAGGAATTCGACAAGCTGCCGCAGAAAGCGCAGACCTATCTCAAGCGCATGGAAGCACTGTGCGAAGTACCGATCGACGTCGTGTCGACCGGCCCCGACCGGGTGGAGACCATCGTGCGTCGCCATCCCTACGAGGCGTGATGCCGGAAATCATCACAAAAACAAAAAGCCGACGTAAAGTCGGCTTTTTGCTTGCGTCTGGTGCCCAGAAGAGGACTCGAACCTCCACAGTGTTGCCACCGCTAGGACCTGAACCTAGTGCGTCTACCAATTCCGCCATCTGGGCAATGAAGGCGCGCATTTTAGAGAGGCGAAACTGACTTGTCAACGAAGCAAGGCCGCGGACGCGGCGGCAAACACAAAATCCCCGCCATCCGGCTGGCCGATCCGTTCTACGAACGCGAGATCGAACGCTACGAATCGCCGCTGCCCAGCCGCGAATACGTCCTGCAACTGCTGGCCGAGGCCGGCTGCCCGGTCGACGTCGACGCCTTCGCCGAGCACCTGCACATCACCGAGGCCGAGTACGAGCTGTTCCAGCGGCGGCTGGGCGCGATGCAGCGCGACGGCCAGCTCATGCTCAACCGCAAGCGCCAGCTCTGCCTGCCGGACAAGCTCGACCTCATCAAGGGCCGCGTCGAAGGCCATCCCGACGGCTTCGGCTTCGTCGTGCCGGACGAGGGCGGCGACGATCTGTTCCTGTCGCCCAAGGAGATGCACCGCGTGCTGCACGGCGACCGCGTGCTGGTGCGCGTCGCCGGCTTCGACAAGCGCGGCCGCCGCGAGGCGAAGATCGTCGAGGTGCTGGCGCACGTCAACAAGACCGTCGTCGGCCGCTACTATCTGGAAGGCGGCGTCGGCTTCCTGATCGCGGAGAATCGCCGCATCAACCAGGACATTCTCGTGCCTGCGGAAAACGCGGGCGCGGCGCAGTCCGGCCAGGTCGTCACGGTCGAAATCCTGACCCAGCCGGGCGCGCACAACGAAGCGGTCGGCAAGGTCGTCGAGATCCTCGGCAGCTTCACCGGCCCCGGCATGGAAATCGAGATCGCGCTCAGGAAGCACGATCTGCCCTACGTGTTCCCACCGGACGTGGAAAAGCAGGCCGACGCGCTGCCGAAGAAAGTGCTGAAGAAGGACCTGGCCGGCCGCGAGGACATCCGCGACCTGCCGCTGGTGACGATCGACGGCGAAACCGCGCGCGACTTTGACGACGCCGTCTACTGCGAGCCGCTCGGCCGCAGCGGCCATCGGCTCGTCGTCGCCATCGCCGACGTCAGCCACTACGTCCAGCCGGGCGACGCGCTCGACGCCGAAGGCTACGGCCGGGGCAACTCGGTCTATTTCCCGCGGCGCGTCATCCCCATGCTGCCGGAAGCCCTGTCGAACGGCCTGTGTTCGCTCAATCCCGAGGTCGACCGTCTGGCGATGGTGTGCGACATGCGCATCACGCCCGCCGGCGCGATCAAGGACTACCGCTTCTATCCGGCGGTGATCCATTCGCACGCCCGCCTCACCTACAACCAGGTGTGGGGCTGGCTGTCGGGCGAAGCGAAGCCCGAGAAAAAGCAGGCCGCGCTGCTGCCGCACCTGCAGGCGCTGGACAAGCTCTTCCGTGTGCTGCTGAAGGCGCGCGCCAAGCGCGGCGCCATCGACTTCGGCTCGACCGAGACGCAGATCGTGTTCGACGACCAGGGCAAGATCCGGGAGATCGTGCCGGTGGTGCGCAACGATGCCCACCGCATCATCGAGGAATGCATGCTCGCGGCCAACGTGTGCGCGTCCGACTTCCTGCACGCGCACAAGCAGCCCGCGCTGTACCGCGTGCACGAAGGCCCCACGGAAGAGAAGCTCGCCGCGCTGCGCGCCTTCCTCGCCGAATTCGGCCTCGACCTCGGCGGCGGCGACAAGCCGCACGCCAAGGATTACGCCGCCCTGCTCGACAAGATCAAGGACCGTCCCGACCACGGCCTGTTGCAGACCGTGATGCTGCGCTCGCTCAAGCAGGCGATCTACAGCCCCGACAACAAGGGCCATTTCGGTCTGGCCTACGAGGCCTACACGCACTTCACTTCGCCGATCCGGCGCTATCCGGACCTGCTGGTGCATCGCGGCATCAAGGCCGTACTCGCGGGCGAGAAACTGCCCGGCAAGGGCTTGGCGGAAATCGGCCTGCACTGTTCGATGACCGAGCGCCGCGCCGACGACGCCACCCGCGACGTCGACGCCTGGCTGAAGACCTACTTCATGCGCGACCGCATCGGCGAGGAATACGACGGCACCGTCAGCGCGGTGACCAGCTTCGGCATCTTCGTCGCGCTCGACGACATCTTCATCGAAGGACTGGTGCACGTCTCCGAACTGGGACAGGATTACTTCCACTACGATTCCTCCAAGCACTGGATGCTCGGCGAGCGCACCGGTAAACGGTATCGGCTGGGCGATCGCGTGCGCATCAAGGTCATGCGCGCCGACATCGAGACCAGCAAGATCGATTTCAGCCTGATCGAATGGGTCGAGATGGCGCCCGCCGGGGCCGAGGCGAAGCCGAAATCCGCCGGTGCGAAAGCGGCGAAGCCCAAGGCCGGCGGCAAAAGGAAATGAGCGAAAAAGGCGCGGAAAAGCTGATCTACGGCTTCCATGCCGTGCTCGCCCGGCTGCGCCACGACCCGGGCGGCGTGCTGGACATCTATCTCGACCTGACCCGGCGCGACGCGCGCGCGCGCGACCTCGTGCATCAGGCCCGGGATGCGGGCGTCAAGCTCGCGCAGGTCGAGGCCGACCGGCTGGAACGCCTGGTCGGCAAGGCGGCGCGGCATCAGGGCGTGGTCGCGCGCGTGCGGCCCGTCGCGCTGTCGCACTCGCTCGACGACATTCTCGACGCCGTCGAAGGCCCGCCCCTGCTGGTGCTGCTCGACGGCGTCACCGATCCGCACAACCTCGGCGCGATCCTGCGATCGGCCGACGCCTTCGGCGCGCACGCCGTCGTCGCACCCAAGGACAACGCCGTCGGACTCAACGCCACGGTGGAGAAGGTCGCGTCCGGCGCGGCCGAGACCGTGCCCTACCTGATGGTTACCAACCTCGCGCGCACGATCGAAGACCTCAAGGAACGCAACGTCTGGGTCATCGCCGCCGACATGGACGGCGACCGGCCGCTGTCCGGCATCGACTGCACCGCCGGCATCGCCTGGGTGCTCGGCGCCGAAGGCGCGGGCATCCGGCGGCTGGTCAGGCAAAGCTGCGATCAGGTCGCGCGCATTCCCATCGGCGGCACGGTGGAAAGTCTCAACGTGTCGGTATCGGCGGCGGTGTGCCTGTACGAGACGGTGCGCCAACGGCGCGCGTGATGCGCGCGCGCCGGGCGGCGGGACGGGTCGCCCTGTCCATGCTGCTGTCCTGCGCGCCGGGGCCGGCCTGGCCGGTCGCGCAGACTTTCGGGCTCGACGATGCGCCCGCATCGGAGCAGGACGCGCGGAACCGGGTGGCGCAGGCGCGGGCCTTGGAGCAACGGGCCGATTGGCCGGGCCTGCTGGCGCTGGGACAGGCCTGGGCGCGCGCCGAAGCGTCCGATCCGCTGGCCTGGTTCGTCCAGGGGCGGGCCTACGCGGCGCTCGGCCGTCCTGCCGACGCGATCGCCGCCTACGAACGGAATCTGCGTCTCGCGCCCGACGACGCGCGCGCCCGCAACAATCTCGGCAACGCCTGGCGCGACAGCGGCCGGCCGCGCGAGGCGATGCAGGCCTACCGCGCCGCGGTCGATGCCGATCCCGACTATGTCCAGGCCTGGCGCAACCTGGGGCTGACCTTCTATCTCACACGCGGGCAGGCCGGCGCGGCGCGCGCGCTGGAACGCCTGCGCGCGGTCGACCCGGCGCTGGCGGACGTGTGGCGCGCGCTCGCCGTGGACTACGCGGCAAGCGGGGATCCACGCGTGGCGGATCGCGCGGTGGCCGTGCTGCGCGGACTCGACGCGGCGCAGCGCAAGCGCCTGTTCGACGCCCTGTTCGCCGAAGGCTGAGGCCGGCGCCGTCCGCGCCGCGCGGGCGGCGTGCGACAAAATACCGCATTGCCGCCGGCGCGCATCCGAATATCCTCCCCGACATGCAGGCGCAAGGCCTGCATGACCATCACCAAATCGTTCGGGGGAAAGCGTCATGAAACACACCATCCTGCTGGCCGGCGCGCTGGCCGTCTTCGCCGCGATGCCGGCCGCGCACGCCGCCGCCTACGAGATCACGCAGGTTTATTTCGAACCGGATACCCAGCCCAAGAACACCGTCTTCAAGGGTACGTTCGACTACGACGCCGCCACGAAGACGGTGTCGAACCTGCAGGGCGTGCTGTCGGAAGCGATGACCGGCAGCACCACGGCTCCCGGCCCGAGCGGCGATTACGGCATGACCTGGCTGACGCTCGGCAATCAGTTGGCGTCGTGGTACGACGCGGCGCTGGGCGGGACGTTTGCGGCGGCGTTCAGGAACACCGACACCCATACGTTCACGACCATGACGGGCGGGGACGGATGGTCGCCCGGAACGGGATTGGGCATGTACTACGGCGTGCCCGGACCCAATCCCGGCAACGCTTATGCGCTGATCTTCGTGCCGGATGATCCGTTGGTCGTATTGACCCAGACGCAGATCGACAAGCTGGCCTATGCCGACTGCGCGCCGGGCGGCATGATGGGGGCGACGTGCATGACGGGCACGTCGATCGCCGGTTACGGCATGATCGGCACGATGAGCGGCTATCCGCTGTCGCAGACGATCACGGCCGTGGCCGCGGTGCCCGAACCCGAAACCTGGGGCATGCTGCTGGCCGGTCTCGGTCTGGTCGGTTTCGCCGCCCGCACGCGGCGGAAGCGTTGACACGGCTGCGTCGCGCCGTCCGTGAGGGCGCGCGCGGGGCGAACGATATGCGCTTCTCCGCTGATTCCGGGCTGCCGGCCCGGCGCTGCGCCGCACCGCTGGCGGCGCTGATTGCCTTCGTGGGGCAGACGTCCGCATGGGCGGCCGAACCGGGCTCCGCTTCGGCGACGCCGCTGGCGACGGTGATCGTCACCGGCGCGCCGGGCGATGACGCGTCGTTCGCCGGCGCCGCGCTCGACGACGCCGATCTGGCGGTGCGGCGGGCCGGTACCAGCGATACGGCGCGCCTGTTGGAAGACGTGCCCGGCGTGAACGTCTACGGCGCGGGCGGGATTTCCGCCCTGCCGTCGATACGCGGTCTGGCCGACGAACGCCTGCGCATCCAGGTGGACGGCATGGATCTGATGTCCGCCTGCCCCAACCACATGAATTCGCCGCTGTCCTACATCAACCCGACCCGGGTCGACCGCATCGTCGTCTACGCCGGCGTCGCGCCGGTCAGCGCGGGCGGCGACAGCATCGGCGGTGCCATCCAGGTGGAGTCGACGCCGCCGAAGTTCGCGCGGGCCGGCGAAGGCCTGCTGGCCGAAGGGCAGATCGGCGCGTTCTACCGCAGCAACGGCGACGCGCGCGGCTACAACTTCGGCGTCGCGCTGGCGGGCGAGCACATGCGCCTGTCCTACGACGAATCGAACGCACGCTCGGACAACTACCACGCGGGCGACAGCTTCAAGGCCCCGGGCCTTGGCGGCGTGATCAAGGGCAACTGGCTGGACGGCGACGAAGTCGGATCGAGCAACTTCCGCAATTCCCGCAACCGCGATCTCGGCCTCGCGCTGCAGTTCGACGACCATTTGCTGCAACTCAACGTGAGCCGGCAGACCGTCGGCTTCGAGGGCTTTCCGAATCAGCGCATGGACATGACCGGCAACCGCAACACGCTGGTCAACCTGCGCTACGCCGGCCAGTACGCGTGGGGCGAGCTGAAGGCGCGCGCGTTCAACCAGAACACCTGGCACAGGATGGACATGGGGCCGGATCGCTTCGACTACGGCTTCGGCATGCCGATGGATTCGCGGGCCGATACGCGCGGCGCGGAAGTCCAGGGCAGCGTCGCGTTGAACGAACGCGACACGCTGCGGCTAGGGGTCGATTATCAGACCTATGCGCTGGACGATTGGTGGCCGCCGGTCGGCATGGGCGGCTCGATGTGCTGCGACGACTTCTGGAACGTGCGCGACGGCGAACGCGATCGCGTCGGCGCATTCGGCGAATGGGAAGCGCGCTGGAACGACGCCTGGACCACCCTGCTCGGACTGCGCGCCGACCGCGTCGCCAGCGATGCCGGCGACGTGCAGGGTTACAGCGCAATGGGCATGTGGGCCGGGGATGCGGCGCTGTTCAACGCGCTCGACCGCAAACGGACGGACCATCATGTCGATGTCGCCGCGCTGCTGCGCTACGCGCCGGACGCGGTCCGCACCTTCGAGGCCGGGCTGGCGCGGAAGACGCGTTCGCCGAGCCTGTACGAGCGCTATCCGTGGTCGACCCAGGCGATGGCCGCGCTGATGAACAATTTCGTCGGCGACGGCAACGGCTACATCGGCAATCCCGATCTGGAACCGGAAGTCGCGCACACGCTGAGCGTCAGCGGCGACTGGCGCGCCCCCGAGGCGGGCCGCTGGGGCATCAAGGCATCGGTTCATTTCACCTACGTCGACGATTACATCGACGCGCGGCGTTGCGATTTCGGCCAGTGCGGCGGCACCAATCCGACCCGGACCGGCAGTTTCGTGCTGCTGCAGTATGCGAACCAGTCGGCGCGCCTGGTCGGTTTCGACCTGTCGGGGCACCGCCTGCTGGGCCTGCTGGACGGCTGGGGCAGCTTCACCGCGAAAGGCATGCTGAGCTACGTGCGCGGCGAAAACCGCGACACCGGCGACAACCTATACAACATCATGCCGCTGAACGCGAAACTGACGCTGGAGCAGCGGCAGGGCGGCTGGACGAACGCGGCCGAGGTGGTCGCGGTCGCGGCGAAGTCGAAGCTTTCGTGGGTGCGCAACGAAATGCCGACCGGCGGCTACGCGCTGCTCAACCTGCGCAGCGGCTACGAATGGAAGCGGCTGCGCGTCGATCTGGGCATCGAAAACGTGTTCGACCGCTTCTATCTGCAGCCGCTCGGCGGCGCCTACCTCGGGCAGGGCATGTCGATGACCACGGGCGGGATTCCGTGGGGCACGGTCGTGCCGGGGCGCGGCCGCTCGTTCGACGTCGCGCTCAACCTGCGCTTCTGAGCGCGGCGGCGCCGCCGTCAGCGGGCGAGCGACGCGACGAGGTCCTGCAGCGTCGCCGCTTCGCGTTCCGGCCGCATCCGCTCGCGCCGCGCGCGGCCGTGCCGCCGCAGCGCGGCCAGAAAGCCGGCGTCGGTTTCCGCCCGGTCGAGCAGGGCGGCCAGTTGCCGCTCGTCGCCGACGGGAAAATAGCCCGGATAGTCTTCGCCCAGCATGCCCACGTTACCCGGCATGCGCGAAGCCAGCACCGGCACGTCGGCGGCGAGCGCCTCGCAGATCACGTTCGCGCCGCCTTCCATCCGCGAGCTGATCACCATCAGCTGCGCCCGCGCCAGACGCGCCAGCACGCGGCCGTGCGGCACGTCTCCAACCCAGCGCCAGCGCGTCAGCGCGGCCTGCAGGCGCGACGCCTCGTCGGTCATCGCCGCGTCGAGCGCGCGGCCCAGATGCGTTACCCGGATGCGCGATGCGGCCGTCAGATGCAGCGTGGCGAGCGCGGCGCGGAACGGGTCCTTCTCCGCGCGCAGGTGGCTGATGACGAGCGTCTCGAAGCGATCCCCGCGCGCGGGCCGGCGCGCGACGTCCGGCGCGGACTGGTAGATCACGCAGGTCTTGGCGGCCTGCGCGGGGGACAGTTCGTCGACGCCGCGTTCTTGCAGCACGACGATGCGGTGCGCGCGTTCGAGCGCGTCCCGCGCCTGCGCGTCGGTGCGGATGTCGCGGTAGAGGTCGGTGCCGGTCAGCGCCAGCAGCAGCGGCCGCTCGGGATGGGCCTCGGTGAAGGCGCGGATCGCGGCGTAGCTGCGCCGCGCGTGCAGCGCCAGCATCAGGTCGGCGGGCCGCCCGTCCCATTCCACCTGCACGCGCACCGCGTGGCCGGCGTCGCGCAGGAAGCGCGCCCAGCGCGCGGCGGTGTGCCAGTTGCCGTTGCGGTGTTCGCGGCCGTAGGGCGTGACGAGGACGATGCGCATGCGGGATCGGGTAGTGTCGGCGGCGCGGCGGCCGTTCGTCCGGGAGTGTACGCCAGCGCGGTTCCGCGTTGAGGGATAATCGCCGCATGGACGAGCACGCCGTCACCTCGCGCGACAACCCGATTTTCAAGCGACTGAAGAAGCTGGCCGATTCGGCGCGGATGCGCCGCGAGGCGCGCATGACGCTGCTCGACGGCGCGCATCTGCTGGCCGCCTATCTGGACGCGGGCGGGCAGCCGCACACCGTGGTGCGGGCCGCGTCGACCGATGCGGGCCATTCGGCGGCGCTGCGGGCGCGTTGCGGAACCGCGCGCCATCTCGCGATGCCGGATGCGCTGTTCGCCGAACTGTCCCCCGTCGCCACGCCCAGCGGCCTGCTCGTGGAAGCCGCCTGGCTCGCGCCGCCGGCCATCCGGGGCACGCCGCTCGTGGTCGTGCTGGAAGACATCCAGGATCCCGGCAACCTCGGCGCGATGCTGCGGACGGCCGCCGCGGCGGGCGCGACCGGCGCGGTGCTGTCCCGGGGTTGCCACGACCCCTGGTCGCCGAAGGCGCTGCGCGGCGGACAGGGCGCACAGTTCGTGCTGCCGCTGGAGACCGGCGTCGATCTGCCGGCGTGGCTGGCGCGTTTCGCGGGCGACAGCCTCGCGCTGGCGCTGGACGGCGCCGAGAATCTCTACGCGCGCGCGCTGACCGGGCCGCTGGCCATGCTCGTCGGCAACGAAGGCGCGGGCCTGTCGCCGGCGGTGTGTGCGGCCGTGCGGGCGCGCGTCGGGATACCGATGCGGGGGCGGGTGGAATCCTTGAACGCGGCGGCGGCGCTGGCCGTCGCGGTGTTCGAGGCGGCGCGCCAGCGCGCCGCCTGAGGCCGTTGGGGTTAACAGGCCCTAAAAGGGCTTCAGCGCGCGGTCGCCGCCGCGGCGGTCGATCTGGATGCGCAGCCGGTTGTCGCGCGCGAACCCCATGACGTAGGCGTAGGCGGCGGGGTCGGCTTCTTCCAGCCAGCGGGCCACGACCAGGCAGCGTTCGCCGTCGAGGATGCAGGGCTGCACGCCCGGGGAATACCGCAGGCGATGGTCGACCAGGAAGCTCGCCAGCGTGGACGACAGCCGTTCGCTCCAGTCCGAAGGACGGAAAGGGTGCCCGCTCTCCGTCGTGCCGGTGATGATCAGGTCGTCCTTGGACATGGGGGCGCTTCCCGCAGCGTGGTACCGCTATTTCGGCCGGCGCGCGGGCTCACTTGAGGCTGTGGCGCAGCCGGGCGGCGATTTCCTCCACCGACATGCGGGTGGTGTCGAATACCGCCACGCCGTGACGGGCGAGCAGCGCGGACGCGGCGGCCAGTTCGGCGCGGCACTGTTCGAGGCTGGCGTAGCGGCTGCCGGGGTAGCGCGCCTCGCGGATCGCCGCCAGCCGCTCGGGCGCGAGCGTCAAACCGCGCAGGCGGGGCAGCGCGTCGAGCAGGCAGTCGGGCAGGCGGTCGCGCGCCAGATCGTCCGGCGTGAGCGGGTAGTTGGCGACGGCCAGTCCGTGCTGCAAGGCGAGGTAGAGCGCGGTCGGCGTCTTGCCGACGCGCGACACGCCGGCGATCACGAGATCGGCCTGCGCCAGCCGCTGCGGCTGCAGGCCGTCGTCGGCCGCGAGACTGAAGTTCACCGCGTCCATGCGCGCCTCGTAGTCGGGCGCCATGCCGTGCGTATGGCCGGGGTCGGGCACGGCGGCGCGGCCGAGCGCGGCCTCGACCGCCGGCGCCAGCCGCTCGAACACGTCGAACACCGGCGCGCCGGCCGCGCGCAGCACGGCGCGCGCGGCCGGGTCGGTGAGCGTGGCGAACACCAGCGCGCCGGGCGTGGCGGCGATGCGCGCGGCGGCGTCGCGCGCCTTCTCGACGCTGTCCACGAAGGGCAACGCAATCCGGCTAAACTCGAAGCCTGGAAACTGCGACAGCACGCTTTTCGCCACCGCTTCGACGGTGACGCCGGTGTGATCCGACACGCAGTAGACGACACGCATATGGAGAACCGAACGATGGCCGACCTCGCCGACTATATCGTCCCCCTGGATCGCCTGTCGATGGCCGACGTGCCGCGCGTGGGCGGCAAGAACGCCTCGCTCGGCGAGATGATCCGCAGCCTGGCCGGCGCGGGCGTGAAGGTGCCCGGCGGCTTCGCGACCACGGCGCAGGCCTTCTGGGATTTTCTCGACCACAACAATCTGCGCGCGCGCATCCACGCGAAGCTGGCCGCGCTGGACGTGGCCGACGTGACCGCGCTCGCCGCCGCCGGGGCCGAAATCCGCGGCTGGGTCGAGGCGGCGGCGCTGCCGTCCGCGCTGGAGGCGGGCGTGGTCGCGGCCTACCGCGATCTTGGTGAAAACGTGTCGGTCGCCGTGCGCTCCTCGGCTACCGCCGAAGACCTGCCCGACGCCTCCTTCGCCGGCCAGCAGGAAACCTATCTGCACGTGCGCGGCGAAGCGGCGCTGCTCGAACACGTGCGCAAGGTCTTCGCCTCGCTCTACAACGACCGCGCCATCGCCTACCGGGTGCACCACGGCTTCGCGCACGCCGACGTCGCGCTGTCGGCCGGGGTGCAGCGCATGGTGCGGTCCGACCTCGCCAGCGCGGGCGTGATGTTCACGCTCGATACCGAATCGGGCTTCCGCGACGTCGTCTTCATCACCGCCGCCTACGGGCTGGGCGAGACCGTGGTGCAGGGCGCGGTCAACCCGGACGAGTTCTACGTCCACAAGCCGCGGCTCGCGGACGGCTTTCCCGCCATCGTGCGGCGCGAACTGGGCGGCAAGGCGATCCGCATGGTGTGGCGGGACGGCGCCAACGCCGTCGAGGACACGCCGCCCGAGCTGGCGCGGCGCTTCGCCTTGAGCGACGCCGACGCGCTCGACCTCGCGCGGCAGGCGATGACCATCGAGGCGCATTACGGCCGGCCGATGGACATCGAATGGGCGAAGGACGGCGAGACCGGCGAACTCTTCATCGTGCAGGCGCGGCCGGAGACGGTGAAGGCCCGCAGCGTCGGCGGCGATGCGCGCTACGTGCTGGAGGAAACAGGGCCGGTTCGCATCACCGGCCGCGCCATCGGCCAGAAGATCGGCGCGGGCGCGGTGCGCGTGGTGGCGAGCCCGGCCGAGATGGATCGCGTGCGGCCCGGCGACGTGCTGGTGGCCGACATGACCGATCCCGACTGGGAGCCGGTGATGAAGCGCGCCGCCGCCATCGTCACCGACCGCGGCGGCCGCACCTGCCACGCCGCCATCGTCGCGCGCGAACTGGGCATCCCCGCCGTGGTCGGCGCCGGCGACGCGACCCGGGTGCTGCGGGACGGCGAAGCGGTCACCGTATCCTGCGCCGAGGGCGACACCGGCACGGTCTACGCCGGGCGGCTGCGCTTCAGCGTGGAGACGCTGGCCGCCGAGGCGCTCGCCGAACCGCCGGCCAGGCTGATGATGAACGTCGGCAACCCCGAGCGCGCGTTCGAGTTCGCGCAACTGCCCAACCACGGCGTCGGGCTCGCGCGGCTCGAATTCATCATCGCCCGCATGATCGGCGTGCATCCGCTGACGCTGCTGGAATACGCGGCGCTGCCCGCCGCGTTGCGCGCCGAGGTCGACGCGCGCACGGCCGGCTACGCCGATCCGGTGGCGTTCTACGTCGACAAGCTCGCCGAAGGCATCGCCACGCTCGCCGCCGCCTTCTGGCCCAAGCCGGTGATCGTGCGGCTGTCCGATTTCAAATCGAACGAATACGCCAATTTGCTGGGCGGCGACCGCTACGAGCCGAAGGAGGAGAACCCCATGCTCGGCCTGCGCGGCGCGGCGCGCTACGTGTCGCCGCTGTTCCGGCCCGCCTTCGAGCTGGAATGCCGCGCGCTGAAGAAAGTGCGCGAGACGCTGGGCTTCGTCAACGTCGAGGTGATGATTCCCTTCGTGCGCACCGTCGAGGAATGCGCGCGCGTCGTCGACCTGCTGGCCGCGAACGGCCTGGCGCGCGGGGAAAGCGGCCTGCGCGTGGTGATGATGTGCGAGATCCCGTCCAACGTGCTCTTGGCCGACGCCTTCCTCGACCACGTGGACGGTTTTTCCATCGGCAGCAACGACCTTACGCAACTCACGCTCGGCATCGACCGCGACTCGGGCCTCGTCGCCGAGGGCTTCGACGAGCGCAACCCGGCGGTGAAGCGGCTGCTGGCCGAGGCCATCGCCGCCTGCCGGCGGCGGGACAAATACATCGGCATCTGCGGCCAGGGGCCGAGCGACCATCCCGACCTGGCCGACTGGCTGGTGGCGGAAGGCATCGGCTCGCTCTCGCTCAACCCGGACACGCTGCTGGCGACCTGGAAACGGTTGGTGCGTTAAAAGCGGGGTCAGGGGTCAGGGGTCGGGATTCAGGGGTCAGGGAGTTTTGTGCGGCTGTGCCGCCCCTGACCCCTAAGCGCCCAGGGCGCCTCCGGCGCCCTGGTGCGCGCCCATTGCAAAAATCAGTCATAACGAACAATCCGGCGGGCCGGATTGCATTTTCCCGCGCCTTTTAAATCGCGAATAGGAGCAACCCAATGATTAATAAAGAAAAAGGATTCTGGCATGCGCTGTGCTTAAAGGTTTACGCAAAAACAAGGGGAACGTGTATGCAGGGTGTCGCCTGGTTCACCGGTACGCACAAGAAAGTCGAACGCGTCTCGACGTACGCGGCACGGGAAGTCGAAGTGCCGGGCGTGGGCGAAGTGCTGCTGGTGCGGACGGTCGACTGCCTTGGCGCGATGTGCCCGCGGCCCCAGTTGCTGACGCTCAAGGTACTGAGCGAGGTCGAGCCGGGCGAGGTCATCGAGGTGGTGTCCGACAACCCGACCGCGGTCGAGGGCTTCCCCGCGCTGGCGCAGACCCTGTACTGCACGCACCTCGCCACGGTCCGCGGCGGCGACAGTTGGCGGATTTATCTGCGCAAGGGATTGTGAAGCCCGGCGACCGGGCTTCGGAATATTTGTTTGGCTGAGGAGGATAAGCAGTGAATACGGCGTCAGAAACCACCGTGCCCGCACCGTCGGCACGGCTGTTGCGCAAGGAGAATGTCCAGTCGTTGAGCGTGTTGTCGCTCGTCGTCGTGCTGTCGGTCTGGGCGCTGTCCGTGGATACGCGCTTCCTCTATATGCTCGTGTACGTGTGGTTCGGCGTGGCCTACGGCATGCTGCTGCAGTACGGGCGGTTCTGCATGGCGTCCGCCGTGCGCGACCTGTTCGCGGTGAAGGTGCCGCGCATGGCGGTCGGCGTGATGATCGCGGTGGCGCTGTATTCGGTGGTCGCGGCCATCGTCAGCCTCAGCGGCTTCAGCACCTTCCATCCCAACGCGCTCGGCTGGCACGTGCTCATCGGCGCCGCCATCTTCGGCTTCGGCATCGTGTTCACCGGCGGCTGCGCGTCGGGCTCGCTGTACAAGGCGGGCGAGGGCAACATGAACTCGATGCTCGTCATCGTCGCGATCTCGTTCTCGCAGGCGATCGTGGTCTCCGCCAGCGGCTGGTATGACGCGCTGGTGCCGCAGTCCTGGATCGATTCGGCCGTGGCCAAGGACATGCCGGCCGAACTGTCGGTGACCAAGGGCTGGTTCGACATCTTCACGGCCGGCTACGTCTGGGACCTCAAGGGCACCACGACCGCCGAGATCTTCGGCCAGGCCGGGCCGGCGGGCATCATCGTCTACAACACGCTCTTCACCGCGATCCTGCCGGTTCTGGCGATCCTCGTCGCGCTGTACGCCTTCTATTACCGCAAGGGCTACCTGCGCCGCACCGGCAAGGCCAATCCGGGCTTCGGCGACGAGATCGCGGGCATCTGGGCGATGTGCACCGCCTCGAAGAACACCGCGATCGCCGGCATCGGCCTCGGCATCCTGGCGGGCCTGCACATGTACGTCACCGGCGTGCTGCGCGAACACTACGGCATCGACAACTTCGGCGAGCTGCTGGTGGCGATGGGTTACCACAACGGCCTGTCGCTCAACGAGACCGTGTTCGACCCCGGCTACTGGTACATCACCACCCAGGAAGCGCAGTGGGGCGGCTGGATCATGGCCAAGCTCGGCATCGACAGCATGGACAGCATCTTCTTCGGCCTCGACAACGGCCTGCCCAACCCGCTGCTGAACGCGCCCGGCTTCATGTCGATCGGCATCATCCTGGGCGCCATGATCATGGCGCTGTCCCGGCGCGAATTCAAATGGAAGCTGCCGAGCTGGGAGACCGCGTTCTTCGCGCTCGTCGGCGGCACGCTGATGGGCATCGGCGCGCGTCTCGCGATGGGCTGCAACATCGGCGCCTTCTTCGCCACCGTCACCAACGGCGATCCCAGCGGCTGGGTGTTCCTGGTCGGCATGATCATCGGCGCCTATGCGGGGGTCAAGGTATTCGCCTGGTGGCTCGAACGCGGCGCCGCGAAGATGGCCGGCGGCTGCGATCTCTGATGACCGGCGCGACCGAATAAATATTTCAGGCAATCGATTCATACGAGAAAGGAAACGGCATGGCGATGAGTTTCAACAAGGTGGGCGATCACGAGTGGAAGCTCGACGTGTGCGGCTACACCTGCCCCCACCCCCAGATGTACACGAAGAAGGCGCTGCAGAAGATCGAGAGCGGCGAAGTGCTCACGCTGGTCTTCGACAATCCCTCTTCGGGCGAGTCGATCGTGGCGATGTGCGAATCGGAAGGCAACGACCTGTTCGACCGCCAGGAAGGCAGCGGCTCCTTCGTCTGGAAGATCCGGAAGGCCTGACATGGAACTGGGCATTGTCGTCACCGACGACCGATTTCTGCCGCAGGTCGGCGCGCTGTTCGACGCGGCGGCCCGGCGGGGCTGCGTGCCGCTGTGTTTCCTGACGGACACCGGCGTCAGGCTGCTGAACGATCCGGGTTTCGTCGCGCGCGCTCAGGCGCATCCGAACCGGATCACCCTGTGCGAGCACAGCGTCGAGCGGCTGGGTGCGGAGAACTTCGACCTGCAGGCGCTGGCCGACGTGGTCGTGGTCGGCGGCCAGTACCAGGACGCCGAACTGGTCCGCACCTGCGACAAGGTGCTGGTGTTCTGAGGGGCGCGCGATGACGGACAGAAAAAATATTCTCGTGGTCGCCGCCGAAAAGCAGGCGGAAGCCCTGCGCATGGCCAGCGGGCTCACGCTGCTCGACGACGCGGTGCAGATCGTCGCCTGGGGCAAATTGCCCGACGAGCCGGCCGTGGCCGAGCAGATGGAGGCGCTGGAATTCGCCGAGGTGCCGCTCGACGCGGTCGAACCCTCGGCCGCCGGCATGGGCGCGCTGGCGCGCCGGATCATCGACAACGACGTGGTTTTCATCGTATGAGCGCGAACAAACGGATTGTGCTGGTTCACCTCGCGTGGCCGCCGGCGGGGGATGCGCTAGCCGCCTCCCTGCGCGCGGCGGGCGCCGAGGTGCGGGATGTGAATGTTGCGGACAGCGAGACCTTGCTGGATGCCCTGGAACAGGGCTGGAAGCCGGTCGTGCTGAAGCCGTCCGCGATCGGAGGGGGCGCCTGATCCAGGGCGTCATGCGGCCGGCCGGGCGACGCATGCGTGCATGCGGCCGGCCGATGTAATGAAACAGGGGTTGTGGAAAAGCTCGAAAAGGACGGAGGACGGTGAAATGAAAATGAATATGCGGAGCATGCAGTTAGGCGCGATAGGGCTGGGCATTCTGGCGATGGCGGCCGGTTTGGGCGGATGCGGCGGCGGTGGCGGCGGCGAGGACAAGAGTTCCGTCGCCAGTCAGATCACGGTCAACACGCCGGCCTCGATCACGCAGGTATCGGCCGACGACTACGAGGACAACGTCAACGGCCTGATCACGGGCGCGACGCTGAAGCGCTGGAAGGACGACTGGGTGAATGAGCGCCCGGCCGGCATCACCGGCAAGCTGATCATTCTCCAGGCGACGGCCGGACCGGCGGGCGCGGAATACGTCAAGCCCAACGGCACCAACGTCTTCACCTATCTGTCGCCATCGAGCGAATGGGTCCAGGTGCGCAGCAACGGCGTCATCGAAACCATCCAGATGGTGCCGGACGGCGCCACGATGGATGCGCTGTTCAAGAAATACAACATCGATCCGCACAAGGACATGATCGTGACCGCGATGGGCACGGGCAGCACCGGCAACGCGATGGCGCAGGGCCGCATCTGGTACGCGCTGCGCTACTGGGGGGTCGACAAGAAGAATCTGGCGGTGCTGAACGGCGGCAGCCAGTGGCTCAACGGCAACGGCATGGCCGCCGGCGATTTCCAGGCGACGGCCAGCACGGCGCCCAACAGCGGCACGATCTCGGTCAAGAGCCTCAAGGTCGACAATACCCAGCTTCAGGCTACGGTGCAGGACATGATGGCCGTCCTGCCCGGTTCGGACACCAACGTGAAGAACGACGGCGTGCTGATCTGGGATGCGCGCAGCCTGGCCCAGTACGCCGCCGGGGAAATGGTCGAGAACGGCGAAGACACCAACACCGACGTTGCCGGCAACCAGTCCTGCGCCACCGCCTACTGCGCGCCGGTCAACCCGAACAACTATGCGGCGGCATTCTTCCAGAACGGCGGCTCGCGTCAGGGCCACCCGCGCGGTACGCTGCAACTGCAGTACACGCACATGCTCGACAGCACGAAGGGCTGGGCCTACCGTCCGAAAGCCGAACTGGAAGCCATGCTGAACGGCGGCACCAACGCGCTGGGCATCGGCTTCATCGACGGCAGCTACGGACTGGTCGGAACGGGCAACGCCTACCAACCGGGCGACACGATCTACGTGTATTGCGAGACGACCTTCCGCGCCATGATCACCGGCATTGCCAGTACCGTGATTCTCGGCAAGCCGGTGCGCTTCTACGACGGCGGGATGGTCGAATGGAACTCGCTCTCGCATCTGCGTGACAAGAACGGCAACTTCATCCTGCCGGCCGATTCGCCCTGGCGCACCGACGTGGTGTCGTTCTATCGGGCGGCCGAAGATGCCGTTCCGCCCGGTACGGTCGACCCGCGCACCATCACCAACGCCTACGCCACGAATACCAACGCCATCGTCAACGCCGACAAGGCCTACAAGACCGGCGAAAGCGTCGGGGGCGGCAGCGGCGGCGGTGGCGGCGGTGCCCCGAGCAACCCCTGCGGCGGTTGACGGCGGTTGCTTCTTCTCATGTACTCCTCCCTCGCCCACGGTATAACGTGGGCTTTTTTATGGCGCGTGCAGGAATGCGATGAGCGGAACGTTCGCCGGATGGATACGCCTGCTGGGCGGTATGGCCGTGGTGCTCGGGCTGGCGGCGTGCGGCGGTGAGCCGCCGCCCGACGCGGAGGCCTTTCTGGCGCGGCACTGGCAGGAGCCGCTCGCGCCGCAGGGCGCGCCGCCGGCGCATTTTTCCGCGCTGGAGGCTTCGCTGCATCCCGAGTCCTGCGGCCAGTGCCACGCGACGCAGTACGCCGACTGGCATGCGAGCCTGCACAGCCGCACTCTGGGGCCGGGCCTGCGCTGGCAGCTCGAATTGATGGATCAGGCGCAGGGCAACCGCTGCCTGCGCTGCCACACGCCGCTCGCGGAACAGAAAGCCCTGGTGGCGCGGGAGCTCGGCTGGCCCAATGCGCCCGCGCAGCCGCCGCCGGCCTACGTCGCGCCCGATCTGGCCCATCAGGGCCTGGTCTGCGCGGCCTGCCACGTGCGCGGGCACAAACGCTTCGGGCCGCCGCCGCGAGCGGGCGAGGTGCCGGACAGCCCGCACGACGGCTTCGTCGTGTCGCGCGCGTTCGAGGACAGCCGTTTCTGCGCGCACTGCCACCAGTTCCCGGACGACGGGCCGCGCATCGCCGGCAAGCTGCAGGAGGACACCTACCGGCAGTGGCTGGTCAGCCCGTATGCGCAGGAGGGGCCGGACCGGCAGACCTGCCAGGGCTGCCACATGCCGGATCGCCGCCACCTGTGGCGCGGCATCCACGATCCGGACATGACGCGCCGCGCCGTGGCGGTCGAGCTTTTCCTCGACCGGCTCGACGGCACGCATTACCGCGCCCGCGCGCGCGTGCGGAACCGGGGGGCGGGCCACCATTTCCCCACCTACATGGTGCCCAAGGTCGAACTGGCGTTCTATCGCAGGGGGGCGGACGGCAGCGTCAGCGCGCTGGGCCGGCACGTCATCGGCTGGCAGGTCGACACGCAGATCACGCGCGAGATCGCGGACACCCGCATTCCCGCCGGCGCGACGCGCGAATTCGTGCAGCCGTTCGAGGCGGCGGGCGACGACTGGCGTCTGGAGCTCGTCGTCAGCGTGTCGCCGGGCGAGCATTACGAGCGGATTTTCCGCGACAGCCTGAACCGAGCCGATGCGTTTCCGCCCAAGGCGGTCGATCTGCTGCGGCAGGCGCTGGCCGAGGCGGAGGGCAAGCGCTACGAGCTGCTGCGCACCACGGTGGACGCGGCGTCGGCGATGACGGCCGAGGGAACCGGGATTGCAAAATGAAAGATTGCGCGGCGCCGACGCGGTTCTGCAATCGGGCGCGTGCGGTCGATCACGTTCAGGTATTTGAAAAACAAGCTAAATCTATTCAGGCATGACTTGTGCTTTACGAAGGGGCAACCGATGGATCGGGGGACGGGGTGACAACAATCAGACAGACCGCGGCGGCGCTGCTTGCGCTGTTGCTGCTGGCGGGAACGGCCGGCGCGGCGGCGCTCGACACGATCGAGAAGCCCCGTCTGAAGTTTCGCGCCAAGGGGCCGGTCTGTTCCTGCAATTCGAACACCGGGGAGAAGGAAATCCAGGCGGCGTTCGAGGCGAGATTTTCCCAGCAAGACGACGCGAATCCGCCGTCCGGGGCGGACCGTCGCACATATCGCGATGAGCAAAAGGAGAGAGGTGAATGAAAAGCAGCCGTAAGGGGTTCGGAAAATACTGGCGTGCGGGCGTCGCGTTCGCGGCCGTGAGCGCGCTCGCAGCCGTGCTGTCCGTCGGAAGCACGGGTACGGACGAGGCGGGCGACCGGATGGCCGCCGGCTGGGGCGGCGAGGCGACCGCCGCGCTAGCGCAGCATGCGTCGGCGCTGTCGCCGATCGGCCTGGCCAACGCGTGCGGCCTGGGCGCGTCGAGCTGCTTCAAGTGCCACAACGGCAAGCGCGCGGAAGCGCCGAAGACCGATGCGGCCACGGCCCCCTGGCATGCGCAGCACGCCAAGGTCAACAATTCCTGCGTGGGCTGCCACAGCGGCAACCCCAGGATGATGAAGGAAGACATGGCGCACAAGAACCTGCTGGCCAAGCCGCGCGGCAGCGCCGAGGCGTGCGGCGGTTGCCACAAGGCCGACCTGGCGAAGGTTCAGGGCGCCTATCAAGCCATTTCGGGAGGCAAATGATGAAGATAATTGCGGAGAAGAAGTCGGGGCGTGCGGGCATGGGGCTGCGTCGCGCCGTTGTGGCGGGGATGCTGGCGGGACTCGCGCCCGCCGTCGCGGTGGCCGGGCCGACGATCGAATTCGGCGAGCAGGGCTCGCTGACGTTCACCTATGCCCTGCAGGGCTGGATGCAGTACAAGGGGTTCACCTCGCCGACCGACTCGGGCTCCTCGACGGACGCCTTCCTGCGGCGCAACCGGGTGACCTTCTCGGGGCAGTACAACGACTACGTCGGTTTCTACGCGCAGTTCGAGGCCGGCAACGACAGCAAGCTGGGGCAGGACAACAAGAGCGTCTACTACCGCGACGCCTACGTGACGCTGGATTATCGGGATGAACTGCGCTTCATCGTCGGCCGCTTCAAGAACACGTTCTCCCGCGAGAACCTCGAAGGCTGTCTCGAACCGCTGACGCTCGACCGGGCCGAGGTGCTGTCCTACACCCCGTTTGCCGGCACCCGCGACACCGGTCTCGCGGTCTGGGGCAATCTGCTGGACGCCCGCCTGCAGTACCGTGTCATGATCGCCGACGGCCGCGAGGACGAATACGTGCCCAAGGACCGGCCGCGCCTGACCACGCGGGTGCACTACAGCTTCTGGGAGCCCGAATTCAACTACGGCTACCTGGGCACCTACCTGGGCACGCAGAAGGTGCTGACCATCGGCGCCGCCTACGACACGCAGTCCGACGTCGCTTACGCCAACTATGGATCGCGCAGCGACATCAAGGATTACAAGGCCTGGACGGTCGACGCGTTCATGGAGTACCCCGGGCCGAGCGGCGTGTACACCCTGTCGGGCGCCTACTTCAAGTACGATACGGGCAACGCCTTCAACCCGGGCACCTCCGACCCGAACCTCGCCGTCAACAGCGACCTGAAAGGCTGGTACGTCAAGGGCGGCTACATGCTGCCGGGCAAGGTGGGCATGGGTCGGCTCCAGTTCTTCGGCCGGCACGAAAAATCGGACTATGGCGTCAAGACCGGTCTTGCTGAATACTACGACCAGACGTGGAACAGCGTCGGCGCCAACTACTACATCGACGGTCAGAAACTGAAGATCACGTTCGAGTACGCGGACATTTCGTTCGATACCGAGCATCCGACCAACCCCGCCCTGCAGGATTACAAGCAGGCGACGCTGGGATTGCAGTTCATCTTCTGACCGACCGAGGCTGCACGCTGTACCGGGTGGCCGCCTGTGGTGTCTGGCGGCCATCTTGTTTTTTGATGGGATGTAAAAGAGGGTATGGCCATCAAGTCCTTGAGTCTGCGCAATACGACCCGGCGATCGGGCGGCCTCGACCTGTCCGGCTATCTGATTCCGGCGGTGGTCGCTCTGGCCGCCGGCCTGTCGTACGCCTGGTGGGCGCCCGGCTGGGTGGAGTCGCCGCATTTCTGGGGATTCAGCGCGCTGCTGTTCGGCGTACTGTGCTACGGCGCCGTGCGCCTGGTCGGCGAGCTCGTCACCCTGCGCCGGCTGGAGCGGGGCATCCACAGCGCGCGCGAAGGCCTGCTGGAGCCGGCCGAGGGCGGTGCGAACGGCTGGACCAGCGCCGGCCGCCTCATTCCCGAATACAACACCACGATGTCCACGCTGCGGCTGATGTTCCAGACGGTCGAGCAGTGCCAGGGCCGTTTCCTCAACGAGCGCAATCGCAGCAACACCATCCTGCAGAGCCTGCCGGGCGGCCTTCTGAGCCTCGCCGACGATCTGCGCATCACCATCGCCAACCGCCAGGCCGACGCGATGTTCGGCGTCGATCCGGGCTGCCTGATCGGCGCCAACCTGTTCGAGCTGCTGGAGCTGAACGAGCGCGACCGCGAGCTGCTGCGCGACGCCTTTCTCTACAAGCGTGCGATCAGCAACCAGGAGATCGCGCTGCGCGTCGAGGGCGTCACCCGCTACTTCTCGCTCAACCTCGGCTTCTACAACGACGAAGAGAACGACATGGGCGGCGTGCTGATCCTGCAGGACATCACCGAGTACCGGCAGCTCATGGAAAGCGTCGCCACGCGCGAGAAGTTGGTGGCGATGGGCCAGCTCGCCGCCGGCGTGGCGCACGAGCTGAACACGCCGCTCGGCAACATTCTCGGCTACGCGCAACTGCTCGACCGCGCCGCGGCGGAAGACCCCAAGCTCGGCGGCTACGCCCGCATCATCGCCGACGAGACGCAGCGTTGCTCGCGCGTCGTGCAGGAGCTGCTGAACTACGCCCGCAAGGACAAATGCTGCGGCGAGACCTGCGACCTCAACCAGCTCGCGCAGGAACTGATCGAAACCTTCATCAACTGCCGGCTCAAGCGCTACCGCATCGATATCGTCATGGACCTGAGTCCGGAACGGCTCATCGCCGAAGGCGGCTGCGGCCAGCTCGACATCGTGTTGACCAACCTGCTCGCCAACGCGATCGACGCGCTCAATGCGACCGAGCAGCCGTGCATCACGGTCAGGACCTGGCGCGAGGAATCCTACGTCGCGGTCAGCGTGACCGACAACGGCCCCGGCGTGCCGGACGACATCCGCAACCGGCTGTTCGACCTCTTCTTCTCGACCAAGGAGGTCGGGCAGGGCTACGGCCTCGGCCTGTCGATCAGCCAGGCCATCGTCGCCAAGCGCGGCGGCTTCATCGCCTACGACACGAACCATGCCGGCGGCGCGCGCTTCGTCATCAAGCTGCCGGCCGTCGACCTCAAGCGCGCGAACCTATGAAAGGCAATCCGCAGGACACCGCAAAATCCGTCGAGGTCGCTTCCGGACAGGCCGAAGTCCTGCCGACCATTCTCATCACCGAGGACGACCGCAACATGCGCGAGCTGATGCTCACCGTGCTGGCCGAGTCGTCGATGACGTTCAAGATCGCCGGCGCCGAGAACGCCAACGAGGCGATGGCCTTCCTGGAGAACAACGAGGTGGCCGTGGTGGTGACCGACCTGCGCATGCCCGGCGCGGACGGGCTGGACCTGCTCAAGTTCGTCAAGGCGCGCGACCCGCAGACCCAGGTCGTGCTGGTGACCGGCTACGCCACCGTCGAGTCCGCGGTGGCGGCGCTGAAGGACGGCGCCTACGACTACGTCCAGAAACCCTTCGACATCGTCAAGCTGCGCTGCGTCGTCGAGAAGGCGCTCGGCTACTGGCTCCTGTCCACCGAGAACCAGCGGCTGCGGCAGCAGCGCCGCGCCTACGAGGACGGCGGCGAAATCATCGGCCAGTCGCAGGGCAAGGAGCGCGTCGACCGCCTGATCGACGCCGCCGCCGCCTACGATTCCAGCGTGCTGATCTTCGGCGAGAGCGGTAGCGGCAAGGAACTGGTCGCGCGCCAGATCCACCTGCGCGGCAAGCGCGCCGAGCGCCCCTTCGTGGCGATCAACTGCGCCGCCATTCCGGAAAACCTTATCGAGAGCGAGCTGTTCGGCTTCCGCAAGGGCGCGTTCACCGGCGCCGAGCGCAACAAGCCCGGCCTGTTCGAGGTGGCCAGCGGCGGCACGCTGTTCCTCGACGAGATCAACAACGCGCCGATGGCGCTGCAGGCCAAACTGCTGCGCGTGCTGCAGGACGGCGACTTCTACCCGACCGGCGCCACCGAGCCGGTGCACGTCGACGTCCGCGTCGTCGCCGCCAGCAACCGGCCGATTCACGAGCTGGTGGAAAAGCAGCTCTTCCGCGAAGACCTGTTCTACCGGCTGTCGGTGATGGAGATCAGCATCCCGCCGCTGCGCGAACGGCGCGAGGACATCGCGCTGCTCGCCTACTATTTCCTGAACAAGCATGCGCTGCGGCTGGGCAAGCACATCGCCGGCGTCAGCACCGCCGTGCTCGGCGCCCTGATGCGCTACGACTGGCCGGGTAACGTGCGCGAGCTGGAAAACATCGTCCAGCGCATGATCATCCTCACCGAATCCGAGCACATCGACGCCGACGTGCTGCCGGCCCGGCTCACCGAGCCGCGCGAGCCGCGGGCCGCGCTCGACTATCTGCCGCCGCAGAGCCTGGACGAGATCGAGGCCTACTTCATCCGCAAGACGCTGCGCGAGACGCACGGCGACCGCGCGCTCGCCGCCGACATCCTCGGCATCGACAAATCGACGCTGTGGCGCAAGGTCAAGCGCTACGGCATCGAGGAGTAGCGTTTGCCGCCCACGTTCCGGCTTGCCGTCACCGGCCCGTTCGGCCTGCCGCGCGCCGGCTGGGCCGCGCTCGACGTGGCCCTGCTGCTGGCGCTGGCGGCCGTGCTCGCGCACTGGACCTGGCGTCTCGCCGTACCGGAAG
>Ga0228535_1000513_pt1 | contig 104105 bp, 94 predicted proteins | sample SJ1metagenome_FD_168457 | JGI IMG/M metagenome (GOLD analysis project Ga0228535, IMG submission 168457) | Enriched culture of PCE-dechlorinating microbial communities from Ithaca, New York, USA - SJ1 | ecosystem: Engineered > Modeled > Simulated communities (microbial... > Unclassified | place... | reverse complement strand
CCCTTCTCGTGGATGCGCAGCATCAGAAACTGCCCGGCCCGGCACGTGCGCGCCACCAGCGGCGCCGATACCCGCATGTGCCACGTCCGCTCCGTCAAAACCTGCTTTGATAGTATGGTGTGCATGGAAACCTCGGTGAATATTTATTGGAACAGCAACAATTCCAGCCGATCCCAGAGGTTTTCCTTGCCTTCCCTGGAGAGGGCTGAAAATAAGACGAATTCGTCCGCGGGGACGTCGAGGGTCCGGGAGATGACCGCTGCCTGGCGAGCCCTTTCATTGCGCGATACCTTGTCGCACTTGTTAATCACCGGAACCGTGGGGATGGAGTAGGTCCGCAGCCAGTGGAACATGAGCAGGTCTTCACGGCTCGGGATGCGCCTCACGTCGAGAATCAGGACAACGCACCGGAGATTTTCCCTCCGTTCCAGATAGGTCTCGATCATGGGCCCCCAATCGCGTTTTACCGCGAGGGGAACGGATGCGAAACCGTACCCGGGGAGGTCCGCCAGGACGAACTGCCCGTTTACCGAAAAGAAGTTGATGAGCTGGGTCCGCCCGGGGGTCCTGCTGGTGCGCACCAGATTCTTCCTGTTCACCAGGGTGTTGATGAGCGAGGACTTGCCCACATTGGAGCGGCCGGCGAAAGCCACTTCGGGCAGATCGCTTACGGGGTAGTGGGCGGGTGCTGTCGCGCTTTTCATGAATTCTGTAATTTTAACGTCCAATCAGCACCACCGGCAAGAAAATTTTAGCGGCATTATAAACACCGGGCGGTATTCTTTCAATTACTTATATCCCTTTCCCGCATTTTTCCGGTACAATCCGTGAGTAGTGAAAACAGATAGGCAATAAATTACGTGACTATCCGATAAAACTGCGATAGAAGTGAGCACCGTACACTCAAGTAGATACGAGGAGGCATCATGTCCGGAAAATATCGTGCGGATTTTCTGAAAAACGTAACGGTTAGAATGGATTTCAACAAAAATCTCTACCAGATTTCTTCCGAGCTACCTTCCGGTTTCCGGGAAAAGGCACTGGAGTTCTTCCCGCGTATGCAGCGCAAGGCGGCCCTTGCCGAGCAGATCGAGATGAAGTGCGGATCCGAGCCGGTACGAAGGCATATAAAGGAAAATCACTGGTTTTTTCAGGGAGATGGGGGAGAGAGGAACCTCTGTGTCGCCCCGAATTTTCTCTGGCTGGATTACAAGAGCTACCCCGGTTTCGAGGATCTGCGGAAAACCTTCCTCGGCATTGCCGAAGCCCTGTTCGACGCCTTCCCCGACGTCCCCGATCTGGCCGTGAACCGGCTCGGGCTCCGCTACTTCAACAATATTGAAATGCCGGAGTCGAACCTGACCGACTGGAGCGAGTATCTGTCGCCGAACCTTCTGCCTATCTTTTCCGTTGCCGACGACACCAAGGCCATGTCACGGGCGTTCCACAACCTGGAGATGAATTACGGCGACATGAACCTGACCTTCCTGTACGGAATGTACAATTTCGACTACCCGGCGCCCATCCGGCAGAAGGCCTTTACTCTCGATTTCGACGGGTATGTTGCCAAGCCCCTGACGCGGGAAACACTGCCCGCCTCTCTGGATGCCCTTCATGGCAGGATTGCGCGGTATTTTGAAAGCAGCATCACCGACAAGCTGCGCGACCTGATGAGTCGCTGATGGTGGACGGTTGACGTGGTCGCGGACCTCTCCGGACGCGACCACGTCATCTTTGCGCAGGGATTGCTCCTCAGAGCGCCCCCATCAGGGTCAGGTATTCTTTCCTCGTTTCATCAAACCTCTTCATCACTTCCTGCGCAGCCAGTTCGGCAGCCTTCTCCTGGTAGACATCGGGGATGTTGTAGAGAATCACCATGTGGAGCGCTTTCACGAGCTGTTCCAGGATCAGCGGCCAGTCGTGCATGCCCACGCCGTGCTTCATCATGGCGGCAATGATATCGTTCACCATCTCGCGTGACAGCGCCGCGGGTTCGACATTCCCCCGCGTCATGAGTATCTCGGTCAGGTAGAGGGTGAAGCTGGGATCCACCGGCTCGTCCTTTCCGTTTTCCCCCTTCAGTGCGCTCAGTATCTCCCAGGCCTTGTCGGATGCCTCCCGCATCGTCATTTTTTCTTCCATTCCAGCCTCCCCTTTTCAATGGAATTTCATGGGGCGGCATGTGCCGCCCGTTTCCCTTCTCGGTTTCATGGGGGAGGAGAGTAGCCAATGGCGACGGTGAAGTCAAATCGTTTCTTTCATCCTGAAATATCGGGCATTTTCCCCGATAAATGCTACCTTTGGCCGCTCTTTTTGCGTGAGGCGCCCGCTACGGTCAGGATGTCGGACAGCGAAGCCTTCCACACGCCGCTCTCCCGGCGCAGCCGGAAAGAACGGGTGCAGGAGTCGGTCTCCGTACCCGTTCTTTCCAGGCCGATGCGTGCGTGCAGGGTTGCGGTGTCGGCGTTCGAAATCGTGACCCTTACATCCTGCATTTTTTCCCAGCAGCAGGCGGGACGCCTATCCGCGGCCGACATCTTTCGGAGAAAAGACTCCCGCGACCGGCTGCCCGCGGCATAGGTGCGGTCATACAGTTCCGCGAACCGTCCGTCGCGCCACAGGTCAAGGATGGTTTCGAAATCCCGCCGCACCTCGATGTCCGCCGCCGTCGGACCGTCGGCCGCGCATGCGGCGGACCCGCATAAGCAGCAGAACATCAGGCAGAGTGCGGTTACGAATGATGGTGTCACAAAGTGCATGCCTCGTCCCTCCTCGATTAAAATATTTCCAATGATAATTTGAAAATAGTTCGACGGCAAGGAAATTGTCCGGGACTCGGCACTTGCGGGGTCATTCCCCTTCGATGGGAAAAGCGAACTACAGGGTTCTTCCCGCCGCTGAAGCGAACAGCTTCAACTTTTCCATCAGGAGTGCGAACTTGGCCGGTTTCAGGGATTGGGGGCCGTCGGAAGACGCGTGCTCCGGATCGGCGTGAACCTCGATCATGAGCCCGTCGGCCCCCGCCGCAACCGCGGCGCACGCCATGGAAGCCACGTAGTGGTAGTTGCCCGTGCCGTGGGAGGGGTCGGCGATAACCGGCAGATGGGTCCTCTCCTTGAGCACCGGGATCGCGGAAAGATCGAGGGTGTTGCGGGTTGCCGTCTCGAAGGTGCGGATGCCCCGTTCGCACAGGATTACCGCCTGGTTCCCCTCGCTCATGATGTACTCGGCGCTCATCAGGAATTCCTGGATGGTCATGGACATGCCCCGTTTGAGAAGGACCGGCTTGCGGATCTGGCCGACCTTTTTCAGCAGTGCGAAATTCTGGGCGTTGCGCGCCCCTATCTGGAGCATATCCGCATACTCCGCGACCAGCTCCACGGTTTCCGGATTTATTACCTCGGTGACGAACGGCAGGCCGGATGTCTCGCGGGCCTTGGAGAGAAGTCTCAGCCCTTCCTCTTCGAGCCCCTGGAAGGAATAGGGTGAGGTTCGGGGTTTGTATGCCCCGCCCCGCAGCATCTGGGCGCCGGCATCCCTGACCGCCAGGGCCGTATCGATGATCTGCTCCTCGCTCTCAACCGAACAGGGTCCGGCCATGACGACTATCTGCTTGCCTCCCACCGCGACGTCATCCGTGACCCGGATTACGCTCGGCTCCCTTTTAACCTCTTTCGATGCCAGTTTGTACGGCTGGAGGATGGGCACCACGCTTTCCACGCCGTGCATGGATTCCAGCGATTGCAGGACCAGCTTGCCCCGTTCATCCCCGACCGCTCCGATGACGTCCCTGGTGGTTCCATGGATCACGTGGGGCTTGTAGCCCAGTTCGCGGATACGCTTCAGCACCTCATCCTTGTCCTTTTTCGCGGCCCCGGCTTTCATTACGATAATCATTGTTACCTCTCTTCCTGTTCCCGAAAAACAGAGGGCCGGAGGTGTGATCCCCGGCCCTTTCATCATGTGCTTCTGCGGATGCAATAAAAAAAGCCGGGGATGGTTTTCTGTCCACCCTCGGCTTTCGGTCTCGAATTTGTTTCAGCTACCCTTGCATCGAACCTGTATCCCGGGTGGACGGTCGAAAAAAGAAACCGCACCAAAAGGAAAAGGTAAAGGAGGGAGAATAGCTGAAAGTATGCATGGAGGCCATTGTTGTCGATGAAGCGTTCCGCTGTCAAGGAAAAAGTTGGGGTGGCCCTTTCGGTTCGCTCCCGGAGCATCGTTGTTCCACAAAGGGTGCGATGTTTTTCAGCGCCCGTTGCACAGCCTCCCTGCTATGCGCCTCGATGGTCCATGCGGCTTCCGGAGCATAGCGCTCCATCAGGCGGAAAAAGAGGGAAAAGTCGATGTCCGCCTCTCCCAGGGGGTGATGATTATCATCCGTGCCGTGGTTGTCGTGGATATGCGCTTCGGCGATATGGCCGCCCAGTTCCGCGAACCATTCCTCCATGCCGAGCTTCGAGAAGAGGTTCCAGTGGCCCACATCGAAACAGTGCCGGAAAAGGGGGGAGTCAATGGCTTCCAGCAGGTCGAGCAGGGTTGACGGTTCCTCCTCGAAAATATTCTCCACCGCCACAACGCACCCTATCTCGACGGCCCTTTCCACGACCTCGCGGAAGGTCTCGACACTGTACCTCAGCCACCGGTCCCTGCTTCCGCCGAAACGCCACCGGTCGTAACCGGGATGGAAGACTATGATGGACGGCCGCAGAATTTCGGCGGCATCCATCACCTGCCGGAACCGCCGACGTGTCGCCTCCCTCACCAGGCGATCCAGGGCGCCGGGGCTCAGGTCCATGAACGGAGCATGCATGGTGGTCCGGATCCCGTTTTCCGATAGGATCGTGGCGCTATCCTTCAACCTTCCCCTGTCAATGGTGTCGAGAGAATCCCCCGAAAACGCAATCTCGGGGTTGATTCGCCGGTTCAGGATGAAATCCAGGTGCTCACCCAGGAGGGCGTACGGAACGTGGACAAATACGATGTTTTTGTCCACGGCATCCTTTTTGCCGGCATGCATTTCGGAACAATCTTTCATGGCGCTGTTATTCATCTTTCCCGGCCCTGGCCGTCTGGGTCGCTTTTCACTTTGTGGCGTTTGATGATGTCTTCGGCGCAGGTGGCGCACTGTACAAGGTATTCGAGCTTCTGTATGGATGACGGTTCCCCCAGAACGATGAGGGTGTCACGTTCTTCGAGGCAGGTATGCGATTCGGGATTGAACACCATCCGGCCGGTGTATTTCTTGATTCCGACAATCATCGCCCCGGTTTCCTTGCGGAATCCCGAACTAATAAGGTTTTCACCGATGAAACCGGAGTTCGGAGGTATGATGATTTCTTCCATCTGCAGTTCCAGGTGTTCACGGCCGGTGGCAATTTCGATGAAATCCACCACGTTGGGGCGAAGGATTGCCTGGGCCATGCGGCTGCCGCCGATGAGGTAGGGGGAGACAACCTTGCTGGCGCCGGCCCGCCTCAGTTTGATATCCGACCCTTCCGCTCCGGAGCGGGCAAGGATATAGAGATCGGGATTCAACTCGCGCGCCGTGAGCGTGATGTAAACGTTCTCCGTGTCGGATGCGACCACCGAGATGAGTCCCTTTGCCCGCTTTATCCCCGCCTTCAGGAGGGTTTCATCATCAGTCGCGTCCCCGCGGAGAAACAGGTAGCCGTCAGCTTCCAGTTTTTCAATGACATCGGGCATCTTTTCAACGACTACAAAGGGGAGCGGCTTGGCTGCGAACTCGCGGCAGATAAGCGCCCCCATCCTTCCGAAACCGCAGACGATATAATGATCGCGCAGGGCTTCAATTTTCTTTTCCACCTTTTTCCTCCCGACGATGCGCTGGAACTGCCCCTCGAACATGATTTGCGCGAGACTGCCCACGATGTAACCGAGCACGCTGACCCCGAAAACGATGAGCAGCATGGTAAAGATTTTGCCGTTTTCGCTGAGGGGATGGATTTCCTGGTATCCGACGGTGGCCAGGGTAATGGCCGTCATGAAGAGGGAGTCGAGAAAATTCCATCCCTCGATCCCCATATACCCGAGCGTCCCCAGTGAGATGAGAAGGCCCAGTACCGTAATGGAAACCTTGAGATGTCGAACCGGATCCATCTGCCGCTCCTTTGTGGAAAAGAGTAGCTGTGCGGGAGGCAAAAAGCAAGAACTAGAAAACCGCCCGCAACTTTTTCATTGACCGGTCAAAGAGCCTGCGTTTATTATTGATATCCCTGAAAAAACAGCTCGCGGCCGATGCTTCAAGCCTGAAACCGTGATACCTTCACGCCTCCGCCTTCGCGGAACGCCTCGGTTTCTTGCATACGCGTGGGTTGAGCCGGCCCGACGACGTTCACCCGACGTAACCGGCGTGAACCGGCATCGGCGACGTTCAAACCCCGGCATTCCGATCGTCTCGGCATTCAGGAGCCACGGATTCAGGTCAAGGTTTACAGCCTGGAGTTGTCGGATGTCGGCCGCGAACAGACAAGGACAGTCGATGCGGGTATCAGCGCTTATCCCCGCCGCGGGGATGGGAAAACGGATGGGCGCCGGGATCAACAAGCAGTACCTCCTGCTGTCGGGCAGGCCGATCCTTGCCCATACCCTTGCCGTTTTCGAACAGGCCCGTTGCGTGGACGACGTGTACGTCATCGTGCCGGAGGACGAGATTACCTTCTGTCGGGAGAACGTGGTGGAACGGTACGGGTTCGCCAAGGTCCGCCGGATCGTGGCCGGCGGCAGCGAGCGTCAGTATTCGGTCCTGAACGGGCTGCGGGCCATGGAGTCGCCGTATCCCGACGACGTGGTCCTGATCCACGACGGCGTTCGTCCTTTTGTCCCTCTGCAGGTACTGGAAGACTCCGTGGCGACGGCACGTCTCCACGATGCGGCCCTTGTGGCGGTTCCGGTGAAGGATACCGTCAAGGTGGTGAAGGGCGGGATAGTCCTGGAAACGCCGCCCAGGGAGAGCCTCTGGCTGGCGCAGACACCCCAGGCCTTCCGCTACGGCGTGATCCGTGACGCCCACGAACGGGCCGTCGCCGACGGCTGGCTCGGCACCGACGACACCTCCCTCGTGGAACGGATGGGGAAGCCGGTCCATATAGTGCAGGGGGATTACGGCAATTTCAAGATCACAACGCCCGAGGATCTGGTCCTGGCGGAGGCGTATTTACAAGAAGCGGGCAAAGGGCAAAAGGCAAAGGGCAAAGAGTGAGGATTTCCCCGTTCTTCATGCCTTCTGCCCGTTGATAAGTAGTGTAACGGCGGAATCGCTTCGGTGAGTCCCATGACCGCCACACGGAGAATTTACGATCATGCGTATCGGCCACGGCTATGATGTCCACCAGTTGGTGACGGAGAGGAAGCTGATTCTGGGAGGGGTGGAGATCCCTTGGGAGAAGGGGCTGCTTGGTCACTCCGATGCCGATGTGCTCCTCCATGCCATCTCCGACGCCATTTTGGGCGCCATCGGTGAAGGTGACATCGGCAAGCACTTCCCCGATTCCGATCCCGCCTACAAGGGGATCTCCAGCGTGAAGCTCCTGCGGCACGTGATGGCATTGGCGGACACCAAGGGGTACCGTATCGGGAACGTGGACGCCACGGTCGTCGCCCAGCGGCCGAAACTGGCGCCCCATATCCAGGCCATGCGGACGAATATCGCCGCGGCCCTGGATTGCGAAGAGGACAGGGTCAACGTAAAGGCGACCACCACCGAGCAACTCGGTTTTGCCGGGCGGGGGGAAGGGATTGCGGCATACGCAGTGGCGCTTTTGGAAGATAGGCTGTAATTTCAAACCGGTTTCCGGCGCTGACGCCGGTTTTTTCACAAAGGGTGACTATGAACAAAGAGAGCTGCGACAGAGAAAAGACCGCGGAAGAGAGCGGCAGCGGTGCAACCGCGCCGGTAAACTTCATCCGCACCATCATTGACGAAGACCTGAAGTCGGGCAAGCACGCAACCATCGTCACCCGGTTTCCTCCCGAGCCGAACGGCTACCTGCATATCGGCCATGCCAAGTCCATCTGTCTGAACTTCGGCCTGGCGCGGGACTACGGCGGCCGCTGCCACCTCCGCTTCGACGACACCAACCCGGTCAAGGAAGAGGTGGAGTATATCGAGTCCATCAAGGAGAGCGTGCGCTGGCTCGGGTTCGACTGGGGCGAAAACCAGTTCAACGCCTCGGACTATTTCGAGCAGCTCTACCAGTGGGCCGAGCAATTGATCCAAAAGGGGAAGGCCTATGTGGACGACCTGAGCGCCGAGGAGATCCGGGAATACCGCGGCACCCTGACCGAGCCGGGCAAGGAGAGCCCCTACCGCGACCGCTCACCGGAGGAGAGCCTGGACCTGTTCCGCCGCATGCGGGCCGGCGAGTTCCCGGACGGTTCCCGCGTGCTCAGGGCCAGGATCGACATGGCCTCGCCCAACATGAACCTGCGCGACCCGGTCATGTACCGCATCCTGCACGCCGAGCATCCCCACACCGGCGCCGCCTGGTGCGTCTATCCCATGTACGATTATGCCCATGGGCAGTCGGACTCCATCGAGGGGATTACCCACTCCATCTGTACCCTGGAGTTCGAAGACCACCGGCCGCTCTATGACTGGTTCCTGGAGGCCCTGGAGATCTACCGGCCCCGCCAGATCGAGTTTGCCCGCCTCAACCTGACCTACACGGTCATGAGCAAGCGCAAGCTCCTGGAACTGGTCCGGGAGAACCTGGTGAGCGGCTGGGACGACCCGCGCATGCCCACCATCGTGGGGATGCGGCGGCGGGGCTACACCCCGGAGGCGATCCGCGCCTTCTGCGACAGGATCGGGGTAGGGAAGAACGACAGCTGGATTGATATGAGCGTGCTGGAGGACTGCGTGCGGGAGGACCTGAACGAGAGGGCGCCCCGCGCCATGGCCGTGCTCAATCCCCTCCGCCTGGTGATCGAGAATTACCCGGAGGGGAAGACGGAGGAGTTCGATGCCTTGAACCACCCGAATGACCCTTCCATGGGGACCCGGTCGGTTCCCTTTTGCCGGGAGATCTTCATCGAGGCCGACGATTTCATGGAAGACCCTCCCAAGGGGTATTTCCGCCTCTCCCCGGGACGCGAGGTGCGGCTCCGCTATGCCTATATCGTCACGTGCACGGGCGTGGTGAAGGACGAGACAACCGGCGAGATCGTCGAGGTCCGCTGCGCCTATGACCCGGATTCTCGGGGAGGAACGGCCGCGGACGGCCGCAAGGTGAAAGGAACCATCCACTGGGTGTCCGCCCCCCATTCCGTTGCCGCGGAGGTGCGTCTCTACGACCGTCTCTTCACCGTGCCCCAACCGGGAACCGACAGGGACGGCGCCGACTGGAAAAGCTGTCTTAACCCTGATTCACTCCGGAAGTCGACGGTATGCCGCCTGGAGCCCGGCCTCGGCGGGGCGGCCCCGGAAAGCCGCTTCCAGTTCGAGCGGCAGGGATATTTTTCCGTTGATGCCAACGATTCCCATCCGGGAGCGCCGGTCTTCAACCGGATCGTGACGCTGCGGGATTCGTGGGCGAAGAGCGGCGGTTAACGGCTCATTCCGTTAAGTAGTGTCCATCCGGAAACTCCGGATGTGACACTATTGGTTTCCAATTCGGAAACGAGGAATTTTTCGGCATGGCAAGGAAATCGAGGGTTTACGCGGAGGCGTACATCGGTACGCCGCACAAGCAAGCCCGAAGATTGACACCGCCAGGGCGGAAAAGGGCCGTTTCCGGATGGAAACTAAGTAAAATGTTGATAATCCAATGTAGGGGCAGGTCCCCGTGCCTGCCCTGATTGGGCGGCCACAGGGGGCCGCCCCTACGGTACGAGGTTCCCCATGTCTTTACGAGTCTACAACACCCTTACCGGAAAGAAGGAAGAATTCGTTCCCCAGGTACCGGGAAAGGTTTCCATGTATGTCTGCGGGGTCACGGTCTATGACCACTGTCATATCGGGCATGCGCGCGCCAACGTGGTCTTCGACGTTATCTACCGCTATCTTCGCCACAGCGGCTACGACGTGACCTATGTGCGCAACTACACCGATGTGGACGACAAGATCATCAACCGGGCCAACCGGGAGGGGGTGGACTTCCGCGATATCACCGAGCGCTTTATCGGGGAGTTCGACCGGGACATGGGACTGCTTGGCGTTGCCACCCCGACCTACCAGCCCAAGGCGACGGAGCATATCGACGACATCATCGCCATTGTCCGGACCCTGGTGGACCGGGGCTTCGCCTACCAGTCCGGAGGGGACGTCTACTTCAGCATCGAAAAATACGACGAGTACCTGAAGCTCTCCAAGCGCAACCTGGATGACATGAAGGCCGGGGCGCGCATCGAGGTGGACGAGCGCAAGAACCACCCCATGGACTTCGTGCTCTGGAAGGAGGCCAAACCGGGCGAGCCTTCCTGGGACTCCCCCTGGGGCAAGGGGCGGCCCGGTTGGCACATCGAGTGCTCGGCCATGAGCATGCGCTTCCTCGGCGAGACAATCGACATCCACGGCGGAGGCAAGGACCTGGTATTTCCCCACCACGAGAACGAGATCGCCCAGTCCGAGGCCGCCACCGGCAGGCCGTTCGTCAAGTACTGGCTGCACAACGGATTCGTCAACATCAACTCGGAGAAGATGAGCAAGTCGCTGGGCAATTTCTTCACCATCAGAGAGGTTCTGGAGAAGTACGACGCCGAAGCTCTCCGATTCTTCCTGGTTACGGCCCACTACCGATCCCCTCTCGATTTCTCGGACCAGAACGTGAAAGAGGCGGAGGCCGGTCTGGACCGCATCTACACGGCCCTGGCGAACATGGAGGAACTGGGCGCGGGCATGGGCGGCGAAGGGGGAAGCATTGATGCGAAAGCCCTGCAGGAGCCGGAACGTGAGTTGCTGGAAAAGGCCGAGAGTTTCCCGGAGCGCTTCCGGGAGTCCATGGACGACGACTTCAACACGGCCCAGGTCCTGGGAAATATCTTCGACCTGGTGCGTGCCGTGAATCGGGCTCTTGCCGAGGGGGGCAAACTCTCGAAACCGATGAAGGCGGTACTTTCGCGGGCGCGGGGTGTGCTGGAAGAGGCCGGTGCGGTACTCGGGATTTACCGGACGCCACCTTCCGCATACCTGGAAAAGGCGCGGGAGCGGAAGCTGGCTGAATTGGGGATCTCGCGGGAAGAGATCGAAGGGCTCATCGAGGAAAGGGCCGCGGCCCGCAAGGCAAAGGATTTCGGGAGGAGCGACGAGATACGGGATTCCCTTCTGGCAAGAAATGTCGTGCTGCTGGATTCGCCACAGGGGACAACCTGGAGAATCAAATAAAAAAAGAGGGCCGGTTCATCCGGTCCTCTTTTTTTCACAACGAGTGCCTTTCAGGCGGCCTTGTTTTCCACCTGGGGCTTTGACCACTTGTTTTTGAAGAGTTCCATTGCCTCTCTCATGATATCAGACATGCTTTTCTGCGTCGTCTGCATTATTTCCTGGAGAGTTTGCCGCTCTTCATCGCTGATCCTCATGGAAATCACGTTGTATCGGGCATGTTCTCTGATTCTTCCCATATCTGTCTCTCCTGCGCGGTTCAGAACGTTTTGTGGATGTACTCTACAAAATATATGCCACAATCGTGCCAAACAGCTTTCAGCGCTATGGGGAAGCCCAAAGAACGCCCTTTGCGAGACATTGAAAGGAATGCGCTCGTTTTTTTGTCGACTTCTGAAAAGAGAGATGTATCATCTCTGGCACGAAAAGGTGCAAAATTGCACATTACCACCTTCAGAAGGATAGTATCAGGCAAAAAAACACCCTAGCGACCAGGAGGGTCGATCGGCTAGGGCATAATGAGAGTCTTTCGACTCTCGCAAACTCTTTTTTCTATATATAGTATAAGTACGATGATTTTGTTTGGCAAGGGGTTTTTCCGACTTTTTTCACCTGTTTCTTCGGTTGCCAGTCCGGCGCTTTCTGTGATATAAAAACCCGCACTACGTAATCAAAAGGAGAGAAAAAAGTATGGCGCGGAGAACGTTCTCGGCGTTGTTTCGGCCGGAGTTTCCGACGATACTGCTGCTCCTTCTGTTTCTGTGGACGCCTCTTTCCGCGGCTGCGCGGACCCTACCCCCTCCGTCGCACCTTCCCCTTGGAGAGCGCTGGTTCGGCATTTTTCTGAACGACGAACGGAGCGGCTTCGCCGTGACGACCATCAGGGAGGTTCCCGCCGGGTACCGGATTGAGAGCGAGAGCGCGGTCAAGATGACGGGACTCGGCTTCAGCCGTGATATGACGGCCCGGGAGAGCTATACGGTAAACCGCGACCTTTCGCTCCGCTCCTTCGACGTCTCACTGACGGTTGACGGCAGCCCCCGGCGGGTCAGCGGTGAGGTCGGCGAAAAGGCCATCCTGGTGACCATTGAGTCTGTGGGGACGCGGAAGGAGAAGTCCCTTGCGAAAAAAGGGCTCGTCTATCCTCCACCGGCGCTGAACCTCTATCCGCTCCTCCAGGGAGTGACGGAAAAGAAGAAATACCGTGTCTCCATGTTCGACCCGGAAGCTGTTTCGCTGAAGGATGTCCGCATAGATGTGATCGGATTCGAGACGGTCGATGGCCGGGAGGCGGTTCACCTGCGTAACGACCTGTATCCCTTTGTCGACAACGATGTCTGGATTGACGGAGCAGGCGTTACCCTCCGGGAATCGGTCCGTGACGGAATGATTGAGACCCGGCTGGAAAGCGAGGCGTCGGCGCGTGCGTTTCTCACGGACGCCGCCCTATCCAAGAAGGACCTTATCCTCGACTTCAGCCTGGTCCGGGTCGAACGGCCCATCGAGCGACCGACAGCGTCGCGTCGCCTGGTTCTGGCGCTTTCAGGTTTTCCCGAAGGTTTTCCGCTTATCTCGGATTCCGTGCAGAAAGCTGAGCGCAGGGAAGGCGGTGAAGCTCTCTTTACCGTTGATTTGGCTGCGACGGCGGGGGCTGTTGCTACATCACCGCCCATCGATCCGGCCGACCGGAGTCGCTACCTGGAGTCAACGGAGCGCATTCTCTCCGACAACCCGGAGATAGTCCGGCGCACGGGAGAGATACTCGCCGGGACGACGGAGCCGCGCGCGGCAGTGGAGAAGCTGACCATGTGGGTTGCCGGCTACGTCGAGGATACGGTTACCGACAGCCGCACTCCCCTGGAGACGCTGGAGAAGCGGACCGGAAACTGCCAATCCCACTCACGGCTCTTTGTCTCCCTGGCCCGTGCCGCCGGTATCCCGACCCGCTTCGTATCCGGGCTCGTCTATGCGGAGGGGAAGGGTTTCCTGTATCACAGCTGGGCTGAAAGCTTCGTGGGATACTGGCTCCCCGTGGATCCCACCTTCGGCGAGATACCCGCCAACGCAACCCACATCAAGCTTGTGGAGGGTGATTCCTCCGACGACATGGCGCCCATTGCCGGGGTCATCGGCAGGTTGCGCGGCCGCGTTCTTGACGTGGGGTACTAAGGAAAAGGGCGGATCCGGCTCGTACTATATTCCATCGTTATGCAATCCAGCGGCTAGCCGCTAGCCGCTGGTTTTTCTTTTTACTCTATTCGGAAGGACAGCCATGGACTACAAAAATACATTGAACCTGCCGGCAACGGATTTTCCCATGAAAGCCAATCTCACCCAGAAAGAGGTGGAGATCCTTGAAAAATGGGAGGGGATGGGCCTGTACGAGAAGCTGACGGAAACGGGCAGGGACAAGCCGAAATACATCCTCCATGACGGTCCTCCCTACGCCAACGGCCATATCCACATCGGCCACGCGCTCAACAAGATTCTGAAGGACATCGTCCTGAAGTGCAAGAGGATGAGCGGCTTCGAGGCCCCCTATGTTCCCGGCTGGGACTGCCACGGGCTCCCCATCGAGTTGCAGGTGGAGAAGAACCTGGGCTCCAAGAAGCACCAGATCTCAAAGACCGAGATGCGCAAGCTGTGCCGCGAGTATGCCGCCAAGTTCGTGGAGGTGCAGAAAAAGGAGTTCGAGCGCCTCGGCATCCTTGGAGAGTGGGAAAACCCCTACCTGACCATGAACTACCTGTACGAGGCTATCACCGCCCGCGAACTGGCCACGTTCGCGGAGAACGGCGGCCTGTTCAAGGGGAAGAAGCCGGTGCACTGGTGTTCCTCGTGCGTGACTGCCCTGGCCGAAGCCGAGGTGGAGTACGCCGATCACCGTTCCCCCTCCATCTACGTGAAATTCCTCCTCAAGGACGACATCTCAGGGCAGGTCCCGGAAATGTCCGGAAAGAAGGTGTCGGTTGTCATCTGGACCACGACGCCCTGGACCATCCCGGCGAATCTTGCGATTTCCCTCCATCCCGAGTTCGACTACGCGGCACTCGATACGGGAAGCGAGGTGCTGATCGTGGCCTCCGGTCTGCTGGAATCGTTCCGCGCGGGAACCGGCGTGACCGGCCGGGTCATCGCCACCTTCAAGGCCGGGGTCCTGGAGAAGAAGAACTGCGCCCACCCCTTCTATGACCGTACTTCGGTGATCCTGCTGGGCGAGCACGTCACCCTGGAGGCCGGCACCGGCTGCGTCCATACGGCGCCCGGCCACGGTCAGGACGATTACGAGATGGGGCTGAAGTTCGGCCTTGACATCTACAACCCGGTGGACAACCGGGGAAGGTTCCTGGAGAACGTGGAGTTTTTCGCCGGGCAGCCGGTGTTCGAGGCAAACAAGAGCGTCATCGAGAAGCTGACCGAGACCGGCGCGCTTCTCGGTTCCGGCGAGGTTACCCACTCCTATCCACACTGCTGGCGCTGCAAGAAGCCGATCATCTTCCGCGCCACCGAGCAGTGGTTCATCAGCATGGAGACCAACGGCCTGCGGAAAAAGGCCCTGGAAGAGATCAACCGAGTTACCTGGATCCCCCACTGGGGCAGGGACCGGATCTACGGCATGGTGGAAGGACGGCCCGACTGGTGCATCTCCCGCCAACGCTCCTGGGGCGTTCCCATCACCGCCTTTCTCTGCCAGGGGTGCGGCGAGGCGGTCGCCGATGCCGCGGTCATGCGCTACGTGGCAGACCAGTTTGCCGAGCACGGCTCCGATGTCTGGTACCAGCGGGAGGCAGCCGAGCTCCTCCCGCCGGGAACGAAGTGCCCGGCCTGCGGCAGCGGGAAACTGGAAAAAGAGATGGACATTCTGGACGTGTGGTTCGATTCCGGCGTTTCTCACGCAGCAGTACTGGAAACACGCGACAACCTGGCGTCACCCGCCGACATGTACCTGGAGGGGAGCGATCAGCACCGGGGATGGTTCCATTCCTCGCTCCTCGTCGGGGCCGGTACCCGTGGAACGGCGCCGTACCGGAGCGTCCTTACCCACGGCTTCGTGCTGGACGGCGCGGGCCGCAAGATGAGCAAATCCCTGGGCAACGTGGTGGCGCCCGATGACGTGATCAAGAAATTCGGCGCCGATGTGCTCCGTCTCTGGACCGCGGCCCAGGACTACCGGGACGACAACCGCATCTCCCAGGAGATCCTGAACCGGGTTTCCGAGGCCTACCGCCGCATCCGCAACACCTGCCGCTACATTCTGGGGAATATCAGCGATTTCGATCCCGCAGCGGACAGCGTCCCCTATGCCGAGATGGCCGAACTGGACCGCTGGGCGCTCCACCAGGCGGAGGTCCTCAAGGAACGGGTCCTGCGGGCCTACGACGAGTATGAATTCCACATCATCTACCAGGCGGTCAACGCCTTCTGCAGCGTGGAAATGAGCGCCTTCTACCTGGACATCCTCAAGGACCGTCTCTACTCGAGCCGGCGCGACTCCCGCAAGCGTCGCAGCGCCCAGACCGCCCTCTACCGGATCCTGGATTCCCTGGTCAGGCTCATCGCGCCGGTCCTCTCCTTTACCTCCGACGAGGTCTGGTGGCACATGCCCAAGCAGACCTGCGAAAGTGTCCATCTGGCAGGTTTCCCGCAGCCGGCGCCCGAATTCCGCGATGAGCGGTTGACGGATCGGTGGGATACCATCATCAAGGTGCGGGGAGAGGTTTCCAAGGCCCTGGAGATGGCGCGCGTCCAGAAGACCATCGGCCATTCCCTTGACGCCTCGGTGACGCTCAGCGCCCCGGCAGAGCTTCTCGGCTTCCTCCGGGAGTATGCCGGTGAATTGATGAGCATTTTCATCGTGTCCAAGGTTGACTTGGTGGATGAACTGGCGGGAGAGCACGTAGCTTCGGAAGGCGTCGCCGGGCTCAAGATCCGCGTCGAGGCCGCGCCGGGCGGGAAATGCGAGCGTTGCTGGTGCTACGACGAGCGGATTGGCGAGGATGCCCGATATCCGACCATCTGCCCGAAATGCATTGAGGCGGTGGCATGAAAAACCGCTACCTCTTCCTGATCGCGGTAGCCCTTCCGGTAATCATTCTCGACCAGGCGACCAAGCTGTTCATCGTCCGCACCCTGGAATTCCACGGCACGATCACCGTGGTGGAGAACTTCTTCGAGATTATCCATACCCGCAATCAGGGCGCGGCATTCGGATTCCTCCGGGACAGCGCCATCCGTCTGCCGTTTCTCATTACCGTATCGATTGTTGCGGCGCTCGTTGTCCTCGCCGTCTTCCGCAAGCTCAGGCCCGACCAGAAGCCGACCGCCTGGGGTCTTGCCCTGGTCTTCGCCGGCGCGGTCGGCAATCTCATCGACCGGGTACGTCTCGGCGAGGTCATCGACTTTCTCAACGTCCACTGGTACGAGCACTTCTGGCCGGCCTTCAATGTTGCGGATTCCGCCATCTGCGTCGGTGTGGGGCTCCTGGCCGTTGATATGATTCTGGAGGAAAGAAGGAGAAAAAACAGTGATGAGTGATATGTGATGAGTGATGAGTTGGAAAAGCAGAGAAGCGTTTATACGGTATGGGCAATAAGCAGCACGTTCGGCAGAAGTCTCGGCTGACTGAAGGTATAAGAGTCTGGCCCGCCTTTCCACGTATCACTCATCACTCATTACTAATCACCTTTTGTAATATTCCCGGTACCAGTCCACGAACCTGCCGATACCCTCTTCTATGGTTGTTTTCGGACGGAATCCCGCATCGCGCATCAGGTCGTCCACGTCGGCGCAAGTGGCGGGCACGTCGCCCGGCTGGATGGGGAGCAGGTTGCGGACCGCCTTTCTGCCCAGCTTTTCTTCCAGTACCTCGATGAACCGCAGCAGTTCCACAGGGTTGTTGTTGCCGATGTTGTAGATGCGGTACGGCGCATAACTGGTCCCGGGATCGGGCTTGTCGCCGCTCCACTCCGGATTCGGCGTCGGAGTGCGATCCGTTACCCGCACCACCCCCTCCACGATGTCGTTGATATAGGTGAAGTCCCGCCTCATTTTTCCCTCGTTGAAAACGTCGATGGGTTTTCCCTCCAGGATCGCCCTGGTAAAAAGGAACAGGGCCATATCGGGGCGTCCCCACGGACCATAGACGGTAAAGAAGCGGAGGCCGGTGCACGGCAGACCGTAGAGGCTCGCGTAGGTATGGGCCATGAGTTCGTTGGATTTCTTGGTGGCCGCGTAGAGAGATACCGGATGATCCACGTTGTGGTGGATGGAGAAGGGCATCCGGGTGTTTGCTCCGTATACCGAGCTGGATGAGGCGTAGACCAGGTGCGCCGTGCCGTTGTGACGGCACCCCTCAAGAATGTTCATGAAGCCGGTTATGTTGCTGTCGATATAGGCATGGGGATTGACAAGGGAGTACCGCACTCCGGCCTGGGCAGCCAGGTGGACCACCTTGTCGAATCTCTCCGCCGCGAACAGGTCCGCCATCGTCCGACGGTCGGCAAGGTCGCCTTGTACAAAGCTGAATCCCTCCCGTCCGCTGAGCTGCAGCAGCCGCGCCTGTTTCAGGGAGACGTCGTAGTAGTCGTTCAGGTTGTCGAGGCCGACGATAGAATCACCCCGGTCAAGGAGATACTTCGCCACATGGAAACCGATGAATCCGGCGGCGCCGGTAACAAGAATTTTGGACATTAATAATCTCCGTCCCGCCGTAGGGGCGCATTGCATGCGCCCTCACTGTATACGCCTTGGCTGGGCGCACAGCGGTGCGCCCCTACTTTATAATGGTGGATCATTTTTTCAGCATGATGAATCCCATCTGACGACCCGTATCGCCCCCGTCCCGGCGGTAGGAGAAGAACAAGTCCTTTTCGCAGGAAACGCACAGGGGGCTTGCCTCCAGGTTCGCCTCTCCGATGCCTGCCCGCAGGAGTTGCCGACGGTTTGCCTCGGCCAGGTCGAGCCGCCATTTGCCGGATCCGGCGGGCGTGGTGAAGGACTCGATGCTCTGCCCCGCTGCGCGGAATGCCTCGACTACCGGCTCGTCCACTTCGTAACAGCAGGGGGCAATTGCCGGACCGATGGCCGCGAGGATGTCCCGAGGCCTTCCGTCAAAAAGGTTCACGATCGCCTCGACTCCCTTCCGCGCTATGCCGGCCGCCGTTCCCTTCCATCCCGCATGGAGGGCCGCCGCAACCCGGCGCACCGGGTCCAGAAGAAGGATCGGCACGCAGTCGGCAACGCAGACACCGATCATCACGCCCGGCTGGTTGGTGACGATGCCGTCGCACTCCAGTTTCTGGAAATGGGAAAAGTCAGGATTCGGCTCGTCAAGGAGAAGGAGGTCGCTGCCGTGCACCTGGGTAACGGTAACGAGTTTTTCCAGTCGGGCGCCGAAGGCCCGCGCCAGGATGCTCCGGTTTCCTTCCACGTTGTGGGGGGAGTCAAGGGTTGAGGACCCCAGGTTCAGGGAGTTGTACGGGGGGCGGGATACCCCTTCATGGCGGGTGGTGAATCCCTGCACGGATATTCCCCGTCCGCTGAAGCTCTTCGGCTCCAGGTAGTGAACCCTGCCGTTCTTTTGTATTTCCACGGAAACTCCTTTGTAAAATCAGTGATGAGTGATAAGTGATGGGTGATTAGGCACGGAGTATTCAACTTATCACTCATCACTCATCACTTATTACGTTTTTTCTCCCTGCCTCTCCAGATACTCGATGATCCTGTCCATGTCATCCGGCACCGGTGCGGAGAATTCCAGGTATTCGCCGGTTCCGGGATGCACGAAGCCGAGGACCCGGGCATGGAGGGCCTGCCTGCCAAGTTCCCGTATCAGGGCCCGGAGCTTCGTATCCTTCACGCCCGACAGACGTCCGCTCCCGCCGTAGACCGGGTCCCCCAGAAGGGGAAATCCCGCCTCGGAAAGATGGACGCGGATCTGGTGGGTGCGGCCGGTCTCCAGGCGGAGTTCGACGGCCGAGACCGCGCCGAAGCGTTCCCTGACCCGCCAGTGGGTGACGGCGTTCTTTCCCCGCCGCGCGGAACCGGACATTTTCTTGCGATCCACCGGGTGGCGACCGATGGACGACTCGATGCGTCCCTTTTCCGTCTTGGGCGAGCCGTATACCAGAGCCAGGTATACCCGCTTGATGATGTGCTCCTTGAACTGGCGGGCGAGGCCCTGGTGGGAGCGGTCGTTCTTCGCCACGACGATGACGCCGGTGGTATCCTTGTCGATGCGGTGGACGATCCCGGGCCGTATCTCGCCGCCGATGCCGGAGAGGTCGTCGCAATGGGCGAGAAGGGCGTTGACCACGGTGCCGCCGGGATTGCCGGCGCCGGGATGGACCGACATTCCCGACGGCTTGTTCAGTACGATCAGGTCGCCGTCCTCATACAGGATCTCCAGCGGAATCTCCTCCGCCGACGGAGTCGATGGGATCGGGGGAGGGATTTCAATGATAATGCGTTCCCCCCCCTTCAGCTTCAATGACGGCTTTGCGGGTTCAGCATCCACCGTTACCCGGTCCGTTTCGATGAGCCGACGAACCGCCGATCGGGTCAGATCGGGAACCCGGGCGGCAATGAATACATCCAGCCGTTCAGGCGGATCATCGGTTGAAAAGGTCAATTCGATTCGTTCCACGGATCTCCAGAAAAATCATGCGCCATCCGCCGGGGGCGGACATCCGATGCTCAAACAGCAAAGGCGCGTCCCGAGGGACCGCGCCTTGCCCGTATCGTTCCGTCTATGTCCCTCCGTTACCAGATGGGGGATTCTATCCTGCCCGCACGCTTGATAAGAACGTCGACGATGGCGAGGTCAAAGATGGTTGATGAACCCAGTTCAGGGGTAACACGGGACTGAAAGTGCTGCCTGCCTTCTTCGATCTCGTTTTCCAATAGCTCGAAGATGGTATCGTTCTTGATACCCTGTTCCACTTTTTCCCTGTTATAGATGGCCACATCGGAGATGATGGCGCGGGCAAGCCTTCTTGCGTGCTCCGGGTTATCTATCAGGCCCATGGCCGTGTCCTCTCTTTTCTCGTGCGAATTCCCCCCGCTACGCCCGGTGATGGTCGGTGGCTGCCTTCGGGATGGCGGAAAACTTTTGTCAGGGTATCCAAATAACAGCGGGATGTCAATGCGTTTTCCGGTAATTTCCTTTGCCGGGGGCTCTCCTGTTTCACCGTCAGACTCGTCTTTCACCGGCTTTCACTGCTGTCTTGCTGTCTCCCCGGATGCGGCGCTATCCGTGAAAAAAGCTTTCCATCTCGCGGAAGACGGTTTCGCCCTCGCCTCTCGTAATCCGTGACTTCGGAAGGGAATCCAGGAAGAACCGGCCGTAGTTTTTGGACAGGACCCGGCTGTCGAAGATGAGCACGGCGCCCCGGTCTCCCCGGCTGCGGATCAGTCTGCCGAAGCCCTGTTTGAACTTGATCACCGCCTGGGGGACTGTGTATTCCATGAACGGGTCGCCGCCCACGGCTGTTATGTGTTCGGCTCGGGCTTCCAGGATCGGTTCCGTGGGTACCCGGAACGGAAGACGGGTGATCACCACCAGTTCCAGCGCCTTTCCCTGCACATCGACCCCCTCCCAGAAGGAGTCGGTGCCGAAAAGTACGGCGTTCCGCTCGTGACGGAAGCGGTTCAGGAGCATATGGCGGTTGATCTCTCCCTGGCGCATGGGCGTGAGTCCCGCCTTTTCCAGTGGCTCCCTGAGTGAGGCGAAGACACGGCTCAGGAGGTCGTAGGAGGTGAAGAGGACGAATGCCCGTCCCCGGGAAACGATGAGCCCGCGCAGGAGATAGTTTTCAAGATATGGGGTAAAGGAGCGCTCCGTGGGGTCGGGCAGGTCGTCGGGGATGCCGATGAATGCCTGGCGCTCGTAGTCGAAGGGGGACGCCAGCAGCAGTTCCGTGACCCGCTGTCTCTCCAGGAGGTCGATTCCCGTCATCTTTTCCAGGTAGTCGAACTTCTCGCCCACCGCAAGGGTGGCGGAGGTGACGACCACGGTCCGGAATCTGTCGAGGATCACCGATTTGATGGATTCCGCGACCTGGATGGGGGAGGAGCAGAGCCGGACGGTCATCCCCCGCGCTCCCTTGTTCACCTCGAACCAGTGGCAGAGCCGGTCGTCCCGCAGGGTGAAGACGCCCAGATCCCGGATGACGCTCTCCAGTCTAACCCTGATTCCCTTGAGGTCGATGAGCGCGCCGGAAAGCTTTTCCAGGATCGCCTCCGGGAGCTGATCGCACGCTTTGAAAAATGACTTCAGGGAGGCTACGTATTCGGTCAACTCTTTTACGAGTCGGCGCACAGCCTGTTCCGCCTCCTGCCAGAAGGGGTCACTGTAGACCGTGGGGGTCAGGCGCAGCTTCCGTTCCCCGGAATTTTTCCCGTCGTTTTTCAGGTAGGAAAGGAGAGAGAGACCGAGGGAGTCAAGCACGGAGATCACCGTTTCCGACAGGGAGAGCCGTCCAGGCAGAAGCCTTCCTTCCAGGATCCCCGATATCTCGATGAAGAGGACATCCAGTTCCTGCGGTATTTCACGACCAATCCGCGCGGAGATGCGCGGAAGGATGCCCCGCTGGGCCTTGCGTGGGTGCTGGAGCCTTCCCAGGATCTGCAGGATCCCGTGGCGCGAGATGCGGGAGGAAAAGAAACTGGTTGCCGTATCTTCCAGGTGGTGTCCCTCGTCGAAGATGAGACGGGTAAACGGTGGGAGGATTGCCGAGGAATCGTAGCCGGTTTCGGAACGCAATGCCACGTCCGCCAGCAGGAGGGCGTGATTGACCACCAGGATATCCGCCCCTGCGGCCTCGCGGCGTGCCGAGTAGAAAAAACACTTTCCGTAGTGCCCGCATTTGACCCGTCCGCACTGGTCCGCCTCGCAGCAGACCTCTTCCCAGACCTCGTCGCGGGGGATGAAGCTCAGGTCGTTCCGGCATCCTTCGCCGGTCTTGCGGCTCCACTCCATGATGGCCTCAAGTTCTCCGGCGGTTCCCTCTTCCTTGAAAAGCGACGGTTCGGTCTCGATTGCCTTCAACTTCCGGAGGCAGAGGTAATTGGAGCGGCCCTTGACCAGCACCGCGCGGAACGAGAGCCCGCCCTTTTCCCGGAGGAACGGGATGTCCTTCTTGATGAGCTGTTCCTGGAGGTTGATAGTGTTGGTGGAGACCACGATGCGTTCCCGGTTGCGGGTCGCCCAGAGTGCGGCCGGGAGGAGGTAGGCGAGCGACTTGCCGGTGCCGGTTCCCGCCTCGATGACCGCCACCCGCTCTTCGTTGAAGGCTTCGGCCACGACGAACGACATGCGGGTCTGTTCTTCGCGGTGTTCGTACCCCTCAAGATTCCGGGCCAGGGCGCCGTCGGGTGAGAAGAACCGCTCGATCTCGGGGAAGGAGAGAAGCTCGACCGTCTTGCGGGTGAAGGCGCTTACCGCCTGGTAGCAGCGGGTGACGTCATTGTCGACGATGAAGAAGCCCACTCCCTGGTTGCCGAGCACCGTGGCGATCTCCAGGTCGGGACGGGAGGGTGTCAGGTCGCCGGACGGGTGATTGTGGATCACCACGTCTCCGAAGGAGACGGCGATCATGATGGCGGCAACCGCGTCCCGACTTCCCCGCGCAAGGGGCTCCACTTCCGTAACGATGCCGTTCTCATCGGTGCGGCCGAGAAAGAAGACTTCGTTGCCGCCCGTTTCCGCAATATCGTCCCGCATGGAGAGGACGGCTTTTTCCGCAATGGGGAGTTTCATGGAGTGATTGGTTTCAGGTGAAGAGATGCTTCTATTCCAGTACCATCCTGAGGGCTTCGTCTATCTTTCGTGTGTCCACCGCCGTATTGAAGCAGGGACCATGGGGACGGTCGTTGAGAATTCCCAGCACCGGCAGGGGATAACAGTCCCTGATGCCGGACGTCAGGTCACCCTCGCAGGCTACGGCCACCACCAGTTTGGGCCTCTTTTCCCTGATTACCTTGCGTGCCAGGGTACCGCCGGTGACGACGAAGATGTCTATCCGGTATTTTTCGGCCAGGTCGGCCAGCCCGGCGATGTCGCAGCGTCCGCAGCGGAGGCACTTGTTGATGTCCCCGGTGATCTTGATGTCGCATTCCGCGAGCTGAAGGCAGTGGGGGAGGAGAATCATGATTTTGTCGGGTTTCAGGCGGAACCTGCGGGACAGGACAAGGCTGTTGTTCATGGCGATGAACGACTGACGGATGGTATCGCGGGGGATGCCCGCAATCTTGCCGAAAAATTCGATGACAGGGAGGAGGAGTCTGATGGCGGCCGCCCGGAGCAGGCGGGTGCCCGGGATGTCCTTTCCCGTTATGGTGGTCAGCACAAGGAGAGCCGTTGCCAGGATCACGCTGCCCGCGACAAGAATCAGCATGACGCCTACGATACGGGGGAGGCTTGGGTGCACGGAGGCGAGGCCGGTCCCTTGCAGCCACCAGAGAAGCAGGATAATGCCCGCGATAAGCAGGCAGGTCACGGCCATCAGGGAGATGAAGAGTCCCTTGGCTGCAAAGGTTTTTTGCGATTCGTTCCCGGCCAAGCGACTAATCCTCCTTTCCGAAGGCCGTTCCGGGGGCGATTCGGCATCCGGCCAGGAAGTCCCGCACAGGCAGCCGCTTCTTTCCCTCCAGTTGGAGCTCGTCCAGGAGAAGGCTGCCGCCGCCGCAGGCGACTTCGATGCCGTCCCTGCCCGCGTCAAGCACCGTTCCCGGCGCCCCTTCTCCCTCTCCGATCCTCGCCCGGTAGACCTTGACGAGCTTCCCGTCGAGGTAGGTGAACGCACCGGGCCACGGGGTCATTCCCCGCACCAGGTTGCGAATGGTACGCGCGTCCCGGGTCCAGTCGATGAGGCCGTCTTCCTTCTTCAGCATGGGCGCGTAGCAGGAGAGGGCGTCGTCCTGCTTTTCCGGTACCAGCTTTCCCTGGACAAGGAGGTCCAGTGTCTCATGGAGGAGGTCGGCGCCAATCAGCGAGAGCCGGTCATGAAGAGAACTGGTGTCCTCGTCGGGGTCGATGGGGGTCGCTTTCTTCAGCAGCATGTCGCCGGTATCCAGCCCCACGTCCATCAGCATGGTGGTGACGCCGGTCTCGGTCTCGCCGTTGATGATGCACCAGTTGAGGGGCGCGGCGCCCCGGTAGCGGGGGAGAAGCGAGGCATGGATATTGATGCAGCCGTAGCGGGGTATCTCCAGAAGGGCTTTGGGGAGGATCTGGCCGAAGGCGACCACTACGACGACGTCGGGGTTCATTTCCCGCACGGACTCGATGAACTCCGGGGCCCGCACCTTGATGGGCTGGAGAACCGGCAGTCCGTGCCGTTCCGCCAATTCCTTCACCGGAGGGGGGACCGATTTCTGCCCGCGCCCCTTGGGCCGGTCCGGCTGGGTGACGACCGCGGGTATCTCATCGCCCCGGTCGATAAGACGCTGGAGCGTCGGGCAGGCGAACTGGGGGGTCCCCATGAATATCACGCGCAGAGGGGTCACTACTCCACTCCCCGCGGCTGTTCCATCATCTGGCGGTATTTCTTGCGGAAGATGTCCTTTTTCAGGGGGGAGAGCTGGTCCACGAACAGGGTTCCGTCCAGGTGGTCGATCTCATGCTGGAAGGCGATTGCCAGGAGGCCCTCGGCCTGCCAGGTCGTCTCTTCCCCTTCCAGGTTCAGTCCCTTGACAACCACCGAGGCATATCTCCTGACATTGGCGCCGTAGCGCGGAACCGACAGACACCCCTCTTCCTCGTAGGATTCCCCCTCGCCATGGACGATGACCGGGTTTATGGCCACTATCAGGTTCGGTTTCTCATCCTTGGGGGAGACATCGATGACGATGACGCGCTGGTGAACCCCTATCTGGGGCGCGGCCAGACCGACACCCGGCGCGTCGTACATGGTCTCGGCCATGTCCTGGGCAAGTTCTCGAATTTTTTCAGTAATTATGGTAACCGGGGCGGATTTTTTCTTCAGTTCCGGATCGGGATAGGTGAGGATTCTTCGTATCACATGGGCTTCCTTGGGTGATTTGTCGTGCACCCACTATATAAATTCGGGCATGAAAATGCAAATTTTTCGTCGCCGACCCGATCTCAATGTTTGCCCACGTGCTTGGTGATCAGCTTTTCGATGAGTTCGTCCAGGGTCCGCCCCTTGCGGGCAGCCTCGGCCCGTGCGCGGGGGAGAAGCTCATCCCGGATCAGGACCGTGATCTCGGTGTATCCAGCCCTCGATTTTCCCGTCTTTTCCTGCGGATTTTTCTCCTGTCTGCAAGGCTCGGGCCTGCCGGCGGGTTCTCCTTCAGAGGCGAAACGGAGAGCCGCCTCCGGGTCAAAAACGGGTTTCAGAATGGTAGGTTGCGTCTTCGATTTTGCCATCAGCTTTTCCCCCCGAGAATTCCCCTGACCTCGTCCACGAGCGCCGTCATCTCCTCCTGGGCGGTTTTGTCCGGCCATTCCGCAACCGACAGCCCGCGTGCAAGGGCTTCGCTGTAGGCGACCCGGTAACCGAGCCGCGCGTCGAGCTCCTTCAGCTTCATCTCGCGACGGACTGCCTCGCTCAACTCCTGCGCTTCGCGGGTGTAGGCCCGGAAACGGTTCCAGACGATGCGGGCATCCACATCCTGCTTGTGCTTCCGGGCATCGGCCAGGGTCTGCAGCAGGTCGGCGGTGGACCAGATTTCCGCGGCGCTGGCGCCGAGAGGGATAAGGCTCAGGCGGCTGAGGATGATGATGGCGCGGGTCAGGGCGGCAATGCGGGGAGGGGCGTCGATGATGATGAAGCGTTGCGTTTCGTTCAGTTCCGCTGCCTTGTCCACCAGTTCCACATGGTCACGGGCAAGGGCGAGGGTGAGGTTCCCCGGGGCGGCGCCCGACTCCCGCGTGGCGTACCACGAGGCGCTCGTCCCTTGGGGGAGGTCGCAGTCGATGAGGGTGGTGGGCCCCGCGGCGGAGAGGATGGCGGCCAGATTGGTCGCGATGGTGGACCTCCCCACACCCCCCTTTACCTGGATTACGCCGACAATATCCGCCATCGATTTCCTCCCGTGCTGACTATTTTCCCGCAATCTCCTTGAGGCGCGGCATATCGCGGACAACGACACGGCTTCCCTTCACCTCGATAATACCCTCGTCCTTCAGCTTCTTGAGCGCCCGGGAAAGGGTCTCGCTGACCGTGCTCAGGTGGGAGGCCAGTTCTCCCTTCTTGATCTCCAGGTCGAGATAGGTGGTGCCCTGGTAGGTGGTTGATTTCTTCGCTGCCAGGTCGATGAGGTAGGCGGCCAGCCGCGACGGGACCTCGGCAAAGGTGAGCTCTTCGATCTGGCGCGCAAAGCGGCGCACCGACAGCGAGAGGGTGACGATGAGATTGAGGGCGAAGCGAGGGTTCCGTTCAAGGAGTCCCATGAAGGAATCGCGGGGAAAATAGAGGGCTTCCACCTTCTCCAGCGCCCGCGCCTCGGCCGGATAGCGGCCGTCGCCGAAAAAGGCGGCCTCGGCGAAGGTTTCATGGGCATAGGCGAAGTGGAGCACCTTTTCCTTGCCGTCCTGGGATATCTTGGAAAGTTTCACGCTGCCGGACGCTATCAGGAAAAAACCGACGGCAGGCTCTCCCTCGGTGAACAGGACCTCGCCCTTGGCATAGGTGCGTTTCGTGGCGATGGAAGCCACTTCGTCCAGGTTTTCTTCATTCAGTCCGGAGAAAAGAAGCGATTTTTTCAGTATCTTGAGGTAGTCCATGGGCCCTCCGTCATCGGATGAGGGTTGGAATCGGGATTGGGGAACTATATACCATTTCTCTGCAATTTCTCCACAGGTATCTTGTCAGGTCTATGAAGGAGTGAACGTCCGGTGTTCAAGGCTGACAGTTGACAGTCCTCTGGGGGGTCCTCGATAACTGGTCTTTTTTGCTTTGTTCCCCCGATGGCTTATGTTCGTTTCCGTGGTTCACGCTTGGAGCGGTACGGAACATCAGCCTCGGCAACATGCATTACGCTTTCGTTTTTCGCCGGTTCGAACACGATGCGCACCCGCGCATGCAAGGCATCCGCGACACGGCGGAGGGTACTGATGGAGTGGCCTTCGTAGCCAGGGGACTCCAGGCGGCTGATTTGCTGCTGCGATGTCTTGAGGAGCTTGGCAAGCTCCTTCTGAGAGAGCCCGGCCTGCCGCCGAAGGGCGGCGATTTGCAACGCTACGTCCCAGGCCTCTCCGGCTTGCTTAAAGCGTTCGGCAAAGACCGGATCTTTCAGTTGCTCGTCGAGATAGTGGTCAAAATTTGTCTTTTTCATCGTTCTACTCTTTTCTGCCAGTCACGCATCCGTTCACGCGCGGTTTCCAGGTCGCGGGCCGGGATGGCCCTGCCCTTGTTGCGGATTCCGTGTACTGCAACAATCCGGCGATTCTTTACGAAAAACCAGAACACGCGGGTATTGAGTTTGCCGACGTGGCGCAGTTCGAACAACCCGTCTCCGAGCTGCTTGGATAGCGGCTCTCGGTGATACTGTCGGTTCCTCAGTTTCTCAAGACCGGCGAGCACCGCGGCGAAGTCGTTCGGATCGCTGTCCTTCAACTCGTCCAGAAACTCTCGCACTGGAGATGCTCCGTTCTCAGATTCGTAGAATTCTACACTGAAATCCATAATCTCTCAACACCAAATTTGATGTATTTTTACAGGAAACTTCACCCCTCCAGAGCCTTCCTGAAGTATTCAACCCAGCTTCTAACCGTCTTCTTGCGCCGGGGAATGGTACTTCCTCCCACTCCCCAGCGACTGAAGAGCCTGGTATCCACTGCATCGACGCCCCGTTTCAGCGCACTGTTGAAGATCGGCTCGGAAAAGATGATTCGCGCCATCTCCTGAAGCTTCTTCCGGTGCGGAAACCTTGCGAATTCGCGTCCTCGTTCGTTGAGCCAGATGTTTTCCCGGTCGCTGTCGGCAATCCCTATGAATTTCAGGGTATTGTAGTAGTAGTCGATCTGACGGTCGACGATATCGAAGTCGAGGCTGAGCTCCTTCTTCGCTACCGGCCCCTGGCTGTCGATGGCGGTAAGCATCGCCAGGACCTTGTCGAACTTGTCCGCCTGCGGGAAAGGCGCGTCCAGGTTTACCAGGTCATCCCGTTCACGCGCCTCGACAGCGTACAGGTCGAACCGCTCCTCCTGCTCCTGAAAAGTGAATGCAAGCTCGCTTGAGTGGTCCGCAATCATCCTCGCGCCGTCAATGACAAACGGGATGAAACGGAAGAACGGCTCCTGGAAATAGAAGATGAAGGTACGGATCCGTTTTGCAGCGCCGACCCGTTTCCGCCAGTAGAGCTCAGGATAGAGCAACTGTCGAACGTTTATGTTGTTCCTGCTGCCGATTTTTGCCTCGACCAGGTTGATGGTCCTTTCGCCCTCATAACCCCCATCCACCTCTATCTGGACGCCGTTGACCGGGTATGAAATCCCGTTCAGTCTGAAATCAAAGGGGACGGTGGCCCTGAAGCGGCCCCGGATGGTCAGCACGGTCTTTTCCTGAAACACCTGGTCGAGCATCCCTGAGACAAAGGCGATGTCGAGGGCATTGGATTCGGAGGAGATGTCGGCAGGGGTGAGGGTCAGAAGATCGTTGGGGAAAGTCACCGTGGTTATGCGTGAGGGGAGAGTTTCTGTAACGTTGATGAAGGGGTCGGTGCGGGCGATACGGTAGTTGCCGTTGCTGATGGCCAGGATCGACAGGCCATTATCGGCCATGATCCCCGGCAGGTGTTCCCTGAAATCCACCTTGGTCATCAGGCGCGGCTCCCGATGGTCGCCGTAGCGTTTGATCTGGGGCGCGTTGATATCGAAGTGGCCGTCCCGGGCGATACGACCGAGTATGTCGAACTCGCGGAAGATTTTCTCCCAGGCGGCGCCGTTTGACGTGGCCTCACTCAAGCGACACCTCGTAGTTGGTGACGATGACCTCCGCCACCTTGCCCCGCCCGTCGGCCTTGCAGTTGATGGCACGGGACGCCTCCACCGTTCGGATATGGAATTTGTCCTTGTAGAGGTCCAGTACGAATTCGGTATGGGAGTTGGACAGCATCCACTTCACCCCCATGCCGTCCAATTCTACGCAGACATCCCGAAGCCGTGTCTGCATCTCCAGGTCGAATCCTTCACCGGTATAGGAAGTAAAATTGGCCGTGGCCGTGAGCGGCACGTAGGGGGGGTCGAAATAGACGAAATTTCCCTTTTTCGCGACATCCAGGACATGGTCGAACCCGGCGGCGGCGATCTCCGTAGTTGTCAGAGCCTTGGAGCAGGCGAGGAGGTTACGTTCGTCCACGATGGCAGGATTGGCGTAGAAGCCGAACGGTGTGTTGAACTGCTTCCGGGAGTTCATCCGGAACAGGCCGTTGAAGCAGGTCTTGTTCAGGAAGATCAGGCGTGCGGCCTTTTCCACTCTACCCCATTGGGCATATCCGGATTCCCGGTCAATGGTGCGGATGGTGTAGAAGTATTCTTGCGGATCGCCTTCGCGATAGTTCCGTTCGTGCTTCCTGAGTTCGGCAATCAGCGCGCCGACGTCTTCCTTTACCACCCGGTAGATGTTGATGAGCTCTTCGTTGATATCCGAGATGTAGGCATTCTTCGGCTTCATGGCGAAAAAGAGCGCACCGCCGCCGATGAACGGCTCGATGTAACGCTTGTATTGATTGGGCCGGCTCCGTAGGAGCTCTTCGACCAGTTGCCGTTTGCCGCCGGCCCATTTCACGAACGGTCTGCACATGTTCAGCTATTCCGAAATTTCTTGGATGTGATGGCCTTTCGGCTGCCTGAGGTTATATCAATCGGCCTGTGCGCCGTCAATCAATTTGCTGGCGGTCGGGAACCGGGGGGCGTGATGTGGACGAAAAAAGCCCCTGATTTTTCAGCCTTTCGGTAAAGGCTCATGAAAAAATCAGGGGCTTGTCAGGTTCGGAGACGTGTCGATTTCGGCGGAGACGTCTCAGTCTCAGATCCGGATCAGTATCCCTCCCCAGGAGAGCCCGCCGCCGAACCCCATCATCAGTACGAGATTCCCTTCCCGGATGACACCGTTGCGGAGGCTCTCGTCAAGGACCAGGCCGACGGACGCCGCGGCGGTGTTGCCGTAGCGGTCCAGGTTGAGAAGGATCTTCTCCGCGGAGATCCCGGTCTTTCTCGTGATCACGTCGATGATGCGGCTGTTGGCCTGGTGGGGGATGATGAAGTCCAACTCGTCCGGCTGTATCCCAACTCCGTCGCAGACCTGCGCGATCAGCTTTGGTATGACGTCGGTGGCAAAGGTATAGACGCTCCTCCCCGCCATCTTGAAGGTGTTCTCCCGCAGTGCGATGGTCTAGGCGGTAATGGGTTTTCGGGAGCCGGAGGAGGGGACCTTGATGAGGTCCCAGCGGCTGCCGTCGCTCTCGATGTGGGTGTGGAGGATTCCGGTCCGCTCGTCGGTCGCCTCCAGGATCAGGGCGCCGGCGCCGTCGCCGAACAGGGGACAGGTGGACTTGTCCTGAAAGTCGAGCATCTTGGAGTAGGTGTCCGCGCCGATAACCAGAATTCTTTTGTATTTGCCTGATTTTATAAAATTGTCCGCCGCTTCCACGGCATAGACGAAGCCGCTGCAGACCGCGTTCATGTCGAATGCGAACGCGTTTGTGGCGCCGATATTTTTCTGCACCATGCAGGCGGTGGGGGGGAGAGTCATGTCCGGCGTGGATGTGGCGACAATAATGCAGTTCAGGGAGAGTGGATCTATTTTCCCCGCTTCCAGGGCGCGCAAGGCAGCGGCCGTGGCGGAGTCGGACGTTGCCTCATCCTCGCCGGCGAAACGCCGTTCGCGGATTCCGGTGCGGGAAAATATCCAGGTGTCCGCATCCTCGATCAGGTAGTCAAAGAACGAGTTTTTCACCACCCTGTCGGGAACCCTCCCGCCGGTGGCCAGAACCTTTGCGTACTTCATCGGTACTGTCTCCATACACTATTCAAGAAAAAACAAGGCCCCAAAAGCGGGGCCTTACCATGTATTGCCTGAATTTATCCCACAAAACAAGGTTCTTTGTCAAATCATATATTCAGTAAACGGGATTCAGCGACCGGCATCGGTGTTTCCCGGCGCCGCCCCGCCCTTTCCGGACGCTTCTTTTTTTCCCGGGCTCAGGAGGGCATCCACTATACCGTAGAACCATACACAGAGAAGCGCTGCCGCCAGCCAGAGCGCAGGGGGTACCCATTCGCGCAGACGAGCGGCAACGGCGACGGGATCCGTTGTCCCTCCGCCTCCATGGAGTACGTCCTGTATCGCCATGGCCGCGAGTATGACGGCAGCAAGCAGCAGAACGGTGACGGCCAGGATGAGAATTCCACCCTTCAGTTTGTGACCTCGGAGGATCTGTCCGACACCGGGGAGCACCAGTGCTGAGAGGAGGGCGGCCTTGATGTTTTCCTTCATGGGTTCCCTTTCAGAAATAATCTGTGCAGATACTATGTAATGAAGAAGTAATTGTTGCGAAATTTCGTCGTTTTGCTACTATCGGAACCGCCATGACACCATTTGAATCTACCAAGAAAAGGCGGGAGGCCCTGTCGGCCCTGCTGACCGACCCGTGCGAAGAGGTGAGAACAGCCGCCGCCGAGGCGTTGGAGCGCCTGGAGGGAATCGGGAGCCTTCCCGAAGTCCTGGAGGCGCTGAAGAAAGGGGATCTCGGAACCAGGGTCAGGTGCCTGTATGCCCTCGGTCGCATAGGCGGGGAGGAAGTGCTCCCGGCTCTTCTCTACTGCGCGTCACGGCCGGAAGAGGATATCAGGTCGGTCGCCGTCGAGGTGCTCGGCGATATGAAGCTTCCCGGCGCTCTGGCCGTTCTCCAGGAGCGATTGAAGGATCCCAGTCCCGCTATCCGGGCCAAGGCCATTGCCGCCCTGGGCAACTTCGGGAAGCCCTCCCTTGCGGCCCTCCTGGTCCCGTTTCTCGATGCCGATGACGGTCTGCAGGACGCGGAGGCCATTACCTCCCTTGCGCTCATCGGGGACGGTTCGCTGGAGGAGCGGTTCATCTCCCTGCTCGCGTCACCCCATCCGCGGACCCGGGAGGCCGCGGCTCTGGCGCTCGGTCGGTTGCGGGTCACGTAGCGAAGTAGCGGCCCACATCCACATTCTTCAGGAGCGGGTCTACGGTCGACACAATGGATGCGTACCGTATTCCTTCATTGGCGGCGAGGCTGACCATTTTCGGATATTCCAGCGCATCGCCCCGTGAATCGAGAATTACCTTCACGCCCGGGAGCGTGCTTTCCATGGGGTGGGGTCTGACAACGAGGGCTATCTCGTTGGTGTCGAGCCTGACAAGGGTCCCCACGGGATAGCTCCCCATCATCTCCTCGAACTTTTCCACGAGTTCTCCGTTCAACGATGTTCCCGCTATCCTGCGCATCATGTCAATCGCCGCTTTGGGAAGCACCGGCACGCTGTAGGAACGGAGGGTGGTAATGGCGTCATAGCAGTCGGCAACCGCGACAATCTCGGCCATTTCGCCGAACTCCCGTGCTCTCGCCCATTCGGGATACCCTGTCCGGTTGTGCCGGATATGGTGACCGAGCACTGCCTCCCCTACCCGAGGGCTGATGTTCTTCATCCCACCGATAATCTCAGCTCCCTTTTCCGCGTGCGTCTTCATCACTTCGAACTCATCGGAAGAAAGCTTTCCCGGCTTGTTCAGGATTTTTTTGTCTATGCCGGTCTTGCCGATGTCGTGGAGAAGGCCTGCGGTGTTGGTGTCCCTGAGAAAGTCCCGCTCCATCCCCTGAAACGCCGCAAGGGCGAGCGCCAGTATCCCCACGTTGACGGAATGGTTGAAGGTGTAATTGTCATAGTCCTTTATCATGGCGAGACCGAGGAGTGTGGTGTGATCCTTGATGGTAAGGGAAACCATGTCGTCGACAACGGCGTTGATCCGATCGCTGTCGGGAATCCTGCCGTTCTCGATTTCACTCATGGTACCCCGAACCGCGTTGAGGGCATCCAGGTAGGTCTTGGAAGGCGCGGATCCTTCCTGGTCGGAAGCATCGCCGTACACCGGCTGGTCGATGCCCAGCCGGATGGTCCGAATATCGCTCCTTTCCATCTCCTCCGGCAGGATTTCAGCGGTCACGTCCCGCCGGGCGAGCAGGGACGCGAAGCGGAACAGGTCTTCCTGATTCACTCCGGGATAGAGAGTAAGGGCCTCAATCCCTTTGCCGGTGAGGCGGTCCGCCAGTTCGGCAACGGATGAGTTCGGGGTCACAAACAGATGGCCTTCCAGGAAAAAGACGCCTTCAACGACGCCGAAATGGATCTCCGGCTTTCTATGCAGCATCATGTCCAGAATCCCGGAAAGCTCCTGGAGGGGTTGCCGGACCGCGGGGTGCGCCTGCGGGTAAAAGGTAACGGATTTGATGGACGCGGTCAGGAGCATGGCGACCCGCTGTGCGTCCAGATGGGTAATCTCAGTCACGGTTGTCACCCTCTTTCCCTCCCATGGTCTCCAGGACCGCCGAACAGGCCCGGCCGACACTTCCGCCCCGCATTTCGGTCTTTTCCAGGAAATCCCGGGCGCTGTCGCCTCCAATCCGTCCGATCGCCTCGACGGCGAGGATCTTCAGTACCTCCCAACGGTCCCGGGCAAGCATATGTCTCTTCCGCACCAGACGGAACAGAGGTTCAAGGGCACGCCGGTCGCCGATACGGCCGATGGCCAGCAGGGCTTCCTTTTTCAGGGTGATGGATTTTCCCATGACATCCCGTTCGAAGATCAGGTCGAGAAGAGGCTGGACGGCACGCTCGTTTCTTGTTATTCCGAGCCAGAGAATCACCTGTCTCCGAATGGCGCTGTTGGCGTCACGAAGGAGGTCCAGCAGAACCTCCGTGGCCTCCTTCCCCCCGATGCGGGCCAGGGCGCGGATGGCATCGATCCTGATGCGGTTGTCCACATGGTAGGCGGTCAGGGAAAGCCCCCGTACCGCATCCCGGTTCCCCATCTCTCCCATGACGGCAATCGCGGTCCTCACAAACTCCCGCCTTCCGTCCTTCAGTGCCTCAAGGAGCGGAGGTACGGCAGGAGGGCCGATCCGGAGCAGGGCGGTCGTCAGTGTTTTTTCGATGTGCGGGTTTTCGCAGGCGACAATCCTGTCGATGATGGATCCCACCACATCTCTTCCCAGGTGATGAAGGATCATGAACACGATTTCCTTCTGATTGAAATCCTCATCCTCCAGGTGGTCCAGCAGGTGTTCAGCCATTTCGTCCAGAGCGAGCCGGCGGAAGGTATCAAGCGCATTCGCCCGACATTCGGCGCTCCGCGTCTCATCCGCGTTCTGGTTGAGAAGGCCCAGAAGGACGGGAAAGAGCCTGTCGAAATTCCCCTCGGCCTTCAGCGCCTGTCCCTTGGCCGCCAGCATCCGTGCCAGGTTTGCATAGGTGATGTCGTCATTCTCCGTTTCCATAAGGGCGAGGAGTTCTTCGATGGTCGGATCGGCCGGGGAGGGTTGGGGAATTTCTTCGTCGGGCGTCCCGGTCCCGCCCTCATTTTCTTCCCGTGCCGCCGTTCCCTCGGGAGCGGCTTCTTCCAAGGGTTCTCCCATGGTCCGTTTCGTGAAAACAGCGGCTATGTCTATCTCGTTGGCGATTATCGTCCGAATGCCCCGCCGGTCCAGGAGCCCGGCCATGCCCCCTTCCCCGAGAACCTTCTGCGGCTCCATTGCCAGCAGGAGAAGGAATTCCGTGAAGTCGGCGGGGGAGAGTTCCGGCAGAAGGGTGAGTCGCTGAATTTCCCGGGAAAACAACTCTTTTGCCAGGGAGATCGCCATGGGGGCGTTTTCTACCTCTTCCTCTCCGCCTGCGATGGACAGGCCGTTCCGGTGCACGATGAGGCTCAGTCCCTCCGCGCTCATGAGGGAGCGTATCGCCTGGTAGGCCCGATGAAGGATTTCCCGGCGGAGAGGATGGCTTTCGGGATAGAAGGCAATTGCCTTTACTCCCTTGAGGATTTCCCCGAGCGCCGTCACGACGGCGCCGGCCGTCCGGCTGTCTCCTTTTGGCGGGCGTACCCTGGTATCGGTGCTTGCAGGCATCTCATTCTCCCGAAAAAAGCGAAACTCCATCCCCGCGGAGGCAAACCATGGAACGGCTTTTGGCCACGGACAGTCTCATGCCCGGGGACAGGCGAACGGAACGCGGTGCGCTCCGGAGAGGACGAGCTTCTATTCAGACAGGCCGAAGCGTCTCAGGGTCTCCGGTGGAGCCTGATCGAAATGGGAAAACTCCATGGTAAAGGCGCCGCGTCCTCTGGTGGCGCTTCGCAGTTCGGTCATGAAACCGAACATCTCCGCCAGGGGGACATGGGCCCGGATGACTTCAATGGCGCCGCGGGAGGCGACTCCCTCCACTCTCCCCCGCTTCTGCTGAAGGGAACCGATTACCTTGCCGGTGTAGTCGGCGGGAGTTGAAAGCTCCAGGGTCATTATCGGCTCCAGAAGAGCGGGTCTCCCTTCTCTGAGCGCCAATGCGAGGCCGCGTTGCGCCGCTGCCCGCAGGCCTATCTCGGTGGTGATGCCGGGCTCGAAGGGGGCTTCCGTGACCCGTACCTCCACATCGGTCACCGGATACCCGGTGCTGCCGCCCGCAAGGCATGACTGTTCCAGACCCTGAACGAGCAGGTCGGAGAGTTCCGGCGGAAGGTGCAATTCCTCCGGGGGGGGGACGATGACCTTGAGTCCCGCGCCCCGCGTCAGCGGCGAGATACGCAGCAGGACTTCCCCCGACTGGATCTTCCCGTCCACCTCTCTCCGAAAAACCTCGCGATGCTCGATAACGCGTCTCGATGTTTCCCGGTATACGACCTGGGGGCGGCCCGTCTTGATTCCAACGCCGAAATCGCGCGACAACCGGTCCGCGATGACCTCCAGGTGGAGTTCACCCATGCCGGTCAGGATAGTCTGTCCCGTCTCCCCGTCCTCCCTGACCCGGAACGTGGGATCCTCCCACTGGAGCTTTTCCAGCGCTGAGGGGAGTTTCTCCCGGTCCTCCAGGCCCCGCGGCTCAACCGCCACGGAGACTACGGGCTCGGGTACCGCAAGTCCCTCCAGAAGCAGGGGGTGATCGGCGTCGCAGAGAGTGTCCCCGGTCAGCACATCCTTGAGTCCCGCGGCTGCGACGATATCGCCGGCCGAGGCATTTTCAATCCGCTCCCGCTTGTGGGCATGCATGCGAAACAGGCGTGCGACCTTTTCCCGGCAGCCCCGCGTGCTGTTGAAGATCGTTTCTCCCGCGCGGATCTTTCCGGAATAGAGGCGCAGAAACGTCAGCTTCCGCCCTTCATCGGAAAAAACCTTGAATGCAAGGGCGCAGAGCGGCGCCTTGGGATCGCAGCGGATTTCCTCCACGTCATTGGTTCCGGGACGCACGCCGCGGGCAGGGGGGATGTCGATTGGCGCCGGGAGATAGTCTCCCACGGCATCCATGAGCGGCTGTACCCCCTTGTTGCGGAGGGCGGAACCGAGAAATACCGGAAAGATTCGGCAGGCGAACGTCCCTTTCCGGATGGCCGCACGCAGCCGCGCGGGTTCCACGGGAACCCCCTCAAGGTAATCGGCGAGGATAGTGTCGTCGAAGTCGGCAGCCGCTTCCAGCAGCGCCTCCCGGGTCTCACGGATTTCCGGCCCGCCATCGGCGGAAAGCGGTGTCCGCTCCACGGTCATCCCCTGGTCCGATTCGGAAAAATGGAGGGTTTCCTCCGTTAGCAGATCGATGACCCCGGTAAAGCCTCCCTCGCTCCCTAGGGGGAGTTGAAGAAGAAGCGGCCGTGCGCCGAGTTTTTTTGCCATCTGTTCCAGCACGGCCTGATAGTCGGCGCCGATGCGGTCCATCTTGTTGATGAAGCAGATCCGCGGCACCCCGTAGCGATCCGCCTGGCGCCAGACCGATTCGCTCTGGGGTTCCACACCTTCCACGGCGCTGAAGATGGCGATTGCTCCGTCCAGGACCCGCATGCTTCGTTCCACCTCGATGGTGAAATCGATATGACCGGGCGTGTCAATCAGGTTGATCCAATAGTCCCCCCAGCGACAGGTGGTGGTAGTGGCGGTAATGGTAATGCCGCGCTCCTGCTCCTGGGGCATCCAGTCCATCACCGCCTGTCCGTCGTGCACCTCGCCCATTTTGTGGGTCTCTCCGGTGTAAAAGAGAATACGCTCCGACACCGTGGTTTTTCCGGCGTCGATGTGGGAGATGATGCCGATGTTGCGGATGGATTCGAGTGGCGGATGGTTCATGAGGCCTCGCAGGGGGCGAAAATCAACCGTATTATACCGGCGGCGCCGTTCATGGCAAGGGAAAAGTGGGGTAAGGACGTGAAATGCCGGCCGGTCAGAAACGGGCCAGTTATTCCTTGAATTAGCTGAACAATGTGAGCTATTCTTCTGCGGTATTTGATATTCATGAGAAAGATTCGGGGAGCAACGGAAAATGACGTCACAAGCGGAACAAGGAAAACCGGTCCGGAACAGGCGGAAAAAGTCGGGGAAAAGCGGGTTTGCCATCTTTCTGGTAACGATTTCCGTTCTCCTGTTTCTTCTTGTTTTCGGCTTTGCCCTGTACTTCCTCTATCTCCATGCCTCCCTTCCCAAGGTGGATCGCCTGGCCGACTATAGACCGCCCATCGTCACCCAGGTCTATGGTGATGACGGGATCCTGGTTGGTGAGTTCTTCCTGGAGCGACGGACGGTGGTTCCGGTGGACAAGATTCCGAAAAAGCTTATCCAGGCTTTCGTTGCGGCTGAAGATTCCAATTTCTTCCAGCACAAGGGGCTCGACTACGTGGGGATTGTCAGGGCAGCCATCAAGAACCTTCTGAGTTTCAGTAGAAAGGAGGGGGCGTCCACGATAACCCAGCAGGTGGCAAAATCCATGCTGCTGACCCCGGAGAAAAAATTCTCCCGGAAGTTCAAGGAAGCCATTCTGGCAAAGAGGATGGAGGAAAGGCTGTCGAAAGACGATATTCTCTATATTTACCTGAACCAGATCTACCTGGGGGGAGGCTCCTATGGTGTCCAGATAGCCGCCGAGACCTATTTCGGCAAGGACGTGGAAAACCTGAACCTCGCGGAGATGGCCATGCTTGCCGGTCTTACCAAGGGTCCGGAGATCTATTCCCCCATCAAGCATCTGGATCGGGCGCGTGAACGGCAGGCGTACGTTCTTGACAGGATGCTCAAGGATGGCTACATAACCGAAGCCGAGGCGGACCATGCGCGCCGGACGCCCATTGTCATTACCTCTCGAAAGAAAGTGAACAGCGTCCAGTCCGCCTATTTCCTTGAGCACATCCGTATTCAACTGGAGCAGAAATACGGCGAAGATCTCCTCTACAAGGGAGGGCTCAAGATCTATACGACCATGAATGCCGAGATGCAGAAGGCCGCCCATGAGAATGTGGTGAGCGGCCTGAAGGCGGTGGACAAGCGCCAGGGGTTCCGCGGTCCCGTGAATTCTCTTGCCGAGGAACAGGTGGAGGAGTTCTGCCGCAAGGTCGAGCAGGGGATCGATACCGCGTCGATGAAACAGGGGGAGACCTATCAGGGCGTTGTCGTGGCTGTTGAGCCCTCGAAAGGGGAGGTGACGGTACGGGTCGGGGACAGGACCGGAACCCTTCCCCGCAAGCACATGGCCTGGGCCGGCAGGATTCCCCTCGTGAACCGTTATGGAAATGGCGCCGGGGAGAAAACGAAATCGATTTCACTGGGTTCCGTGATAGAAGTCTCCGTGGTCACTCCGGACAGCGACAAGCGGGGAGCCGTGTTCGCCCTCGACCAGGAGCCTCTCGCCCAGGCGGCGCTGATCGCGCTGGATCCGCGAAGCGGGGCGGTGAAGGCCATGATTGGGGGATACGACTTCCGGCGCAGCCAGTTCAACCGGGCGGTGCAGGCAAAGAGAAACCCCGGATCCGCCTTCAAGCCGATAATCTATGCGGCCGCACTTGACAAGAATATGACGGCTGCCACGGTCATCGACGACTCGCCCGTTGAGTATCCCGGAAACGGCATCAAGTCGTGGAAACCGAAAAACTACGATAACGCCTATCGGGGGCCGGTGACGATGCGAACGGCGCTGACCAATTCCATCAATGTGGTGAGCGTAAAGATCCTTGAGGCCATCGGTGTCGACTATGCCATCGAATACGCAAAAAAGCTCGGGATTACCTCTCCCCTTACCGCCAACCTGACGCTGGCCCTCGGCTCATCCAGTGTTACCCCGCTGGAACTGACATCGGCCTATGCCGTTTTCGCGTCGGGCGGGTACAGAACCACCCCCTATTTCATCACGCGGATTGTGGACGCCGACGGCCGGATTCTGGAGCAGGTGGACCCTCCCCGGATTCCGGTCTTTTCTCCTGTCTCATCCGAGGGAGCGGAAGAAGGAGAAGGTGCGATGCCTGTCGAATATGCCGGTGGAACGACGGCCGTTCCGGTCGTCTCACCGGAAACATCCTATATCATCACGAACCTGATGGAGAACGTCGTAGCCAGCGGCACCGGCCAGAGGGCCAAGGCTCTCGGCCGGCCTGTGGCTGGAAAAACGGGAACAACCAACGATATGAAAGATGCGTGGTTCATAGGATATGTGCCGCAACTGGTGGCAGGGGTCTGGGTCGGCTACGATCAGGAGAAATCCCTGGGGAGCGGAGGGTCTGGAGGACAGGCCGCCGCTCCCATCTGGACCGGCTTCATGCAGCGTGCGCTGGCCGGGCATCCGTCGGAGTCGTTCACCCCTCCCGGTGATATCACCTTTGTCTCCATAAACGCCCGGACGGGTCGCCTTGCCAGGCAGGGAGCGCCGGGAAGCGTTACCGAATGTTTTTTGTCAGGCACGGAACCGCGAGGGTACGACGAGCAGGCGGAGCCGGAAGAGAGTGGAGGGAAGGACTCTTCTCAGGAGGAGTGATAACGCTGAAAAATCAATATGATATGGTATTAAAACCCTGTCCGAAAGGCTCAGGCGGCCGCATCGCGGGATGCGATGTCGGGGAACCATGCGTATTTGCTGAATTTTGTTCGACTAAAAAAATGATTTTTCCGCAAATAAACCCTTGCAAACTGTAATTTTACGTATATAGTAATGAGCAATTTGATTCCAAATTACCAAGAGGAGGGCAAGTATGACCAAAGCAGAACTCGTGGAAGCCGTTGCAAAATCTTCCGGCCTGACCAAAGCGGCAGCGGAAAAAGCGGTGGGGGCATTCATCGACGCGGTCAGTGCCGCGCTCAAGAAGGGAGACAGGGTTACTCTTGTTGGTTTCGGAAGTTTCGAGGTGGCAACCCGAAAGGCTCGTGTCGGCCGAAATCCTCAGACCGGCAAGGAAATCAAGATCGCTGCCGCCAAGGTTCCCAAATTCCGTCCCGGCAAGGCACTGAAGACCGCCGTGGCACCTCCCAGCAAAAAGAAGTAGGCACCTGTTTTCTCTCCGCCGAAGCCCGAACCGGGTCGACGAGAGATCTGACGAACAGGGACCAAGGGCAACTCAAAACGGTTGCAGCTTTACGGTGAATTGGAATACGGCTACTTCATGCTTCCGTGAGGATCCGACAATGGTGCTTGCGGTGGTTGTGCGCCCTCACTATCATTACAAGACAGAATCCGAGAATGCCCCGTTGATACGGGGCTTTTTTTTGCCCTGTTCATGACTTCACGAATCCTCTCGGATGTGGGAAATCTACGTCTTCAGGCTTCGTATGGGATGATCGGGAATCCGGCACGCGGACCGGGCGTGGCAAGCATGACGGAAATGGATCGGTGGGGCGAGCATGGCTGACGGCGACACGACCGGAAAAATCGGGGATCGGCCCTGGCGTGGGTTTTTCTTCCATGCCTTTCTCGCGGCTTCCGTGGCGGGGTTCTCCTTCTATGTCCTGTTCCGGATCCTGCTGCTCACTCCCCTGGGCCCAGACCTCATTGGGCGCTATCTGTCCGAGTACACCGGCCGCGCGGTTACGGTTGAAGGTTTCTTCGTCGCGGGCGGAACCGTCCACCTGGACAGGGTATCCGTAGAAAGCCCCGCCGGGTTTCCGGAGCGCGGATTCCTGTCTGTCCGGTCAATTTCCATAACCCCTGATCCCGCGGCCCTGCTGACCTGGAAAAAATCTTTCTCTCACATCGGGATTGACGGTCTGCGCATCGATCTGGCTAGGAATTCCGCGGGTACATGGAATTTTTCCGGATTCCTGGCCCGCTTGACAGGGAAGAAGCCGAAAAAAACCGGCGAGACCTTTGTCCGGCGGCTTCATGTCCGGAATGCCGGCCTGCGCGTGAACGGGTACGGATTCGACGGTTTGGGACTGGACATCGAGAACATCTCCACGCAGGGGACCACGGAGTCAAGGGTGGATATCTCGGGCAAAGATACGGCGGGAAACCCGGTTCGCGTGACAGCTGAGGGTCGCATGGGATCTGATTCCGCCTTTCGAGTCAACGTAAGCGTCCCGTCGATTTCCGTATCTCCTGTTCTAAAGCAGGCGGGTGGTCGTCTTCTCATTCCGGAAACGGCCAGAGCCGGGGTGTCTCTCGCGGCCGACTTCCGCGATGGTGTTCTTGATTTCCGGGGTGCCTGCGGCCTCGATGGTCTTGATCTGAATCTCGGAAGTGGCAAGATTCCCCTCCGGACATCTCTTGCTTTTGTCGCGTGCTGGGACACCCGGCGTGACGAGGCTTCCCTCCGGCAGGCCACCCTTTCCGCCAACGATATGGTAACCATCCGTGCTTACGGATCGATGCGCCGGATCAGGCGGGATGGGATCTTTTCCCTGAAATTTTTCCCCGAGCCCGTGCGACTCGGCAAACTCTTGAGCCTTTTTCCTGAAAAAATCAGGCGTGGGTACCTGTTTGACGGAACCCTTACCTCCCCTGGCGGGTACCTGGAGGGGAGCAGAAAAGAGGGGATCAGCGGCGGCAAAGGGGACTTTATTATCCGTTCGGTTTCGCTTGCCGGCGGAGGACGGACCCTGATCAAGGGGGGGGGCGCCGATATTTCTCTTGTCAAGACAGGAGAAGGATGGCTGATGAACGGCAAGGTCTTTGCCAGGGGGGCCGGAGGGGGGGCGCTGCTGGAATCCTTTGAGGCCCCCGTCAGTGCGCGTTTTTCTCCCCGGTTCAAGCCGATCCGGGTGGAGTCACCGGCAGTCCGGGCTGTTGCCCTGGGCATTCCCGTCAAAGGCTGGTTTCAGTACACTCCCTCCCTTTCGCAAACCTTTTCGCTTGCATGCAGCGCGGATGACGCCCCTCTTGAGGCGCTGGATTCCCGACTGCCGCGGACAGCCATCCGTTTCGCTTCCGGAACGGGAAAAGCGACGGCACGGTTTTCCGGATCCTCTGTTCGTGATTTCGCTGGAAGTGTCACCGCCGTCGTGTCTTCATCTGCCGGAACGATTGCAGGAGAGCGTTTCTCCCTTGGAACCGGCCGGTTCACCTCGGAGATCCGAAGAATCGGGGGACGTATTTCCGCTGAAGGGGATCTCGCCTTGGTCGAAGGGACCGCACGGGGAAAGAAACTCGGCGTCTCTCTCGGATATTCACTTGCCGACCAAGTTCTCGCTATGCGAAACGCGGACATTTTTTTCGGCGAAACAAAGGCCGGTATTTCTTCCGCAACCGTGCGCCTGCCGCTGGAAAGAGCAAAGGCGGGCGGGAGCGGATTGCCCGTGGATGTTGCCTTTGCCGGAGTGAGAGTCAGGGCCGGAGAGGTGTCCGTTGCGGGGCTGGGGGGACGGATCGGCGGACGCCTCTTGTACGGAGACCGGAAACGCCGGATGGAGGGCGCCGCCGATCTTGTGCTGCAATCGCTGTCGTTCCGTGGGAAAGAGGCGGCGTCACTTGCCGGGCGGGTGGATTTAACCGGCTCCGGAGCGACTGCAACCATCAAGGGAGACTCTCTCGGGGGAAAGCTCGATGCAACGATTCGGGGCGATCTCCTTTCCCGCGAGCGGGCGATATCTTTCTCTCTGCGGCTTCAGGATCAGAAGTTGGAGCGAATGCAGGGATTTCTTCCGTCATCCGGGACGCGTCCCCGTCTTTCCGGCGGTTCGGCGAGCCTCTCGCTGTCGGGGACCTACGCCCGCCAAGGCGGGATACACGCTACCCTGTCCGGAACCGGCAGCGGCATCTCTCTGACGGGAGAGGGAAACAGGACCCTCGTGTCGGACGTCGGTCTGACCATCGACTCCCGCATATCCGGAGGGAACCTTTCAATCAAGCAAGCGGCGTTTACGGTCGGTCGGGGAGTAGCGGCGCGTGTCTCCGGAGATGTGGAACGTTTCGCCTCTGATGAAAGAAAGGGAAGCGTCGCCTTTTCGCTGCCGACGACCCCTGTCAACAGTCTGCTCGATGCCTTTGCGAACGCGCTTCCCCGAAGCCTTCAGGAGGCCGTCTGCGAAGGGGCCTGTTCACTGGAGGGGGCAGCGGACATCAAGGGACGTGAGGTGAGGATACATGGTGGGCTTGCTCTCGAGGCTGCGTCCCTGGAGATAGTCTCTCAGAAGGTTCATGTAGCGGGTGTCAACGGCACTGTGCCTCTGTCTCTGCATATCCCGGGAAAAGGCGTCGAGCGGAAGGCGTCCACCGTGAGTTTCAGCAGGGAGAACTTCCCGAAGCTGCTGCAGACCCTCGGCGGACCCACCGCCGGCGACGTGCTGAAGATCGGAACGCTGCGTTTCGGCGCGCTGGAGACGGGGCCCTTTACGCTTTTCATGACAGCGGACCAGGGTATCCTGCGCATTGTGTCCATACACGGTTCTCTCTATGACGGCAGGCTGTTGGGGAACGGTTTCCTTCTCTATGGAAACGGTCTCGAATATGGGGCCGATCTTCTGGTAAACGATCTGAGCCTCAAGCAGTTCTGCGAATCGTTTCCGGCAATCAAGGGATATATCACCGGAAGGGTTGACGGCGTCATCAGCCTGCTGAACGTCACGGGGGGGATCGGCGGACTTGCCGGTTATGTCGACCTCTGGACACGGAGCGTGAAGGGGGAGAAGATGTCGGTGAGCAAGGAATTTCTCCAGAAACTGGCCGGCAAGAAGCTCCGGGGGTTCCTGTTCACCAACGACCGCGCCTATGATACCGGGGAGATCAGCGCCTTCCTGCGCAATGGTTTCCTTACTTTCGAGAGGTTGGATATCTCTCATACCAATCTTCTCGGCATGAAGGACCTGAGCGTCACCGTAGTCCCCGTGCAGAACAGGATTTCTCTTGAGCACCTGCTGGACTCGATCCGGCAGGCGGCGGCGCGGGGAAAGTCGGGAGTCGCCGGAGAGAGTCCCGTGCAGACCGATCTCAAGTGGCTTGAATAGAACATTGCAGGTTTTTTTTGCCGCACCCTGTGGTATATTTCCAAAGTGTGTGGACATCAGCAAAGGGAGGGTACTATGAAAAGGATTCTTGCACGATGGGCCGTTGCCGGCGTTGCGGGGCTGCTTGCGGCATGCGCGTTCATTACGGTTAACGTGTATTTTCCGGAAAAGGACGTGAAGCAGGCCTATAAGTCATTGGATGAGATGCTCCTGAAGCAGGGGCCGCAGCAGGAACCGACGGGGACTCCTCCGGCCGGGGAACAGGGCGCGCCCGAAGGAAAGCCGGTCAGCTTCGTTCCTTCTTTCAGTCTTGTTGCGGAAGCACACGCGCAGGACGACCTTGCCGACCGGCTTGCATCCGAGTTGTCCGGAATTCCCGAGGTACAGAAGGCCTATGACGAGATGAGGGGACGACTTCCCCAATTGAATGCGCTCCGTGACAGTGGGGTGGTCGGAGAGGCTTCGGACGGCAGCGTCGTGGTGCGTGACGCGGCGAAAGCGGGCGCTGCGCAGGCCGTGGTCCAGGCTGAGAACAACAATCGGAAGACTGTTATCGTGAACATGGCAAAGGCGATACTGCGTATCAATAAGCAGGCGGAAAGCAAGGATGCCCTGCGACAGGTGCTCGGTAAAGCGGCTGCGACCTTTGCCGACACCAAGCGGGACGAAGCGAAAAAGGGATGGTGGATTCAGCTTGCAAACGGACGCTGGGTCCAGAAGTGACCTGCTTCGGGAGCGCTTGGCAGACGACGCTCCTTCCGCTTCTTCGTTTTTCGTTTTGAGACGGGAAATCCCGCTGCAAATTCTCAACAGCGGGATTTCTTTTTTCGAAGGACGTATATCCGCAGTGGTCAGAACTTGATTTTTCTCCAGACTTCGAGAACCCTTCCGAAAATCCGTGTCTGCCGTTCCAGGCGAAAGGGGCGGTACAGGGGGTTGTCCGGCGCCAGCATCACCTCGTTGTCCCGTATCCGGTATCTCCGCAGGATAGTCTCTCCCCATAGGTTGTTCAGCAGAACAATGTCTCCGTTGGCGAATTCCTCGCATGCCTTGAAGAGAATCAGATCGCCGTCATGGATTGTGGGGGCCATGAAATCACCGTAGAAAAACAGGGCAAAGCACCCTTCCGGCACCCCGGGGAGAGTGATCCGGTCATAGATGTCATCCTCTGTAATTCCTTCGGGAAACTCGGGTGGTACCCTCTTCAAAAGGGTCGTCCGCGAAGCGACTATCCTATCGATTTCCTCCTGCGGCATAACCTTGCGGGAAATCTCCCCTGTCCCCGTAAAGAGCCACTCTTCGTTAATCTCGTAGAGATGACAGAGTGCTATGAGCAGTGTGTCCGAAGGGTGCTTTTTCCCCCTCTCGACATCGCTGAGAAAGCCCTGCACGATCCCGAGTTTTGAAGCAAATGCCTGTTGGGTCAGTCCTCTGGACAGTCGAATTTCCTTGATTCTTTGTGCAATCTCTAGGTGATTATTTTCTCTTGACATAATATTTCTTTGCGATATTATTTAGGTGCGAAATTTTGATACTTGCTATTAATTCAGTGAACAGTTCGGAAATTGCATGCCCGGTACGAAAAGATGAACATCAGGAGCATTGAGCGGACCAGGATATTTAGGGCTTTTGTTCGCCACTTTGGATTCTACCGGGGAGATCCGACGAGTCAAGAGCTGGAAAAGCTGGCGGTTGTACGGAGCCGTATGCTTCTTGTCATCTGGATCCGCTGGGTCATGATAATGCTCCAGTGCGCATATGGACTCTATTCGGGAATCTTGATTCGTCATTCAGCATTCCCCGTGAATGATTTTTTCTCGCCGACACCCCTGGCGATCGCCCTGTCTGTCGCCGTCTTGTGTAATATCCTGTATCGCATGCTGTATCGCGAGTTGAGCCATTTCTTTCTTGTAAACCACTTTCAGGTTGTCCTGGATTGTATCCTGCTGGCCTTCTCAATCCACTATAGCGGCGGCGTTTTGAGCCCGCTGTGGTCCTTGTATCTGTTTCTTGCCCTTGAGGCCGTTGTCCTTCTCGAGAAGAAAAGGGACTGCTGGGGTTTCTGGGTTCTGGCGAGCGGTGTCTTTGGCGCGCTCGTCTGTTTCGAGTCTCCCTACTTCACCTTTTCACCCGCGCTTTCATCCGTCGCATGGCAACCGGTTTTCTGCGTTCTCGTCTGGTCATGGGTCGTAACTCTGGGCGCTGTTATTATCTTTATCGGCTTCAATGTAGTCTCTGCATGTCGAGTCTGGGGAGAATGCATGAAGCATCAGGTGATAAAGGACCAGATGACGAACCTGTACAACAAGAGCTATTTCTTCAAGGAGCTCAACAGCGAGATTCATCGTTCCGTCCGCTATGGGCATGAATTCTCGGTTGTCTTCCTCGATGTCGACGATCTGAAAAAATATAACGATACCTTCGGACACCTGGAAGGCGATCGACTGTTGCGTGAGGTGGCTCACGTCCTGCGCAAGAACTCACGGCGAAGTGAAACGGATCCTCCGTATGATATCGATGTCCCCTGCCGCTTCGGGGGTGATGAATTTGCCGTGATTCTGCCGGAAACTCCCGTCAGTTCGTCCACCGATGGTAGCGATTTTTCGGACGGGACAAGCGCCGCTGCCTTTGCGGAAAGAATATGCCGCGAGATAGAGGCATTGTCCGTGAGTTCTTCCAGGGTTTCCGTCAGTATCGGAATAGCATCGTTTCCCCTCAACGGCAAGACGCCCGATGATCTGGTCAGGTCAGCCGATGAGGCCATGTATCGGGTGAAGACCGTCGGGAAAAACAGGATAGAAATAGCAAGAGAGTCGCACTCCTCTCCTCAGAACGGTATGTCATCGTCCGGGTTGAAGGAGGGTTCTTCATACCCCGATGCCCCCCCGAATCCCGCTGATTCTTCCGCTGCTTTTCCGCTGCCTTGACGTCCGCCGCTTTCACCCCTTCCGCCGAGCATCTGCATCTTGTCCGCGACCACCTCCGTGGTATACCGATCGCGTCCGTCCCGATCCTGCCACTTCCTGGTCTGGAGACGTCCCTCGATGTAGACCGTTTTTCCTTTGGCCAGGTATTCACCCGCAATCTCCGCGAGCCTTCCCCAGAGGGTAATGGTATGCCATTCCGTTCTTTCTTCCCATTCGCCCGTCTTGTTTTTGAACTTTTCCGAGGTCGCGAGAGAGAAGCTCGCTACTGCCGTACCCGATGTGGTATAGCGGACTTCCGGGTCCTTTCCGAGATTTCCTATCAGCATGACCTTGTTGAGGCTTGCCATATCCGAACTCCTTTAACCTGTCAGAGCAAAAAACACCTTTGTTGAAGAGCCGTCCGAAAGTCGGTGTCAGGTGAGGGCACCGGACGATACTTAATTAGTGGTTGGCATAATACCTCAAATTCTCTTTACACGCAAAGTGATTATTAAATATTTTGAAAAAAGTTGATACGGGTAATATAAATAATTATTAATTAATAAAATAAAAATATTTTATCGACAAGTTTGTCTTGACTTTTCGTGATATACGTTGATATATAACGAACAGATTTGAATTATAAGAATCGATTTGCTCCGACCCGTCTTCCCTACGGCACTTGCTACGGGAGCCGGGCAGCGGGCGCCGCCGGAAACAGCGTCGCCTCCCCTGTTTGGAAAGGAGTAAACACAGCGGCATTGTATCGGCCGGCGGGTGTTTGTTTCCGTCGGCCGTTTTTTGTTTGTTCGAAAAACCGAATCATCAGCAGAAAGCGAAATTCATCAGGCGCTCACTTCGTCCCCTGTCGGCAGGGCAGGTATAACGGAACCCGCATTGATACTAATGAAAAGTATCGCCGCGGGTTTTTTTCGTCGGATACAAGAAAGAGAAAGCAGCGGCCGGGAGAGGGGACCATGAAACACATCAGCTACCTGCACGGACTCCCCGAATGCAGGGAGACACGTAATCCTGAAGACGATGGGCCGCGCGATGAGCGTTACATCCCGCCTGATATCCGGGAGATTGACTGGAACCGGATCTGCTGGGAAAAGAGAAAGCAGAAATCCTCTCCCACCGGAGCCACGGCGTATTGGGACAAGCGCGCGCCCGCCTTTGCCCGCAACTCCTCAAAGAGTGATTATTCGGTAAAGTTTCTGCGTCTGCTCGAGGTGAAACCACAGTGGACACTCCTTGATGTCGGCTGCGCCGCCGGGACGCTGGCCATCCCCCTTGCGGAACGGGTCAAAAGAATCACCGCAATGGATATCTCGGGAAACATGCTCGCGCTGCTGAGGGAGCGCTGCGCGAAATCGGGCATCTCCAACATACAGACGGTCCAGGGAGCCTGGGAGGATGACTGGAACGCCCTGGGAATAGGCGAGCATGATGTGGCCCTGGCTTCGCGTTCCCTCATTACCGAGGACTTCGAGAGCGCCCTTACGAAACTGGACAGGGCCGCGCGGAAGCGGGTCTACGTTTCGACCATCGTCGGAGACGGGCCCCATGACCGCCGCATCTACCGGGCGCTGGGGAGGAATCTCAATCCGGGGCCCGACTATATTTATCTTTATAATCTCCTGTATCGGATGGGGATCCGCGCCAACGTGAACTTCATCAGCTACCAGGAGCGCAATTCCTATGAAAGCCCCGATGATGCGTATGCCCACCTGAGCGCGAAGCTGGAGGCAGCGACCCGGGAGGAAGGGGAAGTTCTGCGCTCATACCTGAAGGAGAACCTTGTCTGCCATGAAGGAAAATGGATGATGTCGTATCCCAGAAAAATATCGTGGGCCGTCATCTGGTGGGACAAGGAGAAGGCCTGATTGAAACAGGGTGACGAAGAATGACGGCGCCGACTTTTATTTATAATGGCAGACCTGCCGGGTTTTTTGAAACCTTGCAGGTCTATGAAAAAGGATGCAGGCTGCCTTCCGATAAGGATCCCAGGAGGTAAGGAACGCACTATCAATATACATAAATACCGCGTGTAAGAATTTACCTATATCAGTCTCTCCGACCCGCTGACCCTACGGCATTGCGCTATGGGCATCGGGCTACGGGCGCCGCCGGAAACAGCGTCGCCTCCCGTGTTTGGAAAGGAGTGTACACTTCGGTTTGAAAAGGCCGGCGAGTGTCATGCTCCGCCGGCCTTTTTTATTGCTTTGAGGCTGTAACGTCACCATTTTAAGGAGAACCTTCTCTAGTGAAAAAGAATATCTGGATACCCTGTCTGGTTTTTCTTCTCGTCTTCATCATACTGCTCTCCCTGACCCTGGGCAAATATGAAATAACCCTCGGCGAGATCTTCGAGTATCTCGCCGCCGCCTCCGGCGCGTCTTCCATGGATGAAGGAAAATACGCGCTCCTTTCCAATATACTGCTGGATATCAGGCTGCCGCGCATCATCGCAGCGGCCCTCATCGGTTCGGCGCTCTCCGTTTCCGGGGCGGCCTTCCAGGCCATGTTCATCAATCCGCTCGTATCTCCGGGGCTCCTGGGGGTGCTGGCGGGCGCATCCTTCGGCGCGGCGCTGGGCATGATCGTCTCCAACAGCTGGTTCGCGGTGCAGTCCGGCGCTTTCATCTGCGGCTTCCTGGCGGTTCTCATCGCCGTCGGTATCGCGCGGATCTACCATGGGGACCGGCTGCTGATGCTTATCCTCGGCGGGATTATCAGCGGCGCCCTGTTCACCTCGCTCCTCTCCATCGTCAAATACGTCGCCGACCCGTACAACCAGTTGCCCGCCATTGTCTACTGGCTCATGGGCGGCCTCTCACTGGCTGACGGCAAGACCGTCCTCTATGTTTCCTTTCCCATCTGCGCGGGAATCCTTTGCCTCCTCCTGTTTTCCCGCTTCCTCAATATCCTGAGCATGGGCGACGACGAGGCGAAATCCCTCGGGATCAACGTGACACGAATCCGCATGGCCCTCATCTTCTTCGCGACCCTCATCAGCGCACTGACCGTGGTCATCGGCGGACTCATCAGCTGGGTGGGCCTGATCATCCCCCACGTGGCGCGGATGCTGGTTGGGCCCGACAACAGGATCCTGATGCCGGTCGCCGCTCTAATCGGCGCCGTCTACCTCATCGCGGTGGACGATCTTGCGCGGCTCCTCTTTACCGTGGAGATTCCCCTCGGCATCGTCACCTCCCTCATGGGGATCCCCTTTTTCATACTGGTGCTGAAAAACGCACGGAAAGGATGGGCATAATCATGTTGCTGGTCGCCGAAAACATTTCATTTGGATTTCCCGAAAAGCCGGTCCTGCGGGACGTATCCCTGTCGGTGAGGAGGGGCGAAATAATCTCGCTCCTGGGACCGAACGGCAGCGGGAAGACCACCCTGCTGAAGACCCTGCTCGGCCTCTATCGCCTGGACAAGGGACAAGTGCTGTTCGAGGGACGGGCCATCTCCTCCCTGCACCGCATGGCCCTGGCGCGGAGCATCGCCTATGTGCCCCAGATACACCGGGCGTCCTTTGCCTATAGCGTCATCGATGTGGTGCTCATGGGAAGGATACCGCACAAGACCTTCTTCTCCCGCTTTTCCCCGCGGGATATGGAGATAGCCGAGGCCGCTCTCGACAAGCTCTCCATTCTCCATCTGCGGGACAGGCCCTATACACGCATCAGCGGCGGCGAACGCCAACTCACACTCATCGCCCGGGCCATGACCCAGGGAGCGCATACCTTCATCATGGACGAACCGGCAAACGGCCTGGATTACGGCAACCAGATCAAGCTCCTGGAGGGGCTGATAGACCTGTGCGACGAAGGGTATACCTTTATCAAGTCCACCCACTTCCCGGACCATGCCCTGTGGGTGGCGGACCGGGTCATCATGCTCAAGGAAGGAAGGATTATCGCGGACGGGCCGCCGGACGACGTCATTACCAGCGAAAACCTGTTCGAGCTGTACGGCAGGGAGGTGGACATCCATTCCCTGCGGGAGAGTTTCAAGGTCTGCATTCCGAGGAAGATAGGAAAATGCAGATGTCTGCATACCCACTAGTACTCTGTAACGTTCTAATTCTTTCGAGTCAAACCCCTCCAAACCTCCCCTTCTCAGGGGAGGCTTAAAGGCTTCCCCCCTGAGAAGGGGGGATTGAGGGGGGTGGTGGTGTTATGTTTTGCATGCCTGATAGAATACCGAAACAATACTAAGGAGGTTTTGTTACATGCTGATTACCAATGTTCGAGAGACACTGCAACGCTGCATCGATTACCACGGCCATTTTTGCGCCGGGCAGTCGCTCGGGGTCCGTATCGCCAAGAAGGGGCTTGAACTGGCTTTGCCGGATGAGCCGCATGATCTGATCGTCTTCATCGAAAACGACCGCTGCATTGCCGATGCGGTCCTCATGGCAACCGGCACCCGTCTGGGCCGGAGAAACCTGAAGTACGTGGACTACGGAAGGATGGCGGCGACATTCGTCAACCTGAAGAACGATACCGCCTGGCGGGTGAGCCTGAGGCCAAACGAAAAGGAAAAGAATGCGGATCCGGATGCAAAAGAGCATGTCCTGACGCTGCCGGATGAAGAGCTTCTCGTCTGGAAAAGGGTGAAGGTCTCCCTGAAAAAGGAGGACCTGCCGGGGAAGCCCCTGCGTACCGTCCTGTGCGCAAGATGCGGCGAAAAGGTCTTTGACGGCAAGGACGCCGTTGACCCCGCAACCGGCGAGGGGCCTCTGTGCAGGGCGTGCATGCTTGGCTCCTACTACGAGGAGGCATAGCGTAGTGCACTCTCAGCAACCTTCCGTAATCATTCTGACCGGGCCATTGCGGAGCGGAAAATCGACCCTTCTGCTTGCCCTTCTCTACTATCTGCGAAGGGAGCGGCTTACGGTTGCCGGCATCATCGCCGAGGGGCTGTGGGAAAAGGGTGTTCGGAGCGGCTTCAACCTTCTTGATGTCGCCGAAAACGTGATTATACCGCTCTGTCGGCGCGCGGACGAAAACGGGCCGCGCGCCGCGACCCCCTATGTCTTCAGCCGGGAAGGCATGGCCGCCGGAAGAAGGGCGCTCTCCGTCGAACGCTGTGCCGCGGCCGACGTGGTATTTATTGATGAAGTAGGGCCGTTGGAGATTCGGGGTGAGGGGTGGGCGCCATCACTTTCTCCTCTGCTGGATGTGCGAGACCTGATCCATATATGGGTGGTACGGGAATCATGCCTCGACGAGGTGAAACGAATGTGGGGACTTGAAGATGCGGAGGTGGTTGACGTGAAGGAAACCGATGCCGCGGGGCGTCTGACGGGACTTTGCCTGAGGACCGCACAAAGTGCGAGGAAGCCGGGATATAGGGGAAAGGAGTGATTCATCCGATGGAATCTCTGAAAATGGTTGTCGATTACGGGATTATCTGGCTGCTCGCCCTGCTGAGCGTGGTCGCGGTCGCATGCGCCATCGAGCGGTTGCTTGTCTACCGGCGGATTCGGCCGGGTGATTTTTCGGAAAAAAAGGAGCTGGAACTGGAACTGACCCGCAAGCTGCACGTCATCGCCACCATCGGCAGCAATGCGCCGTACCTGGGCCTTCTCGGCACCGTACTCGGTATCATGCTCACCTTCTACACCATGGGAAACGAGGGGTTCATGGACACGGGCAAGATTATGGTCGGCCTCGCCCTGGCGCTGAAGGCCACGGCCGTCGGGCTGCTGGTGGCGATACCGTCCGTTGTTCTCTACAACCTGCTCCTGAGAAGGGCGAAGGTACTCATTCTGCGATGGGAGATTTTGCATGGAAGAGAAGGGGTTTGATTACATCAACGTCATCCCGTTCGTGGATATCATGCTGGTGCTCCTGACCATCGTTCTGACGACATCAACGTTCATCGCCACCGGCGGGATAGCGGTCCAGCTTCCCAAGGCTTCACGGAACAGCCTGGAAACATTGAAGGTGAGGACCATCGAGATCGACGGGAAGGGAACAATATACTTCACCGGCAGCCCCACCACCGTCACGGGGCTCAGGGAGGCGCTGAAGACCCTGGACAGGAACAGCCCGTTCCTCATCCGGGCCGACCGGGACGTGCAGCTCCAGGCCTTCGTGGACGTGCTGGATACGGTGAAGAATTCCGGATTTCAGAAGGTCAGCCTCCAGACGGAGAACAAGTGATGAGCAGCGGCAGAAAAGCGATCATGTTGTCCATGATGCTACACGGATTGTTTCTCTGCGGAATGTATACCGTGGGAAGCACGTTCGCCCATACGGTGGGCAGGCCGGTCGTCATCGACTTCACCCTCATGGATTCCGGAGGGACGGCCCCGGCGCGGAAGGAAGCGGCGGTGGAACAGCCGGCGGCGCCGGTGCAGAAACGGCCTGCCGAGGTCCGCGAGAAGACGGCCGTGAAGAAGGTGGAGACACCGCGGAACGCGGCTGTCGACATCCCGCGACCTGCGCTGGAGGCAGCGGGACCGGTTCCCGTATCGTCGAAAGCCCCTGAAGCCCGGCCGGAAAAGGTTGCGGCAACACCGACAGGAGAAAGCGGAAACAAGGGGCCGGCCGCGCCGGTCAGGACCGCTTCACTGACACCTTCCGGAGGAGGCGGGATCAACTCGGGAGAGCAGGCGCGCACCAGGTATACCCGGGAGCATTACGCCTATATCAAGGAGCTGATAGAAAAGAACCTCTCCTATCCGCCGCGGGCAAGGAAGATGGGGTGGACGGGGCGGGTCGTGGTCTGCTTCCAGGTATTGAAAAACGGCAGGGTGGACAAGGTGCGGATCAAGAACAGCTCCGGATACGAAATCCTGGACAGTAATGTGGTCGACACCATTCACGAGGTGGAACCGTTTCCCCGGCCGCCGGAATGGGTGGAGCTGAGCATGCCGATAATCTATCGGCTGGATTAGGCAATCTTTTGTAGGGCTGGCGATGATGTGAGGATAATCACGATGAAATGATGAAAGTGCCGCGAATATCGGTTTTGATTCTCCGACCCGCGCGTCCTGGGACGATTTCGTTATGGGCGCCGGGCGATGGGTGCCGCCGGAAACGGCGTCGCCTCCCTTTTGGAAAGGAGACGATTCACTGGCTGTGAAGGCCGGCGTGTTGTATCTCGCCGGCCTTTTTTATTGATGCGGGGCGTTTGTCTCTGCGAATTGTTTTGAACAAAGGAGAGAGTGTAATGAAAAGTATGGTGGCAATGCTGTGTTTGTTATTGCTGTCCGGCCACATTTCGCCGGTCCATGCCGATACGGGTGAGGCTGATGTTAAAAAGCACAGTCTGGAACCGGTAACCGTATCCGCCAGGAAGCAGGCAGGCAGATTCAGCGGGGAAGAATCTGAGCCGGCCTACAGCCAGTATTCCGTGCCGGAAAGCGCCGCCATCTCCACCGAGGTGATTGACAGGGTGGAGATTGAGGCCATCAAGCCGAAGGATATCTACGACCTCATTTCCCGCGCCGCCGGTGTCGCATCGACCTTTCAGGGACGCAAGATCATGAACTTCGCGTCTGTTCGCGGCGGTGATTCACTGGGCATCATCCTCGACGGGTTTTATATTCCCAGCTCTCAGGCGTCGCGCATTCTCGCGCAGTTTCCCATGGACACCATCGAATCGGTGAGGATCGTCAAGGACTCCACCAGCCTCACCCTCGGACCCATCATGGGGCTGGGCACCTACCTGAGCGCTCCGAACCAGGGGTTCGTGATCATCAAGACTCGCAGGGGAACCAGGCCGGAAGTTGGCATGGCAGCGGAATACGGGACCCTCGATACCTACGAGGGTCAGCTTTCCCACGGCAACAGAATCGGCCTGTTCAATTACCGCCTGGCCGGTACAGCCGCCGGAACGAGCGGCCGTGAAGGATGGTACAACGCCAACCGGGTGATGTCGGTTCTCTTCAACGGCGGGTATGACGGACCGTCTCTCAAGGTCAATACCTTCCTCTACTATGCGGACGGCATGAGGGAAATGCAGCGCTTCAACTCCCTTGCTTCCACCCAGTCGAGGGACCAGAAATGGAGCTACGACCCCCTCAAGTCGCTGTGGATGGCCGTCAACATCAACAAGCTGTGGAGCGCGGGACAGGTTACTTCCTTCTCCTTTTCCCACGGCGCCATCACGGACCGCGAGGTCATGGCCAGCTACAGCAAACCGGCCGTCACGTACAACAACCAGGGAGATTACGCGGACGACTACCATCTCTGGCACCTGGCAACCTTCGGCGGCAACACATTGAAAACCGGCGTGCAGGCCACCTGGTGGCATGAGCCGACCGGCTATGCCTCGTATGACGGCAAGGAGCGGGAAGAGACCCTGGTGGGAGGATACATCCAGGATGAACATCGTTTCCTCGGGGACAGGATGACGGTGGACGCCGGGGTACGGGTCGATGAAAAGTACATCCGCACCGGGGTCGACAAATATTCGCCCACGCAGACCACGACCGCGCTGATCCACAACAAATGGACAGAGCCGGTGGTCGGGGCCGGTGTCGGCGCGGCGTACAAGGTGGGGAACATGCATACGGTGGCGGCGCGGTTCGGCTACTCGTACGCGGATACGGACTCCTTCCTGGCAACGGTGGACAACAAGGATCTGGATGCGGAGGAACGCTACAAATTCGAGCTCAATCTGGAAGGGAGATACCATCCCGCCTTCAATCCCAAGCTGACCCTTTTCTACTACACCATCAAGAACTACAAGACCGCCGTCGGCTCATCGGGAACGGGCAACAATGTGGTGAATATCTACGACGCGGTCAACGTGGATCGCAGAGGATTCGAATTCTCCACTGCCGGCGCTCTTCCCTACGGCTTCGACTACAACCTGAACTATTCGCATATTGAATATACCAACCCCGCCGTTGACAGGGCCAACCCCAGCGACACCCTGTCGTTCCTGATCGGGCATACATACGGGCCGATCCAGACAAATCTGTCACTCAGGTATCTTGCCCCATACATGAGCGACACCAGGTTCGCGGCGGACGGCAAATCCCACGAGATAGGCGACTTCACCCGGCTGGATGCCAATATCAGCTACAACTACCACATCAAAAAACTTGAGGGACGGATAACCGCATATGCGCGCAACCTGCTCAACGATCACTACCAGACCATCCTGACGTTCGAAGATGTGGGATTTACCTGCGGGTTGCGTCTTGAGCAGACCCTGCCGTTCTGAAGTCAAGTCGCTGTCGAACCTATGAAATACGGGGAGAAAATTCATGTCAACGAAGAGCCGTATCAGCGTTATCGCAGCACTCTTTCTTTTTCTGACAGTGCCCATTGTCTGTTCCGGTGTCGCAGACGCCCGCGAGATTACGGATATGGCGGGCCGCACCGTACGCGTACCGGACACCATTACAAAGGTCTACGCGCCGTCGCCGTACGCAACCTACATCATGTACGCCGTTGATCCCGGCCTGATGGCCGGTCTCATCTTCCCGCTGAAGGAGGAAGACAGGAAATATCTCCACAAGGGCGTCCATGGGCTTCCCGTTATCGGCAGCCTTTTCGGGCAGGGCCGGACGGCGAACATGGAGGTGCTGCTGAAGGCGAAACCGGATCTCCTCCTCATGTGGAGCGACAGGAAATCGCCCGGCAATCAAAAAACGGAGGAAACCCTGAAGAAGATCGGCATTCCCCATGTCTACGCGACAGCTGGAAGCCTCTCCGATTATCCCGATGTATTCCTTTTCCTGGGCAGGCTCCTCAACAGGGAGGATCGGGCGAAAAAACTGAGCGATTACAGCCGACGTGTTTTGGCACGAGTGGATGCGACGGTGAAGCGTATTCCCGGGGGGAAACGGCCGAAGGTCTTCTATGCGGAGGGTCCGGATGGACTGAAGACGGAGTGCGACGACTCGATCCACGTGGAACTGTTGAAGCGCGCGGGCGACACGGACGTCCATCGCTGCCACACGGCCAGTCATATGGGGATGGAACACATTTCCCTTGAGCAGGTAATGCTTTACGACCCGGATGTGATCCTTGTCCAGGAAAAGCTTTTTTACGACAAGGTTTTCAAGGATCCCGCATGGCAGCGGGTCAGGGCCGTTCGTCAGGGCCGGGTCTATCTGATACCGAGGACACCCTTCAACTGGTTCGATCGTCCTCCTTCATTCATGAGGATACTCGGGCTGCAATGGCTCATGAACCGGCTCTATCCCAAGGAATACCCGCTTGACATGGTCAGAGAGGCGCGAAATTTCTATCGCCTGTTCCTCGGTGTAGAGGTTTCGGATCGCGACATGAGAAAGATCATCGGCAGGTGAATGGGAAGGGCGGCAGTCGGTGAAGGTCGTTGTCGGCAGAGCGGAAGGGACAAAGGTTGAACGCATGATGAAAAACCGGATGAAAACCGTGCACACGGCACGGGTTGGTGAAAGCGGGATCTGCTCCCATGACGCGAAGTCGGAGGCGATCCTGGACGAAGCGGCGGAAACCCTGCGGGGACTGTACGGCAGTGAACTCGACACCCTGTTGATCGAACGGGTCGTGGTGGGAGTCTTCTTTGTCGGGGTGAAACTTTCCAACGGTTGCGGCGGGATCGCCTACACCCCGCCCGAAGTCGTCAGAAGCGCGGGCAATCGCATCCTGAAGGGGGGTGCGCCCACGATCCGCGGCATGCCGGCCTCTACCGTCATGGGCGGAGACTTGTCCGTTCCCTTTGCCTGCGTCATCAGGCTGGCCACGCTGAATGCCCTGTCGGTGCCCTTTATTGAAGGAGGGCGTTACTGCGTTGATTCAAGCGGAGACCTGTCCGGGATTCCGTCGCTCTTTCGCAACCGCCGGATATGCATGGTTGGCGCTATCATCCCTCTCCTGAAAAAATTGAAGGATCTGGGTCCGGCCGAAGTGTCAATCATCGACCGCAAAAAGGAGACTCGGGAAGAGGCAGAAGCCGGGTATGGAACCTTCATGCCGACGGAACGCACCGCTGAAACGCTCGCCCGTTGCGAGACCGCCGTATTCACCGGCGCCGCAATCGCCAACGGCAGCATCGACCGGCTCATCGGGTTTGTTCCCCCGGATGCGGCCATGGCCGTTGTCGGACCGACCGCCGGTTTCGTGCCGGATCCGCTCTTCAGGCGCAACGCCGCCATGGTCGGCACGGTAGTGGTGACGGATATCGACCAGGCCCTTGAGATTCTCGGCGAGGGCGGGGGAGGGTACCGGCTGTTCGGGACGTGCATGCGCAAGATTAATCTGCTCAATATCGATCGCTTGCGGCAGTTGGGGTTGGATCGGGTTTGCTGAGACAGCACACGCAGGACGCAGCTCATCTTTCCTTCGGGGAAAGTGATATTCAATCAAGAGGAGGAGAAATTGGTATGACAACGTATCGGGTTGCAGCACTGTTGTCCTTTTTCGCCCTGATGACGACCTCGGTCGCGTGGGCGGAAGAGAAGAAGGCGCAAGAGGGGTATGAAAGTTATTCTCTGGGGGAGGTCTATATATCCGATGAAAAGCCTCCCGTCTCCAGGGAGGCGTCCATCACCAACGAGATTACCGCCGAGGATATGAAAGCCACGAACAGCCGCACCGTTGCCGAGGCACTGGCGAACACCCCGGGCATGACCGTGATCACGAACGGCAGGAACGAACCGATGGTCTCGATTCACGGTTTTTTCGATCAGCAAAGGATACTGATACTTATCGACGGTGTCCCGTACTATGAGACCAATCGCGGCTACCTTGACCTGAACCAGTTTTCCACGGACAACGTGGCCAAGATAGAGGTCACCAAGGGGGCGGCGTCGGTGCTCTACGGGGCGAACGCCGAGGGTGGCGTTATCAACATAATCACCAGGAAGGGGATCGAGAAACCGTTCTTTTCCGTCAATGCCGAGGGTGGGGACGTGGATTATTACAAGGCCTCCGCATCCCACGGCATGAAGAAGGGCATTTTCAACTACTGGCTCAATTACGAGCATAGCCAGGCCCACGGATGGCGGATGTCCGACGACTTCAGGCCGGTTGTAGGGACCAGTGCCGACAGAAATGGAGGTACTGCTACCCTGACCGGAATTTTCGAGGACGGCGGCACCCGCAGCCAGTCCAGCTACTCCAAGGACAGCGTGTGGGCCAAGTTCGGAATCGAACCGAGCGCCGGTTCGGAGTATTCTCTCAACTTCCACTACATTACGAGGGACAAGCCGATCCCGGGCAACATACTGAATGTAATGCGCATGACGAAAAGGCCGGCTTTCACGAACTTTTTCGGATTCAACCGCTATGACGACTGGGGGCTTGACCTGAGCGGACAGCAGAAACTGGGCGACAAGGTCACCATGAAGGGAAAGATCTTCTACCACAATCACGCCGACGCCATGGACTCCTATTCCGACTGGAACTACAACAACATCATCGCCAGGAGCTCGTATTTCGATTACATGGTAGGCGGTTCGCTCATCACCGAGTGGCGGCCGGTTTCCTGGAACAAGGTAAGCCTCTCCCTGAATTATCGGGGCGACTCCCACAAGGAACGGACCGACGACTACCTCCCCTATGCCGATTATTTCGCCTGGACCGGGTCGGTGGGGATCGAGGACGAAGTGAGCATCTCGAAGAACTTCTCCATCGTCGTTGGGGGAAGCTACGACTGGTTCAAGGTCACTGACGCCAACAAGGTCAACACCGACAAGAAAACCGGGGATTACGTCAACACGACCTCTCTGCCCACCGGACCGACCACGGACAGTTTCAACCCCATGATCGGCGCAACCTACCTCTTCCCGGACACCACCAAGCTGTTTGCCTCCGTTGCCCGCAAGACCCGCATGCCTACACTGCGTCAGCTTTACTCCGACGTCAGTACCGGCAGTTATGAACTGCAGCCGGAAAGCGCCATCAACTCCACCATCGGCGTGTCCCGTACCATCGGCGAGTTCATGTGGGGCCAGCTGTCGTTCTTCTACCATGACATTTCCGATATGATAGTTCAGGCCGTATCGGGGCCGTACCAGCCGTACGAGAATCTCGGGAGTGTCGAGATATACGGAATCGAGGTGGCGACCGAATTTTACCCGATGAAGGACATGGTGCTGAAGTTCGGCTACAACTACAACCATGCGACCGATCAGACCGACGGAAGGGCTACCGAACACGTGGTGAATGTGCCCGAGCACAAGCTGGATATGGGTGTGCAGTATACCGTGCCGTACATCAAAACACGTCTCGACCTCAACGGCATACTCCTCAGCGACATGTACACGCAACTGCCCACACCGACCAAGCCGACAACGGAAGTCCAGAGCGTCGCGGGGTATTTTCTCCTCAATATGAGGATCTCCCAGAAGTTCCTGAGCAACTACGAGGCATACATCGCATTCAACAATATCTGTGACAGAAATTACTACGATGGGTACGGATTGCCCGCGCGCGGGCGCAACATATTCGGCGGCATCACCGCCAGGTTTTAGCAAAAGGCTGGTTCCTTCCTCCGCCAGCGGTTGTGATTGGTCGCCGGTTGAGCCTCCTTCCGGCGGCCGCCTTTTTTCACGGCGAGGAGGGGATAGGTTAGCCTCAAGTCAAATAAGATATGAGAGCAGACCTGCCGGGTTTTCGGAAACCCGGCAGGTCTCCAATGGTTGGAGAGCTTGTGCGGGAGAAACCTATGGAAGAAATGATACATCCACCTGACGAGGACAGTGAGAAGCCGCGCGCGTTGCGTTCGTCACCCTCTCGTGACCAGAGTTTCTGGGACAGGCGGGCAGCCTCATTTGCGGAATACGCGACAGGCACCGGCTATGCCGAGCGCTTTCTGAAGCTCATGAACGTAGATCCTGACTGGACCGTTCTGGATATGGCCTGCGGAGGGGGCACGCTCGCTGTCCCCCTGGCGGGAAAAGTGAAAGAAATAACCGCGGTCGATTTCTCCGAAAATATGCTCCGCATTCTGGAAAAGAGATGCGGTGAAAAAGGAATAACCAATGTCAGGACAGTCCACGGCCGATGGGAGGACGATTGGGACGAACTGGGCATAGGGCGGCACGATGTGGCGATTGCCTCGCGTTCCCTTCTTGCCGATGACGTACATGCATCGCTTGCCAAGCTGAATGCGGCCGCCGGGATACAGGTGTTCATATCCACCGCCGTGGGCGACGGCCCCTTTGACCGGCGTCTCTTTGAGGCCGCCGGCAGGGCTTTCACCAGGGGCCCCGATTACATCTACTACTACAACCTGCTCCACCGCATGGGGATACAAACAAACGTGGCGTTTGTCCGGGAAGACCATGAGACCAGCTGGGAGACTTTCAACGACGCGCTCGACGCCCAGCGATGGATGTTCGGAAACCTGACGGAAAGCGAAGAAGACAGAATCAAGGATTATCTGCTGGAAAACCTCCTCTACACGGGCGGAATGTGGCGACTTCCCTATGAAAGATCCTGCCGCTGGGCAGTCATGTGGTGGGACAAAGAGGCGAGAGACTGAATATGAAGGGTATTTGTCTGCGGAGACGGCCACACCTGGCGGTCATAGGGCTGCTTATGGTGTTGTGTCTGGCGGCGAGCGTCGAGGCCCGCGAAATTACCGATATGTTCGGCAGGCATTTCAGCCTGTCGGACCATCCCCGGAAGGTGTACAGCGCCTCTCCCCCCGATACCTGGCTGCTGTACGCCCTGGATCCGACCATGCTTGTGGGCATGAACATTCCCATCAGGGAGCAGGACAGGAAATACCTGCACCGGCATGTGTGGGGCCTTCCCCTTGTGGGAGGGACCTTCGGCGAGGCGTCGACCCCGAACAAGGAGATGCTGCTGCGGCTGAACCCGGAACTGGTGGTGGTGTCCAACGATGAGACCACACTGAGCCTGAAGGTCAACCAGGGTATGAAGATGCTGAGAAAGCCCGTCCTTGAAATGACCCTTGCCCGGCCCTCCGAGTATCCCGATGCATTTCTGCGCATGGGACGGATACTCGGGAGGGAGGAGCGCTCGAAGAAGCTGAGCGATTATTGCCGGAAGACGCTTGCGCAGGCCGCCGCTTTTTCCCGGAGCATTCCGAACGGCAAAAAGGTTTCGGTCTATTACGCGGAGGGCGTTGACGGTCTCACCACCGAGTGCGACGAATCGCGGCACAACGAACTCATCAGGCTGGCTGGAGGGAGGAATGTGCATCGCTGCAAGGCACGGGACCTTTTCGGCATGGAGAAGGTAACGCTCGAGCAGGTGCTCATCTACAATCCCGACGTGATATTGGCAATGGACAAGGGTTTTTACCGGAGCGTTTGGCGGGACCCCCGGTGGCGGAGGGTCCCGGCAGTCAGGAACAAGAGGGTTTATCTCATTCCGGATCAACCCCTGAACTGGTTCGATCGTCCCCCCACGTTCATGCGTTTCATCGGGTTGAAGTGGGTAATGAAGTGCCTCTACCCGAAGGAGTACTCCGCGGACATCGTCAGGGAGGCGCGTGAGTTCTATCGGCTGTTCCTGGGGGTTGAGGTGTCGGAGGGGGAGATGAGGAAAATCATCGGTCTGTAATAAGGAAATCTGAAGTTCCAACCGGATGTTGAATTGATAGTGAAAACTGAAATACGGCATTTCAGATTTCGTTTTCGATCAGCACTGTGATCCGTAGATTGCTCAGGGAAAAAACCTGCCGGCTCACCGTCGGGACTCATCCGCATGAAATGAAAGGAGAGTTGTAATGCTAAGAAAATTCCTGATGGTTCTTCTTGTTCTTTCCGCGTGTTCGGCCTTTGCCGGAGAACCGGATGCAAAAGGGGGGCACGCTGACGGCAAGGTTGTCCGTGTCGCCGTGATAGGCGGTATGTCGGTAACGACCGATTTATGGAGAGAAATATCCGGGATGTTCGAAGCGGATACCGGTTACAAGGTCGAAGTGACGGCGGCGGGCCCGAAGCACCGGCTTGCCGATGCGATGCGGCAGGGCAGGGCCGACCTGCTCACCATGCATTCCAGCGACTCGACTACGGGACTCGTCGCGGACGGTTACGCGGTAAATATGCGGCCCTGGGCCAGGAATGATCTCGTGATCCTCGGCCCGGCTTCCGATCCGGCGAAGATCGAAGGCATGAAGGACGGCGCGCAGGCGCTCAGGAAGATTGCGACCGCCAGGGCGAACTATGTGGAACTTCATGGCCTCGGCAAGCGTGAAATGGCGCATACGCTCTGGAAGAGGGCCGGGATCGTTCCCAAGGGGAAGTGGTACCTCAAGGACGAGAGCGAAGGCCATGACGATTTGCTCCGCTTCGCGGCCAGGAACAACGCCTATGTCATTTTCGGCAGAATTCCGGTTGTGCAGGGCAAGATAGAAAGCAATAGCCTGAAGATCCTGGTTGACGGGGATCCGACCATGCGCCGGCCCTATATCGTCATGGAGGCGAATCCTGCGATGTTTCCCGACACCAATGTGAAAGGAGCGAGAGCCCTTTCGGATTATCTTTTGTCAGATAAGGTGCAGGGTTTTCTCAAGGATTTCGGAAAAGACAGGAACAACGGCATTCCATTTTTTCATCCCGTCACTATCGATCGCCCGGTTATCGGCAAAAAGGTTGCCGATAACGGAGGAAAATAACACAGGTTCGTCCCACGGGAGTTTTTAATGGTATACGGAATTCTGAAAAAAACGGTTGCGGCAACAGCCCATGCCGCGCTAATGGCCGCTCGGGCAGCAGTTCCGGCAGTATCTACGGCAGCGCTACTGTGCGGGTTTGCTCACTATTCATATGCATCCCCGAATCTCGATGTCTTCATTCCCCCGCATCAGCCCGTGACCGTTCCAGGGCCGGATGTTCCTCCTCGGATCGCGGCGCTGTCCGGGGCATGGGAGGGGATATGGAGCGACGGCGACACGGCGGTCCTGCTCGTGCGGCGGATCGACTTGAAAACCGCCGATATTCTGCTCGCCCAGAACAGGTACGGCGACGATGCCCGCCTTCCCTGGCACCGGTGGGCGAGGGCGAAGGTCGCGGCGGAACCGGCCGCGGCACTGGAATGGAACGGGGAGTGGGCTTCGTATTCGTTTACCCTGTCACCGGACGGCGGGACGCTGATCGGGGTGTGTCGCAAGCCCGATTCGCCGGGACGGGACAAGGCGCTTCGGATTTCGATGACCCGGCGGCCCGTGGAGCGGGTGGCGGCTGCCCGGATCGCTCCGCCTTTTGTCTGCGGGGAAGCCGGAAAAGAGTTGCGCCGGATTGAGGCGGAACAGGATCCGAAGACCGGGAAGGCGCTCGCGGACACCCTCGTGGAGAGGTGGAAAAAGTCGGGAACCCCGCTGGTGGAACGGGGCAGCCGGGATGGAGTCAGCTGCTGCACATTCATCTACAGCGGCCCGGCGCGTGAGGTCGCTCTTGCCGGCGTGATGAACGGCTTCAGTCCGGAGAAGGACTTTCTCTCAAGGGTTGGGGGAACCAATCTGTTTTTCATCTCCCAGGAGTACCCGAGCGACGCCAGGCTTGAATATATGCTGGCCGTCGACGGCAGGATGATCCTGGATCCGTCGAATCCGCGTACCATGGCCTACGGGAGGGGAGTCAACTCCGAGGCGGCCATGCCGGCGTACAGAACTCCCCCGGAGATCGAACCCGACACCAAATCGGTCAAAGGGGCGACCGAGGAGTTCTTGGTCGAATCGAAACAACCCGGACTCGGGAGAAATGTCACCGTATACCTCCCGACGGGATACGCGGACGGTACGGAGCGGTATCCCGTCCTGTACCTGAATGACGCCTTCGGAGCGCTCAAATTCGGCAGGATCGTCACCATTCTCGATAACCTCATCGCTCGGAAGACCGTCCCGCCTCTCATTGTCGTACTGGTTCCGTCCGTGAAAGACCGCATCGCGGAGTACAGTATGAATCCGGCCTTCGAGGGTTATTTCGTAAATGAGCTGGTGCCCGCAGTCGACAAGCGCTACCGAACCCTTCAATCTCCTGCATACAGGGGGATAGGCGGGATCTCGGCGGGCGCGACCGCGGCCCTGTCCCTGTCGATCCGAAACCCGGACATATTCGGAAAATGCATGGCACAGTCAACCGCAACCAGGCTCATCCCTCTTATCCAATTGGCGCGGACCGGTCCGGCGCGTCCCCTGTCGGTCTACTTTGATGTGGGAAGCTTTGAGTCGGATTTCAACGGCAGGGACCTGGTTGACTCGACCCGCAGGTTGCGGGATGCCCTCCGTGCCCATGGATGCACCGTACGGTACCGGGAGGTTAATGAGGGGCACGGTTGGGCCAACTGGCGGGCACGTACCCGCGATGCGCTCAGCTTCCTTTTCGGCGGCGGGCTGGAACGCGCGGTAAACAGGTAAATCTTGGGATGAATGCCGAAAGGAGAAGGATGTGGAAAAAATAGCGAGGCTGCTGGGAATCGGGGTGGTGGTCGTATCTCTGTTCACCTCCCTTGCCGAGGCCAAAGAAATAGTCGATATGTACGGTAGGAGACTTTCCATGCCGGAGCGGCCGCGGAAAGTCATCAGCATCGGGCCGACCGGGACGTATCTGCTGTACGCCATTGACCCGACGATGCTCGCCGGACTGAATTTTCCGGTCAGGAAAGAGCAGAAAAGATATCTTCAGACACGCATGAGCCGTCTCCCGGTCATCGGATGGTTCGGCCAGGGGCAGACGCCGAACCGGGAAACGCTGATGATGATCAAGCCGGACGTCATCTTCACCTCGAAACTGGACCAGTCGCTCAGCACCAAGGTAAACGAGCAGATGAAGGTGATGAAGATGCCGGTTGTGGAACTGTCGGTCGATACGCTCCCGGAGTACCCCGATGCCTTCCTGCGCGCAGGCAGGATCCTCGGCAGGGAAGCGCGCGCAAGGAAACTCAGCGACTACAGCCGGGAAACGTTGGAGGAGGCTGCAGCGATCGTCAACAGACTGCCGCAAGACAAAAGGGTGTCCGTCTATTATGCGGAGGGTCCGGACGGCCTCAGCACCGAGTGCGATACATCCAGGCACGTGGAGCTGATTCGACTCGCAGGCGGGGTGAACGTGCATCGGTGCGTGTCCAGGAATCCGTACGGCCTGGAGAAGGTTTCCCTCGAGCAGGTGCTCGTGTACAACCCGGAAGTGGTCCTGGTCTTTGACAAGGGGTTTTATCGGCGGGTATTCAAGGATCCCCTCTGGAAAAATATCCGGGCAGTGAAGGCGGGAAGGGTATATCTGATACCGGAAGAGCCCATCAACTGGTTCGACCGTCCCCCCTCCTTCATGCGTTTCATCGGCCTCAAGTGGGTCCTGAGCCGTCTCTACCCCGATCAGTATCGGATAGACATCGTCAAGGAGGCACGGAATTTCTACCGCCTGTTCCTTGGTGTCGAGGTGACGGAGGGGGAGATGAAAAGGATACTCTATCATTGAGTATGGGATGAAAGGCGTCTAGCCATGTATCTGCTCTGGAAATACGCGATTACCTCCGCGCTGGTCGTGATGATAGCGGAGACAGCGAAGAGAAGCGACAAAGCCGGGGCCTTGATTGCTTCTCTTCCCACCGTGACGATACTTACCCTGTGCTGGCTGTTTTTCGAAAAGCAGCCGGTCGAGAGGATATCAAACCATGCATGGTATACCTTCTGGTATGTCCTGCCGACGCTGCCGATGTTTCCGGTGTTTCCGATTATCTTGAAAAGGTTCGGTTTTCTTGTCGCCCTCGCCTGCCTGATCCTGGGAACAGTCGCAATCTTCTGGGTATATGCGACCGTCATGAAAAAGTTCACCATAGAATTGATGTGATCGTAGTGATTACGACGGTAATCCGTCCGGTTCCATCTGTCGGATGTACGGCACGTCAGGAGCGCAGAGAAAAAGCTTGCGAACGTCATATATTTTTGTATATAACGTAACACACCGACATAGTATACGAGCTCCGACCCGTCTTCCCTACGGCATCCGCTATGGGGGGCGGGCTGTGGGCGCCGCCGGAAACAGCGTCGCCTCCCGTGTTTGGAAAGGAGTAAAAACAGTGCGGTTCTCAGCGGCCGACGGATGTTTTTCTCCGTCGGCCGTTTCGTATGAAGCGTCGGGATACAAACTATGGACAGGATGATTCAAAGCATACGGGAAGTATTGGCGCAGGGTGAAGACGTGGTCATGGCCACGGTTGTCGATACGCCCGGACAAAACCGTCTGGCCGGGGCAAGGATGTTGATTCGTGCCGATGGCCGAACGTACGGAAGCATCGGAGGGGGAGTACGTGAGGCCGAGGTCCAGCGGGCCGCGTCCGGGCTTTTCACCGACCGCGGCCCGCTGATTCGAATACTCGCGAACCCCGGAGAAGATGCCGTTGCTTCGCGGATTCCTTGCGGCAGTGGGATAACGGTCGTCATCGAGCATATCGCCTCAAGTCAGGACAATGTGGGCCTGTTCGGGGAACTGCTCGAAGCCCATCGGAAAGGCCTGAAATGCTGCATCATTTCACCGGTATCCGGTGTGAACGGGGGACGGCCACCGGCAAGGATCCTTTCCTTGTCGAACGAGACTTCACGGAGAACCTGCGCGGCAGGCCCGGTCGTCGAATGTCCCGTTTCGGAGGAAAAGCTCGTCGGGATACGCTTGCCGGTCATTGAGGATGTCGGCGCCCGGAAATTCTTTTTCAATCCCTGGAGTATCCCGGAAACCGTATTCATATTCGGCGCCGGTCACGTCGGGCAAGAGACGGCGGAATTGACTGAAAAATCCGGTTTCAGAACGATTGTTCTGGATGACAGGGCAAAATATGCCAACCGGGATCGCTTTGCCACGGCTGATGACGTGGTGGCGCTCGATTCATTCGATGATTGCTTCCAGGGGCTTGCCGTCACCCGTGACAGCTACGTCATCATCGCCACCAGGGGCCATCGCTATGAAAAGGAGTTGGTGAAGCAGGCCCTCAGAACCCGGACGGGGTATATCGGCCTCATCGGAAGCGTCAGAAAGCGCGATGCACTCTTCGCGGAACTGGCCGGAGAAGGTTTCAGCATTGACGACCTGCTGAGGGTCTATTGTCCCACCGGCATCAGCATCCTGGCTGAAACCCCGACGGAGATAGCGGTAAGCATCGTTGCCCAGCTTGTTCTCCTTCGGGCCAGGAAGAAGGCGGCGAACCGCGGGGAGATCCGCGAAATTCCGACGGCAGGCTTTCACTGGGGTGCTCGCGAACGCGAAGCAGACGGGCTTTCCCCGGTGCGAACGAGTGCGTAACGGGAATCCACGTCTTGAATCCTCCCAAGGTCTCCCGTTGCACGTTGTAAAAAAATAAATCTGTTTCTTGTGCAGCGATGCGAAGGGATTGTGCATGTCTCGACGGCAGTTGGCTACGGACAATCGGAAGGATGAGATCGACTGGAAAAAAGAAGTCGGCGACATCTTGCGGGATTTGAATCTCATTACCGACGGCTTTTCGGGGATGATCGTTATTACCTTCAAAGACGGCGGCATCAGTTACCTGGAGAAAAGGGAAGTGTTTAAATAGTGTCCATCGGGAAACTCCGGATGTGACACTATCGGTTTCCGATTCGGAGCTGATGGACGGGATAGCGCAGGATTATGGTCCGATTCTTGCCGTAACTGGTCCAAAGAATGTGGGCGGTTCGGGGGTAGCCCGGAATGAACGGCCGCGGCTTGAGCAACGAGGTGAGAAAATATGTTGAACGCTGAGATACGCAAGGCGTTTTCCGGAATTACCGTTGAGGTTGAAATCGCCTTTGAAAAAGGGATTCTGGTGCTCTTCGGCGCTTCCGGTTCCGGCAAGACAACCATCCTCAACTGCCTTGCCGGCTTGCGAAAGCCTGACCGGGGTTCAATTTCTCTCGGCGAGAAGGTGTTTTTCTCTTCGGAGAATGCCATCGACATCCCGGCGAGGAAGCGGAGGATAGGGTATGTTTTCCAGGAATACGCCCTCTTTCCCCATATGACCGTGAAGGAGAACGTGCTCTACGGGGTGCCGGGCGGGTGCAAGAAGGGGAAGCGGTACCGGATGGGAGTGCGTGATGTGCTGGAGATGCTGAAGATCTCCCGGCTCCAGGATCGGTATCCCGCCAATCTGTCGGGAGGGGAAAAACAACGGGTCGCGCTGGCGCGGGCTCTCATGGTCGAGCCGGAACTTCTTCTCCTGGACGAGCCTCTTTCCGCACTGGACTCCGCCACCCGCAAGGAGCTGCGGCTTGAATTGAAGCAGTTGCAGAGGTGCTGGGACATCCCCTTCGTGCTGGTTACGCACAGCAGGGAGGAGATGAAGGCCCTGGCCGATGAAGTGCTTTTCCTGGAACGGGGGAGGCGAGTCGGCTGTCTCCATGGAATTGCAAACGAAATCATAAACGATCCGGAACTGGAGACGGCCGTCTGAGCGTCACAATTCCGGGCTTTCCACACATCACCACAGGAGGAAAAACGGTATGAAAAAAACAGCGGGTATGCTTCTCTCTTTTGTCGCGGCTCTGGTTCTGAGCGGGACGGTACTGACGGGAGCGGCCCATGCCGCGGGAAAAAACGTGATCCAGGTATCGGCCGCCATCAGCCTCAAGGATGCGCTCGCCGTTCTCAAGGAAAGCTACGAAAAGAAGAATCCGGATGCGGATGTCCGGTTCAATCTCGCCTCATCGGGTATGCTGCAGAAGCAGATTGAAGAGGGCGCGCCTGTCGACCTGTTCATCTCCGCCGGGAAAAAGCAGATGGACGAACTGGCGGCCAAGAAACTCATCGTGCCGGAAACCCGGTCCGACCTTCTGAGCAACGAACTGGCGCTGGTCGTGAGCAAGGAAAAGAAGGGAACCATCACATCCTTCAACGACCTTCCGGCCAAGGCCCAGTCCATCAGCATCGGGCAGCCTGAGACGGTCCCTGCCGGCAAGTACGGCAAGGAAACCCTGACCAACCTGAAACTCTGGGATGCGGTACAGAAGAAGATAATGTTCGCCAAGGACGTGCGTCAGGTGCTGTCCTATGTGGATTCGGGAAACGTGGACGCCGGGCTTGTCTACCGCTCGGACACGGTGGCGCTGAAGAGCGGAGCGGTCGTTGCTGTTGCCCCCAAAGGGAGCCATTCTCCCATCCTCTATCCCATGGCGATCATCAAAGACGGAAAGAACAGGGATGCGGCGAAAAAATTCATGGAGTTCCTGAAAACGGCAGAGGCTGCCAAGGTTTTTGCAAACTATAAATTCGTACCCCTTGCCGGCAAGAAGTAACGCCGGGCGATTTCCGGCCTCAATGAGCGCCGCCGGGTTTCCATTAGGCGGCGCTTTCTTCGTCTGTGAGCGTAACGGATAGTATTCATTGACTCAACCGGGAAAAAAAAGTACCTTAATCGCGAAATCCCGAGGGAGTACACGTCCGTATGGTACGCGCCATTTTCTTTCTCCTGCTGTTTGTCCCCTTCACTCTGTTTATCATCTTTACCGGGGTTCCCGTAACTTTCCTCGATCCGACGGGCAGGTTCCTGCACAATTATGGAAAGTTCTGGGGGCGCTTTTCACTGTTTCTGGCCGGTTCCAAGGTCAGGGTCGCCGGTCTTGAGAAGATCCCGGCCGGCGTGCCGGTGATCTTCATGGGCAATCACCAGAGCAACTTCGATATCCTTTCCCTCTACGCGGGGCTGCCGCGCCATTTCAGCTGGATAGCCAAGGAGGAACTGTTCCGGATACCGTTGTTCGGCTATGCCATGAAGCGTGCCGGCTATCTTCCGCTGGACCGGAGCGACGGCCGCCGCGCACTGAAGACCATGGAATCGGCCGCGGAAAAGATCCGGGGGGGCGTCAGCGTGGTCATCTTCCCGGAAGGGACCCGCACCATGGACGGAAAGCTGCTCCCCTTCAAGCGGGGCGGGTTTCTGCTGGCGGCCAGGGCCGGTGTCCCCATCGTCCCCTTCACCGTTAACGGCAGCGCCCGGGTCAATCCCGCCAAGCGACTGGAAGTCCATCCGGGCACGATCACCATCAACTTCGGCGATCCCATCCCCACGGAAGGGGCTACCGGGAGAAAACGTGACGACCTCATCGACCGGGTCAGGGAAGCTATTGAAAAGGGCCTGGAGGCCTGAAACATGCCGCTGAACGCTGCCTTGATTACGCTTGGTATCGCACTCTGCGCATGGGGGATTCCCGCGACCCATCGGTTGAAGGGCATGCCTGGCATTCTCGCCGCCTCCGCCGTTCTCGCGGGTGTCCTTCTGGCCCTATCCGGGACGCTGCTTATTGGGGCGCCCGGTTTCTTCAAAGGATGAGCTCTCCCGTGGAAACACTGAAAAGAATCGCCATCCATGGGCTTATCATCGTGGTCGCCGGTATCGCCCTCCTCTGGGGGAACACCCTTGCCCGGCAGCGGCTACAGTTCTCGCGCGGAGAGGAAGCCCTTTCCCGCGGTGACTTTGTCGCCGCGGTTGCCGGGTATGAGGCGGCAATCCACATGTATACGCCGTGGAGTTCCCCGGTGAAGAAATCCGCCGGCCGGCTCTGGGCACTTGGCGAGGAGATGGAACGGAAAGGGGATGAAGCGCGGGCGCTCATCGCCTACCGGTCCCTGCGCAGCTCTTTCTATGCGGTCCGGGGCCTCACTTCTCCGGGCGCGGAATGGATCGCCCTGTGCGATACAAAGATTGCCAAGCTGGTTGCGAAAAGAAGCGATGTCCACTGATACAACGGAAAACAGAGGCCTGCGGATCACACCCCTCGGGGGACTCGGCGAGATCGGCCTGAACATGATGGCCTACGAGCACGGCGACGACATCATCGTCGTGGACTGCGGCCTCATGTTCCCCGAGCCCTCCATGCTGGGCATCGATCTGGTCATTCCGGACATTTCCTGTCTGCGGGACAAGGGCGATCGGATACGGGGGATCTTCCTGACACACGGGCACGAGGACCATATCGGCGCCCTCCCCTTCATCCTCCCGGACATCCCGGCCCCCGTCTACGGAACAGCGCTGACCATCGGCTTCGTGCGGGAGAAGCTCAAGGAGTACGACCTGGATACCCGCGTGGACCTGCGAGTGGTGAAACCGCGAGATACGGTTTCCGTCGGCGATTTCTCGGTGGAATTCATCCGCGTTGCCCACTCCATCGTGGACGGCTGCGGCCTGGCAATCCGCACTCCGGAGGGGATGATAATCCACACCGGGGATTTCAAGCTGGACCAGACACCGGTGGACGGTCAACTGACAGACCTGTCCACCCTGTCCCGTTACGGCGAAGAGGGGGTTCTGGCCCTCCTGTCTGACTCCACCAACGTGGAGCGCGAGGGGTATACCGTATCGGAGAAGTACGTGGGAGAGGCGTTCGACGAGATCTTTCCCCAATGCGCGGGCAGGATTATCGTTGCGGCCTTTTCCAGCAACATCCACCGGGTGCAACAGGTGGTGGACTCCGCGGCGCGCTGCGGCCGCAAGGTCCTCCTCAACGGCCGCTCCATGCTGGCCAACGTGCAGATAGCCCGGGATCTCGGCTACCTCCGCATCCCCGACGACCTCCTCATGGACCTGAAGGAGCTCCCCAGGCTGCCCAAGGAGGAGGTCTGCATGATCACCACCGGTTCCCAGGGGGAGCCCATGAGCGCCCTGACCCGCATCGCCATGGACGACCATAAGCAGATCAAGCTGGAGCGCGGGGACACGGTCATCCTCTCCTCTCGCTTCATACCGGGCAATGAAAAAACCATCTCGGACTTGATCAACCACCTGTACCGGCGAGGGGCCGAGGTCTTCCACGAAAAGGTCTCGGAGGTACATGTCTCCGGACACGCCAGTCAGGAAGAACTGAAGCTGATGATCAACCTTACGCGGCCCCGCTTCTTCGTCCCGATCCACGGAGAATACCGGCATCTGGTCAACCATTCCCGCCTTGCCCGGAAGGTCGGCATTGACCCCGAGCGTTGCATCCTTGCGGTGAACGGGGATGTCGTCACCTTCGCCGACGGCAGGGCGGAAATCACCGACACCGTCGAGTCGGGGCGGGTCTTCGTGGACGGCAAGGGGATCGGCGATGTGGGGACCATCGTCCTCAAGGACCGCAAACACCTGTCCGAAGACGGCATGGTGGTGGTGATCATCGCCATCAACCAGGGTACCGGAGAGATAATCTACGGCCCGGATATCGTTACCCGCGGTTTCGTGTTCGAGGATGAAAGCCAGGAGTACCTGGACGAAACAAAAAAAATCGTGCTCGACACTCTGGCCGGAGTGAATCTGGAGGTCATGGCCGACTTGAACGAGGTGAAGATGGAGGTGCGCAGGGTGCTGCGGCGTTTCTTCAACAAGACCATCGAGCGCCGGCCGGTGATACTGCCGGTGATTCTGGAGATGTGATGAAGGCGGGCAAAGGGCAAAGGGCAAAGGGCGTGTGTAGGGGCGGCCCCCCGTGGCCGCCTTCGTGCCCCCCGTGGCCGCCCGCTGAAGGGCAGGCACAGGGGCCTGCCCCAACCTGATGACGTATTCGCCGGGTGCAATGATATGAACTCTGAAAGAAAAATGAAACTGATCCAGGAGATCAAGGGGATAGTGCTGGGAGCGGTCGGTCTTTTCCTCCTGATCGCGCTCCTGTCGTACAACACGGACGACCTTTCGTTCAATACCTATGCAACCGGAGCGAGGGTTCATAACTTCGGAGGCACGGCGGGCGCTTATCTTTCCGACCTTCTCCTGCAACTGTTCGGTCTTGCATCCCTTGCCGTCCCCTGTGCGCTCCTGTTTATCTCCTACCGCCTTCTGCGCTTCAAGGAACTGAAATGGAGGACCTACAAGGGGGTCGGTTTCCTTGTTTTTCTCATTTCCCTCGCCACCCTGTTCGCCTTTGACCTGGAGACGACCTCGCTCTTCGGGCAGAAGGTGCAGACAGGCGGTTTTATCGGTTTCAACGCGGCACACTATCTGAAGAAGTTTCTCGGCATCCCCGGCGCCCTCCTCCTCATCCTTCCCGTGCTTGCCGTTTCCGTCATGGTCCTGTCCCGTTTTTCCTTCGTCCTGTTCGCAGGATGGGGAATCGCCTCCCTGAAGAGCCGCTGGGCCAATTACCGGGAGAAGCAGGAGCTGAACCGCCAGCTCCGCGACAAGAACGAGCCGGGCGTGGAGCGGCCGACGCCGCGCATACACCCGCCGTCCGTCACTATCCCCCCGCCGATCCCGGTGGTGAAGAAGGAAAAAAAGAGGGATGAGGCCAAAACCGCGGCGGTGCAGGAGTCCTTCGAGTTCGCCAAGGCGGAGGGTCCGTACCAGACACCTCCCATGTCGCTCCTGGACACCCCGCCGGAGAGCCGGCGGCGAGTGGACAAAGAGGTCCTCACCATGAATGCCCGGCTCCTGGAGAAGAAGCTGCGGGACTTCAGCGTAGAAGGGGAAGTAACCGAGATCCGTCCGGGCCCGGTGATCACCATGTTCGAATACGCGCCCGGACCCGGCATCAAGGTGAACCGTATCGCCAATCTGTCCGACGACCTCACCATGGCCCTCCAGGCCCTTTCCATCCGTATCGTTGCGCCTATTCCGGGCAAGGGTGTGGTGGGAATCGAAGTCCCGAACCGGGAGCGGGAGATGGTATTCCTGCGGGAGATCTTCAGCGCCGAGGAGTTCCACCGGGGCAAGCTGAAGCTTCCCATGGCCCTTGGCAAGGACATCGCCGGGCTGCCGGTGGTCACCGACCTGGCCCGCATGCCCCATCTTCTGGTGGCCGGCGCCACCGGATCGGGGAAATCGGTCTCCATCAACACCATGATCCTTTCCCTCCTCTACACCGCGACGCCCCAGGACGTGCGCGTCATCATGGTCGACCCGAAGATGCTGGAACTCTCCATCTACGAGGGGATACCCCACCTGCTCCTGCCGGTGGTGACCAATCCGAAAAAGGCCTCCCTTGCCCTGAAGTGGGCCGTGAAGGAGATGGAGCGCCGCTACCGCCTCATGAGCGACAAGGGCGTCCGCAACGTGGACTCCTACAACAAGAAGCTGGAAAAGGAGAGGGAGGAAGGGGAAAGCGCCGAAGGGGACGTCATCGTCATGGATGAGGTGGTGGAAAGCCCTGCCGAGACCGAGGCGGTGGAGTTCCAGCCTCCCTTGCAGCAGGATGAACCGCTGGAGCACGGCCGGCTGCCGTATATCGTCATCGTAGTGGACGAACTGGCTGACCTGATGATGGTGGCCGGCCGCGAGGTGGAGGAGTCCATTGCGCGTCTCGCCCAGATGGCACGGGCAGCGGGCATCCACCTGATCCTGGCCACCCAGCGTCCGTCCGTGGACGTCATCACCGGCCTCATCAAGGCCAACTTCCCGGCCCGCATCTCCTTCCAGGTCTCCTCCAAGATAGACTCCCGCACCATCCTGGACTGCAATGGCGCCGAGACCCTGCTGGGCGCGGGCGACATGCTCTTCCTCCCGCCGGGAACCGCCAGGCTGCAGCGCATCCACGGCGCCTTCGTCTCAGACGCGGAGGTGCAGCGGGTGGTGGATTTCCTGAAGAAACAGGCAAAGCCGGTCTACGAAAAGGCGATCCTGGAAATGAAGGAGACGAGCGACAAGGAGGATGACGAGGAACTCATGGACGAGCGCTACGACGACGCGGTGGCCCTGGTGGCCGAGACGCGCCAGGCGTCCATCTCCATGGTCCAGCGCCGTCTCCGCATCGGCTACAACCGCGCCGCCCGCATCATCGAGCGCATGGAACAGGAAGGTATCATCGGCCCTTCCGACGGCACCAGCCGTCCCCGCGAGGTGTTCATCAACAAGCTGTAGCAGGCTACTCGATACGTCTCCCGATGCGGTCCCACCGCACCCGCCATTTCTCCCCATCCCACGACCAGTACATGACGAACGCCGACCCCACGATGTCCGCGTCCCACACAAAGCCCCAGAATCGGCTGTCATAGGAGCGGTCCCGGTTGTCCCCCATCACGAACCAGGAACCGGCGGGGACCCGGAGCGGACCGAAATTGTCCCGCGGGCTTTGCTCGCGAGGCAGAACCAGCGCCTCCTTGTGAACCTCGCGGGGATTCCGGTACGGGATGCCGTTCACGAAGACCTGCTTGTTCCTGATCAGGATTTCGTCCCCGGGGACGCCGATGACCCGCTTGATGAAATCCTTGGAGCGGTCCTCCGGATACCGGAAGATGATCACGTCGCCTCGCCGCGGATCGCGGATCTTCAGGATCCGTGAATCGGTGAAGGGTATCCTGATGCCGTAGAGAAACTTGCAGGCAAGGAGGTGGTCGCCGACGAGCAGGGTATCCTCCATGGAACCGGACGGGATTGAAAAGGGTTGCACAATGAGTGTCCGTATCAGGAGGGCGATGGCGATGGCCCAGAAGATTGCCTCGGTGTACTCCCGTACCGTTGATTTTTTCCCTGTGTGTGAGTGGTTGACAATTCGCGGTTCGGTTGTTTCCGTCATGTGACCATCCTTTCCAGGCAACGGCTCCCGTCAGAATGCGGGCACCGCCCCGAATACGCCGATGAAAGTCCCGCCGCAGGCCAGGGCATAGCGGAAAGGCCGGGAAGCGGTGAGACGCCCGATGAGCGGGCTCCTTCCTTCCTCTAGGGCGTGGACCTTTTTCATTACACGTGCCGTAAAATCGGTAGAAGGTTCATATCCGTTTTTCATATCCGATACCTCCGAAGTACCCTTTCAGTAACTCTTTCAACCTTTCCCTGGCCCGAAACAGCCGGGTCTTGATCGTTGCGCGCGGCAGACCGTACCGGTCGGCGATATCATGAACGGAAGCGCCCTCAAGGCTCATGAGGATGGTGCTCCGGAACGGCTCCGGGAGTCGGGAAAAGGTTCCCGGATTTCTTTCACCGGACATTTGGTTCTGATTGCATATGCGGATGGGGAATTGAGTGACGCCGGCATATTCAGCGCCTGCTCCGCGCCGGCCATCGGTTAGGGCAGGTGGGCGTCAGCTCAGGGTATGTCGAGGAGGAACTTGACCGTGGGAATGCATAGGACTCTGGACACTCCGGTATCGACCACGTCTTGATAGTCGTTGGTCACCATTATCGTCCTTGCCCCCTCATGCCCCTCCAACGGTTTTCGGTAACACGCCAGTTCGCGATCCGGGACTCCGGTCTCAGAGATATCGCCATACCAGACCTGGATTCGTTCAGTGATCTTCATGCCCTCTTTCACGACAAAGTCGGTCTCACTGCTGTTCGAGTGATAAAATACTTCTTCATGGTGTCGCTTCAAATGGCAGAACACCACATTCTCGACCAGCCATCCCAGATCCTCGGAAAAAGCGAAGGCAACCCTGTTACGCAATCCCGTATCAACGGCATACGGCTTGAATCCCGCCCGAAGCGAGCTTTTGAGAGAGCAGGAGAACATCTGGAGTTGAAACAGCAGGTAGCTTTCCATAATGGCCGAGACATAATTCTCGGTCTTGTCCTGTGATATGGTGAAATTGTTTTTCAATTTGGTGATGCTGGTCTTCTTGGCAACGTTTGTCAGCAGATATACCGCAAGGTTCCGCAGGCTGGAAACATCGCGAATCTCATAACGGGTGACGACGTCCCGGTAGAGCAGATCCTCAAAATAGTTCTTGAGCAGAAGCTGTTTCTCCTCGTCGGACTGCCTCAATACGACCTCCGGAAAACCGCCGTACTTCAGGTAGGCGGTGAACAGATTCCTGAGAGAAGATTTTCTGTTCGCGTATTCAAGCTCCGACCGTATCTCAATGTTGTTGAAACGGAGAAATTCCTTGAACGAAAGGGGATAGACCTCAAAGGAAACATTCCTGCCGGTCAATTTGGTGCCTATCTCGCGAGACAGCATCTGCGAAGATGATCCCGTAACGAAAAACTTGATATCCTCTGTTTCGCTGCGCCCTCGTACCCAGCTTTCCCATCCGGGAATATTCTGCACTTCATCCATGAAGAGCCAGCACCTGCCTTCCGGCTGCACCCGCTCCCGATAGGTGCGATAGATTTGTTCCAGCAACTCAACCGAGTATTCCGACGAAAACAGAGGTTCTTCCAGATTAATCCTCAGGATGGCGGTCGGCTGAACGTTCCTGGCAAGCAATTCCCGAATTACCTGGGCAAGAAGAGTCGACTTGCCGGCACGCCTCACCCCCTTGATTACAATAACTTCCCGGGAGTCAAGCTGTCCGAGACACGCGGAGAGGATGTCCCTGGGAATACCGGCATCAATGTTCCCTGTTGTCCAATAGCGGTTGTAGGAGGATATGATTTCGAAGAGTTTGTTCGTCTGCATATGGTATAACCGGTATATGTTATTTTATTGCTTATTTTATGACCGGTATGTCGGTGAGTCAAGGGGAAATATCGGGTTTTCACGACGGCAGGCTCAGTGTCGCGCGCAGACCCTTTTCCGGAAGGTTATCCAGCCGGATATCGCCATTATGGAGTGTCGCGACCTCCCTGACGAAATTCAAGCCCAGGCCGGTGCTCTTTTTGCCGGTGTCGGGCCGATGCAGGGAGAAGAAACGGTCGAAGACCCTGTCGGCGCAGAGTTCCGGTATTCCCGGGCCCTCATCATCCACTGTCAGGAGCAGCCGTCCTTCCTCGATTCGTGCCGCGATTACAATGCGGCCGTCCGTTGCGCTGAAATCGATGGCGTTCTGGATGATGTTGGACAGGGCCTGGTGAAGCAGGAACGGATCCCCCTGCACCTGGAGTTCGTCGGCCGTGTCGAATGCGACAACGAGCCCCTTGCGTGAGAGCATGGGTTCCTTGCTTTCCAGCACCGTTTTCACCAGGGCGTTTACTGCTACCGGCTCCACGTTGCACAGGGTCTTTTTCACCTCCAGGGCCGAAAGTTCCAGCATCCGGTCCACCAGGTCCTGGATCCTGGCTGCTTCGGTGCGGATGTTGGAAAGGAAGCGGATCCGCTTTTCGGCCGGCATCTGTTCGTCCATGAGCTCGGCCGCTCCCCGGATGGCTGAAAGGGGGCTCTTTATCTCGTGGGTCAGGGTATGAATATACTGCTCCACGTACCTCTTCCCTTCCAGGGCCTCGCGCATGTTTTCCAGTGCCATGCCCAAGTCCCTCACTTCGCTGTGTCCCAGAGGCGGAAGGGGTTCTCGTTTCCCCTCCCGCACGTTGTTGGCGTAGCGGGTGAGGCGCTTGATGGGGTGCGTCAGCCAGAGGGACACGATGAACGAGAGCGCGATGGCAAGGGCAGCGGCGAAATACCACTGGTGGAGCACCCGGGGCTTTTCCTGTGCCAGGAAAGCGTTGACGTTGTTCGTGGGCTTCGCCACGGTCAGAACGCCGGCTATCGTTCCGCGGACCATCACCGGCGCCGCCACGTACAGCACCGACGAAGTGGGATCCGCCGGGTTCGAGCGGGTGGTCCTGGTGCCGTACTCCCCCTTCAGGGTCAGTGAGACGTCCCTCCATCGGGAATAATCGGCGCCGATATTCCCGCGGTCCGCCGAGTCGAAGATGATCCTGCCCGCCCTGTCGGTAATATAGACACGGCTGTCCACCCTGGTCTTGTGGAAGCTGTAGATTTTGGCCCGAAGCAGGCGCGAGGTCACGTCGTCGAATGTCTTGTACAGGGCCTCGGGGTCGAACCGCTCCTGCTCCCTCTGCTTGCCGATGAACTCGGCAAGGATGGTCGCCTGGTCCGCAAGGGGGTCTTCCATTCCCTCGAGGATGAAAACGCGGAGATCCCTGATGAAATGGCTGACGGGATAGGAAAAGCAGGCGATGGAGATGAGGAGGTAGGCGAGGAATATGCGGCCTGCGAGCTTCACAGGTCGTCCCTCAGGGAGTATCCCATGCCCCGGTGGGTGACGATGGGGTCGGTGTCGGACCGGACGTTTCTCAGTTTGGCGCGGATGTTCTTGATATGGGCGTCTATTGTCCGGTCCAGGCTGCATTCCGGCTGTTCCCATACCATGTTCATCAGTTGATCGCGGCTCAGGACGTGGCCCGGACGCCTGATGAAGGTCTTGAGGATCTCGTATTCGTAGCGGGAAAGCTCCAGGACCGTGCCGAAGTAGGATATCTGACGCTTCGCCTCGTTCACGCAAAAAGCATCATTGCCGGTTGAGATGTGGTTGTTCGCGCCGGACCTCCTCAACACGGCCTTGACCCGCGCCGAGACCTCGCGGGGGCTGAAAGGCTTGGTGATGTAATCATCCCCGCCGATCTCCAGACCCACGATGCGGTCTATTTCGTCGGCCCGGGCGGTGAGAAAGATGATGGGGATAGGGTTCTTCCTCCGGATCTCCCTGCAGAGATCAAAGCCGCTGATGTCCGGCAGGCCGATGTCCAGGACAATGAGGTCGGCGGGATGATCCGCGAGGGCTTCCAGGACCGGCATGCCGGATGAAAAGCAGGCAGTCTCGAAACCTTCCGTCTCCAGGGCATATTGAATGGCATCCATAATGGCGGGTTCGTCGTCCACTATCAGTATCCGTGCTTTCATTGCTCGAGAACCCCCTTTTTTCAAGATCCCGTTTCCCGTGTTCTCTGTTTTTTATGGCGTGAAGTCAACTCTTTTTTGTGGAGCAACCGGTAGATAAAGCCGGGAAGGGCGCAGACGAGCAATACGGTGAGACTCAGCCCGACTACCGAGAGCAGGTGCCCCGCTGACGGAGTGCCGTGCCCGGTGTATGCACCGTTCAGCAGGGGGATCACGACCGTTACCGTGACATAACAGGAAAGGGGGGCGATAAGGGCTCCGGGAGAGAACGGAAGGTTTTTTTCTTTTGCAGGCGGTCCGGATGCCGGGCGGGGGATCGTCAGGCGCTCCGCCGCGAGATAGACCATGACCAGGACAGCCAGGTACATGGACGTGCCCGCCAGCCTGTGGACCCTTTCGGGGGTAATCCACTCGCCGTAGATGGAGGCGCCGTACAAGCGGATGGAGAGGAGGATCCTTGCGCTGTTCGTAAGCAGCGTCGCCAGATAGGCCGCGGCCAGGGAGAGCCAGAGCCATGAGAGCTTTACGGCTCGTCCTTGCAGGCGATGGACAAGGGGAAAGAAGAGTGCCGAAAAGCAGATGATCATGAAGTTGATCCCGGCGCATGCGGGAGCGATCCGGACTCCGCTGGAGAGGTTCACGAACCCGGTGTAGAGCTCCCAGTGGAACCGGATGCCGCTGAAGAACTCCACCATGCGGGCGACGGGAGAAAGAATCCACAGGAGCTCCTCAGCGCATGCGACACTGTAATGGTATTTCAATCCGAAGGCGGCCGTGATTCCGAGAAGGTACGGGAGGCCGTTTTCGCGGAGCATCGCTGCTAGTGTTTCTCTGGATGGCGTCATTGTTTCTGATCCTGTTTGAATCCATCGTATGTTTCATCCGGAAAGTGTCGGCGGGGGCCGGGGTGGAACTTCCATGAAGCCTCTCGTAATCGGTCGCCGACACTCACACGAGTCAGTCACCCTGCTGGATTCGAACTGTTTCCAGCGAGTCGCCATCCTGCATTGAAGCCGTACGAGAGGCTCCATGAAAGCCCCGCCCCAGCCCTGGTACCATTTCCCGGTGTTTCCGGGCTGAGGCTATTTGCGGACAAGCCCCATTCGCCGTCTGCGCAGGCCGATGAAAAGGATGGCTGTTCCCATGGCTGCCGCAAGCGCGGTAAGTCCCGGTTCCGGTACGGATGACATTCCCACCGCGTTGTTCGAGACACCTTCGGGAAGTGGCAGCGGTTGGTCAACGTCCGCTGCCTTGGCGTCCGGGTTGCGCACCACGTCGAGCACGGCTATGAACGATGTGTAGGGCGTGAGCAGGCTGTACTCCAGGCCGAGCGCAGTCACTTCCTTTCCGGTTTCGGGATTTTCGCCCTGTGCGTTGAAGTCGGTCAGCCGGGCTACTCTCGAACGCGCCCAGAGGTATCTCAGCGGGGCATGCTGGGGAAGGGGTTTCGTATCCCGGACCCGGAAGACACGGCGATAGGCACCGTCAGCGGTCCTGCCGCTGACCTCGATGCTGCCCGCGGGTTTTCCCCGGTATTTGCCGAACAGGATAAGGGGACGCTTGGCGAGCAGGTCGGGAATGGCCGGAGGTTCCACGCCGTAGGTTTCGAAATCACGGAATGTGACGCGGGTATCGGTCAGCACGGGAGAGCGCACATAGTCGCGGAAGCGGGATGCCGCAGCCGCGGCCTGTTCCGGCTTTGTTACCACGAACGGCTCACCCTGGCCGGATTTGGCGATCCCTTCGATGAGATAGCGGTTCACGCTCGACCCGATGCCGAAGGAGAAGACATTGGTCTTGTCCAGGTTCTTGCGTATCAGGGAAAAGACCTCCCGTTCCGCGTCGATATAGCCGTCGCTAATGATGATGACCGATCGCGCCGTGCCGGCGCTCGTCGGAATCGACAGGGCGTTTTTCAGGGCTGGCACCAGTTCGGTGCCGCCGCCCCCGCACTGGTTGTCGATTATCTCCAGCGCCCTGGCGACATTCTCTTGAGTCGCGGGTACCGAGGAAGGCGCCATGACGTCCGACGAGCCCGCGAACAGGACCAGGTTGAAGGTATCGCTCTTCCTCAGGTTGGAGATCAGGTCCCTGATGAGCGCTTTTGCCGTATCCAGAGGGAAGCCGGACATGGAACCGGAAACGTCCAGAATGAAGACGTACTCCCGCGGCAGGATGTCGGCCGGGTGTACCTGTTCCGGAGGCTGAACCATCAGCAGGAAGAAGTTCTCCTTTTCCCCTTGGTACAGCATGAGGCCGCTCTGGATTTCTTTTCCAGCAAGCCGGTACTTGAGGATGAAATCGCGGTTTCCCGCGAAATCCGCCGTCCTGGCAAGGGAGACATCGGCCATGGAGCTGTTTTTCCATGACAGGCCGATGGCGTGGGAGGGGCTGCTCACCTCCTGGAGCGGGATCCCGGTTGACAGGGAAACGTTGATGGAGAAAGTGGTGGGCGGGGTCTTCCCCTCCTTGAGGTAGGGGCTTTTGGCCCACCTGTCGCTCTCGGGGGCTGTCGCCTCTTTCCGGTTGGAATAGCGGGGCCCGACAACGGTGGGGTAGACGAATTCGTACGTTCCCTCCGTGGGCGTCAGGAGCTCGGTGTAATGGAGTTCGATGAGCACTGTGTCGCCGGGCATGACGTTGGCGAGGCTCATGGTGAAGACGTTCGGCCGCTGCTCTTCCAGTAGCGAAGCGCTCTTTCCTTTCGATTTGGCCCTTTCGAACTCCTGTCTGGCCGCCTCGCGCTCCCGTATCCTGGCGGTGACAACCCGGTTGCCGACGGTCATCTTCATGCCGTGGACAGCGGCCCTGGTGGATGCGGGAAATACATAACGGGCATTGATGGGGGTTTTCCCGTTGTTCACGTATTTCTGGGTAACGAATACATCCGCGATGACTCCGTTAACGGTCGCCTTGACATCGGTGGACGTGAGGGGAAACGAGTCAACCGACGGGTCGCCTTTCTCAACGAAGAAATACGGGGAGAGTGTCTTGTCCTCCGACGGTTCTTCCGACGCATGGGCCGGAAGCCGGCAAAACAGTACGGCTGCAACCAGCGCGATATGCCCCAACCATTTCATCCCCTTCATGACTGCCTCCTTTTCCCTGTCGGTGTACTGCCCGAGGGCTCTGCCCGCATGGGTATCTCGTTTCGGGCAACAATACAAAGGGACGATGAAAGTACTATGAAACGGATATGAAAAAAGCGTGAAAAGCAGAGGGTACGCTCGGCCCTGATGCCGACCGGGATGAAGGGAAGGGCATCACCGCCGAAAAAATTCGCCTTTCAGTTTCCCTTAAAAGTGGTAAGATACCGGCGTATTCATTCCTGCCGTACAGTATCCCGGGCCCCTTCAGGGGCATTATTTTTTCGCGGAACAAGGAGATTCATCATGACCATGAGTGATCTGATCGTCGAGTACCTGGAGCGGTTTGGCGTGGAGTATGTCTTCGGCATACCGGGCACGCCCCTGGGCCCGCTGTTTGACGCCCTGGCGCGCAGCGAGCGGCGGGGCGGCCCCCGCGCGGTCCTCACCCGACACGAGGCGGGCGCGGCCTTCATCGCCGACGGCTATGCCCGTGAAAGCGGCAGGATAGGCGTGTGCTGTTCCACCACCGGTCCCGGCGCCACCAACCTGATTACCGGCGTGGCCTCGGCCTATGCCGAGCAGGTGCCGATGCTGGTCCTCACTCCCCAGACAAAGATCCCGGAATTCAGCTTCGGCTGCTTCCAGGACTCTTCCCGGGACGGCGTAGACATCATGAGCATGTTCGACCACTGCACCCGCTACAACTCCATGGTGACGCATCCCAACCAGCTGGAAAGAAAGCTGGCCGCGGCACTTACCACGGCTTTGGGCACTCCCAAAGGGCCTGCCCACCTGAGCATTCCCTTCGACATCTTCGCCGCCGAGGCCCCGGGTCCCGCATCCTTTCCCGGCCTGCTTGAACTTCTCTCCGCCAGGGGAACGGCCGTTGACGGCGCTGCCCTGGAGCGGCTCGTGGAAGATGTCCTGTCAGTTGTCAATCGGGGAGGAAAGATCGCCCTGCTGGTCGGCCACAACGGTATCGGCTTCGGGAACGAGATTACACGCTTCGCCGAACTGGTGGGCGCCGAGATCGTTACCACGCCCCGCGGCAAGGCAGCCATCAATCCCTACCACCCACTGGCGCGGGGCGTTTTCGGCTGCGCCGGCCACGCCTCGGCGCGGCGGTCGCTCAGCGCCGACACGGTGGAACTGATTCTTGCGGTGGGCACCAACCTGGGCGAGTGGTCCACCAGCAAGTGGGACCCCATTCTCATGAACAACCGAATGATCCACATCCATAACGACCGGAAATGCTTCACCCGTTCTCCCATGGCCCGTCTCCATGTGGAGGGCGCCATCGGGGAGGTTTTTGCCCGGCTGAACGACCGCCTCGCAGGAGAACTGAAGCCGTCCGCCACGACGCCCTTCGACCCGGATGCCGCGGCGCTGGCCTCCTACATGCCTACGGGCATCCAGGTTATCAACCCGGCCTGCTGCGCCCCGGCCCAAGGCGCCGGTCTCCTCAAGGCGCCCCAGGTCTACACGGAACTCATCCGACGTCTGCCACGGGAGAGCCGTTTCTTCATCGACAACAGCAACAGCGTTCCCTGGTCCATCCACTACTTCTTCCATCCGCGGCCGGAGAGCTACCACCTCTCTATCGAGTTCGCCACCATGGCCTGGGCCGTGGGCGCGGCGGTGGGCGGAGCGTTCGGCGATCGCCGTGCGCCGTCGGTGTGCATCGCCGGTGACGGCTGCTATCTCATGAGCGGCCAGGAGATCACCGTGGCGGTGGAGCAGGGCCTGCCGGTGATCTTCGTGGTGCTGAGCGACCAGGGATACGGCCTGATACGGCACGGCCACCGGGCCCTGGGCAAGGAGCGGGTCGATTTCGATATCCCGCCGGTGGATTTCGCCATGATGGCCCGTGCCGCCGGCGCCGAGGCCCATACCATCCGCGAGGCCGGGGATTTCGATCTTATCGACTGGCAGGCGTTGGCCGAGCGTCAGGGGCCGACCCTGCTGGATGTGATGATTGATCCTGAAGAGAGGCCGCCGCTGGCGATGGCGTAACCGGCTGATCCCTTCTTTTCTTTTCCCGGCGCAGGCTTTTTCGGGAACTTTTTTCTCCCGCTCCTGTCCAATGGAGCAGAAACGGGTGATATCCGTCCGGAACGTAAGGAGGAAAGACTATGAAAAAGCTGCTGATTCTGATTCTGCTGACGGCCGCGGTCTGTGCGATGGCTGTCGGCGCGGTGCAGTCCAGGGAGGCGAAGATATCCGGCGGGGAGGGCGAGGACCGCACCCTTTCCCCCTATTTCTTCGTGAAGAGCGACGACCCGGCAGTGGACCGGCTTCCCCTCAAATCCACGTCGGCCGCGGTTGACATCACCGGGGTTATTGCCGATGTGCGGGTCACCCAGGTCTACAAGAACGAGGGGAAGCGCACGCTTGAGGCGATCTACGTCTTCCCGGGATCGACCCGTGCCGCCGTGTACGGCATGAAAATGACCGTCGGCGACCGGACCATCGTCGCGAAAATCCGCGAACGGGAGCGCGCGCGCAAGGAATACGAGCAGGCGAAACAGCAGGGGAAGAGCGCGTCCCTCCTGGAGCAGCAGCGTCCCAATGTCTTCCAGATGAACGTGGCCAATATCCGGCCGAGCGACGAGATCCGGGTGGAACTCTCCTACACGGAACTGCTGGTACCCGAATCGGGGGAATACCAATTCGTCTATCCCACCGTGGTCGGGCCGCGCTACTCCAACCAACCCGCCGCCGCCCCTCCTTCGGAGAAATGGGTGGCAAGCCCCTACCTCCACGAGGGAAAAGAGCCACCCTACGCATTCGATCTGAAGGTGAAGCTCGCCTCCGGCATCCCCTTGAAGGAAATAGCATCCTTGTCCCACACGGTGGATGTCTCCTATAGCGGACCGTCCCGCGCAGCGGTGCGGCTCTCTTCCAAGGACAAGGCCGGCGGCAACCGGGATTTCATCCTCACGTACCGCCTTGCGGGCGGTGGGGTGGAGTCCGGCCTTCTCCTGTCCAGGGGAAAGACGGAAAATTTCTTCCTCCTCATGATGGAACCGCCGAAACGGGTCAAGGCCGAACAGATTCCGCCCCGGGAATACATCTTCATCGTGGATGTCTCAGGCTCCATGCACGGCTTTCCCCTGGAAATCTCAAAGAAGCTGCTGCGTGACCTGATCGGCGGATTGCGGCCGAGCGACCGCTTCAATGTCCTCCTCTTCGCAGGCGGTTCCTCACTGATGGCGGAACAATCCCTGCCCGCGACCGGGGGAAACCTGACACGGGCGCTGGATGTCATCGACCGGCAGCAGGGGGGCGGCGGCACCGAACTTCTCCCGGCCATGAAACGGGGGCTGGCGCTGCCGAAGACACCCGGATTCTCACGGACGGTGGTCATCGCCACGGACGGCTACGTGAGCGTGGAGACGGAAACCTTCGACCTGATTCGGAAAAGCCTCGGGGACGCCAACCTGTTCTCCTTCGGCATCGGCTCCAGCGTGAACCGGTTCCTGCTGGAGGGAATGGCCCGGGCCGGGATGGGCGAACCGTTCATCATCACCAAGCCTGATGAGGCCGCGAAAACGGCCGATCGGTTCCGCGCCTATATCAAGTCGCCGGTGCTGGCCCGCGTGAGGGTCGATTTTGACGGCTTCCAGGCCTATGACGTGGAACCGCCGTCCATCCCCGACGTGCTGGCTGAGCGGCCGGTGGTTGTGTTCGGCAAGTGGCGCGGCCCGTTGAAGGGAACCATAACGGTGCGCGGTCTGGCCGGTAACGGGAAATACGAAAAGAGGATAGACGTGAGCAGTGCCGGGCGTCAGGAGGGTGACGGGGCCCTTCGCTACCTGTGGGCGCGGCATCGCATCGCCCTGCTGGCCGATTACGAGAACCTGCGCCACGATGACGGACGGGTGAAAGAGATTACCTCCCTCGGCCTCGCCTACAACCTCCTTACCCGCTACACCTCCTTTGTTGCCATCGACAGCCGGGTGCGGCGCACGGGAGGAGACGCTACTACCGTGGAGCAGCCGCTGCCGCTGCCGGAAGGGGTTTCCGATCTGGCGGTGGGCGGGATGGGTGCCCCGGCCATGATGAAGTCGATGGCTCCCATGGCCCCGCCTCCACCGATGCCCATGCGTGATTCGGCCAAACGGGAAGAGAAGGCCCCTGTCGCGCAGGCTCCCGCGGAGAAGCAGGCCACCGTTTCCATCGGCGCCAGGGGAGTAAAGTGGGAGGGCGCACGGCCGAATCGGGCGCTCCTCGCGGGGAAGGAAGTCTGGAAACCGTACCTGGCGGATCTTACCGCCTTGTATACCGAATACCTGCGGAAGCACCCCGGCGTGGGCGGCACGGTCATCCTCCGCCTGACGGTCGGGGGCGACGGCACGGTACGGAAGGCCGAGATACCCGTCAGCGATGTGAAGCAGGCAGCCCTGGAGCAGGGTATCCTGGAGCGCGCCCGGAAGTGGACCTTCCCTCCATCCGGGGGCACGGCTGATACGGTCTTTGTCGTGTCTCTGGATCTGAAACCGTAGGAAGGCTGCACATATAGGTGACGGTTTTCCGTTCAAGCGGGCCGTCACCTTTTGCGTGCGACAACCTCCTTTTACCCCTAACGATTTTTTCCTGTTCCATTTGTCCCGCCAGTTTTCCTCTTGACAGGAAAAAGCGGACATGTTAAAAGAGCGAACTCAAGACAACGAGGCTGCCATGGTTTTTGGCTGCGTTGTACTTCTCGGCATATCAGTATAGTGATGTGACGGGAGCAACAATTTCATATTCCCCAGTAGCTCAGTCGGTAGAGCAGGTGGCTGTTAACCACCTTGTCCGTGGTTCGAGTCCGCGCTGGGGAGCCAAAATTCAATCCGTCGATTTAGACGGTCATTTGTTAGCACGAAACCCCGTGGGATCATCCCCTCGGGGTTTTGTCGTTTCAGCCGTATCCACGCCGACTTACGCCCGCCCGAACATTCTCTCCAATTCTCCGTTCCCCTCACAGCTTTCGAGTTTCAACCAAGGACGTTGACGTTCGCGCCCGCCGCTCTCCGATGTGCCCCTCGGATTCTCCGATTCTCCGTTCCTTTTTCGGACGCTGTTAACGCCCGCCTGGTCAATTCGGCCCGACACCCCGAGGGGTCCTCCGGTAGGTATCGACCGAAGCCGGGTGAACACGCCCGGTGGAAGAGAAACACCAGACAGCGGAATCGGCCGTGAGAACGGAGACCGTTGTGGGTGCCGGCGGACCTGCCCTTCGGGGCGGACCGATGGACTCCGCGGTCGAAACCTCGCGGCTGACCCATCCCTCCCCGGCGGCATCCACAATGACCCGGCGGTCGCCGCAAGGAGGACACGATGGAATTCAGAGAATCCGCAAAACGCGATCTCGAAGAAACGATTTCAGAGATCGCCTCGATCCTGGGAGAAGGCTACCTTCGCTACCGACGGGGGCGTCGGCTGCCAACATCCAGCCCGGATATGGCCGGCAATGTGGTGCAAACCAAAGAATCCGAGGCGTTTACAGAGAACCTACTTGATTGTTCCGCCGATAGAAGCCTTCATTCATGCAGCGGTTAACGCCGAGAGACGACCGAACCGCCGAGTTTTTTCGGATACTGACCATTAAACCTTTGGAGGTTGCCATGAATGAAACGACGTATCAGCAGGTGCAAGCCCTTTCCCGAATGACTGTCGGGGAACTCCGGGAAAGGTATATCGATGTCTTCGGAGAGGAGACAAGGTCCCACCACAAGGATTTTCTTCGTAAGCGTATCGCCTGGCGGTTGCAGGCCCTGGCCGAAGGCAGCCTGTCCGAACGGGCCAGACGGAGGGCCGAGGAGATCGCCAATGACGCGGACCTTAGAATCCGCATGCTGCGGGACCCTATTAAACCGGGATTGATGGAAGTCAGGGAACGGTCGGTGAGCGGCAGGCTGCAACCGCAACGAGATTCCAGGCTGCCGCTTCCAGGAACATTGCTCGTCAGGGAGTTCCGGGGCCGGGACATCGTGGCAAAGGTGCTGGACAAGGGCTTCGAATATGACGGCAGGTGGTTCAAGTCCCTGTCCGCTGTCGCCCAGGAGGCAACTGGGAGCAAGTGGAATGGCTTCCTCTTTTTCGGACTGGTGGAGCCCAAGGGACCGCAAGATCAAGACGATGAGCCGGACGGGAGGAACCAATGAGCAGGCAATACGAAAGAAACAGTGCCCCCAACCACCAGTCTATGGAGAACCGGCAAGCGACCGTGCGCTGCGCCGTCTATACCCGGAAATCCACCGACGAGGGTCTCGACCAGGACTTCAACAGCCTCGACGCCCAGCGCGAATCGGCGGAGGCATACATCGCGAGCCAGCGGCACGAGGGATGGCTTTGCATCGCCGATCGGTATGACGATGGCGGATTTACCGGCGGCAACATGGAGCGGCCCGCCCTCAAAAGACTCTTCGCCGACATCGAGGCCGGTGACATCGATTGCGTGGTCGTCTACAAGGTGGACCGGCTGAGCCGCTCCCTTCTCGACTTCGCCCGTATCATGGGGCTTTTCGACAAGCATGCCGTGAGCTTCGTTTCGGTCACCCAGCAGTTCAACACAACCAGTTCCATGGGGCGGCTCACGCTAAACATCCTTCTGTCCTTCGCCCAGTTCGAGCGGGAAATCATCTCGGAGCGGACCAGGGATAAAATGGCCGCGGCCCGGAAGAAGGGCAAGTGGGTCGGAGGCATGCCGGTCCTCGGCTATGACCTGGATCGTAAGGGAGGACGGCTGGTCGTTAACGAGGAAGAAGCCCAGCAAGTGCGAGCCGTCTATGATCTTTACATGGAGCACAAGGCGTTGATGCCTGTCGTCCAGGAACTCGAGTGCCGCAAGTGGGGTGTAAAAAAGTGGACCACCCAAAAAGGAGAGGAACGCGGGGGGAATCTTTTTACCAAAAGCAGTCTCTTTCGACTGCTGACCAACATCATCTATACGGGCAACATCAATTACAAGGGCACCGTCTACCCCGGAGAGCATGAGGGGATCGTGGCTCCGGAGCTCTGGCAGCAAGTCCAGGATACCCTTAGGCACAATGGCCGCTCCGGCGGCAAGGAAATCCGAAACAAATACGGCGCGCTGCTGAGGGGGCTGCTTTACTGCGCGCCTTGTGGAACCGCCATGGTGCATTCTTATACCGCCCGCAAGGGCAAGCATTACCGTTACTATGTCTGCCTGACCGCTCAGCAGCGAGGATGGGCGTCTTGCCCGACCAAATCGCTCAATGCTTATGAAATTGAAGACGCAGTGGTGGATTATATTCGAGGATTGGGCGCGAACCAGGAGGTCATTTCGAAAACGGCTTCCCAGGTTCGGGTTCAAAGTGAAAAGCGCCTGGCGGAGCTCGAATCCGAGCGCCGCACCCATGAGCGGGAACTCAAACGGTTGGACGCCAGGCTCCGCGCCCTTGTGGGAGACCTGCGGGCATCGGGCACGGACCAGAGGCTGGTAACCGATCAGATGGCCGACCTCCAGGACCAAATTCGTTCTCTTGAACAAAGGATGACCGTGATCCGCGAGGAAACCATCGCCGTTCAAAGAGAAACACTCGAGGACGAAGACTTGGAAAAAGCCCTCGCAGCCTTCGACCCCATCTGGCAATCGCTTGCCCCGGGCGAACAGGCGCGGGTTATTAAAGCCCTTGTCGAGCGCGTCGCCTATGATGGCCGTGATGGCAAAGTGACCGTTACGTTTCGCTCCCCCGGCATCAAGGCCGTTTGCCTGGGACAGGCAGCCCTTGGAAAGGAAAACCGTGTATGAAACCGACCATGAATAACCTTGGAAGCGACGGGCGGCTGGAGGTAAGTTTCACGTTCCAGCCGCGAAACAAACGAGGGAACGTCAACCCACAATCAAACAGCCGACGCGGATCAACCGGCAAAGGGAACATACCGCGGGTTGCCAAGCTCCTGGCTTTGGCGATCCGCTTTGAAAAACTGGTCAAGCGAGGGGATATCCAGGACTATGCGGACCTTGCCCGCCTGGGCTATGTAACCCGTGCGCGCATCACCCAGATCATGAACCTGCTCAACCTTGCTCCGGACATTCAGGAGGATATCCTCTTTCTTCCGAATACAATGAAGGGCCGAGACCCGATTCTGGAAAAAGACATGAGGCCGGTCGCCGCCGTTCCCCACTGGAGCCGGCAGCGGAAGATGTGGGCCCAAATGCGCAAAGACCGCCTTGGATAGTTTTTCGTTCTATTGCCTCAAATCCTCGTTCGGATATCTTTATCCTCACTGCAGCCTTCTTCTTTCGAGAAATTGACCGCCTTTCCCGATCTCCATACATTCCATACATTTTTTGAATTGACCTGATGCTTGTCAGGGTGATATAATAATTTTTTGTAATCTGGCCGTAGTGTGCCTTTACAGACACTACGGCCGATGTCGTTCATATGGTTCTAAAGACCCAAGAAGCCGAGGTCATCGAAATGGAACGTAAAGGCAGAGGCCGACGCCCTGTTGAAGATATTACCGATAAACAACACCACACCTTAAAGGAAATACGCCGCTTTATGAACAACCGGGGTTTTCCACCGACCATGAAGGAACTATCGGACATCCTCGGGATATCCCATGCAAGCGCGCATGGACAGGTGAGCCAACTCGTGAGGAAGGGATACCTGAAACGCGAAGCGAGAAAGGCTAGGAGCCTTGCCATCGTTCGCGAGCCCGAGGACACGCCTTCTATCATGACCGCCGTCCCCATCGTAGGACGTGTGGCCGCCGGGCAACCGGTTCTGGCTGTGGAAAATATCGTCGGCGAGATTATGGTCGAAGGCAGAGTTGCTCGGTCGGGCAGGTGTTTCGCCCTTGAGGTTGTCGGGGACAGCATGGTGAATGCCGGGATCAAAGAGCACGACTTGGTTGTGGTCCGGGAACAGCCCGTGGCGGAAAACGGAGATATTGTAGTTGCGATGCTGGATGATGAGGCCACGGTGAAACGGCTATTCATCCGTGACGAGAAAATTGAACTTAGGCCGGATAATCCGAAGCATCGACCGATCCCGGTTGGGCCCGACGACGGATTGCGTATCCTCGGCAAAGTCGTTGCTGTCCGGCACAAACAAGGGAGGTAAGAAAGTATGGGGAAACTCAAGCATCGAACGTTCAACGCGGACCGGTTTCTGGACAAATTCCAGGGCCAAGAGATCATCCTCCGCAGCTTCGTCGGTCTATGGGATGGCCGACTCGGGCTCGATACCACATCGCTTGATGTTCCCCACTTCAAGGAATACCTCGTCAACGGAGACGGGGATGGCAAAGATGACCTGCTCGAAAGCCTCTACATGGCCTACGATCTTTGTACCGAAAGAGGACATGAGGACCTTGTGTCGGCCTGCGACGAATGCAGCTATTCTCCGAATGGGAATGGCGAACTGCCGGTCGAATGCCTGAGCCTGAAAGTTAGAACGGAAAACGAGGATGCTTTTACACTGGCATATGACCGGTATAACCTTTGGAGGGCCGAACGCTTCACCATATTTAGCGGGAAGTCGGCGGCAGGTATCGTTGACGCGGGTGCGGCTTCCAGCGCCTTTCAAGCAAAACTCGCCGAAATTTTTAAAGATCACAAAAACAGCGACCGGGTTCTCGTACGCCACTATCAAGAGGGTGCGTACACGAACTTTATCGTCTACCACGAAAAACGGGTCAAAGCGGAATTGATATTCAAAGGAACCCGTATGAGGCCGAAAGTCTCGCCGACCATCCTTCGTCCCGCGCAGCAGGATTTCATCAGCTACAACAACGAGACTGGACAATTGGAAATCGAAGCTGGCTTCGAGAAGGAGGAGACCGCCCTTCGTAAGGCATTTGCCGAGTGCTGTCTCAAAGACGAGGACTTTTTTGACTCGCCAGGATCATCAGACCGCCTCAATCTTGCCAGGATAGCGGAGGACGACTTTGAAATGCCGGTTGACGAAGATCATTCGGCGTTCCTCGCTGAGCTTCATTTCAACATCAAGCAAACACACGGCCCATCCTTCGTCGTTCGCTCCAAGAATGTGATGGAAACACTGGAAAAGAACTATCTCCGCAAGCGTTTGGCAGGCGGTACGATCCGCCGGGCTGTATTCAAGATCATGTTCCCCGACGACCGGCGGGGGAAACGAATCGAACTCTACGGCACCAACAAAGTCAAGTTCAAGCGGGCCACGCATGCTGAAGACGTATTCCGATATCTGAAGAACTGGGGGATCGTCATTGACTGAGACGCTCCTCCACTTCATTCTCCAGCGCCTCGATCAGATCGAGTGCCCTGTCTTTCTGCACAGGGAGTTGGAGCGATTCCCGGAAGATGAATTTCGCCCTCTTCGTGCGGAGGGAATCCTGCGGGAAACATCGAGAGCCACTGAGATTGCACGGCCCAAAAACGTTCCTCCCGGTGGAGATCTGATTGTCCGCCAGACCTCGAAGGGTATATTCGGGGTTGCAGATGAGGACGATTATTTCGATCCAATCCCGCTTACCGAGGACGACGTCCGGCAGTATGAAATCTCCCTTCCAAAGCTCGCGACAGTGATCCGTCAAGCGAATGGCATTGAAGGCACCGGGTTTGTAAATCATCATGGCCTGATTCCCATGGGGGAAAAGGTGCTCGATGGTTTTGGGAATTTAGATGTCTTTTTTTCAATTCCAAATCTGGATGAAGATGAGTTTATCGCTCGGTGTAGGAGAGTTGACCGAGCGATTGATGCCGCGGGGATCGTAATCCTCACTCCAAGCAGTATCGCACTTTCCCCGGAAAAACGAATACAGATGGAACATCTTGGAATCTTTACCGTCGCCATGACAACAAACTCGCGCCCTAATGCTTTCTCATTGGATTGGAATATCATTGCAAAGAAAGCAAAATTGCATGCCGCTCAATCCGTCGACCGCGGCAGTGAGGCACCGCTGGAAGCCGAATCAAGAGGCGACTCAACAAATACGATAACCGATGCGGACAAGATCGTTCTCGAACGAAAAGAGATCGATGAAAGAGTCCACTGGTTCGTGAACGGGGAAGATAAAGGTCACGTCTTTGTCCGCCCGGAGTCTATCAGCGCCAAGATCACGGAAATTCTTTACGATCAGATCGGCCACGGATGGGTGCCGCATAAGACGTTCATGAATGCGTGTGCTTGGAAGGAAGATGAGTATTTTGCCGCTTCGGGAGAGCCCGGCCGCATGCAGAGGCAACTGAACATAATCCGCAAAAATCTTGGCGTTGCTATAGAATTCCGGAAGGGAAAAGGCGTCCGTTTCGCCGAAAACATAGTCAAGTCCAAATAACAGTCCAAAGAAACATTTCTTAAAAAATATTTCCGCTCCAATGAGGCCGCAGGCGAAAAACCTGACGGCCTTTTGTTTTTTCAGGCCGCCCGGTTGGACAGTCCAGAAACAAGTCCAGAAAACAGGTTCCCCTGAAATCCGGGTTTATTCTGCCTTCCATGAAGATCATCAACCCATTCATAGGAGGCGGAATAATGACCAAAAGCGATCTCTCCCCACCCAAACAGCAACTCGTTGGCCTCATGCAGCGAATCAATTTCGGCTGCATCGAGGGGCTTGTCGTTCATGACGGTAATCCGGTTTTCGCGCCATCACCCCGCGTCATCAGGGAGGTGAAGTTCTGCGCGGAAAACGGCCCGCGCCCCGAGGCCGCCAAGCAGGATTTCACGCTGAAGAAAGAGGTTCGCGATCTGTTGGCGCGAATCGAAGATTTGCGGAACGGGACCATTCTCGCGTTGGAGGTCAAACACGGGCTCCCGTTCAAAATGACCCTTGAGGAGGATGCTGCCTGAGAAAGGGGTCGGCTCCCTCCTTTTGAATCGGTCTTTTCATTTATCCAAACCTGACAACTAACCGGCCACAAAGTGGAGGTGTTGTGGGTGCCGCTTACGCGGTGAACCTGCAATGCCTTCTTGGCCGGTCGCTGTTTAAGTCGGCACCCACGCCCTCCTCGGCCCCGAGGAGGCTCAAATGGGTTTCGACAAACGCTACAAAGGAATCGACGAGTATGCCGTTCGGATCATCAAGTTCAAGGCGAGACAACTGGTCGGACGGGTGGGTTTCACCGAGTACGACCGTGAGGACTTGGAGCAGGAAATGATGCTCGACCTGCTCCAACGTCTGTCCAAGTACGACCCGGAACGCGCCCAGCGCAACACCTTCATCGCCCGCGTGGTGGACCACAAGATCGCCACCATCATAGAGGCGCGGAAGGCCGGGTTGCGGGACTACCGGCTCTGCCGCTGTTCCCTGGATGATCGATTCGAGTACGGCGAGTATGAAGACAGCTTCTGCATCGAGCGCATGGAGATCATCGACCAGGAAGACTACCTCATGCGCACGGGCAAGATTTCACGCTCCCCTTCCGAGTTGCGCGACCTCTCCATCGATGTCCGTCAGGCAATCGAAAAGCTGCCGCCGGAGCTGCGCGAACTGTGCAGACGTCTCGACACGGACACGGTAACGGAAATCTCCCGCGACACCGGAATACCCCGTGGGACGATCTACGAATCCATCAAGAAGCTGCGCGCGATCTTCGAGGACGCCGGACTGAAGGACTACCTCTGATCGTCCGACGGTCCGGGTCCGCCTCCGGTAGGTAATGAGCGGGCTGGGTGAACGGAAGGCGTCCGAGAGGCAGCCGAAAGCATCCGGCCCGGGCGCGCCCTCCAACAAACATTACTGAACGGAATGGAGGCATCAAACATGAACCGAGAACTTTACCGATACAACTTCGACTCCAAGGTCCCGATCCGGGACGTCGAGGAGTCCCTGCTCCTGGCGGTGCTCGCCGCCGAGAGCCTTCACGGCCGATCGCTCGTGCGGCTGGACGCGTCCTTCTGCCTGGATTCGCACAAGCGCTCCTGCATCGTGGACGCGGCGACCGAAGTCGGCCGCGCCATCGCCCGCATCTTCACCGGTTTTCTCACCCGAGAGTTCGGCGAAGAGGCCTTCAAGGTCGAACGAGTGGGCGGTCCTCCGCCCGTCGGCCCCGAACTCAAAGCCACGGGGGCCGCGTGATGGAAACGAAAACGACCACCACCTATTCGATGTGGAGCCTGTTCCGCAACTGCCGCAAGGCCTGCGAGTGGCGCTACATCCAGGAACTGGTTCCCCTGGAGCGGGACCACAACCTGGCCTTCGGCACGGTGATCCACAAGTGCCTGGAGATCTGGCACGGCTGCAGGGACCTGGGACTCGTCCTCGATTTCATCGACCGGACCTACCCCAACCGCGCACAAGAGGAGGACCAGAAGCGGGAATGGCATCTGGCCGCGGCGATGATGAAAGGCTACGCGGCCTGCTATGCGAGCGAGGAGTTCGATGTGTCCGCCCTCGAAAAGACCTTCGAGGGGGGCATCGTCAACCCAGCCACCGGCGCTTCATCCAGAAGCTTCGTGCTGGCCGGAAAGGTGGACGGCGTCGTCCGGATCGGCGACGAGCATTTCCTACTCGAGCACAAGACCGCCTCGCAGGTGGATGCGGACTACCTGGAGCGGCTCTGGACCGACTTCCAGATCGTCCTCTACTCCCGCTACGTGGAACAGACGCTCGGCATCCGCATCGCGGGCGTTCTCTACAACATCCTGGTCAAGGCCCGTCTGCAACAGGGACGCGGTGAAACCGAAGCCGAGTTCGAGGCGCGGCGGGCCGATCTGATCGCAAAGTCCAAGACCGGCAAGAGCAGCGCCAAACGCAGACTGCCGGAGAGCGACGACGAGTTCCAAGCACGGCTGGCCGCCAAATATACCGAGCCGGGCATGTTCCACCGGGAGATGCTTTACCTCTCCCGAGACCGGTTCGAGACCCTGCAGTCCGAACTCTGGGAACTGACACAGGCCTTTCTCGACGCTCGCCGTCGCGGCGTTTTCTACCAAAACACAGCCTTCTGTTTCCACTACCGCCGGGCCTGCGCCTATTTCCCGCTTTGCCGCGCCGACGGCAGCACCAACGTCATTGAAAACTTTTATCGCAAAGTCCCCCCGCACGAAGAGCTGCGGGACGAGACCTCGTTCGAAGAGGCTTCGGCTTTTTGAGGACCCCATAGAAAAGGAGAACCGACATGTTGCCTACGAAGAAAAGTCCCCCCAAGCAGGATCACGCCGATCTCACGGTGCTGGTATACGGCCCGAGCAAGATAGGCAAATCGACCTGGTGTTCCCGGTCCGAAGGCGCGCTGTTTCTCGCCACCGAACCGGGGCTGAATTCGCTGGATGTCTTTCAAGTCCCCATCAGGAGCTGGGAAGAGTTACTCGCCGCATGCGGCGAGATCGCCGAGGGGAAACATCCTTACAAGACCGTCATTCTGGATACGGTCGACAACGCCTACCGGATGTGCAGCGACTACATCTGCACGAAGTTCAAGATCGAACACGAGTCCGACCTCGGCTACGGCAAGGGCTGGGCGCTGATCAACAACGAGTTCCACCGCGTCCTGACCAAGCTGGCCTTCCTGCCCTACGGACTCGTCCTGGTATCCCACTCTCAGGAAAAGGAAATCGAGACGCGGACCGGCAAGTACATCCGCATTATCCCGACGCTTCCTGACAAAGCCCGGAAGATCGTACTGGGCATGGTCGACCTGATCCTCTTCTGCGATCTGGAAGTGACGAGCGACGAGAGCGGAAAACCGGTCTACCGCCGCGTCATGCGAACCAAGCCCAGCCCCCACTACGAGGCGGGCGACCGCACGGGAAGGCTTCCCGAAACCATCGACCTTAATTTCCAGGCTTTCATTGAAGCGTTCAACAGGCCGGCGGCCGCGCCGAGGGCGAGTGCCCCGCGGTCGGTGCCGGCACCGGGGGACGGGCAGGACAAGAAGCCCGCACCCGCCGGTAAATAAACCCCATAGATGGAGGAACAGACCATGCAGAACGAAGACTACGGAAATTTTGACCAGCCACGCGGCCCCGAGGACATCGACCTCGCACAGTTCGACGACGATTTCGAACATGCCGAGGTCGAAGAACGCGAGTTCGAGACCATCCCGGACGGCAAGTACCAGGTGAACGTCGAGCGGGTGGAGCTGACCCGGGCGCAGACCTCGGGAAATCCCATGCTCAAGTGGACGCTGAGAATCCTCGCCCCGAAGTTCAGGGGAAGACTCCTGTGGCGCAACAACGTCATGGCCACCCGCGAAAACATCAAGTGGCTCAAGACGGACCTGCACACCTGCGGGTTGGATCTGGACAAGCTTTCCGAGCTTCCGGCAAGCCTGGAGAAGCTCATCAACGTCAAGCTCGAGATCACCAAGCGCACGCGCGGCGAGAACGAGAACGTCTACATCAACCGGCGCATCGTGCTCGAAGACGGCGGAGACGAATACGACTCGGCGGCTCGCAACGCCCTGGCCCCGTTCTGACGTGAACCGGGTCACCGTCGTCGTCGACACGCGGGAGCAGGAACCCTACGCCTTTGAATCCGGTTGCACGGAGGTCGTCCGCCGCGCCCTCCCCGCCGGGGATTACTCCGTCGAGGGGCATGAGGATTCCGTGGCGGTGGAGCGAAAGACCCTCGAGGATTTCGTCTCCACCGTCATCCGATCCCGAAAGCGGTTCACAAAGGAACTGCGCCGCCTCTCCGAATACGACGCCGCGTGCGTCGTGGTGGAAGCGGATCTCCGGGACATCCTCGGAGGCCGCTACCGCTCCGGAGCGCATCCCAACGCCGTCCTGGGAGCTCTGCTTTCCATCGTCGTCGACTTCGGCATCCCGGTGTTTTTCTGCTCCGACCGGCAGGCCGCCTGCCGGTTCGTGGAGGAATTTCTACACAGGTATCACCGGAAGGTATCGAGACGATGCGAACAAGATCAAACAACCCATCCGTAACCGTCCGCGGCCGCGTCGAGACGGTCTTTTACGCCGGGCCGCGGTTTTCCGCAGGCCGTCTCACGACGGCCGACGGCGACGAGGTGCAGTTCGCCGGAAGGCTCTTCGCCCGTGAGAACGAACCGGTTGTGCTGAACGGCCGCTGGGTGACCCACCCGAAATACGGCCGACAACTCGAGGTCGAGGGCATGGAATACGACCTCGATCTGGACGCCGACGGTCTCGCCAACTACCTGGCCAACCACCCGGAGATGAAGGGCATCGGCCCGGTCAAAGCCCGTCTGATCGCCGAACGCTTCGGTCATGATTTCGACCGGATCATCACCGACGATCCCGGACAAATCGCCGAGGCTGCAAGGCTGTCGCCGGATGCCGTACAGAAGCTCCGCGTGGAGTGGCTCAAGACGCGGGAGACCAACAAGGCGATCACCTGGCTGGCCGCTTTCGATCTCACCCATCACCAGGTGACGAGCCTGGTCAAAAAGTTCGGCAACGACGTGCTGGGACTGCTCAAGACAGACCCCTACATCATCGTGCGCGAGGTCCGCGGTTTCGGCTTCAAACGCGTGGACAAAATCGCCAGGAAGATGGGCACCGCTAAAGACGACCCTGCGCGTATCCGGGCCGGTGTTCTCCACTGCGTGAACGAATCGTTGGATCAAGGCGACTGCTGGATCGAGTTCGAGGAGTTGGTCGACCAAGCCAACGTGCTGCTGGTCATGGATGTCCTCGACAGCCGCGACCGTATCGAGCAGGCGCTTGATCGGCTTATCGACGAGAAAGCCCTGGTCTGCGTCTCCCACGGCGGGAGGTTCATCGTCGCCAAACCTGAAATCCGTGCAATGGAGGAGGACCTGGCAAAGGTCTTCCGGAACGGCGGAGCGCCCAACCCGCACTTTCCCGACCGAGACCGCTTGCCCGACATGGTCGCGGAAACCGCGCCGCAGCTCAACGCGGGTCAGCGGCGGGCCGTCGTCATAGCGCTTCGTCATTCGATTTCACTCATCTCCGGCGGAGCGGGCAGCGGCAAGACCTTCACCGTATCCGCCATCACCGGCGTTTACGAGGAACAGGGGCTGCGCGTCATCCTGGCCGCGCCCACGGGCAAGGCCGCCAAGCGTCTCGAACAGGTCGTGGGCCATCCAGCGGGTACGATCCACAGGCTGCTGGGTTTCAACGGCAAAGACTACGCCCGGGGGCCGGACGATCCCATCGACGCCGACGTGATCATTGTCGACGAGGTCTCGATGGTGGATGTGCCCCTGGCTTGGCATCTCTTCCAGAGCATCGATCTCGAGCGGACCGCCGTGGTGCTGGTTGGAGACCACAACCAACTGCCTCCCGTCGGACCGGGCAATCTGTTGCGTGACCTGGTTCAGTCGCGGATGGTTCCCACGGTGCTCCTCGACCAGGTGGTACGGCAGGCCGGCATTCTGAAGGAAAACAGCATCGCCGTCTTGAACGGCGAGGTCCGCAAGACGAGCGACGCCGAACCCTCCGGCCGACGGGCTTGGTACGTGGTGGATCAGTTCACCGATCAATGGGACGCGCAGCGGTTCGTACTGGACCTCTTCGAGAATGTGCTCGTTGAACGCCTCGGGTTCGACCTGTTGACCGATGTCCAGCTTCTGACCCCGACCCACAAGGGACCGCTGGGCACACGCGATCTCAACTGCGAGCTTCAACGTCTGGTGCAGCGCAGACTCTGGAATGTCGAAGCGCCCCCGACGACGCCAGGTCGCCGGCCCAAGTTTCTCGTGCATGACAAGGTCATCCAGACCCGGAACAACTACGAGATCGGCGTCATGAACGGCGCGATGGGCGTGGTGCTCCACGTCGGCCGAGACGGTTCCCTTAGCGTGGACTTCGACGGCATCCCGGTGGAGATAGAAGCCGGTTCGCCCAACCTGCAGGACATCCAACTCGCCTATGCCCTGACGATCCACAAGGCCCAGGGCTCCGAATTTCCGTGCGCCGTGGTGGTGGTCCACAAGGCCCACTCCTTCATGCATCACAGGAATCTTCTTTACACCGGCGTCACGCGGGCCAGACAGACGACGGTCCTCGTCGGGGACCGCTGGGGCATCTCGAACTGCGCCAGAAAGCGGAAACAGGACGACCGCCGAACGTTCCTCTCCCTCCTGCTGGATGCAGGTCGCCTTGAGGAGTCCCGTGTTCCCGCGACGACCGGTCAGTAGCGAATGGACATTCTTGGAGCGGAGCGCACATGGCATTCGAACGTCAGGACAACGTGAGGGAGTATTACCGGCGGATCACCGAGGTCGACATCGGTGCGGTCGCGCGGGAGCTGCTCGGCGCTCACGTCCTGCATGAATCCGACCGCCTGCTCCAATGCGACTGCCCGAACCACAGCAGCCAATCGCACCGGTCCCTCCATGTCATGCTCGACAAGCAGGGTTGGTATTGCTTCGGCTGCGGCGTCGGCGGCGATGTGCTCCAGCTCGTGGAGTTCATCCAATCGGGTCAGGTGACTCGGGGCCAGTCCGGCCCCATGCCGGAGAGCCATCAGCATGCCCGCGATTTCCTCGCGGCCAAGGCCGGGCTGCCGTCTTTGGCCAAGCACGGACTCTCGCCCGAGGAACTGGCGGAAGCGGAGGCCCAGCGCCTGGTTGAACTGCGCGTCCACGATGTGCTGACGGCTCTGGCGGAACACTATCACGGGCGGCTCAAGGACAATCCCGAGGTACTCGAATGGCTTCGGTCCAAGTACGGCCTGTCCGTGGAGACTGTCGACAGGCTCCGTATCGGCTATGCGGACAACGACGGCGATGAGGGCATCATCCGGAAGTTGACCTGCAAGGAACGCGGTTTCTCCCCGCGGGACTTGGCCGCATCCGGCGCGTTCCGTCCCACTAACCAAGACGGGCTCGATCCGTTCTTCGACCGGCGCATCGTGTTTCCCTACTGGAGCCGCGGTCGGGTCGTTTTCATGATCGGACGCAAGACACCGTGGACGCCTGATAAGCCATGGGAGCAAGGAAAATACAAGAAGCTCCCGGTCCACGACGAAAACACCCGCAAACACATAGCCCCGTGCATCGACAACAGTCATCTCTACAACGAGGACTGTCTGCTCGCCGACCCGGAGCGGTTGATCATCACCGAGGGCGTGACCGACTGCATCTCGCTTATGGAAAATGGCTTCCCGGCAGTGTCGCCGGTGACCGTCCGTATCCGCGAGGCGGATTGGGAGCGGCTGCTGCCGCGCCTTCGCAACGTAAAGACGGTCTACGTCTGCCAGGACAACGAGATCTCCCGAGCTGGGTTGAACGGCGCGCTCAAGACGGCAGCGGTCCTTTCCGAGCACCGCATACAGACCCGTCTTGCGCTTCTCCCCCTGGATGAAAGACGCGAGAACGCCCGCCGGGAGTTGCGGGAGCGGTTCGCTCTCGACGCGGCGGTGGGAGCCCGCGAACTGACCAAGCGCCTCGACGGCCGGACCCCGGATGAAATCCGCGAGGCCGAGCGCCTGCTCTCCGAAGCCAAGATCGACGTCAACGACTACTTCGTGGCCGGTCACTCCGCCCAAGACTTCGAAGAGTTGCTGGCAAAGGCCGAGACGCCCTTGGAGTTCAGCATCTCTCATCTGCCTACCGACGTCTCGGAGGAGGAGCGCAACCGACTGCTCGAACCGATCCTGCGCGAAGCCGCATACCTCACCCCGCTGGAGCAGAACCGCCATCTGAAACTCATTCAGGAGCGGTTCGGCAAGACGGGACTCTCGCTGGCCACGTTGCGCGATCAAGTGCGGGCGGTACAAAAAGAGCAGAGGTCCCAGGCCAAGCAGGAACGGAAGCGGGAAAAGCGATCATCGGATGCATCTCCCGGATCGTGCCGGGCACGGATCGAGGAAGTCCTGCTTGCGACCGAAGAAGAACGCGGCTCGCCCGACTTCACGCTCGCCGCCGAAGCCGCCTACGAATGGTTCGCCGCCCACGGAGCCAGGTTCTTCCGCACGCCGCAGGGCGAACCGTTCATGTTCTTCGAGGATACGATCCTGTGGATGGACACGCCCGACCGGGGGCGTAAGCGACTATACGCCTCCCTCATGTACAAGCACACCGGGATGGTACAGACCACCGGCGGCGGCCGCACGTTTTACGAGGTGCTGTCAAACCTGGCGGTGGAGCGCGGACAGGTGCGGGAGCATTTTTCCTGGCTTCACACGGACGTGGCCAGGGAAACGGTCTACTTCAACCTG